>Ga0207655_1001585_pt1 | contig 20408 bp, 19 predicted proteins | sample KBSM44metaG_FD_184398 | JGI IMG/M metagenome (GOLD analysis project Ga0207655, IMG submission 184398) | Miscanthus rhizosphere microbial communities from Kellogg Biological Station, Michigan, USA - KBS M4-4 metaG (SPAdes) (version 2) | ecosystem: Host-associated > Plants > Roots > Rhizosphere >... | reverse complement strand
GAAGACGGATGCTTTTACGATCGTTGCTAACCAGCAAGGCCAGCACCGCTACCACCACTAGTGCTAAAAGAAAATGCAAAACATGGGACATGTCGGCTCCAAATTTGAGGAGGGTTGTATTTTGTTGCGTATTCTATGTAACGCGTTACTTAAAAACGAGATCAAAACCACATTATAAGTATTCGCTATCGTGATTTTTCTCAGATAACTCTGACCGATCACAACCTTATTACAAAGCATTCACAAGAAAAAACCACAAAAACATTGTCTATAAAATGACCCAAGAGTAGAGTCATTTGCGTTGCACTTATTTTTGGCAGGAACTGGCTTTACCGGAATGTATAGCAATGGCTATACTTCATAGCACCATCTATTAATACGATAACTATAACCAAATTTCATCTGCCTTGAATGCCCCTTAAGCTGAGCGGGTCAACAAGCGTTAAGACAGGGTAAAACTATGCTAGAAAGTCGCACCGCCGAGCGCGCCGCTCGCGGAGCCAGAAAGATCAAACTCGCGCTGCTCGGACCCGCCTTTATTGCGGCGATTGGCTATATCGATCCCGGCAACTTCGCGACCAACATTCAGGCCGGCGCCGCCTACGGCTACAAGCTGTTGTGGGTAGTGGTGTGGGCCAACATCATGGCGATGCTGATTCAGCTGATGTCCGCCAAGCTGGGTATTGCGACCGGCAAAAATCTTGCGGAACACATCCGCGATCGCTTCCCACGGCCGGCGGTGTGGTTTTATTGGGTGCAGGCGGAAATCATCGCCATGGCCACCGATCTCGCTGAATTTATTGGCGCAGCGCTTGGCTTTAAACTGCTGCTCGGCATCTCGCTGTTGCAGGGCGCGGTGCTAACCGGCATCGCGACCTACCTGATTTTGATGCTGCAAAGTCGCGGACAGAAGCCGCTGGAGCTGGTGATTGGCGGACTGCTGCTGTTCGTGGCGGCGGCTTATATTGTTGAGCTGTTTTTCTCCCAGCCGAAAGTGAGTGAGCTGGTGGTCGGCATGGCGCTGCCATCGCTGCCGACGTCGGATGCGGTATTCCTTGCCGCTGGCGTGTTAGGCGCCACTATCATGCCGCACGTCATTTATCTGCACTCCGCACTGACACAGCACGGTAATAAAGGCAGCAAGGCGCAACGTTACTCTTCAACCAAGCTGGATGTGGCGATCGCCATGACCATCGCCGGGTTTGTTAATCTGGCGATGATGGCCACGGCAGCTGCGGCGTTTCACTTCAGCGGCCATTCCAAAATTGTCGATCTCGATCAGGCGTATTTAACGCTGCAACCGCTGCTGGGCCAGGCCGCTGCGATTGTGTTTGGTTTGAGTCTGGTGGCTGCCGGTCTCTCTTCTACTGTGGTCGGTACGCTGGCGGGACAAGTGGTGATGCAGGGCTTTATCCGCTTCCATATTCCGCTGTGGTTCCGTCGCACCATCACCATGTTGCCGTCCTTTATTGTGATCTGGGCCGGCTGGGATCCGACGCGGATTCTGGTGATGAGTCAGGTGTTGCTGAGTTTTGGTATCGCACTGGCGCTGATTCCGCTGTTGTCATTTACCGGCAACCGGGAATTGATGGGGGATGAGATGGTGAACTCGCGCCTGATGCAAAACGCGGGTCGGCTGATTGTGGTGCTGGTGATCGGCCTTAATCTCTACTTGCTGGTGGGTGAAGCGCTGGGCTGGTAACGGCGTTATCAAACAAAAAGCCCGCCAGTGAGCGGGCTTTTTTGTTTAGTGATGATGGTGATCGCGATGACCACGACGATCATCATGACGATGGTCGTGCCGATGATGTTCACGACGTTCGCGTTCATGCCAGCGACGTTCGCGCTCACGTTCATAGGCACGATGACGTTTCCACTCTTCATGGCGCCACCAACGGTTGTCGTTGTACTGATAACGATCGTTCCACCAGCGTGGCTCGCGCCAGCGTCCGCCGTCCCAGTAATTACCGCGACGATCGCGATCGCCGAGATGCAGCGTAACGCCCGGACCCAAATTGATGGTGGCACTGTCGGCTTGTGCTGTGCTGATAGCCAACGGGGATAAAGTCGCCAGCAAGGCGGCGAACAAAATTGCACGTTTCATAACTTCTCCTTTTCAGTAGCTTATAGCTGCCACCGTGGCGCTAGTGTGCCACATCGGACCAGGTAAGCCTTGAGAATCAGTCTTAAAACGCTGAGGGAAATCTGAATTGAGAATTTTCTGCTGCGGAAAACGCCCGACAAATGCCGGGCGGGTAAACGCTTACACCAAGATAGCGTGGATAGCGTCGATCTCGTCCTGGCTCAGCTCCGGCTGGCTCAACATCTCAACCGCATCATCAATCTGCGCAGTTTTACTGGCACCAATCAGCACCGAGGTGACACGCGCATCGCGCAGCACCCAGCTCAGCGCCATCTGCGCCAGCTTCTGGCCGCGCTGTTGAGCGATCGCCTGCAACTGACGTACTTTTTCCATCTTCTCTTGCGTCAACTGGGCTTCATTCAGGAACTTACTGCCGCTGGCGATGCGGGAATCCTCTGGAATGCCCTGCAAGTAACGATCGGTTAACACGCCACCCGCCAGCGGCGAGAAGGCGATGCAACCGACGCCGTTGTCGCCCAGCACATCCAGTAAACCCTGCTCTGGCGTACGTTCAAACATCGAATAACGCGGTTGATGGATCAGGCATGGCGTGCCGAGGTCGCGCAGAATCGCAATCGCTTCGGCGGCTTTATCTGCCGGATAGTTTGAGATGGCGGCATACAGCGCCTTACCCTGACGCACCACCTGATCCAGCGCGCGCATGGTCTCTTCCAGCGGCGTTTCGGGATCGGGACGATGATGATAGAAGATATCGACGTATTCCAGGCCCATCCGCTTTAGACTTTGATCGAGACTGGAAATCAGGTACTTACGTGAACCCCAATCGCCGTACGGGCCGTCCCACATGGTGTAGCCGGCTTTAGTCGAAATCACTAACTCATCGCGCAATCCATGGAAATCTTCACGCAGAATGCGACCAAAATTAGATTCTGCCGATCCCGGTGGCGGACCGTAATTATTCGCGAGATCGAAGTGAGTAATGCCGCGATCAAAGGCGTGGCGCAGCAGTTCACGGCTGTTATCGACGCGTGTACTGTCGCCAAAGTTATGCCACAAACCCAGCGAAATCGCCGGTAACTTTAGACCGCTACGGCCACTGCGACGATATTGCATCTGTTGATAACGTTCGGGATGGGGAAAAACAGTCATGCAGCGTTCCTGTCTCAAGAGGGGAGAAAGTGACATCAGCTTAGCAGTGTATGCGTTTACACTAAGGCGAAACGGGCCGAAGATCGCAACTTACAGAATTATCTGTCGTCGTAACGTATGCTTGCCACGTTTCACCACGCCACAATGGTGAAAATCTCGCCAATTCAGCCACATCGCTAATACTCCTGATCATCCCCTTAACAAGGAGCTACCGATGAAAACCCTTAACGTTGGCGATTATTTACTGCACCGATTAAATCAAGCCGGCATTCGTCATTTGTTTGGCGTGCCGGGTGATTACAACCTGCAATTCCTCGACAGCGTGATTGCGCATCCCGACATTGCATGGGTGGGGTGCGCCAATGAATTGAATGCTGCCTATGCAGCAGATGGTTATGGCCGCTGCAACGGCGCGGCGGCACTGCTGACCACGTTTGGCGTCGGCGAGCTCAGTGCTATCAACGGCATCGCTGGCAGCTATGCCGAATATGTGCCGGTGATTCACATTGTCGGCGCGCCCGCCAGTCAGGCGCAGCAGCAGGGTGATTGCGTACACCATTCGCTAGGCGACGGCGATTTTGGTCACTTTCTGCGTATGGCGCAGGAAGTGAGTGTGGCATCGGCAGTATTGACGGCGGAAAACGCGGTGACCGAGATCGACCGCGTTATCAGCGAGGCGCTGAAACAACATCGCCCAGGCTATTTGCTGCTGGCGGTGGATGTGGCGGCGGCTGAGGTTGTCATGCCTGCCGAAGCTGACTCAGTGCCAGATCATCATCATCAGGTCGCTGCGGCTTTTGCCGATGCGGCTGAACGTCTGCTTGCACCGGCGCAGCGCGTGGCGCTATTGGCGGATTTTCTTGCCTCACGCTGGCAATTGCAGCCACAGCTTGCGGCGCTGCGTCAGCAGCGCGCGATTCCTGCCGCCACCTTATTAATGGGGAAAGGCGTTCTGAACGAGCAGCAGCCGGGTTACGTCGGCACTTATGCGGCGGAGGGCAGTAGCGACGCGGTGCGCCAGGCGATTGAAGATACTGACGTTACCTTGTGCGTTGGCGTGCGATTTACCGATACCTTAACCGCAGGCTTCACACAGCATCTGCCTGCCGAACGCGTCATCGACCTGCAGCCGTTTCAGGCCACGGTGGCGGGCGAGGTGTTTGCTCCGCTGAACCTGCACCAGGCGCTGGAGGTGCTGATGCCGATTTATCAGCGTCACTGCGCACACTGGCGGCTAGCAGAGGAAGCTGAGTGCGAAAAAAGTGAGCAAACTGCTGCGGCGGTAATCAGTCAGCAGGCATTTTGGCAGGCGATGCAGCGCTTCCTGCGGCCGGGTGATATTATCCTTGCCGATCAAGGCACTGCGGCCTTTGGTGCGGCCGCGCTGCGTTTACCGCAGGACGCACAATTGCTGGTGCAACCGTTGTGGGGATCAATTGGCTATACTTTACCCGCCACCTTTGGTGCGCAGACCGCGCAGCCCGATCGTCGGGTCATCCTGATCATTGGCGATGGCTCTGCGCAGCTGACGATTCAGGAGTTGGGTTCAATGCTACGCGACGGCCAGCAGCCGATCATCTTTCTGATTAATAATGATGGCTACACGGTTGAGCGCGCGATTCACGGTGCTGAGCAACGTTACAACGATATTGCGCAGTGGAACTGGACCGCGTTGCCGCAGGCGATGAGCCAGCAGTGCGCGGCGCAGAGCTGGCGCATCAGCGAAACCGTGCAACTGGCGGCGGTAATGGAGCAATTAATGCTGAATCGGCGTTTGTCGCTGGTGGAAGTGGTAATGGACAAACAGGACTTGCCGCCGTTGCTGCGTAAGGTCACCGCCGCACTGCATCAGCGTAATCGTGGCTAAATTTCGGAAAGTTGCCGCTGTGCAGTGATGCAGTCGATCGGTAGGCTGTGCAGCATCTTTGAATGGATTACGCCCATCAAGCAGGTGGGCGTTGTTGTTTTATTGGCAGGCTTTTATAGTGTCCTGCAATTGTTTATGGCCCAAGCGGAGCAGCAGAAGAATGACAATATACGCCCTGGTCGGCGATGTGGGCGGTACCAATGCCCGTCTCGCATTGTGTGAGGTAGAAAACGGTGCTATCTCGCAAGCCCAAACCTTCTCAACATCAGACTACGACAATCTCGAAGCGGTGATTCGTCATTATCTCGACGAGCAAAAGCAGGACATCAAACACGCCTGTATCGCCATCGCCTGTCCCATCACTGGTGACTGGGTGGAAATGACCAACCACGATTGGGCCTTTTCGACTAAAGCGATGAAAGAGCATCTGGCTTTTGAAAGCCTTGAAATCATCAATGATTTCACCGCGGTTTCAATGGCCATTCCGATGCTGAGCGAAAATGAAGTGATTCAGTTTGGCGGTAAAACAGCGGTTGAAGGTAAACCTATTGCAATTTATGGTGCCGGCACTGGCCTTGGCGTGAGCCACTTAGTTCATGTCGATAAGCGCTGGATTAGCTTGCCGGGCGAGGGCGGTCACGTTGACTTCGCGCCAAACAGCGAAGAAGAGGGTGAGATTCTCGAGGTGCTGCGTGCTGAGATCGGCCACGTTTCGGCTGAACGCGTGTTATCCGGTGCGGGGTTGGTGAATCTTTATCGTGCCATCGTCAAGTCTGATGAGCGTGAGCCAGAAAACCTGAAGCCAAAGGATGTCTCTGAGCGTGCGCTGAAAGACACGTGTATCGATTGCCGTCGCGCACTGTCACTCTTCTGCGTCATCATGGGCCGTTTCGGTGGCAACCTGGCGCTGAATCTTGGCACCTTTGGCGGCGTTTATATCGCTGGCGGCATCGTGCCACGCTTCCTCGACTTCTTCAAAGCGTCCGGTTTCCGCGCAGCGTTTGAAGATAAAGGCCGCTTCCGCGATTATCTGGTCGATATTCCGGTCTATATGATCACCCACGATCAGCCGGGCTTGCTGGGCGCTGGTGCGCATCTGCGTCAGGTGCTGGGCCGCGAAATTTAAGTCTGTTGGCGAGCGGCGTCCGCCGTTCGCCTTAAAGCCTCATCAACAGCCGAAAGGCTTTCACCTTGCTGCGACTCACCGGCACCTGCGCATCTAAATCGCGCAATTTCACCAGATAGGTATTGTTGAACCAGGGTTCTATTTCACGAATCTTGCTCAGGTTAACGCAATATGAACGATGGCAGCGGAAGAACAGCTGCTCTGGCAAACGACTGCAAAACTCACTGATCACCATCGACATGACATAGGCTTCACGCCGCGTATAGACAAACGTCAACTTCTCATGCGCTTCAACATAATAGATCTCGTTGATATCGGTGACGATAATGCGCTCATCTTTCACTAAATTGACGGTCAGCGGTGAACCCGCGGAAGCATTATGCGGTTGCGACTGCTGCTGGGCGCTGGCTTCCAGTTTCTGCAGCATCGTCATAATGCGCGATTCATGATACGGCTTAAGAATGTAGTCAAACGCATCCAGCTCAAACGCCTCAACCGCATGCTCTTTCCACGCGGTGATAAACACAATTAACGGCTTATGGGCAAACTGATTGATATTCTGTGCCAGCAGCATGCCATCCAGTGACGGAATGTTAATGTCGAGGAAAATGACATCAACACGATGGTTTTGCAGATATTTCAGCACCTCCAGCCCATCATCAAAGCAGGCCTCAACGCTGATTTGGCTATGTTGCTGGATCATCCAGCTTAACTCTTGCTGGGCGAGAAACTCGTCTTCAACGATGATGGCTTTCACGTAGCGGTTTCCGTGGTGTGGCGCAGCGGCACAGACAGTTGCTGACCATTCTTGCTTAGAGTAAAGGCGATTTCGGTGCCGGGATGATGACGGGTGATAATCAGTCCTTGGCCGGAGAGCAATTTCACCCGATGATGCACATTCAACAGACCAATTTTGTTGCCGGGCATCTCATTACGTGCCACGCGGCTTATCACATCGTCGCTGATGCCGTCGCCAGTATCGCGCACCGCCACGCGCACACGATCGCCCAGATCTTTCACGCTCAGCGTCACCACACCTTTGCCGCGACAGGGCTGAATGCCGTGCACAATGGCATTCTCCACCAGCGGCTGAATGAGCAGGCTGGGCAGCGTGAAGTGCAGATCTTCATCCACGTCGTAAATCATCGATAGCTTGTCGCCGAAACGCGCCTGCTCAATCGCGATGTAATCTTTCACCTGCCATAACTCTTTCTTGATGTCGATAAGCTCATCATCGTTGAGTTCGAGGTTATAGCGCAGGTAACGCGACAGATTGATCACCAACTGGCGCGCGGTGTCCGGATTAAGGCGAATCGAGGAGGAGATGGCATTGAGGGCGTTAAACAGGAAATGTGGGTTAATTTTGCTTTGCAGCGCGCGCAACTCAGCCTTGTTCGCCATCTCACGTAACTGCTCAGCCCGCGAGACTTCCAGCTGCGTTGAGATAATTTGCGACAGGCCAATTGCCATCTCTTTTAACGAACCGGTGATGCGATGTGCGCGACGATAATAGATTTTTAGCGTGCCGGTCACTTCCCCTTTTTCCCAAAGGGGAATAACCAACATGGAGTGAATATCTTTGGTGCGATGCGCTTCATCATTGTTCTTAATGATGATCTTGCCGCTGGCGATTGACTGCGCGGTCGTCGGGCTGATGGCATCATCGCCGTTGTGATAGTTTTGCTCGCCGTAACCGACGTAGGCGAGGATTTGCTTGTTGTTAGTGATGGCGACCGCGTCGGCGTGAATGTCGGTGCGGATGATGTCACACACTTTATGCAGCGACTGGCTATCAACCTGGCGAAATAGCGGCAACGTTTTGTTAGCGATTTCCAGCGCCAGCTTGGCCTGACGCGCCGCAATCGCCTCTTTTTCGCCCTCGACGCTTTGCACCAGCAGCACGATCAAACCGATACTTGAGGCGCCCAAAATCATGGGAAGCGCAATCTCGGAAACAATCGCCAACCCAAGCCCCATCGGCTTGGCCCACAGCACAATCAGCAGCATGGTCAGGCTTTCGCACAACATACCGCCGAGAATACCGGCGCGCCAGCGTTGCTCTTTGCTCACCCTGCGATTAATCATGCCCGAAGCGATGCCGGCGATGATACTGGTGATTAAACAGGGCACGGCCGTGACGCCATCCATATCAATCAGATAGCGGTGCAAACCGGCAATCACACCGGTGGCGATGCCGACCCACGGACCAAAAAGAATGCCGCCGGACATCACTGCAATCACACGCACATTGAGCAGCGAACCGTCGACGTTAATGCCTGACCAGGTACTGAACAGAGCAAATAGCGAGAAAATCGCCGTCACCACCACCTTTTCGCGTACCGAATGCTCATCTTTTTGCAGCAGTTGACGAAAAACCCGCGTGCGAGTGAGGAAGAACAGGCAAATCAGCATCAGCGCCGCGCGGTCAAATACCGCCAGCAGCATGTCGAAGTGGGAAGGCAAGGGCATCTCTCAGGCAAGGAAAGGGAGGACATGATAAAAAATGTGATCGCGATCCGCCAGCGCTACTGCGATCTACAGACCTTTCTCGTAGTCAGGATCAATTAAATCGGTTCGGTCGCCATAAATGGCGCCCCTACATGCCCCAGTCCGTAGGGTCGCCATTCATGGCGACCAGGCAAGCTCGGCAAAAAGAGGAAAGCTTGAGTGCTAAAAAGAGGATTAGCCAAACCGTGCGCCAATCGCTGGTTGTCGCTAACCCGGTTTGCTATGTTGCCGTTTAAAAAATCGGAGCTCAGCCATGCAATTACTCACCCCGCGTTTGTCCCTCAGTCGGCTTCAACCTGAAGACTGGCAGATTTTCAAAGCGGTGCATCAGGACGCCGCAACCATGACGTGGGTCAGTGAAATCCCGGATGAAAACGATATCCGCCAACGCTTTACCGAGCGTCTGGCGCCGTGGCAGGCGAGCAGCTTCCATATGCTGTGTCTGGTGGCGCGTATCCGGGAAACCGGCGAACCGATTGGCCTGTTTGGCTGCAGCGCCGAATGGCATCCGTATCGGCAGGCCGAAGTGGGTTACATGCTGCGCGCGGCGTTTACCGGCTTGGGTTATGGCAGTGAAGCGCTCGAGGCGCTCTGCACGTTTTTGCTGCAGGCAGAATTTCACAAGCTGAAAGCGATGGTGATCGAGGGAAATTGGCCATCGCGCCGCATTCTGGAGAAAAATGGTTTCGCCCTTGAGGGCACACTACGGGATAATTATCTGCTAAAGGGCCAATGGGTAAGCGATTGGGTGTTTGGCCGCCTGAATCCAAATAATTAAAATTATTTTATTCCGCTCTCGACAATCTTGTTATCAGCGCGTTATGTTCTTGATGCGGTCACCACAGTGACCCACGTCGCTCGGACGGTCCGGGCGCTTACGTAAACCAGAGGACATCATGGCTGATAACAGCACACCCCGTCGTTTCTCGCGTATTGAACGCCTTCCCCCGTATGTTTTTAACATTACCGCTGAATTGAAGATGGCTGCGCGTCGACGTGGCGAAGACATCATCGATTTTTCGATGGGAAATCCGGATGGCCCCACGCCGCCGCATATCGTTGAAAAACTCTGCCAGGTGGCGCAGCGCGAAGACACACACGGTTATTCAACTTCGAAAGGCATTCCCCGTTTGCGTCGCGCGATTTCGCGCTGGTACGCAGACCGTTATCAGGTAGAAATCGATCCCGAATCGGAAGCGATTGTCACCATCGGCTCCAAAGAGGGGTTGGCCCACTTAATGCTGGCCACGCTCGATCACGGCGACACCGTGCTGGTGCCCAATCCCAGCTATCCGATTCACATCTACGGCGCGGTGATTGCTGGTGCGCAGGTGCGTTCTGTACCGCTGGTGGCGGGCGTTGATTTTTTCAACGAGTTAGAGCGAGCGATTCGCGAAAGCTATCCAAAACCGAAAATGATGATTCTCGGCTTCCCGTCGAACCCGACGGCGCAATGCGTTGAGCTCGATTTCTTCGAACGCGTCATCGCGCTGGCCAAGCAGTACAATGTGCTGGTGATCCACGATCTCGCCTACGCCGACATCACGTACGATGGCTGGAAAGCACCGTCGATTATGCAGGTGCCGGGCGCGCGCGATGTGGCGGTGGAATTCTTTACCCTGTCGAAAAGCTACAACATGGCGGGCTGGCGCATCGGCTTTATGGTCGGTAACAAAGAGCTGGTGTCCGCGCTGGCGCGTATCAAGAGTTATCACGATTACGGCACGTTTACACCGTTGCAGGTGGCGGCGATTGCTGCGCTGGAAGGTGATCAACAGTGCGTGCGCGATATCGCTGAGCAGTACAAACGTCGCCGTGATGTGCTGGTGAAAGGCTTGCATGAGGCGGGTTGGATGGTTGATCTGCCGAAGGCGTCAATGTACGTCTGGGCGAAAATCCCCGATCACTATGCGCATCTTGGCTCGCTGGAGTTCGCCAAATTACTGATGCAGGAAGCCAAAGTGTGTGTATCGCCGGGCATTGGTTTTGGTGATTACGGGGATACCCATGTGCGTTTCGCGCTGATTGAAAACAGCGATCGTATTCGTCAGGCGGTACGCGGGATCAAAGCGATGTTCCGTGCCGATGGCATTTTGCCGGGAACAGTGAAAGCGCTGGAAGAAGAAGAGGAATAACCATTAAGTGGGGCGACTTACTGTCGCCCCGCCTGGCGGATCTACAGCATCAGTACAAAGGTACCGACCCAAAGCAACAGGAAGAAAGAAATTCCCATCAACGCGTATCTCACAAAACAACTCCTCTGAGCGGTTACCCGGCGGGCGATCCCAAACCCGCGTAACCCGAACAGAATAAGAGAAAGGTGGAGTTCATCACCGCTACACGCTTTCTTCTCAGGTCGCTCCAGGCAAGCCCAGAACAGGATCGAGCGCTAATTTACGCGGATTTGTCCCAAAAATAAATAGGTCGCTTCTGGGATATTGCTCACATTTTCAGCGGGTCTCAATTTCCGGTATTGCTGACATGCCCACGCGCAGTTTAGCCAGATCTGGCTGGTTGGTATCCAGCACAATTTTCACCGGTAAACGCTGTACCACTTTGGTGTAATTGCCGGTGGCGTTGTCAGGTGAAATGGCGGAAAAGGTCGCCCCAGTCGCTGGGGCAATGCTGTCTACGTGACCGCTAAACACCTTGCCCGGCAAAGCATCAACTCTCACGCTCACTTTCTGCCCTTGTTGCACATCCGCCAACTGCGTTTCCAGATAATTAGCGGTGATATAAGTTTGCTGCAGCGGCACCACCGCCAGCAAACGCGTCCCCGCGCTGACGTAGGCGCCGAGGCGCACGGAACGCTGACCAACCATGCCATCCACCGGTGCCACGATGCGCGTATAGGAAAGATTAAGCTGCGCCTGATCGACGCTGGCCTGCGCGGCAGCGACATCGGCGGCGGCCTGACGCACCGCAGCTTGCAGCACGCCCACTTGCTTGACGGCGGAAGCCAGTGCCGCTTCGCTCTGACGTACGGTGGCAGAAGCCGAACGCTGCGTCGAGTTGGCTTTTTGCTGATCGTCCGCCGCGATGGTGCCACTTTTATACAGCTGGTTGTAACGCGCGGCGCTCTGTCCGGCGTACTGCGCAGAAGCCTGGCTCGCTGCTAACGTGGCTTTCGCCTGATCGATAGTAGATTGCTGCTGTTCCAGCTGCGCCTGGCTGCTCAGGCGTTTCGCCTCGCTAACCTGCAGATTGGCCTGCGCGGTTTCAAGCGCCACACGGTAATCACGATCGTCGAGCGTGGCCAGCAATTCACCGGCCTTTACGCGCTGGTTATCCTGCACGTTGACGCTGGCGATGTAGCCGGAAACTTTCGGCGCGACCAAGGTGTAATCAGCATTCACATACGCATCGGTGGTGCGATGATCGTTGCTGGTCATTGATGACCAGACAAAAAAGGCCATCGCTAATAACACCAGTAATAAGGCGCTCAACAGCACCGTTCTTTTCAGAGCAAAAGCTTGCATATCAATTATCTCGACGTCGTCGTAACAGGTTGAATCAGAGTTTGTGGTGGCCAGACACGCTTCGGCAGCCAGGCGGTTAACAATAAAAGCAGGGCGGCGAAGGCAATCAGCATTTGGTAGCAATCACTCAGGCTCAGCACCATCGCCTGATGTTTTAGCAAGGTGGCGAAGCCGCTGAGGTTTTCCGCACTGCTGGCGCTGCCATCGGGCAGCAACGGCAAGCTGCTGCTGGATTGCGCGCTGTTCGGTGCGGTCATCAACCACGCACGACTGGCGGCGCTATCGACTAACACGTTGGAATGGAATTTCTCCCGGTGGCTGATAAACCATTCAACCAGCGTGCTGGCAGCGATGCTGGAAAAACCGCGTACGGTGTTGAACATCGCCGAGGCAAACGGGCCTTCCGGCGGCGCGACCACGCTGGTGGCGCTCATCAGCACCGGCAAAATCACCATCGGCTGACCGAACGCCTGCAGAATCTGAATTAGCCAAAAATTCTGCCGCGCCCAATCGGTGGTGATATGCATACCCATCAAGCAGGACGTGACCAGCAGCGCCACACCCGCCGTTAACATCCAACGGCAATCTACCCAGCGAATATTTAGCAGCGCGGCGACAAAAGGCGCGATCAGCAACTGCGGCAAGCCAATAGTCAACGCCAGCGGGGCGAACTGCAGCGTGCGAAAACCTTGCACCTGTGCCAGATAGGCCGACGGCAGCGCCGAACCTGAGAGCGACAGAATCAGCACGCCCGCCAGCACCAGCAAACCATGCGCGAGATTGCGTCGTCCCAGCATCTGCAACTTGAACAGCGGCAGCGGGTGAAACCATTCATTAATAAAGAACACAGTCAGCAACGCCAGCGCGCTGAATAATAGGCCGCAGAATAACGATGATTCGAGCCAGTCAAGACGCTCGCCCTGCGTCAGCGCCAGAATCAGCAGCGCCATACCGGAACAGCCGGTTAGCATGCCGAACAGATCGATCTGCTTAAACCGTTCAAGGCGCAGCGGATCCTGCGGCAAACCCCAGCCGATCAGTAGCATGGCAATCAGCATGGTGGGCACCACTTGCCAGAAGACAAACAGCCAGCTGACCTCATCGGTCCAGAACGCCGCCAGCGAGGCGGCCATATTTGGACCAAAGGTCGCGGTCAGCGCATAACCGGCTAAACCGTATAATTTCATCGGTGGCGGTAGAAAGCGCAGCGCAACGGTCATCAGCATCGGTGGCAGCGCACCGCCAAACAATCCCTGCACCACGCGCAGAGCGATAAATAGCGTGGCATTGGGCATCAGCGGCAGCAGCAAGCCGCTCAGCATAAAACCGGCGGAGACGATGAGTGCAAAGCGGCGCAGGGAAAAGGTCACGGCGAACCATGGCGCGATCATCATTGCTGCTACTTCAGCGGCCTGATAAGCAGAGATGATCCAGCTACCTTGATCGTAACTGATACCGATGGCGGCGCGGATATCCGCTAACGCGATATCAGTGACGCGATCGTTTAATCCCGACGTAAGCGCGGCGATTAACACGCCAACCAGTCCTAGCGCGAGGCGCAGAGTAAACGGATGGGGTGCCGGGGCCGCAATGGGCTGGGCATTCATAGCAGGCTTCTCGTTATATTGTTGATGCAGTGTATTGCGATGTGATACAGATGGCATCTTACATATCGATATACTGTATTGCAATGTGATACAGGGTGTAAAAGTGCGATCATTCGCGCTAAAGTAGGGCAGGCCAAAAAGGAACGCATCATGGTTGAACTTCCCTCAAGCCGTGAGGATGAAAAAGCGGGTGGCATTCAAGTCATCGCGCGTGCGGCAAAAATTCTGAATGCGCTGGGTGAACATCCTGGCGGCATGAGTTTGGGTGAAATTGCCCAGGTGGTGGATCTGCCGCGTTCAACGGTCCAGCGCATCATTGCGGCGCTGGACAGTGCACAGCTGGTGCGCAGCAGCGGCGCGGGCGGTTTACGCCTTGGTCCGGCGCTGCTCAAACTGATCTCCAGCGTGCACAGCGACGTGGTGGAAATCGTGCGTCCTTATCTCGAACAGCTCTCCGGCGAAATCAATGAAACCGTATCGCTGGCGCGTGCCAGCGGGACGCAGTTGGCGATCGTGCATTATGTGGTGGCGTCGCGCGAACTGCGCGTGGTGCCGCGCATCGGATTGAATCTGCCGCTTTACAGCACGTCCGGTGGACGTGCTTTGCTGGCGCTGGAAAGCGATGACGATGTGCGCGTGATGGTGGGCGAAGCCTATAAAGAGTTGACCGAAATGACGGTGAAAACGCTGCCACAATTGCTGGAGCTGATAGCCGAAGTGCGCGCCAGCGGATTGGCGATTGATCGCGGTGAGACGCTGGAGGGCATTTCAACCATGGCGGTGGCCATCGATACGCTGTTTGGTCGCTTCTCCATCTCATTACTGGTGCCGACGGCGCGTTTTCATAAGCAGGAAGCGCACTATCGGGAGCAAATCATCAAGTGCAAAGATGCCTTGATTCGTGAAATTGGCAAAATGACCGCTGTGGAAGGATAACCAACTGATGAAAACCTTGCTGATGGCCATCGATAACTCACCGGTGGCGGAAAAAGTGATTGCGTTAACCATTGAACAGGCGCTGGCGCATAAGGCGGAGGTCACGGTGCTGTGCTGCGTTGATCCGGCATACTCTTCCTGCAATCAACCGATTGAGATTGATGCCGGGGAAGATCCAGATGATTTTGTCTTGGCGAAAGATGAGCAGAACACCGCTGAAATGGTGGTGCGTCATGCGCTGGCACCATTGCTACGCGCAGGCATAACGGCGAAGGGATTGATTCTGGCGGGTGAAGCGGCGGAAACTATCGTCGCACAATCTGCCAGTCTGAAAGCCAGTATGATCATCATGGGACGCCGTCATCTGTCACCGTTTAACCGCCTGTTAAAAGGTTCGGTCAGCGCGACAGTGATTGAACGCGCCAATTGCCCCGTTTTAATAGATGTACGTAAGGATTAACCCCGCTCGATGCTCTCGCTTTTTCCGATTACGCTAGCGGCGTTCGCGCTGCTGGCGATCATTACTATTCTGCTGGTGCGCACCACTTCATTACGACTGTGGCAAGGCGTGTTGCTGTTTCTGTTGCCGCTGATGCTGGCGAATATTCTGTGGTTCAGTTGGCTGCATCCGCGTCAGGAGCGTCAGGCGATGGTGGAAGAGGTGACAACCCAGCTCAGCCTCGCGCCCGGCTATCGGCTGTTAAAAATTCAGGAGCCTGTGCTGTGGCAGTTGCTCAATCGCGAACTGCTGCATAAACGGCTGGAAGGCGTTCCCGCCGATCAGGCGCTGGGTGATATGCGTGGCTGGCTGATGGATTTTGTGAATAAACGGCTCACGCGCGCTCCGGATGCGGCAATTCTCAACTATGTGCGCGTATCGGTAGAGGAAATGCGGGCGTTGCAGCAGCAGGAACCGCAGCGCTGCTTCCGTTTCCTCTACCCGCAGGTGAATGGTGGCGTCAACCTGCAACAGGTATTGTCACCGGAATTGAATCAGCGCGATGCCGAGGCACTCGAAACGCTGCTGCAGCAGAGTACCGGTAACGAACTGCCGTTGGATCAAACTGCGGCGCAGCGCGATCTGCAAAGTGTGGTGGAAAAGCTGTATAGCAAGTGGGGCGATCGGCTGCAACAGCTGAATATGCCGGCAGACACCGCCGTTGATCGCAGCGCAATGTGCGCGATGTCAATTGACCTCTACAGCGGCATTCTCGCATTGCCTGATAAACAAGCAGCCAATCTTTTACGTAAGATGGTCAGCCTTACCGGGTAGCGGGCGAAAAAAAAGCCCGCTCAGCGCGGGCATGAAGGTCACTTATCGATCTATTTTCTTATTAACTCACCTGGTGTGGTGCAGACTTCGTTTTGTCTGGAGGCATCATCGCACCGCAGATTTGATAAGGGAAACCGTTTGGTTTTATCGATTTAATTGGTAAAAGCTTTTCAATATGCAGATATTTCGCGCTTCATTCCTATAGATAAGCGCGGCATTGCATTTTAGACTGCAATGCTTGAGAGGAAACACTAATGAATAAAATGCTTATTAGCGCATTGGCGCTATTTATGCTGGCGGGTTGTAGCGTCAGTAAACCGGGGGGATTTGAGCGCGTTGATGAAGATACCCGCTCAAATACCGTGCAGTATCGTTACGATCCGCAAACGTTGAATAAAGACGCCATGGAGATCGACCTTGCGAATTATTGCAGTCAGCGTGGATTTGATAAGGTGGAATCGCTGCCGTCGCAAAACAGCAATTTGCCTGGATTAAAAAAAGCCTGGTACCAATGTAATTACGCAGTTAAAAGCTAAAAAAATAGGGCGGGATAAATTCCCGCCCTTGTTACTTTCTTATTATTTGCTGTGTGTGCTTTGCCCAACTATCTGCGGTGTCCATAACCGCCATGCCCATGATGCCAGCCTCCGCCACCATGATGGCCCCAACCCGGGCCGCCGCCTCCACGATGGTGATCGATAATACAGCCACTCAACATCGTCATAATGGCTACAACCGATGCAACCTTAATAAGCTTCTTCATGGAGAGTCCTCCTCTGTTCCAATGACGCCAGATTACAGGGGAATAGTGGAGTGAAGATGCAGGAAATGTAGAGTTATTGCAGAATGTATTACGGAGTATGTCAATTAAATGCTAAAAAAGGCGGGGAGTAAAATATGCCAATCAGAATAAGCTGAATGCCTGACTATATTAACGCGATTACTCTGAAAGGCAAGGCTTAATAATAGCGGTTCTCAATTAAAAGCGTATTGTGAATAAAGTATGGAGAAAAGGGATGCCGCGCATTAATGCGGCATCCACGTTGCTTTAATTATGCAGTAAAGGTTCAGCCACGTTTTGACGATGTGGCAGACGGATGCTCAGTGATAGCACCAGTGAAATCACCAGCAAGGTCATAATCAGGCTGAACGTCACAGTGAAGCCGCCAAATGCAGATGCGACCAGCGAACCCAGCACGCTGCCGATGCCGAAACCGAGGTAAATCAGGCCATAGTTTTTGGTCAGATTGTTCAGGCCGAAGAAATCGCTGACCAGCGACGGGAACACGGTGATGGTGCCACCAAAGCTGAATGCGACGCAGGCTAAGGAGAGGAAGAAGCTTGCTTCGTTCATGTGAGTAAACAGCAAAATGCTCATCCCCACCAGCGAGACAATTTGCGCCAGCGTGATGACGCGGATACGCGCCATTTTATCAGACAACACGCCAAGAATAAGGCGGCCGCTGAGGTTGGCAATCGCAATCACCGTCACCGCATTGGCTGCTGTCTGCGCGCTAAGATGAACCATGCCTTCGCCAATATCCTTCGCCACGCCAATCACGTACAGGCCGCTCATGCAGGCAGTAAGGAACATCAGCGCCAGCATCCAGTACTGCGGTAAACGCACCGATTGTGCCAGCGTGTAATCTTTCGCCTCACGTTGCGCATTGCCGCCGCTCTTCTGTATCGGGGCATCACGCATCAGCAAAGCGCCCACGATGATCATGCTCATCGCCAATACGCCCCAGATCATGAAGGTGTTCTCCAGACCTTGTGCGCTGAGCAGGGCGCCGCAAATAAATTTGAAGCCGAGGCTACCTAAACCGTAAGCGCCGATGGAGCAGGCCGAAATTAGCCCTTTACGCTCCGGGAACCACTTCACGCAGTTAGAGAGCGTCATCAGATAACCGGCACCATCGGCCAGACCGACCAGAATCCCCGCGCTGAGGTACAGCATCATCAGATTGTCGGCATGGGCGGTCAGCCAGAAACCTACCGCCATCAGAATGCCCGCGCCGATGGTGACGTTGCGCACACCAAAGCGCTCCTGCAATTTCCCGGCAAGCGATGATGCGATCGCCAGTCCAAGACTGAGTAAACCGAACGAGAAAGCCACTTCACTGATGGGCGCATCCAGCTTGTTCGCCAGCGGGCCGTTAAACAGGCTCCAGGTATAAACCGAGCCTAGAGCAAACTGCGTGATGATGGTGCCAATAAGGGTAAGTATGCGGGTACGTTGGTCATTCGCCGTGGCTACTGTTTTCATTTTTATCTCTCACTCGAGAAAGCGGAATCTGTGGAGATAATAAGTGGCTCTCGCGCGTGCGGGGGAAGCGAGGGCGTGAATCGACGGGACAACGGAATGAAATGCAGCGAACTGGGCATGAATGACATTGTGCTGACAGCGAGTGATGTCATTTTAACCCTGGCGGTTGCTATGGGTAACCATGTGTAACCACTTGTATCGATCGCGCCTTATTGCCTGCAAAGTTGGGGATGTTTGCCAGGCTTATAACTCATTCAAGAGGAGGAAATATGAAAGACCGAGCATATGAATCCGCGTCAAGCGAGGATGAGGTTTGCTGCATTATCGGTCAGGCGGTGATCGAGTTAAGCGATGAGCATCAACCAGTGAACAAATCCACGTTGTCGTTGAAATTACTGGCAATGGCCGACCGCGACAAAGATGATGAACGCGTCCTGCTTTACTGGATTGCCAGAAAAGCCATAACTAAACCTCACCAGCTCAATATCGGCGTTCAGGGCTGGCGCTAGAGGAGCAAAAGAGCGGGCGCAATGCCCGCTCTGGTTATTTAGGCCGTACGCAAATGGCCCATTGTCGGCCAGCGGACAAACATCACCATATTTCCCGTCAGAATCATCACCAAACCCACAATCGCATTACTGTGCCACTGATAACCTTCGTAAAGCGTGGAGAGCGTAAGTGCCACCAACGGAAACAGCAAAGTACTGTAAGCGGCCTGACTGGCACCAATACGTCCCACCAGCGTGAAATAGGCACCAAATCCCACTACCGAACCCAATATCGCCAGGTAGCTCATGGCGCCTAACCACTGAATATTCAGGGCTGGCGCGAGTGCATCGCCATTAAGCAAGGCCAGTGCGGCCATCACCAATGCGCCATACAGCATGGCGTAGCTGTTCGTGGTCAATACATCACGCTGACGACGCTGGTGGCGCAGTGAAATCATATTGCCAAAGGAGAAGCCTAAGGTGCCGAGCGCGCTCAGGCCAACGCCCCACAACAATTGCGGCGCAGGATGCGCAGCCTGAATATCGTTCCAGAACAGCGCGACAATGCCGCCAAGGCCAAGTATGGCGGCCGGTAACAGGCGAAACGATGGACGCTGACGGAAGAAAATCCAGCTGTTAAGCGCGTTATAAAGCACGGCCATCGAGAAAATCACCGACTCCAGCCCGCTGCTAATCCACGCGGCAGCATGATAGAAGCAGACAAAGTTGAAACCAAACACGCAGCAGCCCTGCAGCAGGCAAAACAGATGATCGCGCTTATCCAGCGCTCGCAGCCTGCGCAGCAGTCTAAGAATGACAAGCATCACCAGTGATGCCAGTAAGAAACGCCAGAAAACCGCCACCAAAACTGGCGTATCAGCCGCTTCCTGCTGCAGGAAAATGGCGATCCAGGTGGTGCCCCAAATCATTACTACGGCAAGGTATAACATCACATTCATAACGCGCTCTCCGACACAATCTGGCTCGCAGTGTGGCGTGAATAGCCATGCGCCGCTTGCACGCTTTTGCGCAGCAATTGCAAAATCTTGCGCTTTTTCCTTTTGCGTCCCGCTGTGGCCTGTTTTCTGTCTGCTGAGATCCGTACACTGAGCATTAATGAATTTCGAGTGATATGAATCATGGCCGATTACCAGACCTTCAACATGCTACAGCGCCACAAAGCGCAACTGCGCGACAGCGTGCAGTTGTCGAGCGGCATTAAACTGGCGGCCTGGTTTAACAGCGGCGATCGCGTCACCAACCTCAGCAATCACCACACGTTGAGCCTATATACCGCCGACGGCTATGAAACCTGGCATAAAACCCCGCATGGCTGGCGCAACGGCGGCGGCCCGGATCGTTTTTGCCTGATGCCCAGCGGCGTAGAGTCGGTGTGGGATATTCGTGCTGATTTATGGTTTGTGCATCTTTATTGCACCGATGAACATCTGCGCCATCTGGGCGAACAGATCTGGGATCGCAGTCCATCGCGGCTCAATCTGCATGAAAAGATCTTTTCTGCGGATGACCGCATTACGCAACTCTATCGCCACTTCTTGCTAAGTAGCGACTGGCAACAGCCGGCGAACCAATTGATGCTTAGCA
>Ga0207655_1001584_pt1 | contig 20413 bp, 13 predicted proteins | sample KBSM44metaG_FD_184398 | JGI IMG/M metagenome (GOLD analysis project Ga0207655, IMG submission 184398) | Miscanthus rhizosphere microbial communities from Kellogg Biological Station, Michigan, USA - KBS M4-4 metaG (SPAdes) (version 2) | ecosystem: Host-associated > Plants > Roots > Rhizosphere >... | reverse complement strand
TCCAGACGGGTGTAATCACTCAGCAGATCGCCTGAAAAGTAGAACGCCAAAGGCGCCGCGCTGTTAGGCGGCATGAAGTAGCGCACGGTCAATCCCATCTTCCTGAAATACTCGTCAGTCAACGAATACTCATCCTGCTTGTACTCGAACCCGAGCACCGGATGCTGGTTCTCGGTCCGGTGATAGGTCCTTGAACTGGACACACTCAGGCAGATCACCGGCGGTTTGTCGAAGTGCGCCTTGTAGGCTCTCGAATTGACGAAGCACTTGAACAGCTTGCCGTGCAAGTCGCCAAAGTCTTCCGGCGTGCTGAACCCGACGCGGTTCTTGTTGTGTTCCAGCAGGCGCACACTGAAGTCGTAATCGCGCACGTAAGAAGAGAAGTTGTTTCCGACAATGCCGTTGATGCGCTCATGGGTGTGTTGATCGACAATGGTTGTTTTCAACACCTCGATCAGCGGGATGGCCTGTTCACGGCCTTGGGCATCGAGCGTCATTTCAGCGGAGATAATTTCAAGTTCCACTCGATAGCGATCGCCCGTAGGGTTGTCCCAGTGCGCCAGGGCATTGAAGCGGTTATCGATCATCTTCAGGGTGTTGCGCAGATTCTCCTGCCGGCTCTCCCCACGGGCCAGGTTGGCGAAGTTGGTGGTGATGCGCGTAGTGTCCGAGGGAAAATAATTCTCGTCGAAACAGATGCTCTTGATAGCGAATGCGAAGTCTGTGTTCATCTTGATCTGACACCCTGTGTTCTTTGCGCCAGACCTGAATGTGCTGCTTGTCTTTTCAGGCGTGGCCGACGTTCTGTTTTTTCACCCGGCAGGCTGCACGCCATCTGTGGTGAAGAGCAGTCCGCATGTTAGGGCGCTGGCTGTATGAACAAAAACGAATTGATTTCAATGGAGCATTAGCCAGATTCATGATGATGTGCGGGGCCCGGGAGCAATCCATCAACTCCCCGCCGCGAACGGAAGTTAGTTCTGGTAGATTGCCGGGCTTTAGCGAACCGTTTGAGAACAGCCACAATGAGAGTGATTCGGAGCAAGGAATTCACCGCCACCCGTGCCTGGGGTGCTGACGACATCGCTAACATGGACGGCACCACCGTGCGCCTGCACTGGACCGATCAGCCCTACAAATGGCATGTGAACGACGGTGAGGAAGTGTTCGCCGTTCTGGACGGCACGGTAGAGATGCACTATCGCGAGTCAGGCATCGAGCGCGTCGTGACCTTGATGACAGGTGATGTGTTTTTCGCAGGGATTGGATGTGAACATGTTGCCCATCCCCGAGGCGAAGCGCGAATTCTGGTCATTGAACGTGAGGGCAGTGTTTGAGTGCCTCGGAAGCTCAAAACACAAGTGCCCTCACGTAGTTGATCTCGCGGCAGGGTCCGGGCACCAAGCTGCCCTAGGGTTCCAGTTTCAACAGCGGGACGTCTTTCTTCACGATGTAGGTTGCCAACTCCGAGCCGGTGGTGGTGCCGACGTTAGTTGCAACATGAGGGACCCCGGCCGGAATGTATAACGAGTCACCGGCATGAAGCGTCACGGCGGGTTGACCTTGCAACTCATATACGAAAGTGCCGCTGATCACATACGCAATCTCTACCCCCGGATGCGAATGCCTGGGGGCCGCGACGCCCGGCTCGAAGTCGACCCGGACTTGAATGGCCTCACGATCCGCGAAGTCCAGGTCCCTCTTCACCAGATCAGTGCGATGAAGGCCGGTTTGCCAGCTCTTGGCGGCCGATGGATTAGGTGGGCTTGCCTGCGCACTGGCATCTTGAGCCTGTGATATCCCGGCGAATCCGCAAAGGGCAGTCGCGAGGGCGATGACGAGCCGGGTCTTGCGAGTTAAGTACTGTGACATGGGTCTATTCCAGGAGTGAGCCGTCAGGGTGGCTGATTCCGCTTGTGCGGTACTCCATTTGAATGACTCATTGTATCTGGCTCATTTCTGGCCGAAGCCTACTTGTATGCAAACGTTGTCCTGACCCTGGGCGATACGTTGTGATACAGAACGGCCTTGATGGGCGATGCGCCCCATGCCCGCTCGGCTGGCCGACTTCAGGTCGAAGATCGAAACCAGCAGGGCGAACGGTGCAGAGCCGATGCCGCAGGGCGAACCCCTACCCTTTCAGGCGTGATGTGGGCACCACGGTTTCAACCTTGCCGGTGGTCACGTCATACACCAGCCCGGTGACCATCACATCTGCAGGCAGGTTCGGATTGGCCTTGAGGGCCGCCACATCGATCTCGACCGATTTGTACGGATCGTCGATGGCCAGCGTTGCCAGTTTGCCCTCCTCCACGCCCATGTATCGAGCAAGGAGATGAGGCGCATGATGCAGGCAACCGGTGATCCCGCATTGGGTGTGGTGCAACACCACCAGATTCCAGCCTTCGCCGACGGGGTTGCCGCCGACTTTCGACACAGTGCCGAGAATCGCCATGGTCTGAAACAGCTCGGGGGTCACGCGGCCGCCCACGTTGCGAATGATGGCGGCCTCACCAGCTTCGAGTTTGAAGATATCCATCGGGTCCACCCGAGGATCGACGCAACCGATGATCATGGTTTTCTGCGAAGGGATGATTTTGAGATCTGCCGAGAAACCGTTCTCTGCGTACTCGGCATTGCGTTCGGTCAGGGTATTGATGAAGTCCATGATTGTCTCCGTCATCAGGTTGAGGCTGGGGAAGTCAGGTCAGTCAGGGAAACCGGCTCGAGATGCACGAACCGGTCGAGCCCGTTTCATTTGCCGCTGAGCCTGACGGCATGCAGGCGGGCGAATTCGCCAGCGGCAAGTAGCGCAGCGTCTCGCTTGCGATGGAGCCAATATCGTCGTTTGGCGGGGCCGCCGGTAGCCGTCGATTTGGTCTAACATCTATCTTGAATCAGCATTAATGAACCTCCGTTCATGGCATGATCGCCTGCTGTGGGGTGCACCTCGCCCGCACGCTGATCGGGCCTGATCGATCACGGGTCGACGCGGATGCACCGGGCTGTGTGGGCTGACGAAATGGACGGAGCACTGGGAAGATGGCGCTGAAAGACATCGTCGCGTTGCGCATCTACACGCGGGTCGCGCGGCTGGGGAGCTTTTCGGCAGCGGCCCGGGAAAGCGGGCTCGCGCAATCCCAGGTCTCGCGAATGATTGCGGAGCTAGAAGCCAGTCTCGGCGCCCGCCTGCTGTCCCGAACCACCCGCGCCGTAACGCCAACCGAAGCAGGTCTGGAATTCCTCATGCGCGTCGAACCCATCCTGGCGGCGGTCGACGATGCCGAAAACAGCGTGCGGGAAACCGGGGAGCTTCGCGGGTTGCTGCGCATCGGCATGCCTGCAACGATGGGGCTGCGCATCGTCATCCCGAGGCTCTCGACCTTCACCGAACAGCACCCGTCCCTGCATCTGGAACTGCTGCTTGAAGACCAGTGGCAGGACATGGTCAAGGACGCCGTTGACGTCGGCATCCGCGTCGGGCACTTGCCGGACCTTTCCGGGACGGCCCGGCAGATAGGCCTGATGCGGCGCGTGCTGGTGGCGTCCCCGGGCTATCTGGCCGAACACGGCACGCCTGAGTGTCCAGCCGACATCCAGAGTCATCGAGTCGTCGGTGGCCCGGCAGGGTCCCAAGTCACCTCCTGGCAACTGGAGCGCAACGGCGAACAATCCTCAGTAAGCCCCAACGCGCAGCTTTCCATCAACAATACGGCCGGGGCACTGACCGCTGCCGTCGGTGGGCTGGGCATTGTGTCCACCACGTCCTGGGCCTGTGCCGCAGACTTGAAAGCCGGAACGCTGGTCCAGGTTCTGCCTGAATGGAAGATGGCCGAACTGCCCGTTCATGCCTATTTTCCGATGGGGCGAACCACCCGCATGTCTGCCCGAGTGTTTGTCGATTTCCTGGCCCGGATGCTGGCCAGCGAGCCATAGCTTCGGCAATCCTGCTGCATCAGAGCGGACAGCTCTGCACTCACCGAGCCCCCCTGGCATCTCGCACAGTGCGAGCGAGCTGTGTTCGCACAATAAGATTACAGTTATCATTTGAATTGATTATGCAAATCAAGAAGCCGCAATTGCCCGGTTTACATGATAATCATAATGTTATACCCAGACGCACTCCACAGGGAGCGTTCATTTCATTGCTTGCCGCCGCTCACGGCCTGCCGGTGCCGGTTTCGTGAGCGAGCAGAGCCAGCCTTTCGCTAGCCAATCCATCCGACTTCTGAAGAGAACCTATGAAAACTGTTCATCACCCAAATACCCGCATCCGCCCTCTCGCCGGTGCCGTGGCGATGGCAATGGCTGGCCTGCTGGTCCTGAACCTGTCCGGCTGCGACGACGCCAGCGGAAAACCCGCTGATTCAGCGGTTGCTGCTGGCGCCGTGGTGTCCGCCGCGACGGTCGTGCAGAAAGCCGTGGTCGAAACCCAGGAGTTTTCCGGTCGCATGGAGGCCATCGAGCGCGTCGATATTCGTGCCCGGGTCCCGGGTTTCATCACCAGCGTCAACATTACCCCCGGTGCCATCGTCAAGAAGGGCGACGTGCTCTTCGTCATCGATCCGCGCCCTTATCAAGCCGAAGCCGACCGTACCGAAGCCGCCGCGGCTGCCGCACGGGCCAAGGTGGATCTGGCGCGTATCGAGCTGGCCCGCTCCCAGAAGCTGATCGGCGAGAAAGCCATCGCGCAGCGTGAGCTGGACGAAAACCTGTCCAACTTCAAGCAGCTGGAAGCCAGCGCCCGTGCTGCCGCAGCCGAGTCTGACAATGCCAGACTCAACCTGAGCTATACCCGCGTGACCTCCCCCATCGATGGCCGCGTCGGCAAGGCCGATATCACGCTGGGCAACCTGGTCGACACCAGCGCCGTGCTGACCAAGGTGGTGTCCGACGACAAGATCTACGCCTCCTTCGACGGTGACGAAGACACCTACCTGCGTGTCGGTGCCGCTCACCACAGCGGCAAGGATGTAGACGTCAGGGTTGGCCTGGCTAACGAGCAAGGCTTCCCCCACGAAGGCAAGCTCGAATTCGTCGATAACCAGCTCGACCCGCAAACCGGCGGCGTGCGCATGCGCGCCATCTTCAGCAACGCCGACAAGACCCTGGCCCCGGGCCTCTTCGCCCGCGTGCAGTTGCTGGGTGGCACCCATGGCGGCAATGAAACCCAGGCCATCCTGATCAACGAGCGTGCGATCAACACCGATCAGGATCGCAAGTTCGTGTTCGTCGTCGATCCTCAGGGCAAAGCGGAATACCGCCAGGTCACCCTCGGCAACACGGTGGATGGCCTGCGTGTCGTGCGCAGCGGCTTGAAAGCTGGCGAGCAGATCGTGGTCAACGGCCTGGTGCGGGTGATGCCGGGCGCACCCCTGGCACCGCACATGGTTTCGATGGATTTCAATCCTGATGAACCTGTCGCAGAAACCACCCCCGAAACAGCCTCCAAAACCACACCTGACGCCAAGTCAAAGGGTTGATCGATCATGAATTTCTCGAAATTTTTCATCGACAAGCCCATCTTCGCGGGGGTGCTGTCGATCATCATCTTCGTGGCAGGGCTCATCGCGCTGTTCACGCTCCCTGTCGCCGAGTACCCGGACGTGGTGCCACCCGCCGTGCAGATCCGCGCGCAGTATCCGGGCGCTGACGCCCGGGTCATTGCCGAGACAGTGGCCACGCCGCTGGAACAAGAGGTCAACGGCGTCGACAACATGCTCTACATGTCGTCGCAATCGACGGCCGATGGCAACCTGCTGCTGACCGTGACCTTCAAGATCGGCACCAAGGTTTCGCAAGCCGAGACGGACGTGGAAAACCGCGTGCAACGGGCCTTGCCACACTTGCCCGAAGAGGTGCGCCAGATCGGCGTCACCACCATCAAATCGACGCCCAGCCTGACCATGGTGGTGCACCTGACCTCGCCGGACGGTCGTTACGATGACCAGTACCTGCGCAACTACGCCACGATCAACGTCAAGGACCAGCTCGACCGCATCGCCGGCATCGGCCAGGTGCAGTTGAACGGCTCGGGCGACTACGCCATGCGTATCTGGCTCGACCCGGTGAAGATCGCCGCGCGCAACATGACCACCCTGGATGTCACCGACGCCATTCGCGAGCAGAACGTACAGGTGGCGGGCGGTGCAATCGGGCAGTCACCGTCCAGAGGCAGTGACTTCCAGCTATCGGTCAAGACCCAGGGCCGACTGCAAACCCCTGAAGAGTTCGGCAACATCATCGTGCGCACCGGTGCCGATGGCGCCCTGACCCGCCTGCGTGACGTCGCCCGCATCGAGTTGGGTGCCAACGCCTATAACCTGCGTGCCCGCCTGAACAACCAGCCGGCAGTGGCGCTGGTCGTCTTCGAAGCGCCAAACGCCAACGCGCTGCAGATGTCCAGCGACATTCGCGACCGCATGGAACAGTTGAAGGCTGACTTCCCGCCGGGAATGGAATACAGCATCGTCTACGACACCACCCGCTTCGTGCAGGACTCGATCAATGCGGTGATTCACACCCTGCTCGAAGCCATCGCGCTGGTGGTGCTGGTGGTCATCATCTTCCTGCAAACCTGGCGCGCCTCGCTGATCCCGCTGCTCGCCGTGCCGGTCTCCGTGGTCGGCACCTTTGCCGTGATGCTCGCATTCGGTTTCTCGATCAACACCCTGTCGCTGTTCGGCCTGGTGCTGGCCATCGGTATCGTCGTCGACGACGCCATCGTGGTGGTGGAAAACGTCGAACGGAACATCGCCAGCGGTCTGTCGCCCCGTGAAGCCACGCTACAGGCCATGAAGGAAGTGAGCGGTCCGATCATCGCCATCGCGCTGGTGCTCTGTGCCGTATTCGTGCCGATTGCCTTCGTGCCGGGCCTGTCCGGTGAGTTCTACAAGCAGTTCGCGCTGACCATCGCCATTTCCACCGTGATCTCGGCATTCAGTTCCCTGACTCTGGCGCCGGCATTGTCCGCTGTGTTGCTCAAGGGCCATGACGCGCCGAAAGATGCCCTGACCCGCATCATGGACACGCTGTTCGGCCGGTTCTTCCGGGCCTTCAACCGCTTCTTCGGGCGCTCGTCCGAGCGTTATGAAACGGGCGTCAAAGGCACCCTCAAACGCAAGTCCGGCGCCATCGCCGTCTATCTGATGCTGGCCGCCTGTGCCGGGTTGATGTTCAAACTGGTGCCTGCGGGCTTCGTGCCGCTGCAAGACAAAGGCTACCTGATCGGCATCGCGCAACTGCCGACCGCCTCATCGCTGGACCGTACCGATGCCGTCATCCAGCGCATGGGCAAGATCGCGACTGCAACGCCCGGCGTCAGCGACGCTGTGCAGTTTCCGGGCCTGTCGGTCAACGACTTCACTGCCTCGTCCAGCGCCGGTATCCAGTTCAGCAACCTGCAGAGCTTCGCTCAACGCAGCTCCAGAGACCTGAGCGCAGGCGCCATCGCCGGTGAGTTGAACAAACGCATGACGTCGATCGAAGACTCGTTCATCCTCGTCGTGCCACCGGCTCCAGTGGACGGCCTGGGCACCCTCGGCGGCTTCAAGCTGATGGTGGAAGACCGCGGCAACGTCGGCTACGACGCATTGAACAAAGCGACGCAGGAACTCCAGGCCCGTGCGCGCAAAGCGCCTGAACTGGCGGGTGTCTTCACCGGCTACCAGATCAACGTGCCGCAGATCTACGCCGACATCGATCGTGACAAGGCCAAGCAGTTGAACGTGCCGCTGCAAACGATCTACCAGACGCTGCAAGTCAACCTGGGTTCTGTGTACGTCAACGATTTCAACCGCTTCGGGCGTACCTATCAGGTGCGGGTGCAGGCTGACGAGCAGTTCCGCAACCACGTGGAAGACCTGAAAAAGCTCAAGATCCGCAGCACCAACGGCGACATGATTCCCCTCGCCTCGCTGATGCGTGTGTCCAACACCTACGGCCCGGAACGGGTACAACGCTACAACGCTTATGTGTCGGCAGACCTCAACGGCAGCCCGGCGCCTGGCTATTCGTCCGGCCAGGCACAGGCCGCCATCGAACGTCTGGCCAAAGAAGTGCTGCCAAAAGGCATCACCTACGAGTTCACCGACCTTGCATACCAGGACATCCTCGCCGGCAACACCATGTTCTACGTGTTCCCGCTCTGTGTGCTGCTGGTGTTCCTGGTGCTCGCCGCGCAGTACGAAAGCTGGACCTTGCCACTGGCGGTGATCCTGATCGTGCCGATGTCGATCCTGTGTGCTCTGCTGGGCGTGAAGCTGACCGGCGGCGACAACAACGTTTTCACCCAGATCGCGCTGTTCGTACTCGTGGGACTCGCCTCCAAAAACGCGATCCTGATCGTCGAGTTCGCTCGCGAACTGGAGCACCACGGCCGCACGACCGTGCAGGCAGCACTGGAGTCATGCCGCCTGCGTCTGCGTCCGATCCTGATGACCTCGATCGCGTTCATCATGGGTGTGCTGCCGCTGGTGTTCTCCCACGGCCCAGGCTCGGAAATGCGTCATGCGATGGGTGTGGCCGTGTTTGGCGGCATGCTCGGCGTGACCTTCTTCGGACTGTTCCTGACACCCGTTTTCTACGTGTTGATGCGCTCGCTCGCCAAATTCCTGAGCCGCAGCAAAGCCACTAACTCGGCGGTCGTTCCTCACGCTCTTGAAGAGACTCACTAACATGAACGCCAATGTCTTCATCAAACGTACCGGTGCAGTCCTCATTGCCTTGGCGCTGGCCGCCTGTGCTGCACCCGATTTCAAACAACCGGAAATCGATGTGCCACAGGCGTTCAAGGAAGCCCCTGATACGCCCGTCACCGCGCCAGATGGCACCCGCTGGCAGGCCGCCAGGGCAGCCGAGGCACAGCCACGCGGTGAATGGTGGCTGGCCTTCAACGACCCGGCGCTCACCGCCCTGATCAATGAAGCAGCCAGGAGCAACAACAACCTGGCAGAAGCCACAGCGCGTCTGAAACAGGCCCGTGCCATTGCCGGCATCGCCGCAGCGGACCGGATACCACAGATCGGTGTCAACGCTGGCGCGCAAAGAAACCGTGAATCCCCCAACAGCCTGCCTGGTGGCAGTGCTGTAGGGGCCCGCACGACCTATCAGGCCAGCCTGACCGCCAGCTACGAAGTTGACCTGTTCGGCCGAGTGTCGTCCAACGTCAACGCCGCCAACTCGGACGCGGCTGCCAGCGAAGCCAGTTACCGCTCGGTGCTGCTGTCGCTGCAAGCGGACGTCGCGCAAACCTATTTCCGCTTGCGCGAAACCGATGCCGAACTGGCAACCCTGAATGAAACCGTGCGCTTGCGCGAACAAACCGTGCAGGTCACCCAGAGCCGGTTCGATCTGGGAGATGTAGGCGAGTTCGACCTGTCGCGGGCCAGGACAGAGCTGTCGACGGCGCGCGCGGAAGCGGTTGCCCTGCAACAGCAGAGAACCACCGATGAGCATGCGCTCGCTGTCCTGTTGGGCAAGCCGGCATCGAATTTCTCGGCCAGCAGCCAACCTCTCGATGACATCGCCTCGCTGCCGCAGATCCCTTCGGGCATGCCGTCGAGCCTGCTGCAGCGCCGCCCGGACATCGTCATCGCGCAGCGTGAGATGGAAGCGGCGAACTCGCGTATCGGCGTTGCCCGTGCCGCGATGTTTCCGGCGCTCAACCTCAACGGCGGGATTGGTGGCGTCGGCACCTCGGTGGCGGACATCTTCAACTGGAGCAGTCGCTCCTGGGTCCTGGGTGCGCTGATGTCGATGCCGATCATCGATGGCGGCCGCAACAAGAACAACGTCAAGCGCAGTGAGGCCGCGCTGGAGGAGTCGGTCGCGACGTACCGTCAACAGGTGTTGGTGGCGTTTGCCGAAGTCGAAGACAACCTGGCGGGCCTGCGCATTCTGGCCGATCAGGCGCAGCAGACCGACGAGGCCGTCGTCTCGGCACGCCGTTCGGCACAACTGGCCCAGATGCTGTATGAAGCCGGTCGCACGGGCTACCTGGACCTGCTGGAGGCACAGCGCAACCTCACCACGGTTGAGCGCAGCGCCGTGCAACTGCGCGGCAGTCGGGCCGTCACCACCGTTGCGCTGGTCCGCGCATTGGGCGGTGGATGGGATGGGCAGTCCGAAGTGACGTCTTCGCCGACGCCTGTGGCCAGCCGCTGAAAGCGCGGGTGTGGGCATCACCGAAGCGGCCGAGCCTTGCCTGCGCAAGACCGGCCGTTTTTCAGGCATCCAGCGTCACACGGCTGGCTTCTGGACAGCGTCCTCCACAGCCACACGATCCTTGCTCAGCAACCCCAGAACCACCGCCGCTGAAAACAGCGTAATGACGGTCAGGATGTGCAGCAGGTACTGGAAGGCCTGGGCATAACCGGCGATCAGCGCTTCATTGGCCAACCCCGGGATGCGGTCGATCGCATGGGCCATGTCGCCGGTGGTGACCCGCTGGGCGGTTTCGGCGATAGCGACAGTGTCCAGGCTTCCCGGCACGCCCTGCAGAATGTCGCTGAGATGGGTGTGCAGCAACGAGGCCAGGATGGCCGCCACACTGGCCAGCGCGATGCCCTCCCCGGCGACCCGTACGGTGTTGAAAATACCGGCGGCCATGCCGGCACGCTCCTTGGGCACCACGCTGACCGACAGCCCGTCCATCAATCCCCAGGGCAGCCCGGCACCAATGCCGATCAACAACATGGGGCCCACCAGACCGAACCTTGGCTCACCGACGTTATACAAACTCAGCCAGTGCAGCCCCACCGCCGCAATCAGAAATCCCGCGCCGGACAGAATGCCGGGGGACACAAAGCGCGCCAGCGATGCCGCCATCATCGGCACCACCAGCATCGGGGCGGACAGCGCCAGCAACAGCAGACCGGCGTCGATTTCGCTCAGTCCTTCGACACCGATGAAACGCAACGGCAGCATCACCACCAGGACGATGTAGCAGTAGCAGGTGCCGATCGGCAGCACCTGCACACCAATGAAACGTGGATAACGGAACAGGGTCAGGTCGAGCATCGGGCGCTTGACGCGCATTTCGATCATCACGAACAGGGCCAGCAGGACCGCCGAACCGATCAGCAGTCCGGACACCAGTGGGCTGCCCCAGCCGCTCTCCGGTGCCTGGATCACGCCAAAGGTGAACAGCGCCAGCACCCCGGTAAAGGTGACAGTGCCGGGCCAGTCGAGGCCCTGGGCGTTCGGATCACGGGTTTCACGCATGCGCGGCAGGCCGAAGACCATGGAGATCACGCCGATGACGGCGGTGAACACGAAGATCGCGCGCCAGCTGAATGCTTCGATCAGGCCGCCCGCCAGCAGCGGGCCAAATGCCAGACCGATGCCGAACGTGGTGCCCAGCATGCTGTAGGCCCGTGTGCGCGCATGCCCCTCGAATTCCTGGGCGATGGCCGCCGAACCGCTGGCCAGCGCCGCAGCACCGGCTACGCCCTGCACCGCCCGCAGGATATCCAGCCAGAACACCGTCGGTGCCAGGCTCTGGGCAATCGAGGCGGCGGTAAACAGCATCATGCCAAGGGTGAACAGCTTCTTGCGGCCATAGACATCGGCCAGTGCGCCTGCAGCCATCAGCAGGCTGCCGAACGACAGCATGAACGCGTTGGTGATCCAGGTGAGCGCCACCGGGCTGCCCCCCAGTTCACGGCCAATCGCGGGGGTTGCGACAGCCCCACCGGTGAAACTCAGCGGCAGGACAAGCGCTGACAGGCAGATGGCCGCGAGAATCAGCAGCCTGTCGCGAGCAGTTGCCTGGTGGGCAATATTTGTCATGAGGGATATACCTGTTGTGCGAAAAGATGTGTCATTGTTGCTGGCGCAGATTCATCGATAAACGCACCATCGAGAGACACTTAGTCGCTTCAAGAGAGACAATTATGGAACGTGCCGACACGTCATTTCCCGACATCGCCGCCTTCGTCGCCGTCGCCCAGACTGGCAGCTTCACGCGCGCGGCGGAGAACCTGGCCACCAGCAAATCCAACGTGGGCAAGGCCGTACAGCGCCTTGAGAGCCGGCTCGGCACGCGGATGTTTCAGCGCACCACACGGGCAGTGCGCCTGACCGAGGACGGCGAAACCTACCTGATCGCCGCCCAGGCTGCGCTCGACGGGCTGCGCGATGCGGCCCAGGCGTTGGCGGCACGCAAGGAGGAGCCCACGGGCCGGGTGCGCCTGGATATCCCTTCGGGTTTCCGCCAGTTGTTTCTGCCGAGCATTTCCGACCTGCGTACCCGCTACCCGAAGGTCACTCTGGAGATGTCCATGACCGACCGCATGTCCGATGCGGTGGGTGAAGGCTGGGACATCGTGGTGCGTGCCGGGGAGTTGCCGCTGGACAGCGACATGACCGTGCGCAAGCTGTGCGACATCACCCTGAGCCTGTATGCGGCGCCGGAATACCTGGCGCGTCATGCCCCGGTCGAATCGGCCGCGGACCTGGTCAACCACGAAGCGGTGATCTTTCGCGGCTTTACCGGGCGTCTGCGGCCATGGTCGCTGGTGGAAAATGGCCACGCCCGCGAGTTCTCGCCGACGCCAGCGCTGATCGTGTCCGATGGTCAGGGGGTGATCGATGCGACCGTGCTCGGCCTGGGCATCGCGCAACTCTACGACAAGGTTGCCCAGCCTTACGTCGAGTGCGGCACGCTGGTGCGGGTGCTGCCTGCCGTGGATGCTCCCGGGCCCCCGGTGCATGCCTTGATCCCGCTGGGTCAGCGCATGCCGGCCAAGACCCGGGCGGTGTTGAATTATCTGGCGGACCGGCTGCGCTGAAAAAACCATGACTGGCGCGGCACGGCTTGTCAGCGGCGGCTTTGATATGGCCATCGCCGGCAAGCCGGACTGCTACAGCGCGGCGGTGCGCTTACAGGGTTTTGTGGTCCCAGCCACCGCCGAGGGCGCGAATCAGATTCACCGTCGAGACCATCTGCAAGCCCTGCAGCTGCACGGCTGCGCGGCGGGCCTGGAGCACGCTGCGTTCAGCGTCGATCACGTCCAGGTAGGTCACCGCACCTTCGTTGTACTGCGAACGCGACAACTGCGCGGCACGGGCCGTGGCATCGACGGCCACGGCCTGGGTGCGGGTCTGTTCCTCGAAAATGCGCAGGTCGGACAACCCGTCCTCGACTTCCTGGAACGCCACCAGCACTTGCTGACGGTAGGTCGCGACATTTTCTTCATACACGGCGCGAGCGTTGGCCAGGTCGCCCTTGCGTTTGCCGCCGTCGAAGATCGGCAGGTTCAGCGCGGTGCCCGTCAATGGCCCGAGCAGGAAGGTCCTGCTGCTCCATTTGAACAGGCTGCCCAGGGAATCGGACTCGAACCCTGCAGCACCGGTCAGCGTCAGCGACGGGAAGAACGCCGCCTTGGCCACGCCGATCCGGGCGTTGGCGGCGGCCATCGCGCGTTCGGCGGCGGCGATGTCCGGGCGACGCTCCAGCAGCGATGACGGCAAGCCTGCCGGAATGCGCAAGTTGACCGCAACCAACGGATTCGGCGCGATGGAAAACTGCGCCGGTGCCTTGCCCAGCAGCACCGCCAGGCTGTGCTCGGAGGTTGCCCGCAGGCGCTCGACCGTCATGCTGTCGGAGCGCGCCGTGGCCAGTTCGGCCTGGGCCCGGGCCAAATCCAGTTGGCTGATCTCGCCCAGGTCATAGCGCTGCTGCACCAGTTTGAGCGCCTGTTCGCGCAGCGCCACCGCATCGGCAAACACCTGGGCCTCAGCGTCGTACTCACGCAGGGCAAAGTAGTGTTGCGCGACGTCGGCCTGCAGCGCCAGCTGCACCGAACGCAGCAACGCTTCGCTCTGTTGCAGGTCGTCCCTGGCCGCTTCCACCGTATTGGCAACCCGTCCGAACATGTCGACCTCGTAGGAGACCCCGGCCTGGGCACGCCACAGCGTTTGCGCGGGCACGTTGGCGTTGTTCGACAGCCCCTGGGATGCGCCGGAAACTTTCTGCCGGGTCGGGCCGATCCCCGCGTCCAGCGTCGGGAACAGGCCGGCCCGCGCTGCCACATTCAGCGCCCTTGCCTCCTTCAGGCGGGCGGCGGCAGCGGCAAGATTCTGGTTGGCACTGGCGGCCTGGGCCTCCAGATCGTTGAGGGTCGAGTCCTTGAACACTGTCCACCAGTCGCCTCGGGCCATCTCTTCGGACGGCTCGGCGGTCTTCCATGAACCGGCTTCGGCCGCCGACAAGGCCATGGGCGGCTCCTGGAGCTTTTCCTCCTTGTAGGCGGGCGGCATCGAAACGTTTGGCTTCAGGTAAGTGGGAGCCAGTGAACAGCCCGCAGTGGCCAACACCGCAGTCAGCCATACCGAGCCGAAGAACATCCGGCTCAGAGCAAAGGTTTTCATGTGATTCTCCTTACTTCTCGAGCGCGGCTTGCGGCGCGCGAGTGGTGGAATGGGTGCTGTGGCCAGCGACGAAAGCGGCGTAGTCAGCTGTGTCATGGCTCTCAAGATCCGCGGCCAGGTGCGGGTGCCGGCCGTGCCTGTCGATCAGATGCTCCACGCCCGACAGTTTGCGCAGGAGCACGTAGAACACCGGCGTGAGCAGCAGGCCGAACAGGGTTACGCCGAGCATGCCGAAGAACACCGCAACGCCCATGGCATGGCGCATCTCTGACCCTGCCCCGCTGGAAAACACCAGCGGCACCACGCCCATGATGAAGGCGATGGAGGTCATCAGAATCGGCCGCAGGCGCAGGCGACTCGCCTCGATGGCGGCCTGCACGATGGTCCGCCCCTGCATTTCCAGTTCGCGGGCGAATTCGACGATCAGGATCGCGTTCTTGGCCGACAGCCCCACCAGCACCATCAACCCGATCTGGGTGAAGATGTTGTTGTCGCCATTGGTCAGCCACACGCCCACCAGCGCCGACAGGATGCTCATCGGCACGATCAGGATGATCGCCAACGGCAGCGTCAGGCTTTCATACAGGGCAGCGAGCACCAGGAACACCAGCAGCACGCTGATCGGGAACACCCACAGCGCCGAGTTGCCCGCCAGCACTTGCTGATAGGTCAGGTCGGTCCATTCGTACTTGATGCCACGGGGAAACACCTCCTTGGCAATGCGATCGACCGCCGCCTGGGCCTGCCCGGACGAATAGCCGGGTGCCGGCCCGCCGTTGATGTCGGCAGCGGTGTAGCCGTTGTAGCGCACGACCATCTCGGGTCCGTAGGTGGTGCTGACCTTGACCAGCGACGACAGCGGCACCATCTCGCCCTTGTCGTTGCGGGTCTTCAACAGGCCGATGCTGTCGGCGGTGGCGCGGAATGGCGCGTCGGCCTGGGCCCGCACCTGATACACCCGGCCAAAGGCGTTGAAGTCGTTGACGTACATCGAGCCCAGGTAGATCTGCAGGGTGTCGAACACGTCGGTCACCGACACGCCCAGTTGCTTGGCCTTGACCCGATCCAGCTCGACATTGAGTTGCGGCATGTTGATCTGGAAGGTCGAGAACGACGGCCCCAGTTCCGGTGCCTTGGCCGCAGCGGCGAGGAAGTCCTGGGTGACCTTGTTGAGCGCCTCATAGCCCAGCGCACCACGGTCCTCGATCATCAGCTTGAACCCGCCCACCGTGCCCAGGCCGGCCACCGGCGGTGGCGGGAAGACGGCAATGGCCGCGTTCTTGATACCAGCGTATTGAGCATTCAACTTCCCGACGATGGCCGCTGCCGACTCTTCCTTCGAGCGGAACTTGGACGGCTCAAGCACCGGGAACACCAGCGCGCTGCTCGGGGAGTTGGCCAGGCTGACCGACAGCCCCGGAAACTGTGGCAAGTCCCTGACGCCGGGGATGGCCATGGCGATGTCGCCCATTTCATGCACCACTTTGTCGGTGCGATCCAGGGTCGCGCCGCTGGGCAACTGCGCGATGGCAACCACGTAGTCCTTGTCCTGCGCCGGCACGAAACCTCCCGGCACGATCTTGCCCATCCACACCGCTCCACCCAGCAGGATGGCGTACATCACCAGCATCACCAGCTTGCGGTTGACCACACCGCGCACGCCGCTGCCATAGTGCTCAGAGCCGCGATGGAACACGCGGTTGAACGCCCTGAAGAAACGGCCGAACAGCGCGTCCATCACGCGCGTCAGGCGGTCCTTGGGCGCATCGTGGCCCTTGAGCAGGATCGCCGACAGCGCAGGCGACAGGGTCAGGGAGTTGAACGCCGAGATGACTGTGGAAATGGCGATGGTCATCGCGAACTGCTGGTAGAACTGTCCGGTCAGGCCAGACATGAACGCCAGCGGCACGAATACCGCCACCAGAGTCAGCGCAATGGCGATGATCGGCCCGCTGACTTCCTGCATGGCCTTGTAGGTCGCGTCACGCGGTGACAGGCCGTCGGCAATGTTGCGCTCGACGTTCTCCACCACCACGATGGCATCGTCCACCACGATACCGATGGCCAGCACCATGCCGAACAGCGACAGCGCGTTGATGGTGTAGCCAAAGCCCAGCAGCAGCGCGAAGGTGCCGACAATCGACACCGGCACCGCCAGCAACGGAATCAGCGAGGCGCGCCAGGTCTGCAGGAACACGATCACCACCAGCACCACCAGGGCGATGGCTTCGAGCAGGGTCTGGATCACCGCATGGATGCTGTCGCGCACGAACTGCGTCGGATCGTACTTGATGCCGTAATCGACACCCTCGGGCATGTCCTGCTTGATCTCCTCCATGACCTTGCGTACGTCATCGGAAATCTGCAGCGAATTGGCGTTGGGCTGCTGGAAGATGATCATTTGCACGGCCGGCTTGTTGTTGAGCATCGCCCGCAGGGTGTACTCGGAAGCAGCCATTTCCACTCGCGCGACGTCCGCCAGGCGGGTCACCGCCCCGCCGCTGGTCTTGAGGATGATGTCGCGAAATTCCTGCTCGGTTTTCAGACGCCCTTGGGCGTTGACGCTCAGTTGCAAGGGCACGTCAGTCAGCATCGGCGCGCCGCCGACGATACCCGCCGCGACCTGCACGTTCTGTTCGCGAATGGCTTTCACCACGTCGGTGGCCGTCAGGTTCAGGCGAGCGACTTTCTGCGGATCGAGCCAGATGCGCATCGAGTAATCGCCAGCGCCCCACATCACCACTTCACCGACACCAGGGATACGTGCCAGCCGGTCCTTGACGTTGATCAGCGCGTAGTTGCGCAGGTAAGTCAGGTCGTAACGCTGATCGGGCGACAGGATACTCACGCCCATGGTCAGGGTTGGCGACGACTTGACCGTGGTCACGCCCAGGCGCTGCACGTCTTCGGGCAAGCGTGGCAATGCCTGCGCCACGCGGTTCTGCACGAACTGCTGGGCCTTGTCCGGGTCGGTGCCGAGCTTGAAGGTGACCGTGGTGGTCAGCTTGCCGTCGCTGTTGGCCAGCGATTGCATGTAGAGCATGTCTTCAACGCCGTTGATCTGCTCCTCGATGGGCGAGGCCACGGTCTCGGCGATGACTTTGGGGTTGGCCCCCGGGTACTCGGCGCGCACCACCACCGAAGGCGGCACGACTTCAGGGTATTCGGCGGTCGGCAGTTTGGTCAGGGCGATCAGGCCGGCAAGCAGCACCAGCACCGAGAGCACGCCTGCGAAGATCGGCCGGTCGATAAAGAATTTCGAAATGTTCATGATGAGTTCTCGTTAGGCCGCAGGCTTGGCAGCACGGCCGACGGCGGCCATGTCCACGCTGTTGACGCGAACCGTGTCGTTGGGACGGGCGCGCTGGATGCCGTTGACGACCACGCGGTCACCGGCCTTGAGCCCCGAGGTCACTACGCGCAAACCCTCATGCAGGTTGCCCAGGGTCACTTCGCGGTACTCGATCCGGTCCTGGGCGCCGACCACCAGCACGAATTTCTTCGCCTGATCGGTGCCGATGGCCGAGTCGTCCACCAGCACGGCATCGAAGGGCTTGCCGCCGCCGACCTTGATCCGCGCGTACAAGCCCGGCAGCAGCGCGCCACTGGCGTTGTCGAAGCGGGCACGAACCCGGATGGTGCCGGACTGGGTATCGAGCTGGTTGTCGATGGAATCGACAGCGCCCTTGCGCGAGTAGCCCTCCTCGTCGGCTAGCCCGAGAGACACAGGCGCCGCACTGCCGGACGCCTGATTCAGGTAGCGCAGGTAAGTCTGTTCATCGACATCGAACGAGGCGTAGATCGGCGACACCGACACCAGGGTGGTGAGCAACGGCGAGGTGCCGGCCGCCACGATGTTGCCCACCGTCAGTTCGGCACGGGAAACCCGGCCGGCCACCGGTGCTGTGATGCGGGTGTACGACAGATTGACCCGGGCAGCGTCCAGCGCAGCCCTGGCCACCTTGACGTTGGCCACGGCCTCGCGGGATGCATTCTGTTTCTCATCGAAGTCTCGCCGGGCGATGGCGTTCTGTTCAACCAGACGCTGGGCACGTGCGGCATCGGTCGCGGTCCAGGCGGCGCGGGATTCGGCGGCGGCAAGTTGCCCGCTCGCCCGATCCACTTCGGCCAGGTAAGGACGCTCGTCCAGCGTGAACAGCAGGTCGCCCTTCTTCACCAGGGCACCATCCTTGAAGTGCACCGCGACGATCGTGCCGGAAACCAGGGGACGGATGTCGACCTTGTCCACCGCTTCGAGCCGACCGGAATAGCCCTGCCACTCACTGATGGTCTTGAAGACCACGGTGGCCACATCCACTTCGGTCTTTGCAGGCATCACGTCCGAGGCCGCATGGGCCGAACTGACAGGCTCAAGGTGATCGCCATACTTCACGACGATACCGGCGGTGCCGGCCACCAAGAGCGCACTCAACACGACGGATAGCCGTTTGGGATTGGCGTTCATTGACTCTCTCCTGCTCATGAATATCACTGAAAAAACACAAACTGCGGGCGCAACAGTGCCGCTCGGCCATTACTGAAAATGTCGATCAGCGCATCGTTGTAAGAACGCGGAAGTCAGAGGCCAGCAACCTGGCAGCCCTGTGAGTCCGCTGTCAGTTGCAACATCTAAAACATGATGTGGGCGGACAACGTGTCGATGTATTCATCGGTCATTCCACTGTCAGCCAGTGCGGCGCACAGCTTGTGGACGTAGTCCGCGTTGCTGCCCATGGGGCCTTCTGCCCGGGCAATGCTGCTGGCGATGGCAGCCACGGTTGAATCGCTTTCATAGAGGGGGTGATCGGGCGCTGCGACAAACACCAGAGCGGTCACTTCGCGGCCATCCTCCAGTTCGATCCGGGTCCAGACCGGCTGGTAGGCTCCGGTAGGCATTTCCCGGATCCACAGCAGCAGCAACTCTTCATCCGCCATCGCCTCGGTAAGGCGAAACGCGATACCTTGAGTCGAGCCACCCGGTTCAAGCGCCAGCATCCGCCCCGGCAGCTCCGCCGTCGCCCGGCCGGCGATCATCCGCAGGCAGAAACTTCGGTGCCAGCCGTGGAGCGTCGCGGCCTGCTGTCCCGCAAAGCTCAACAGCGGATTCCAGATCAGCGAGCCGTAGCCGAAGATCCAGAAGTCACCCTGATCGGGACGTCGGCTGAGGGTGTCGTGCATGGACTGTTCGATGCGCTCCAGCGTCCACAGGATGCCCTCGGGTATATGTCCGAAGTTCAGCAAGTAGTCACCAGAAGCAATCATCTGTTTGGTCAGCATCGCCTGAAGAGGGATGCCCTGCGTATGCTCGGACATGATGAACTCCGGACCTGTCGGTGGAACGACGCCGTTGCAGCCGTCGTTTACTGGCCTCCACTATGCCCGGATACGTTGAAGCGATAAGCCAGGGATAAAGCGACGCTCTGTATCCCGCAAAGCGACAAATCCAGCGATTTGGTCATGGGAGTCGCGCAAATGCGTGGCGTAAAAGAGCCTGCTGCGTTTTGCTCACTGTCTCTCCAGAGGCTACAGACAGTCTCGAATAGCGGTGTTTATCATTGATTTGGCCGAGAACAGACTGTGCTCACCGACCCGATACCCGGGTTCGAATCCACCCTTCGAGGTAGCACAGCATGAAACTCTACATCGCCAACCAGACCTGTTCCCAAGCGGTTCAAATCATCGCCAACGAGCTTGGCCTGGAACTTGAACTGGTGCACTTCGATGTGTTCGGCAAGAGCACTTCCAACGGCGACGATTTCGCGCAGATCAACCCCCTGCTCTACGTACCGGCGCTGGTGTTGAACAACGACCAGCAAGACATCCTGTCCGAAACCATCGTCGTCACCTCGTATCTGGCTGACCAGCATCCGCAAGCCGGCCTGATTCCTGCCCATGGCACGCTGGAGCGCGTGAAGTTCGATCAGCTGCTGACCTTCATCGCCACCGAAATCGCCCAGAAACACATCCCGCTGATGCGCAAACTGCTGACCGAGGAAGGCACCGCCTGGACCCGCGCCAAGCTCGTCACCGCCTATTCTGC
>Ga0207655_1001580_pt1 | contig 20447 bp, 22 predicted proteins | sample KBSM44metaG_FD_184398 | JGI IMG/M metagenome (GOLD analysis project Ga0207655, IMG submission 184398) | Miscanthus rhizosphere microbial communities from Kellogg Biological Station, Michigan, USA - KBS M4-4 metaG (SPAdes) (version 2) | ecosystem: Host-associated > Plants > Roots > Rhizosphere >... | reverse complement strand
TTCTTACATCCCAGAACCAGAGCGTGCGATTGACAAGCCGTTCCTGCTGCCTATCGAAGACGTATTCTCCATCTCCGGCCGTGGTACTGTTGTTACCGGTCGTGTAGAGCGCGGTATCGTTAAAGTAGGTGAAGAAGTAGAAATCGTTGGTATCAAAGACACCGCGAAAACCACCTGTACTGGCGTTGAAATGTTCCGCAAACTGCTGGACGAAGGCCGTGCTGGTGAGAACGTTGGTGTTCTGCTGCGTGGTATCAAACGTGAAGAAATCGAACGTGGTCAGGTTCTGGCCAAGCCGGGTTCAATCAACCCGCACACCAAGTTCGAATCTGAAGTGTACATCCTGTCCAAAGATGAAGGCGGCCGTCATACTCCGTTCTTCAAAGGCTACCGTCCACAGTTCTACTTCCGTACTACTGACGTGACTGGTACCATCGAACTGCCAGAAGGCGTTGAGATGGTAATGCCGGGCGACAACATCAAAATGGTTGTTACCCTGATCCACCCAATCGCGATGGACGACGGTCTGCGTTTCGCAATCCGTGAAGGCGGCCGTACCGTTGGCGCGGGCGTTGTTGCTAAAGTTCTGAGCTAATCAATAGTACCCTGCTTAAGGGATATTGATAATCAATGCCAGCCACTGAAAAGTGGTTGGCATTTTTTTTACACAAACAGTTACTTCCCCCTATTTCCTGTTACAGACTCATTATTGGTTTTCAAAACTTGTCTCATTCGTGTGATTAATCTATTCTAACCTAAATATACTTATTAATTTGAATCTCAACGTCGAATATAGACTTCGCTTATATAATTGCAGTGCTGCGTTGTAATTAGGGGTGATTTATATTTTCATTAAACATATTAACTTTCAATATTGATTTGAGGTTATCCTTAAAGTTGGTCTCGCTTAATGACTTTTTAAGTGACGGTACATTGACAATATATATACATACTGCCAGCATTCCACATTAGAAGTACAGTTCAACGTTTACTTCTACTGCATTATCACTTCTCTTTAATCATCAGTATTTTATATATAAGTAATTTGTTCCGGTTTATACATTTAAGAAGGAATTTAAAATGCATTTCAAAAAACAGACGCTCGCGGTGTTAATGGCGCTCGCCTTAGCACCCTTTGCTGCGTCAGCGGCTACATTAACGGCAGACGATCAAAGCAATACCATTACTGGCCTGGATTCAAGCCAGATGATCTCAAAAGACAATGGTAATACCTGGCTGGCTTATACCAGCGAAACCCAGAATAATTTCCCAGGTACTGAAACGGTGGTGGTTGCCGTCAAAGATAATTTGGCGATCACGTCAGAAAATTATGACCCAACGCTGTCTTATCCGACCGCGGGGACTGTTGTTCGCTATAACGGCTATTACTGGACCAGCAAATGGTGGGTGAATCCTGCTGAAGTACCGGGCAGTAATGAAGTCTGGCAAAAAGGTGCGGCAATCAATATTCAGACATTGGGCACTTTTGAATTCCTGCCATACACCGGTCAGGCAGCAATCGATTTCCAGAACGATCAGAAAGCGAAGCTGGCCGCGATGCGTAAAATCATCGGTTATTTCCCAGAGTGGGGTGTGTATGATGCCCACAATAACTTCACGCCAGATAAAATTGACTACTCTACGCTGACCGAAATTAACTATGGTTTCGCGGTGGTCAAAAATGGCGAAGTCACCATGCATGATACCGAAAAAGGTCCGGGCCTCATTAAAGAATTGAATGAGCGTACCGAAGCTGCAGGTGTCAGACATATCATTTCTGTAGGTGGCTGGAATAACTCTGAAGAGGGCGTATTCGAAGCGGCAACGGCAACCCAGGAAGGCACTGAGAAACTTGCCAGCAGCATGGTGGCATACATGCTGAAGTGGGACTTTGACGGCATTGACATTGACTGGGAATATCCGGATACCGATGCTGAAAAAGAGAGCTTCACAAATCTCGTTCAGTTGGTTCGCGCTAAGCTTGATGACGAGGGTAAGAAAGATGACAAATACTATTCACTTTCTGCTGCAGTCACCACTAACCATAATAAAATTGAGTTTATCAATCCTGCGGTAACCACTCCGCTGCTTGATACCGTCAACGTGATGGCATATGACATCCACGGTGCCTTCGAACCCGTTACCGGCCACAACGCGCCACTGAACGCGAACAGCAAAGATGAAGATCAGTTGCTGAACGTTGCCGCGACCATGACAGAGTATGTTAATACCTGGAACGTGCCAAAATCCAAACTGCTGATGGGTATTCCATACTACGGCCGTGGCTGGGGTGATGTTGAACCCACCGAAATTGTTAAAGGTCTGCCTGGCTTGTTTGCTCCGGGTACCGCAACGGTACACGGCACTTGGGATGATCCTGATCAGAACACCGGTACCCATCCGTGGTATGTGCTGAAAGAGAAACTGGCCAGCGGCGAGTACGTACGCTACTGGGATAGCGAATCCGGTGTGCCTTATCTGTACGGTCCGCAGAACAAAGAGTTCCTGACCTACGACGATCCACAGTCTGTGAAAGAGAAAGTCGACTACATCAATCAGCAAGGTTTTGCTGGCGCGATTGTCTGGGATATCAGCGGCGATACGCCAGATCATGAACTGGGGAATATCGTTAAAGAAATTAAAACGACCCCGGCACAAGATCCTGATATGAAGGGGTTATTCGTTACTTTGCAAAATGGCGGACGTCGCGTTGTCTTCAATTTGCCTGCCGATAAACTGACCTCAGGACATGCTTATCGTGTCGAGGTTGATGGTAAATATTTATTCTCAACGGAGGGCGTGCAGCCTTATTACGCTTATGCCGGTTATTTGGGTAACGAGGTTTCATTAAACTCTGGTGATGTAAGCAGTAAAATCCCTGTCGGTAGCGTTATTACCGTTAAACGCACAACGCCAGATGCGGCGGTAATTGGGCAAATTACCGTCACTCAGGATATGCTTGATGGTAAGAAATCCGTCATCAATGATGGCTCTGTTAAGTCTTTGACTGTACAGAAAATTAACAACGTACCTTATGCCATTGTTGAGTTTGCAAAAGATAAATTAGAAAGCAAAGATGGCTCCTCGTATGTCGCTAAGGTGATTGACGATGACCAGCAAATAGGCAATACCATTTTCTATTGTGACAATGGTAAATGCAGCTACGCGAATGCCAGCGATCAGGGCGATAACACCATCCTCGTGAAATCAGACGAAAAAGCGATTTCTGTTGGTGAGACTATTGTCATTGAACGTACCTCCCCGAATCCGGCATATGTCGCTGAAGTGGTTGTTACCGCTGACATGCTGAAATAATAGTTCTGAACACAGACTAAACTTACTTAAAGCGCACCTGAGCACATGCTGGTGCGCTTTTTTTGTGCAGCATGATTTTCTCACGACGGTATGCAACGCTATTGAAATCATAACCATTCTCATTTACACTTTGATCAGAAATTGTACGGGAGTCGATATGTACGTTTGTCTGTGTAATGGTGTTAGTGATAAGAAGATCCGCCAGGCTGTGCGTCAGTTCAGTCCTCAGTCTTTTCAACAACTCAGAAAGTTTGTCCCTGTCGGGACGCAATGCGGGAAATGTATTCGTGCCGCGCGCGAAATCATGCAGGATGAATTGACCCAACTCCCTGAATTTAAAGAAATCGCCTGATAACACCACAATTCGCGTTTATTTTTTCTTCGCTTCTACTACGCTTGTTAGAGTGGAAGCGGAGGGACTATATAATGAAAGGTGATGTTAAAATCATAAGTTATCTCAATAAGTTATTGGGAAATGAGCTTGTCGCAATCAACCAGTATTTCTTACATGCACGTATGTTTAAAAACTGGGGATTAAAACGTCTCAACGATGTCGAATACCATGAATCCATCGATGAAATGAAACATGCCGATATTTATATCGAGCGTATTCTGTTTCTCGAAGGGATCCCCAACCTTCAGGATCTAGGCAAGCTTCAAATTGGCGAAGATGTCGAGGAGATGTTGCAGTCTGACCTCAGGCTGGAGCTGGAGGGGGCGAAGGACCTGCGGGAAGCTATCGCCTATTCCGATAGCGTCTTTGATTACGCCAGTCGCGATATGATGATCAAGATTTTGACCGAGGAAGAACATCACATTGACTGGCTGGAAACCGAGCTGGATTTGATTCAGAAAATGGGCATACAAAATTACCTGCAGGCCCAGATTCGCGAAGAGAACTAACGGTTTTAACGTTGCGCATTCAGAGCGGTAAGCATACTTTTGCCGCTCTGCATGTCAGTGCTGCTAGCCGTTCCAGGTTTGCCACACAAAACTCAGCCAGCCCGCTACGCTTAGCCACGGACCGAAGGCGATGTGCGGTTGTTTGTTGCCGTGTAAGATAAGGCGGCCCAGGGCATAAATTAGTGCCAGCACCGAGGACAGTAACAAGATGCTCGGTAAGGCCTGCCACCCACACCATGCTCCCAGCGCGGCGAGTAATTTAAAATCACCAAAGCCCATCCCTTCTTTACCCGCCAGCAGTCGAAACGCCTGATAAACCAGCCACAGCGCCAAGTAGCCTGCTATCGCGCCAAGTACAGCGTCGCGCAGGTCGATCCCCATAAAAAAACAGTGATACAGCAGGCCCAGCCACAATAACGGCAACGTTAGCTTGTCTGGCAGTAAACAATGCTGCGCGTCGATTTGCGTTAATGCCAGTAGGAACCAAAACAACAGGCAGATGGCCAGAGCGTCAGGAAGCAGTGGAAACACGCTGGTAATCAGCGCAAACATCAATCCGCAAACGGCTTCCGTCAAAGGATAACGCAGAGAGATCGGCGAGTGGCAATCACGACAACGTCCCTGCAGACAGAGCCAACTGAGGAGTGGAACGTTGTCTCTGAAGCGAATCGGATGCTGACAATGAGGGCAACAGGATCCGGGCCAGGCAATGTTGCTGAGGGGTGAGCTGCTATCTTTAATACCTCGGGGCATGCGATAGACGACCACATTCATAAAACTGCCGATAATCAAACCCAAGACGCCCATCAGGACTATCTCAATAACCTTATCCATGGGTCTTCACCTGGCGCAGCTTGAGCGTGATGACTTTCACATTGTTCTTCCCCGCAGAGTGGGCGGAAAATTCGAGTTGTGTGACCTGTAAACCGCTACGCTGTAAAGCCTGAAGCCAGGTGAACAGCGTATTGGCGGGTAATGGCGCGAGAGAGACCGACAACGTCTGAGGATCGGCTTTTTGGCTTTTATACTGAATGCCACTCTGCCTGGCGGTATTCGCCAGCAGTTGCTCCATCGTTGCCGTCGTGGGATTTGCCGGAACAATACCCTTACGATGAGCGGCATTTTCCAGCCATACAATTTCATCTGCGAGGCGTCTGTTCTCATCGGATAGGCGTGCGATACCCTTGTTCAACGGCGTAACGATGCCATACATGATACCCGCCATTAAACAGCAGCCTGCCAACAGAAGGATGAAAACTTTTTCCCGGAGCGTTTTGCCCTGCCACCAGTTGATCATGGTTTAGCTCCGCTGGTTAACACCATCAGACCAGCGGTCTCACTTGGTTGCACGGAAAAATTAAGATCGTCATGGGTACGTTGTATGAATTGTGCCATCTGGGCAGGATCTTCAACTTTCAGAGTTAACCTCAAGGCGTGTTTGTCCTTGTCATATGCGAACTGACGAATCTTAAGCTTCGGGAAATCCTGCAGGTTTTGCGAAACCAGTGACAGGCGAGACATGACGTCAGGCCAGGTTTGTCCGGAGGCGGATTCGAAGAAGAATTTAAAGTTACTGCTCCGCGTGTCACCGGGGAAATAGCGGCTCCACAGGGCCTTACCTTGTGCTTTCAGGTCTGCGTTTTGCTGGCTAACTTGCCAGAGAACCAATCCCTTTGCGCTTAACCAGAGTAAAAGCGCCAACAACAGCGCGCCGCCGACGAGCTTTTTGTAAAACGGCTTAACCGCTACAACTGGCGGTCGCACGCGAAACGGGCCGTGAAGCAGGTTGATGTCTGCGACCGTCGTCGGCTGTTGATGCCAGTCTGTGTGCCTGTCTTGTGCGGGCAGAATTTCTGTCGGTTCATGGGCGACGGGTAGGGGATTAAAACTGAGTATTTTTTGTGCCGGATGACACATCAATAAATGTTCAAGCAGGGCGGTGTTGAGCACAGAAAATTTGTGTTCCGCATAGCGCATGAGCCAACTGCCCTCGTGCTGAAGGAGTGTCCAGGCCTGAGGCTCAAAGGGCAAATCATAACCATCAGGCAGTGCCCGTCTGACTGTGACGCCCGCCAGACTGAGGCTGTACAGAATATCAGTCAGGACCACTTTGCGGATGCCCGCGAGTTGTAAGCTGCCTTCATTGCGCGCCAGAATACTCCAGTGGAGATCGTCTGGGTTTTCTGCCACCGCATCTTCCGTTAACCAGCCAAGGGTTTGCGCCGTAATGCTGTAGTCCTCCGCCGGAGGGGTCACTTCACGGAAGTAAAAATGCTCTGGGGAGAGTAGCAACAGGGCGCTGTCCTTCCCGGGTAAATCACACAAGCAGTCGGGCTCAGTGATGTCAGCGAACTGCTGCATGACCAGCTCTCCGTGCTCATTATGATAACGACACTCAAGTGTGTTTACGCCGGGGCGCAAAATTAACGATTCCATTTTCATCGACTTCCCTTCATGTGTTCGTATACGCCGACGGTGCGGGTTACGATTAACACTTTTTTCTCTTTTTCATCGTATTCAAGCTGGCTGGTAAAATATTGCCGTCCATCGTCCTGCTGAATGTTTGTTTCCAGCCTGAAAAAATGGCTAAAGGTGGTAAGAATGCCTTTGGCTGCGGCAAAATCTTGGTCATGTCCTGGAAAGGTTTTCTTCAGATAGCCCGCCAACTGAACCGTGTTTTGCCAGGTTTGCGACGACCGGTTGGCAAAGAGTGTTTCAACCTCTCTGGCTGATATCACGTTGTTAAATATGGCGGCCAGCAGGGACGCATGTCGGGCGGTCAGGGTGCTGACATTGATTTGCAATTCGGTTGTGGGTAACGCACACAGATTGGGGGCCAGGCGTTGATAAAGCGCCTGGCTCATGCCCTGAACGCTTTTGAGCTCAGAGACGCTTACGAACAGGGTGTTTGCATTGTCATGTGGGATCTCCCGGGTGTGGTAATAGTCACTTTCTGCCCCGGCACGACGTGGAATATCGTCGCTGTCGATAAAGTCCGCAATTGAATCAATAATGGTGTCTGCTTGGGCGCCTTCCGCACCGCTGTTGGCCAAAAGGGCGCGGAATGTTTTTACGCTGTACGGTTCATCAGCCATTGAATCTACGGGCACGGCAGACAGGACATTGAGGTTAAAACAGTTTTGCGCATCTTCCAGGTGCCAATGCACGTTGCGTTCGTCGGACAATTCAATGTCATGTGGCTGGGCCCAATACTGATCCGGCGAGGTATATTTGGCATTGTCCTTAAGGTCCTGTTGCAAAATACGCACAGCCTGTTGTTCTGCTATTCCAACGAGTTCATTTTTCGCCAGACGGGAGGCGGTATAACCGGTGCGTTTCAGGTTCACCTGAAAACGTAATGTCATTTCTGTCGCCAGCGCTGCCATGATTGCCAGAATCATCAGCACAACCAGTAGCGCCATGCCTTGTTGCTGTCGTTTCATTGTTGTTTTTCCGGAGACTCAGGTGCGCTCATCCCTGGCTGGAGATGATATTCCGGCAGGGGAACGAGTCGCATGACAGGGCCCGGATCGACCAGCCCAAAAGTAAACTCAACTGCCTGCGGTAGCGTTTTGCCGGCGTCATTCTTATCAAGGAAAGCCCCTTGCGCGTAATAGCGCAGCGTAAAACTGTCTACGTTATCAAGCATAGGCATCACCAGTGTCGGTTTTACGGCATCCGGATATTGCCAAACCTCACGATAAAGCACGCCTTTTTTCAGATACCAATGGACCCGCTGGATGGCGGGTGTACAGCAGGCATTCAATACGTCATCCGCACGTGCGGTAGTCAGCGTTAAGTCGGTTTGGCCGGCTTCAATCACTTGGGTACTATTCCTGAGTGGGCGTGGCACAAACTGCCTGATGTCTTTTTCGAGCAGGTTGACGGTGCGTAATAATGCGCTGAAGCGTTGCTGGTGCTTTTTGGTCGTTTCGTTACTGTTGATAGACGCCGTCAGGAGCTGGCCCGTCATTAGCGTGAGCACGGCAAACAGAACAATGGCTATCAAGACTTCCAATAAGGTAAAACCTGATTGGCTTTTAGGGCTGTGTGGCATTTTCTGGCTCCATCACATAGCGTTCGAGCTGAACGTATTGGCCGTTTTCCAGCGGGACCTTCACCTGCCAGCGGGTCATGTCCTCTACTTCACTTTGCCCCACCTCAAGCGTCCATTCCCACTCGCTACCACCCATTAACATGCTGCCGTGTTGCGTCTTTGCTTCACTACTGTTCGCCAACGCGAATGTGGTCAGTACGTTGTCTGCCACCCACGTGGCGAAGACGTTGTCCCGCATCGCCGTCGTGGCTGAAAGTTGCCCATTGATGCTGGAAATTAACGTCATGCTGACTGCCGCGAAAATCACCATCGCTAACAGAACCTCCAGGATAGTGAATCCGTCATGCTCCGTTTTCATCGACCTTTCCCTGGTGTGAAATGCAGCGGTAAACCGCCCTGACTTGTGAGGGTGAAAAGGGTTTTGCCACTGTCCCGGTCTTCGACCTGCAAGGTAAACGGGGTGATTTCTCCATCAGGAGTGACGACGATTTGCGGCGACTGACTGGAGCGCTGTTTGAGTGAGGCGGGTAAGAGCCGAATATGCCATGACTCATCCCACTCGCCTTTCGATGGCAGGCGGTACTGGGTGTCTGGCTCTTGCCACTCTTTTCCTTCAGACACCACAAACTGCCAGTCTGCATCCTGGATCCTCAGACCAATAAGCCTGTTTTCCATGGTCGCCCAGTCTGCTGCATACTCAATAAGAACATTGAGTTGCTCACCGGTTTTTGCCGCTTTTCCCTGTGAGCCATTCAGTTGGCCAGTCGTCAACATGACCGTCGATGCGCTCAATGCGATTACGACCAGCACCAGCAGCATCTCCAGTAGGGTGAAACCCTTCGACGCATTCATGGTTATTTTTTCGCTTTATCCAAATCCCAGTTGTTGATGTCATCCGCCGTACCGGCTTCGTTGTCATCACCAGCGGAAATCAGATCGAATGCACCATGCTCCCCAGGGCTGACCAGCAAATAATCATTTCCCCATGGGTCTTGTGGTAACCGTTTGATATAACCCGATTCGTTGTAATTGGTCGGAACCGGATTGGTCGTCGGTTTAGTCACCAGGGCGACCAGACCCTGGCTGGTGGTGGGATACTTATGGTTATCAAGCTTGTACATATCGAGCGCGTTTTCGAGTGCAACGATATCACTGACCGCTTTCTGTCGGTCGGCACGCTCTTTGTTGCCCATTAGATTGGGCACCACCAGGCTGGCTAATACGCCCAGAATGACAATGACCACCATGAGTTCCATCAGGGTAAAGCCTTGCTGATGATTATGCTTATTAAGTTCCATTTTATGATTCCTAACTTATCAATGAGTTGAGTTGCAAAATAGGTTGTAAGACCGCCATGATGATGAACAGCACAATGAATGACATCGAGACCACCAGAGCGGGTTCAAACAGGGCTAACCCTAGCGTGATGCGGTTTTGCAGCAGGGTCTCTTGCTGGTCGGCTGCACGTTCCATGAGTTCCCCCAGTTGTCCACTTTTCTCACCTGAGGCGACCATATACAGCGTCATCGGTGGGAACAGATCGCACTTTTCCAGCGCGGTATGGAATCCTGAGCCCTGACGAACCCGGTCTGCCGCTGCCGTTAGCCGCTGGCGGATTTCACTGTTGCCTATCCCTTCACCGGACAATGTCATGCCTTCGAGTAGTGGCACACCGCTGGCTTGTAAGATGCTCAACGTACGCAGATAACGTGCGCAGTTAATCGCCCGGATGAGCCCGCGAAACAGAGGTAAATCGAGCAGTTTGCGATCCATCCGATGGCGATTGAGTGGTCGGCGACGCCAATAGATAAATCCAGCGGTCACCATCAGCATCAGCACTACTGCGGCGAAACCATAGCTCTGCAATGAGTCACTGATGGCCAACAAAATGCGTGTGGTTAACGGCAGTTGCTGCTTCATATGGACAAATTGTTCGACTACTTTTGGCACCACCGCGGTGAGCAGGATTGTGACAACGATGATCGCGACGCTGGTTAACATGGCGGGATAAACCAGGGCCTGAATCAGTGAGCTACGAGTTTTCTGGCGTATTTCGTTGTAATCCGCCAGTTTTTCCAGCACCAGTCCGAGCTGACCACTTTTTTCGCCGGCTTTAACCAGCGTGCGGTAAATGCTGTCGAAAACATGTGGCCATACTGCAAGGGCATCCGACAGGGGATGACCGGAAAGAATATGTTCGCGCAGGCTCGCTAAGATCTTACCCAAGCTGTTGTTTTTGTTTTGCCGGGCGATAACATGCAACGCTTCTTCCAGTGGAAGGGAGGCGTTGGCAAGGGTGGCGAGTTGGCGAGTAAAGAGTGAAAGTTCATGACCCTTGAGCTTCAGACGCGGTCGAAACAGACCGGATTGTCTGAGCGATAGCCCTTTTTTCTCATCAATGGCAACCGGGATTAAACCTTGCTCTCGCAATGTTTCCCGGGCGGCTTTAAGACTGGTGGCTTCGAGGGTGCCTTGTTTTTTGGCCCCTTTTGCATCGAGGGCGCGCCATTGATACATCATGGTGCAGTCACCTCGGGATCGTGTTGAGCGGCCGTGACCCGCATCACTTCCTCAAGCGTGGTTTCGCCTGCAATGGCTTTTAACAAACCATTTTCCTGCAGGCTAGAAGACGTTCGGCGCAGACACGCTTCAATGGCGTGTTCGTCCGCATCGTGATGGATGATGGTACGTAACGCACTGTCCACCACCATGATTTCATGGATAGCCAGGCGGCCGGAATAGCCGCTACCCCGACACTGCGGGCAACCAGCGGCCTGCCAGACGGTTTTAACGTCAGGTGCCACCTTAATCAGCAGCGATTGTTGATCGGGGCGCACATCTACCTGCGTCCGGCACGCGGTGCATAACTTGCGCACCAATCGTTGCGCGATAACGCCCGACAATGAGGAAGAAAGCAGAAAAGGTTCGACCCCCATGTCTCGCAAGCGCGTGACCGCCCCGCTGGCGCTGTTGGTATGCAGCGTGGAGAGCACCAGATGGCCGGTTAAAGACGCCTGTACGGCAATTTGCGCGGTTTCGTTATCGCGAATTTCCCCAACCATCACGATGTCAGGGTCCTGACGCAGGATGGCACGTAATCCACGTGCAAACGACATATCCACTCTGCTGTTAACCTGCGTTTGACCAATGCCTTCGAGTTCATATTCGATAGGATCTTCAACGGTCAGAATGTTGCGTTGCGGCGCGTTTAATTCTGACAGCAGTGCATACAGAGTGGTGCTTTTACCGGAGCCTGTAGGGCCTGTGACCAGGATGATGCCATGCGGCTGTTGAGTCAAAAAATGCAGACGCGCGGCTTCCGTGTTATTCAGACCCATTTTGTCGATGGATAGCCGCAGACTGGATTTATCCAGCAAACGTAGCACGGCGCGTTCACCGTATTGGGAGGGAAGGGTGGAAACACGTACATCAATGTTTCTGCGCCCCAGCCTGAGTGAAATTCGCCCATCTTGCGGTAAACGTTTTTCGGCGATGTCCAGACGCGCCATAACTTTGATGCGCGAGAGCAACAGCGGCGCTAACTTTTTGCCTGGCTGAAGGACTGGCCGCAGAACACCGTCCACACGAAAACGGATAACCAGTGACTTTTCAAAAGTCTCGATGTGAATGTCTGATGCGCCTTCTTTGACCGCTTCGTGCAGAATGGCGTTAATCAGGCGAATAACCGGGGCGCTGTTTTCTTCACTAAGGAGATCGGCGTTATCGGGTAACTCCTCCGTCAGTGCTGCAAGGTCAATATCCTGATCAAGATCCTGGGCAATTTGCTGAGACTCACCGCTGCTCTGATGGAAAATCTGCTCCAGGCGCTCTTCAAAGGGCTGGCGTTCTAGCGCTGTAAAAAGCGCGCATTCGCCGTTTAGGTGATGCAGGTCCAGCACATTTTCGAGTGCAGTATCGACGCAGTACACCAATTCGTGACCGACCCTGACCGCACCATATTTGGCCGCCAGCGCATAGCTTGGCGGGACGATTCGTTCCGCCTGTTCCTGCTCAATAGGTTGCTCCATCACTGATTCCATTCTCCGTTATTGCCGAAAAGGATTACGTGGAGCTGCAGGGGTCGATGCAGCTTGAGGCGCCGGATTTGTTGGGGCGGCAGGTGTTTTAGGCGCGTCAAAATCGACTTCCTTCAACACCGGACGTTCTTCGTCATCGATACCCACTAACCCGCTGCGCGAATCATCAATACGTTGTTTCTGTAATGAGCGGAAACGGGTGTACTTATCTTTTGATAAGGAGCGATAGACCTCATCGTCGCGAATAATCGTTGGCCGGATGAAGACCATCAGATTGCGTTTAGAGATATCGGTAGAGGTGTATCGGAACAGCTGGCCAATGACCGGGATATCACCCAGCAGAGGAACCTTTGAAACCTGTTCTTTCGAGGAGTCATCAAGCAACCCGCCGAGTACTACCGTTTCGCCGGTTTTCACCAGCACGGCGTTTTGGATGGTGCGGGTATTAAACGTCGGGCCGAGATCGCTCGAGGTACCCGAGGTGGTATCGACGCTGGAAACTTCTTGCTCGATTTCCATCAGTACGGCATCACCCTCGTTAATTTGTGGCGTGACTTTTAACTTAGTCCCGACGGTTTTACGTTCAACGGTATTGAAAACGTTGTCACCGGAAGTCGTTTGCGACCCTGAGAGCACCGGCACATCTTGCCCAACGTTGAAGGAAGCTTCTTTATTGTCCAGCGTGACGATGCTAGGCGTGGCGAGAATATCGTTTTTATTATTCGAGGAAAGCGCCGTCAGCAGTACGCTCCAGTCGCCTTCGAAGAAGCCCGTTGCCAGGCCATTAAAACTACTGAGCGCACTGGCCATTGGATTGTCAGTGCCCATGGAACCGCTCTTTTTAAACTGTCGCGCTCCCTGGGCTACATCAAAAATGGGTAATCCAGACTTGGTAAATTGTTGCCCACCCACCTCGCTGTTAGACCACTGCACTCCGAGATTGAGGCCATTTCCATCCTGCACTTCGACAATAATGGCTTCGACTAATACTTGTGCACGACGGATATCGAGCCGAGCGATGACATTTTCGAGTTCCTGCATGGTGCTTTGATCGGCAGTAATCACCACCGAGTTAGTCTGCTCGTCGGCGTTGATCGAAACATCCTCTCGGTTACTGCCCTGAGACGATGATTTCTTATCGGTCGCAATTTTTTCTGATACCCCGGTTAGAACTTCAACGATTTTGGCAGCTTTTGCATATTTAAGATAAAAAACGCGGGTATTACCCTGGGTGCTCTGCTCAACGTCGAGTCTGCTCACCAGCGACTTAAGCTTGTTGCGTATCTTCTCGGAACCACTAATGACCAGGGAATTGGTGCGTTTATCAGCAACAATTTTGGGTAAGAGAATTTGTGTAGGGCTCTCTTTGGATTCTTCACGTACCAGATTGTTGATGACTTCAGCGAGGTCGACTGCGGAAGCGTAATGCAGTTTAAGTACTTCACGCGCCTGCGTGCCATTGACGTCGACGCGCTTTATCACTTCGAGAATGCGATTGACGACGTTCGCTTTGCCGGTGATCAGCAACACGTTAGAGGGGTCGTAGTGCACGACATTGCCAATGCCACCGCTGTCCATCATCTGCCGCAGCAGGGGGGCCAGTTCACGTACTGGTACGTTCTGTAAAGAGACGACGCGAGTAATGAATTCATCGCCCACTGACGGCGTCGCGGTGTCTTTGATCTCACCCGGGGCTGTTTTTAGTGAGGCTGAGCGCACCACTTTGACCAGTCCATTATCGAGATTGACGACTGAAAAACCATAAATATCAAGTACGCTAAGAAAGAACTGATAGTATTCTTCGTCATTAAAATTATCATAACTGCGTACTGATATATTTCCCTGAACGGAAGGTTCAACCAGAATTGTTTTACCTGTGTTCTTACTTACCGCGGCGATAAACTCGCGAATATCCGCATTTTTGAAGTTGGCAGAATACTGTGCAGCGTAAGTCGGGCTTGTCGGTGTAATAATTTGTAATGCCAAAATAAATGCGAGATATTTACGAGAGAGTTTCATACTGTTTACTTCCTTGACCTATTCAACATCCATTGTTGAGGCATTGATTAACTTTTCATTACTGTTACGTAACACAGTGAACTGTGCAGAACCGAGTGTGCTGAGCTCATTTAAAGCGGCTTTCATTCCTTCAGGCTCGCTTAAAATGTGGTTGTTGATTTTCAAGGCAATATCTCCAGACTTGAAGCCTAGTCTGGTAAAACGGCTCGCGGCACCACGAGGGTATAACTTAACCCCGGTTAGTTTCTCATTCTCATAGACCGGGTTACTGATGATGAAATCACTCAGGAAGCGTGTTTTTTTCGTCTGCTCCGGTGCCTTACTTGGTGGAGTGGGATCTTCATCAAGTAGAGTCATTAGCTGAGACGTGCCATTGTTGTTAATGCGGACCGTGTTGATGTCTATTTTTTCAATGAAAACACCCGATAAGCCTTCAATGTACTCCCCCTGATTGTAATTTCGTGGGCCACCCTGACTGGTAATGATGGCTTGAGAAAATACGCGATCGTCACTGGCGATAATACCCGTTAAGGTTAGAGCGAGTGAGACGGGAGCAACTGTGGTGGCCGCAGACTTAGCGACGGCCAGACTTCCTTCGTGACTCCCATCATCCATGTTGAGATTAACATTCACTTTATCTGCAATCGCAGGCACTAAAGTCGATGAAACATTTGTGTCACGTATAGATTCACAATATGTATTCACAGTGCAAATAAACAATAACAATGTAGGCAAGATCACTCCCGCACACAGCATTTGCTGGCTATGTTTATGTAGCCAAATAATCAGGCTATCGATATCAATAATCATTTTTTTCATGGGAGGGGCTTATCGAAAAAACGAAGGATAGTGTATGTTCTTTTTTAATTTCATTCAATCTGGTCTATGGTTACCATTTGTGTGGTTGACATTTGTTGGGGGGTCCTACAGTATAAATATCAATGAAGTGTTTTTGGTTTTCTCTATTTGATCCCCAAGCATTTTGAATGGCAAAATATTAAAGGTATTGTAAAAATGTCAGGGAGTTACGAGTTCACTCAGCCCGGATTGATCTCCGAGTGGGTGGTAAACGCGCCGTGGTCAGGTGAGGTCGCTGTTTTGTTCGGTAATAAGGGTGTTGGTAAATCAACTCTTATTAATAAATTAAGCAAAACTAAATCAGATGCGTTATTAGTTTTTACAGCTATTCATCTTGGCGATAATATTCACTTAATGTCCACACGCGAACATGAGAAAGAACATGTTACCTATGCCCATGATCGTTTTTGGCTCGATATATTATCGCTGATTAATGACAAAACCTCGGAAAGTCTCATTGTCATTGACAATGCGGATTTACTGGCAGGACACCTTGATAGCTTCATTCAATCCTTTACGCAGCTCATCCCTGCGATAGGTGTCAGCGTCAAGCTGCTGCTTGTCGGGAGTGTGAAACTCAAAAACGCTAAATCGCTCAGCCAACGTCTTCCTTTATATGTCTGTCTGGATCCGCCTTCCGAAAGGGAGTGCAGTGAGTATATGAACGCAATGCAGGCCGAAGACCCGTCAGGGGACGATGTTGTCTTTCGTCCAGGATTTGTACGCCATGTCTGTTTGGCCACAAAGGGCAATCTAAAGGTGATGAAAAGGATTGCCGTGATTGCTAAGCAGTTAGCTGTAGCGCAACACTCGACAAAATTAAGCGCGCGCCAGGAGAGACTGGTGATGGCTGCCGTGGGCCTGCCATACAAATCCAGGCCCAGCGCCTTTTTACTGGTTACTTACGCGGTGCTGGCGTTAGCAATTGGCTGGGGTGGGGCAGATATGATCAAATTGCCTTTCCCGACCCCACAATGGCTGAATGTGACTAAACCGACGGTCAAAGAGGCTGAGCCCGCAAAAATCACCGATGTTACATCCAATGTTCACGATGCCATGGAGCAATTGTATGCGACCTGGGGCTATGACGTGTCTGCGGAAGAGGCGTGGTGCGAACAAGCCGACCGTGCTGACTTGGTTTGCGAAAGCGGTAATGAAACGGTGAGTCATTTGGCGAGCAACGGTTTGCCCTGGATTGCACGACTCACTGTGGAGAAGCATCCACTTTATGCGGTAGTTATGCGTGTTTCAGACAATGACCTCGATCTTCTCATCAATAAAAAAACATGGACGGTCACTCGTCGCTGGTTTGATACCCACTCCGAAGGACACTACACCATGATGTGGCCACCGGCACCTGACGGTAAAAATCGCGTCACCAATAAAAGTAGCGCCGAAAGCATTATTTGGCTGGATGCAATGCTCAGCCGCGCACTGGGACTTCCGGTTGATGAAAGTGGGGACTGGACGGCAACGCTAACCGAAAAGGTAAAACTCTTTCAACGCAATGAGAAACTGCAGGCGGATGGTGTGCCGGGTAAGAATACGCTGATTAGATTGCGTCAGGCGCTGGGTGAGGCGCCAAGGTTAGTTAATGAAATGACTCCAGGCACGGACTTATCAGAATGGCTGACGGTTCAATTGCCCCTGAACTCAGATATGCCAGGCGATGCGTCGAAGGAGAACGCGAAATGATGCGGATTTACTCAGCCTTTGTGGCTCATCGTGCTAGTGACACTCCCCAGCATGTTGCGAGAGCGGGAAATGCCATAGCGCGAAATGCGTGGGTGTGGCTGTGCTTACTGGTGTGGATAGCCTGCGCACTGCTCATCGGTTATTACGCACATTATTACTGGCTACAGCGCCACCCGCGAGTGAACAGCGAAGTAACGGTAAAGGCGGTAGAGGATTATCATCTCTCCGATATGCACTATGTCTTTAAGAAGCAACCGCTACCGACAAGACTCTCGCCTGATGTCCCTGATGATCAGCCTGTCGATGAGGATGCTGAAACTCCGGCATACGATAATGTTGATGATATGCCTAACGATGACACGGCGAGCGAGGATGGCGATATGCCATCAGAAGAACAAGTGCGTAAAGATGCACTGCGTGAACAAGTCCAAAAAGCATTGGCTGAAATAGGCGACTGATGCAGGGCAAACCCCTGCCGATGCCTGAGCAATTTTAAACCATAAGAACTTGCATTTGGGCTATATGCAAGTATAATGCGCGGGCTGTCTTTAGTGACGGCGAGTTCGATAAGAGCTCCGATAACGCATTTTGTTGTCGACAATGTTCCCAATTGCGGAACTACGTAAGAACGGCTGCGCTCCCCCATCAATCGTAATGGGTGTGAGGAGTAGCCATTTCGTTTATAAAATAATTGGAGCTCTGGTCTCATGCAGAACCAAAGAATCCGTATCCGCCTTAAAGCGTTTGATCATCGTCTGATCGATCAATCAACCGCGGAAATCGTCGAGACTGCCAAGCGCACTGGTGCGCAGGTTCGCGGTCCGATCCCGCTGCCGACCCGCAAAGAGCGCTTTACCGTTCTGATCTCTCCGCACGTTAACAAAGACGCGCGTGATCAGTACGAGATTCGCACTCACAAGCGTCTGGTTGACATCGTTGAGCCAACCGAGAAAACCGTTGATGCTCTGATGCGTCTGGACCTGGCTGCCGGTGTAGACGTGCAGATCAGCCTGGGTTAATCAGGTCATCGAGCGATTGAGAGGTTGATACAATGATTGGTTTAGTCGGTAAAAAAGTGGGCATGACCCGCATCTTCACTGAAGATGGCGTATCTATCCCAGTAACCGTAATCGAAGTTGAAGCAAACCGTGTTACTCAGGTTAAAGACCTGGCTAACGACGGCTACCGTGCAGTTCAGGTTACCACCGGTGCTAAAAAAGCTAACCGTGTAACCAAGCCGGAAGCTGGTCACTTCGCTAAAGCTGGCGTAGAAGCTGGCCGTGGTCTTTGGGAATTCCGTCTTGCAGAAGGCGAAGAGTTCACCGTAGGTCAGGACATTAGCGTTGAGCTGTTTGCTGAAGTTAAAAAAGTTGACGTAACCGGTACCTCTAAAGGTAAAGGTTTCGCCGGTACCGTTAAGCGCTGGAACTTCCGTACCCAGGACGCTACCCACGGTAACTCCTTGTCTCACCGCGTTCCGGGTTCTATCGGTCAGAACCAGACTCCGGGCAAAGTGTTTAAAGGCAAGAAAATGGCAGGTCAGCTGGGTAATGAGCGCGTAACCGTTCAGAGCCTGGACGTAGTACGTGTTGACGCTGAGCGCAACCTGCTGCTGGTTAAAGGTGCTGTTCCCGGTGCTACCGGTAGCGACCTTATCGTTAAACCAGCTGTGAAGGCGTAAGGGGATAGCAATGGAATTAGTATTGAAAGACGCGCAGAGCGCGCTGACTGTTTCCGAAACTACCTTCGGTCGTGATTTCAACGAAGCGCTGGTTCACCAGGTTGTTGTTGCTTATGCAGCTGGTGCTCGTCAGGGCACTCGTGCTCAGAAGACCCGTGCTGAAGTAACTGGTTCCGGTAAAAAGCCGTGGCGCCAGAAAGGTACCGGCCGTGCGCGTTCAGGTTCTATTAAGAGCCCGATCTGGCGTTCCGGTGGCGTAACCTTCGCTGCACGCCCGCAGGACCACAGTCAAAAAGTTAACAAAAAGATGTACCGCGGCGCGCTGAAAAGCATTCTGTCCGAACTGGTACGTCAGGATCGTCTGATCGTTGTCGAGACGTTCTCTGTTGAAGCACCGAAAACCAAGCTGCTGGCACAGAAACTGAAAGACATGGCTCTGGAAGATGTGTTGATCATCACCGGTGAGCTGGACGAGAACCTGTTCCTGGCCGCACGTAACCTGCACAAGGTTGACGTACGTGACGCGAATGGTATCGACCCGGTTAGCCTGATCGCCTTCGACAAAGTCGTAATGACTGCTGATGCTGTTAAGCAAGTTGAGGAGATGCTGGCATGATTCGTGAAGAACGTTTGCTGAAGGTGCTTCGTGCACCGCACGTTTCTGAAAAAGCGTCTACCGCGATGGAAAAAACCAATACCATCGTTCTCAAAGTTGCTAAAGACGCGACTAAAGCAGAAATCAAAGCTGCTGTGCAGAAACTGTTTGAAGTCAAAGTTGATACCGTACGCACCCTGGTTGTTAAAGGCAAGGTGAAGCGTCACGGACAGCGTATCGGTCGTCGTAGCGACTGGAAAAAAGCTTACGTCACCCTGGAAGAAGGCCAGAATCTGGACTTCGTTGGCGGCGCTGAGTAAGTCGGAGGAGTAATACAATGGCAGTTGTTAAATGTAAACCGACATCTCCGGGTCGTCGCCACGTAGTTAAAGTGGTCAACCCTGAGCTGCACAAGGGCAAACCTTTTGCTCCGCTGCTGGAAAAAAACAGCAAATCCGGTGGTCGTAACAACAATGGCCGTATCACCACTCGTCACATTGGTGGTGGTCATAAGCAGGCTTATCGTATTGTTGACTTCAAACGCAACAAAGATGGTATCCCGGCAATTGTTGAGCGTCTTGAGTACGATCCGAACCGTTCCGCGAACATCGCGCTGGTTCTGTACAAAGATGGCGAACGCCGTTACATCCTGGCCCCTAAAGGCCTGAAAGCTGGCGACCAGATTCAGTCTGGCGTTGATGCTGCAATCAAAGCAGGTAACACCCTGCCGATGCGCAATATCCCGGTTGGTTCTACTGTTCATAACGTAGAAATGAAACCAGGTAAAGGCGGTCAGCTGGCACGTTCCGCTGGTACTTACGTTCAGATCGTTGCTCGCGATGGTGCTTATGTCACCCTGCGTCTGCGTTCTGGTGAAATGCGTAAAGTCGAAGCAGACTGCCGTGCAACCCTGGGCGAAGTTGGCAATGCTGAGCATATGCTGCGCGTTCTGGGTAAAGCAGGTGCTGCACGCTGGCGTGGTGTTCGTCCTACCGTTCGCGGTACTGCGATGAACCCAGTCGATCACCCACATGGTGGTGGTGAAGGTCGTAACTTTGGTAAGCACCCGGTAACTCCGTGGGGCGTTCAGACCAAAGGTAAGAAGACCCGCAGCAACAAGCGTACTGATAAATTTATCGTACGTCGCCGTAGCAAATAATATTAGAGGATAAGCCATGCCACGTTCTCTCAAGAAAGGTCCTTTTATTGACCTGCACTTGCTGAAGAAGGTAGAGAAAGCGGTGGAAAGCGGTGACAAGAAGCCTTTGCGCACTTGGTCCCGTCGTT
>Ga0207655_1001579_pt1 | contig 20452 bp, 19 predicted proteins | sample KBSM44metaG_FD_184398 | JGI IMG/M metagenome (GOLD analysis project Ga0207655, IMG submission 184398) | Miscanthus rhizosphere microbial communities from Kellogg Biological Station, Michigan, USA - KBS M4-4 metaG (SPAdes) (version 2) | ecosystem: Host-associated > Plants > Roots > Rhizosphere >... | reverse complement strand
GCCAGCGAACCCATGAACGTACCGCAGATACCCAGAATATGAATGTGCATGACCGACCTCTTAAAACATTCGCGCAGGTTAGCTTAGAGAGGGTCGGTTCGCACAGTTCAATCGGCACAGCGATTCCGCCTGTAGGAGCGCGCTTGCCCGCGACGGCGGCGTGTCAGGCGGCGAATCTATTACAGACAGACTGCTATCGCGGGCAAGCGCGCTCCTACAGTTGCGAATGGCTAACGGGCAATCCCGTGCTTGCGCAGCTTTCTATACAAGGTATTACGGCTGACGCCCAATTCCTGGGCAGCATGTGTCATGTGCCAACGCTGCGCCTCCAGTATCTCGATCAGCGCCGAGCGCTCGGCGCAATCGAGTGGTGAATCCACAGGGTTCGCAGCGACATCCTTCTTCACCGCGCCCTGGCGGATTACCAGCGGCAAGTCGGCATGGCAGACTTTTTCATCCTCAGCGAGCGCCGCCAGCGTGCGCAACACATTGCGCATCTGCCGCACATTGCCCGGCCAGGGGAAATCCAGCAGCGCCTGCCGGGCCTCGGCGTCGATCACCACCTGCTGGCCGCCCGCCTCTTCCTCCAGCAGGAAGTCCATCAACTGCGCCTTGTCGCTGCGTTCTCTTAATGCCGGCAGGGCGATTTCGAGGCCGTTGAGCCGGTAGTAGAGGTCTTCGCGAAAACTGCCGTCCTCCACCCGTCCCAAGAGATTGCGGTGGGTAGCGCTGATGATTCGTACATCCACAGACTGCGGCTCACCGCCGATGGGCACCACCAGACGATCTTCCAGCACGCGCAGAAGCCGTGTCTGCAGCGCCACCGGCATGTCGCCGATCTCATCCAGAAACAGAGTGCCGCCGTCGGCCTGCTGCAACTTGCCGCGCATGCCTTCCTTGCGCGCGCCAGTGAAACTACCGCCGCGATAACCGAACAGCTCGCTTTCGATCAGGCTTTCAGGAATGGCCGCACAGTTGAGTGCCACAAAAGGCTGGTGCGAGCGGCTGCTGGCCTGATGCACAGCCTTGGCGAACGCTTCCTTGCCCGAGCCGGTTTCACCGTTGATCAACAGCGGCACATCACGCTCGAACACCTTCAAGGCGCGACGAAAGTCGGCCTGCAGCGAAGGATCGCCCAGGCAGATCCCACTCAACGCAGGCTTCTCTAGCGGCTTGCTGACAACAGGCGCGCTAACGCCCTTCAGCACCGGCTGAGCCTGCCCACGCAGCACGGCGAAAAAACCACGGCCGTCTCGGGTTCGCAGTGGCCAACTGGCGGCTGCATCGGGCGAGGCGCGGCTCAAGAGTTGGTCCAGTGAGCAATCGAACAATGCCTCGACCGGCTGGCCAATCAAATCGGCACGGGCGAGGCTCAGCATGTTCAACGCGCTCTGGTTCAGCGCCCTGACCCGCCCTTCGCCGTCGAACGCCAGCAGCCCTTCGTTGAACAGCCCGACGGCGCCAGCCTGCAGGTGAAAACGCAGCAGCCACTGATCGTCGAAATGCCGCAGGAAGTAACTGCTTTCGATCATTTTTGCCGACAGATTAACCAGCGCCATGGTGTGAAACTGGCTCTGGCGAGACACATCGTGCCGCGCCGACGAGACATCGAGCACCGCCAGCAAATCGCCGTGGGGATCGAACACCGGGCTGGCCGAGCAGGTCAGCCCGGTATGCCGCCCGCGGAAATGCTCGTCGCGGTGGATGGTCACCGATTGCCGCTCCACCAGGCACGTACCGATGCCGTTGGTGCCCTCCCGCGCTTCGCTCCAGTCCGCGCCCAGCCACAAACCGGCGCGCTCGAAGATCTTGCGCTCGCCGTCCTGGGTCACGCAATTGAGGATGACCCCTCGCGCGTCGGTCAACAGCACCGCATTACCGCCCGACAATTGCTGGTGCAGGCTGTTCATCTCGCCACCGGCGATGGTCAGCACCTGTTGCAGGCGTTCGCGGCTTTCCAGCACCCGGGCATGCTCCAGCACGGTGGGCGCCATGGCCTGTGCGGGGTCCAGGTGATAGTCGTCAAGACAACGCTGCCAGGAGCGGGCGATGGAAGGGTCGGCGCCAGGGCCGTAGCGGTGATCGGCCTTGCCCTGGGCGAATGTCAGGACTTGCCGGGCATGGCGGGTTAGGTGGTTGCTATGCATTTTCTTGTTGTTCCTGTGCATGCTCGCGACCCAGCATCCTCCACGCCTTGCTCTATTGCAATCCTTGGCACGGGCCTGCCCGCCGAGCTGTCCCACATTCGATACAAAGTGTCACTCTTCCCGTCCCGCAACTGGCACATCGACAGCCACCAAGCGTCTGATTTTTCGGCAAAACCCTTGTAAACCGGGCACCGCACGGCAGTGGCCCGCGCTTTGCTCTACGCTTTAATCAAGCGCAGCAGCGCGTTATCCCCACACAATCACAAGAGCAAGGAGATATTCACCATGCGTTATGCCCATCCCGGTACTGAAGGCTCGATCGTTACCTTCAAGACCAAATACGGCAACTACATCGGTGGCGAATTCGTGCCGCCGGTCAAAGGCCAGTATTTTGAAAACACCTCGCCGATCACCGGCAAACTGATCGCCGAATTCCCTCGCTCGACTGCCGAAGACATCGATAAAGCCCTGGATGCCGCCCACGCCGCTGCCGATGCGTGGGGCAAGACTTCCGTTCAGGAACGCTCGCTGACCCTGCTGAAAATCGCCGACCGCATCGAGCAGAATCTCGAACTGCTGGCCGTGACCGAGACCTGGGACAACGGCAAGGCCGTGCGTGAAACCCTCAACGCCGACATCCCGCTGGCTGTGGACCACTTCCGTTATTTCGCAGGCGTGCTGCGTGCCCAGGAAGGCTCCGCCGCCGAAATCGACGGCAACACCGTGGCCTACCACATCCATGAGCCGCTGGGCGTCGTCGGCCAGATCATCCCGTGGAACTTCCCGATCCTGATGGCCGCCTGGAAGCTCGCGCCGGCCCTGGCTGCGGGCAACTGCATCGTGCTCAAACCTGCCGAGCAAACCCCGCTGGGCATTACCGTCCTGCTGGAACTGATCGGCGACCTGCTGCCAAAAGGCGTGCTCAACGTGGTGCAAGGCTATGGCCGCGAAGCCGGTGAAGCACTGGCGAGCAGCAAACGCATCGCCAAGATCGCGTTCACAGGCTCAACGCCTGTGGGCTCGCACATCATGAAACTGGCGGCCGACAGCATCATCCCGTCCACCGTGGAGCTGGGCGGCAAGTCGCCGAACATCTACTTCGAAGACGTGATGAGCGCCGAGCCCGAGTTCATCGACAAGGCCGCCGAAGGCGTGGTGCTGGCGTTCTTCAACCAGGGAGAAGTCTGCACCTGCCCATCGCGCTGCCTGGTTCAGGAGTCCATCTACCCGCAGTTCATGGAAGCGGTGATGAAGAAGGTCCTGAAGATCAAGCGCGGCGACCCGCTGGATACCGACACCATGGTCGGCGCCCAGGCATCGCAGCAACAATTCGACAAGATCCTTTCCTACCTCGACATCGCCCAGGGCGAAGGCGCCGAGCTGCTGACCGGTGGCAAGGTCGAGAAGCTGGAAGGCTCGCTGGCGACCGGCTACTACATCCAGCCGACCCTGCTGCGCGGCAACAACAAGATGCGCGTGTTCCAGGAAGAAATCTTTGGCCCGGTGGTCAGCGTGACCACCTTCAAGGATGAAGCCGAAGCCGTGGCCATCGCCAACGACACCGAGTTCGGCCTCGGTGCCGGCGTGTGGACCCGCGACATCAACCGCGCCTATCGCGTGGGCCGCGCCATCAAGGCGGGCCGCGTGTGGACCAACTGCTACCACTTGTATCCAGCGCACGCGGCATTCGGTGGTTACAAAAAGTCCGGCGTCGGCCGCGAAACCCACAAAGTCGCGCTCGAACACTACCAGCAGACCAAGAACCTGCTGGTGAGCTACGACATCAACCCGCTGGGCTTCTTCTGATCCAGTGACAGCAGTCAGATGACGGCCTCTTCGGAGGCCGTTTTTTTGGCCACGCATTTTGTTGATTCACACACGTGCCCGCGGCCCATTCGTTCCGCTTTTGGATTGCACTTTCTAAAGCGCTTGGGCAAAGTCGAAACCGTCTGTCCCAGTGCCAGGCGTCCTCCCCCTTTCATGCATTGCACAATGAAGCTGAGGCCCAACCATGCGGATCATCCAAGCCACCCTGGAGCACCTGGACCTGTTGACCCCTCTGTTCGTCAAATACCGCGAGTTCTACGGCGAACTGCCCTACCCCGATTCCTCCCGTGACTTCCTGGAAAAACGCCTGCGCCGCGAAGAGTCGGTGATCTACCTGGCGCTACCGGTGGATGACGACAGCAAGTTGCTGGGCTTCTGCCAGCTCTACCCCAGCTACTCCTCGCTTTCGCTCAAGCGCGTGTGGATCCTCAACGACATCTACGTCGCCGAAGACGCCCGCCGCCAACTGGTCGCCGATCACCTGATCCAGAAAGCCAAGAAGATGGCCCGCGAAACCCAGGCCGTGCGCATGCGCGTGTCCACCAGCGCCAACAATGAAGTGGCGCAGAAAGTCTACGAATCCATCGGATTTCGTGAAGATACCCAATTCAAGAACTACGTGTTGCCGATCAATTGAGGTTCCCGCACCCGTAGGAGCGCGCTTGCCCGCGATTGCGATCTGGCTGGGGACGATTTGCCGTCTGACACGCCGCCGTCGCGGGCAAGCGCGCTCCTACGGAAGATGTGTTCCATCAATACCAAACGTTTCAATCTGCACACAGTCCCAGCAACACCCCGATTCTTCCCTCTATAATGCGGCCCACCTCACCTCTTTCCACTGACCCGGACCGGGTCTCATCATCAGGTGCCGTACATGGATTTCAACCCGATCGATATCATTCTCCACCTGGACGTCTACCTGGACATGCTGGTGACCAACTACGGCACCTGGGTCTACGCGATCCTGTTCCTGGTGATCTTCTGCGAGACCGGCCTTGTGGTGACGCCGTTCCTGCCGGGCGACTCGCTGCTGTTCATCGCAGGCGCGGTGGCAGCCGGTGGCGGCCTGGACCCTGTCGTGCTGGCCGGGCTGCTGATGGCGGCTGCGATCATCGGCGACAGCACCAACTACGTCATTGGCCGAACGGTGGGCGACAAGCTGTTCAAGAACCCCAATTCGAAAATCTTCCGCCGCGACTACCTGACCAAGACCCACGAGTTCTACGAGCGCCATGGCGGCAAGACCGTGACCCTGGCGCGCTTCCTGCCGATCATCCGCACCTTCGCCCCGTTCGTTGCGGGCCTGGGCAAGATGAACTACTTGCGCTTCGTCAGTTTCAGCGTGCTGGGTTCGATCCTGTGGGTCGGCAGCCTGGTGACCCTGGGCTATTTCTTCGGCAACATCCCGTTCATCAAGAAGAACCTGACCTTGCTGGTGCTGGTCATCATCCTGATCTCGCTGCTGCCGATGATCATCGGCCTGGTCCGCAGCCGCATGGGCCGTTCCGCCACAGCGCGCTGAACCATGTGGCCGTTTGGCAACTGGCTCAAGCGCCGCACGCTGGCACGTCACCAGGTCGCCCCTGAACTCTGGGGCCGGGTGCGCGAGCGTTTGCCGATCCTCGACGGCCTCAGCGCCGAAGAGGATCGCCGCCTGCTCGACAGCTGCATCCTGTTTCTGCAAGCCAAGACCCTGACCGCGCTGGAAGGCGTCGAACTGGACGACGAGTCCTGCCTGTTCCTCGCTGCGCAGGCCCAGTTGCCGTTGCTGGCGCTGGACGACCTGGACTGGTATCGCGGCTTTCACGAAATCATCCTCTATGGCGATGACTTCATCAGCCCGCAGAAACACCGCGACGCCAGCGGCATCGAACACGAGTGGGATGGCGAGCACAGCGGCGAAGCCTGGAGCCAGGGCCCGGTGATTCTCGCCTGGCCGGGGGTGCTGTCCAGCGGCGGCTGGGAGGCGTACAACCTGCCGATCCACGAACTGGCGCACAAACTCGACATGCTGGGCGGCGACGCCAACGGCCTGCCTCCGCTGCACAGCGACATGCGCATCAGCGACTGGGCCAGCGCCATGCAAGGCGCCTTCGATGACCTCAATCGCCAGCTGGACGCCGACCCCGACGCTGAAACGGTCATCGACCCCTACGCTGCGGAAAACCCGGCCGAGTTCTTTGCCGTCACCAGCGAGTACTTCTTCAGCGCCCCGGATTTGCTGGTGGAGGCCTATCCAGACGTCTATCGGCAGCTCAAGGCGTTCTACCGGCAGGATCCTCTGGCGCGGCTTACGGCGCTTCAGGCAGCACTTTAGGCCTGCAAGCCTGTCTATGAGGCTCAAGACAAGGTCCAGGACCGATGGGTGTAATGGTAACGGTTACCAAATATGCCTATAATCCGGCCACTTTTTGGCGTTGCACGCCAGATTCAGCAATGGTCAACCAAGGGGGCAAAGCCCAATGAGCTACAGCAAAATTCCGGCCGGTAAAGACCTGCCGAATGACATCTACGTCGCCATCGAGATCCCGGCCAACCACGCGCCGATCAAGTACGAAATCGACAAGGATAGCGACTGCCTGTTCGTTGACCGTTTCATGGCCACCCCGATGTTCTACCCGGCCAACTACGGTTTCATTCCCAACACCCTGGCCGACGACGGTGACCCCCTCGACGTGCTGGTCGTGACTCCATACCCGGTCGCACCAGGCTCGGTCATCCGCGCCCGTCCGGTTGGCGTACTGAACATGACCGACGACGGCGGCGGCGATGCCAAAGTCATCGCAGTTCCTCACGACAAGCTGTCCCAGCTGTACGTCGACGTGAAGGAATACACCGACCTGCCGCCACTGCTGATCCAGCAGATCGAGCACTTCTTCGCGAACTACAAAGATCTCGAAAAAGGCAAATGGGTCAAGATCGAAGGCTGGGCCGGCGCTGATGCCGCTCGCGAAGCCATCACCAAATCGGCCGCTGCCTACAAAGGCTGATCCGATTGGCTCCCTGCGAAGCGCTCGCCGCTTCGCAGGTGGCACCCTCTTGCATGTATGCCTCTCCCCCTGACACCTTTCTCCAGCATCACTCCCCAACTTTTTTGCGCTGAATGTTTAAAGTTTAGTGCGCAGAGTCTTGCCGTTTATCCGAATAAAACGCCGCAGGCTCATTGGCAATAAAACTTCGCCGCATCGCACCTGATAACGGACGACTTGAGGCTCTAGATCGGGCGATTCACGGAACGCCTTTGAAAACAGGTACTTTTGTCCGGGCGCATGGATTGTTGAGCGCAAAAGAAACAGTGAACGACATGCCCTACAACTTCATTCGAACGTTGTAATCCCTACCGTCAACTTCAAGTTTGATGCTTGGCGCATTTGAACACTTCGTTCATTTAAACAAACTTGAACTGTCCGTAAAATTCGATCCATGAATACATCAGGTGATCGACTACGCGTCCTTCTGCGGGAGTGCCATCTCTCCGCCACAGACTTCGCCGCCAACCGCAAGGTGACGCCGCAACACGTGAACAACTGGTTCAAACGCGGCATCCCCATGGCACGCATGGAGGAAGTCGCCGAACTGCTCAGCGTCAACGCACGATGGCTGCGCACAGGCGACGGCCCGAAACACCCGGGAGAAGGCCGCGAAAAAAACGGCCACGATCGCATGTCCCGCACGCCCCCTGCGCGCGGCCACGTTCGGGAAGAGCTGGACATGCCCGTCTATACCGAACTTCAAACCCAGAACCCCGGGCAAACCGCCGTCAGCGAAATTCCCAACCACAAAGTGCGGTTATCCCGCCGCGTCCTGGAAGCCATGGACGTCGAACTGCACAACGCCATCTGCATCGCCATGGTCGGCAACAGCATGGCGGACAAGATCCAGGACGGCTCCCTCATCGGCGTCGACCGAGGCCGCACCAACGTCATCGACGGCGAAATGTACGCCCTCGAACACGCCGGCATGCTGCGCGTGAAATACCTCTATCGCCTGCCAGGCGGCAGCCTGCGCCTGCGCAGCCACAACGCCGGCGAATACCCCGACGAGATTTTCAGCGCCGAACAGATACAGGAACAGCACATCCAGATCCTGGGCTGGATCTTCTGGTGGTCCACCCTCAACAACCGCCGCCACCCCGCCACCATGCCCTGATGCGCAACAGCAAGAGACAAATGGCAGCCCATCAAGGCTGGGCATCAGCGCAGAACATGAGTATCCTGCACGCCTTCGTTTCAACACCCATCGGCTACCCGCGGATGGGTGATCGACCCGGCACCGTCCCCTGTGACACGCCCGGTCTACCTTACAAGCGCCTCCTTGCAGCGCGCACTTTTGCGGACGGGTGCGGTTAGCCAAAAACTAACCAAACCTGTCACCGAGAAGCCGGCCACAAGCCGGCTTTTTAATTTGTCTCTCAGGTCGAAATCATTCGGATGGAAAAGGAACGCCGCTAATCAATCGATCCATTGGTTGGCTATCGCTGCCCTGCATCGGGCAAGGCTCATGAGCACATCCTCACTTGCCAGCAAACCATCGTTGGTGTGCCTGCGCCACCTCCTCCGGCTCCATGCCTATCCCCAAATGCCTGTAGGCTTTCTGGAAAGCAGTTTCTGCTGGCCGGAAATAATCACCCCCTTTGATTGATCTCAGGAATCTGTTGGCAATCCCATCAAACTCAACGAGGCCACCAAGCTCGATGGGCAGTCCTGGCCCTTCATATGCCTCATGCGCGGCGAGATACAGGACGTCGTTGATGTGAGCCTGGACGCTTCGATCACCACGTTTGTAAAAATGTACATCCTCAAGAGTGTCTGCCCATTCATTGACATGCCGATTCAGTTCCGCCTCAGGTGGCATCACCAATCCCATGTTCAGCGCCATAAGCTCCATGCCGCCTAAATAGCGGGGAATGAACTGACGGAGAAAACCGTCGACGTCATTGCGCTTAAGGCCAACGAAGAGCATTGCGTAGCGGGTTTCGACATGCATCGCGACGAGGATGTTGGTTTTACCAAACTTGGTCGTGTGCAGCTGCCATCGCTCGATATTTTCCCTGTCAGTGGACAGCAAGCTAGCTGCTGAGGCCGGCTCGACGCGGCCGACCAGCTCGCCTTTCACTTTGCCAGAGAAGAATTGGCAGGCTGCTTGGGTGCAGTCGAAGATCAACATGAGTCCCTCCTTACTTTCTATGATCTAGCGGCCTCGGAAATTCTTAGTCGACTCGAGCATGCCGAGCGCGGAAATCGATTACATAGTTACTAGCGGCCAACGACATCAAGTGACGGGCAGTCCAAGGCTGACCAAGTCAATTGTGGAAAAGTCAGGCAACTCCGCAGCGTTGCTCGGCAAGGATGTCCTCGACAGTTCGCTGATGACCAGTCTTGACCAATTTCAGGTCATACCCCGCTGCTTCCAGAAGTCGCACGAGTGCAGAAACGCTCATATCACCCCTGGCCAGAGTTTCCATCCTGGCGACTGTCGATCGAGACACGCCTGCCCGATCTGCAATAGCTACTTGACTCAGCCGCGCATCACGGCGGGCGTCCTTCAGCATTTCAGCGACATCGAGAAGCGAAGTCATTTGTAGCCCTCGGGCATCAAAAGTGGCGTAAACGTCGATTATGCGGCCCAAGGGCCACAAATACATTCAAGTTTCATACGTATTCCAGATCTGGCGCCAGTATTCCCTCCAACCCCGCCCTACCCATGCAAAGTTTAAATAAGCCCTGCGCCTCACCAGATCTGTAAAAAACCCTGACATCCGTCTCCTTTCACAGATATGAATACCCCACACCGTTACACCCAACCCGTTGATTAATAAGTGCTTTGAAAACCCGAAAGCACTGCGAAGCAGCCAACGATTCACGCTTGAAACCTCTCAAAACCGCGCCTCCTGCCCTGTGAATAATTCCCGTTCCCCACGTGTTCACCTGATGACACCCGTCTGCACGCTCTTATAAAAAAACACCGCCAGGGAAGGCCGTTTCGAGTATCTCGCCATGGCTTTTTTTCCCTGTTTCTTGTCGGTGGTGTTGGTCGTGCGTAATCAGGCCGAGGGGCTTGAGGGGATGCTGCTTGAAGCGACGGGGCTGATCGCTTCGATGGTGTCGGACTATGAGCTGATCATTGTCGACAATGCGTCGACCGACGACAGCATCGCGCAGTTGAAACGCCTGACGGGCGAAGACGGGGTGGCCAATCTTCAGGTGTATGCGCTGACCCGTGAGGTGGATCTGGACACGGCGTCATGGGTGGGGCTGGAGAATGCGTTGGGGGACTATGCCGTGGTGCTCGACCCGCTGGCCGATGACATCGCCTTCCTGCCCAACATGCTGGAGCAGGCGGCGCAGGGGGCGGATGTGGTGTTCGTCTGCAACGCCGAGCACAGCACGCAAAGCCTGCCTTATTACCTGGCTTTCAAACTCTTTCACCGTGCATACCGGTGGTTCAACGGCATTCATCTGGTCAAGGAGGCGCCGCAGTTTCGGCTGCTGACGCGCAAGGTCATCAGTTTCATCCTGCAGCACCCCAAACCCACGATGATCTACCGTCATTTGCCGGCGACAGGCGGATTTGCCAGGGTCTGTCTGAGTTACTCGGCTCCGCCCAAGGCGCAACCGCGCAAGCATCTGGGCGAGAGTGTCGATCGGGGGATTCGCATGCTGATTTCCAGCACGCGGGCGCCGATGCGGATGGTGACGGCGCTGTCGCTGTTTGGCGCGGTGATGAACCTGATGTATTGCGCGTATGTGGTCGGGATCGCGCTGTTCAAGACCGATGTGGCAGCAGGCTGGACCAGCCTTTCGCTGCAGCAGTCGGGGATGTTCTTTCTGATTTCGCTGGTGTTGCTGGTGCTTGGCGAATACATCCTGAACATGGCCAGTTTTTCCAACGACGGGCCGCTGTATTACATCGGCCAGGAGTTCACCAGTTGCCGAATGACGCGCCTTGAACGGCTCAACGTCGAAGAAATCACCCCCAATGCCCAGGTGGTCCGGGCCTGGGGCGCCGAGCGGGCATCGCGATGAACGCGCCAGGGGATTGCCTGGACGCAATCGTCATCGGCGGTGGTTTCTACGGTTCGGCGATTGCGGTGCATCTGGCGCGCCAGCGCGGCTTGAAGCGCATCGTGCTGCTGGAGCGCGAAAGCGGCTTGCTCAGGCGCGCCTCGTACAACAATCAGGCGCGGGTGCATAACGGCTATCACTACCCGCGCAGCTTCACCACGGCCTATCGCAGCCGGATCAACCTGCCGCGTTTCGTGGCCGACTGGCCCAATGCGGTGAAGAGCGATTTCACCAAGCTCTACGCCATCGCCCGACACAATTCGAAAGTCACTGCCCGGCAGTTCGAACGCTTTTGTCACGATATCGGCGCCCAGGTCAGGCGCGCGGACGCCGCGGCCCACGGACTGTTCGAGCCCCGCCTGATCGAGGCGGTGTTTCAGGTGCAGGAATACGCCTTCGACTCCACTCGCCTGGCGCACTGGGCGGAACGTGAACTGGCAGACTGCGGCGTGCAGATCCGCCTGCTGACCCGCGCCACCGAGATCTACCAGGGCCCCGACAGCACCTTGCAGGTGGTCACTGAAAGTGAGGGCGGCCCGCAGCGCCTGAGCTGCCGTTACCTGTTCAATTGCACCTATAGCGGCAGCAATCATTTCAACGGCGAGTTTCCGGGGCTGGACACCGATCTGCGTCACGAGATCACGGAAATGGCGCTGATGCAGATGCCGTCCGCGCTGCAGGGTCTGGGCGTGACGGTAATGGACGGGCCGTTCTTTTCGATGATGCCGTTTCCGTCGCGCAACCTGCACACGCTGTCCCACGTGCGCTTCACGCCGCACCTGCACTGGGACGATGAGAAATCGATCAACCCCTACGACAGGCTCGCCGGACATGAGCGTGCCAGCCGTGTCGAGCGCATGGTGCGCGATGTGGCCCGTTACATCCCGGCGATCCTCGACTCGCAGCACATCGACTCGCTGTACGAGGTCAAGACTGTCCTGGCGCGCAACGACCGCAACGACGGGCGCCCGATTCTGTTCGAGAGGCACGCCAGCTTGCCGGGCTGCTACTCGGTGCTTGGCGGCAAGATCGACAACATCTATGACGTGCTGGAGAAACTGGACAATGAAGTCTTTTGATCTTTCGCGCCTCAACCCGACCCTCGTGCTGCCTGTCGCCGTGGCGGTGCTGGCGAGCCTGTTCCTGACGCTGGCCACCCGTTCGATCTGGATCGACGAGGCGATGCTGCTCAAGGACATCATCGAGCTGCGCAGCCCCGAGGAATTCTTCAAGCCGCTGCCTTACTACGATCAGGCGGAACCGGTGCTCGCCTCGCTGTTCTTCAAGGCGATCATGCTGCTGTTCCACTACAACATCGCGCCGCTGAGGTTGTCGGTGCTGGCGCTCTCCTGCGTGCTGATCGCGCCGGTGTTCGCAGTGTTTCGTCCTTACCGCTGGGGGGCGCTGGTGTTTGTGCTGGCGCTGATCGGCCACTCGTTTTCCATGGGCCTGTTTCTGACCGAGCTCAAGCACTACTTCCTCGAAGTGTCGGTGAGTTTTCTGGCGATCACTGCGCTGTGGCGGTCCTCGGAACAGGACAATCTTCATTGGCCCATCGGGATGGCGGCTGCGATCAGTGTGCTGGGTTTTTCAACACTGATCGTTTCAGGCGCGCTGCTGATGTATGCCGTGGTGCGTCATGCGTCGCAACCCAGGAACGAGCGCGAGGCATCGACCGTCGTGGCGATTGCCGGGGCTGCTTTGGTGGTGGTGGTCGCGTATGCCTACATGAAGTACCTCACCGTGTTTCAACTGGGCAATTACGACGACTATTACAAGACCACCGCGCTGGGCTCGCTGGGCGTGCTGAAGGAGGCGATTCTCGGGGCGTATGGCAAAGCCTTGCTCATCACGTCCGGGGTTGCCAGCGTAGTGCTGCTGTTTACCCACAAAAGCGGTTTCGTGTGCAGGCTGAATCTGTTTTTCATTGGCATTCTGCTGATCGTGCTCGTAGGGCGAATCGCCGGTTTCTACCCTGCCACCTATCCCCGCCATGTGATCTGGCTGGCGCCATTCAGCATGGTCATCGCCTGCCTTGGGGTGCTGGAATTCACCGCCAGCCCGTCGCGCCCGCTCAAGGTGCTGGGGTGGGTGCTCCTGAGCCTGATGGCACTGCAGGCGGGCAAGGCCTGTTACAACAATCTTCGCGGCGTGAACTACGAGTACGTCGACAACAACGCGCTCTACGAGCACATCGCGCAGATGCCGCCCACCGAGTTTCTGGTCTACCCCGACGCCCAGCCGTCGCTTGAGTACTACAGCCTGCTCGATCAGCGCCTGAGCAAGCATCAGTACGTGCGCGTGAACGATGAAGCGACGCGCATGCGTGATCCGAAGATGGGCAAGGTCGAGTACCTGGACTCCCTCGCCGAGCTGTTGCGACAGCGCCCCTCCAAGGACTTCTCCGTGCTGGTGTCCCACGTCAATCTGGACAAGGACATCAGCGGGCGCGGCAAGGCGCTGGAGGCCGAAATCAGCCGCCTGAACTGCACCTACACCTCGTATTTCTACGTGTACAACGCCCAACTGATCCGGGTGCACTGCCCGCTGGATGCGCAACTATGAATGGTCTGATCGGATACACCGGCTTCGTCGGCTCGACCCTGATGCGTCAAACCCAATTCGGCGCGCTGTATCGCTCGACCAACATTCACGAAATCGAGGGGCGCTCCTTTGACGCGCTGGTGTGCGCTGGAGCCCCCGCACAGAAATGGATCGCCAACCGCGACCCCGATGCCGACCGCGAGAGGATCGAGAACCTGATCGAGCACCTGCGCTCGGTGCGCTGCCGCACCTTCGTGCTGATCAGCACCGTGGACGTCTTTCACACGCCCATGGGCGTGGACGAAGACAGTCAGGTCGAAGAGGTGGGCCTGCACGCCTACGGCATGAACCGGCGCTTGCTGGAGTGCTTCGTGGAGGACTATTTCCCACAGCATCTGATCGTGCGTCTGCCAGGCCTGGTCGGTCCCGGCCTGCGCAAGAACGTGGTGTTCGACATCCACAACCAGCACAACCTGTCGGCCATCGACAGCCGCGGCACCTTCCAGTTCTACCCGATGGTCAACCTCTGCCACGACATTCAGGTTGCACTCAATGCCGGCCTCAAGCTGGTGCACCTGTGTGCCGAGCCGGTCACCGTAAGCGAGATTTCGCAGGAAGGTTTCGGCAAGCCGTTCGATAACGTGCGCAGCGTGATGCCGGCGCGCTACGCGATGCAGACCTGCCACGCCGCCCTGTTCGGCGCCCGCGGGCGTTATCAGTACAGCGCCCGGGAAGAGCTGATGGCGGTGCGCGCCTATGCGCAATCGGAACCGCATACCACGGAGCACCGGGCATGAGATTGGCCATCTCCAACATCGCCTGGGACATCGTCGAGGACCGGGACATCGCAGCCCTGCTCAGGCGTTACGCCATCGACGCCATCGACGTCGCGCCGGGCAAGTATTTTCCGGATCCGGTGGCCGCCACGCCTGGCCAGATTGCCGACGTGCGTGACACCTGGGCCGGGCGCGGGATCGACATCACCGGCATGCAGGCACTGCTGTTCGGCACCCAGGGGCTGAACCTGTTTGGCTGCGCCGCCAGCCAGACCTCGATGTTGCAGCACCTGGATGAGGTCTGCCGCATTGGCGAGGGCCTGGGTGCGACACGGCTGGTGTTCGGCTCGCCGAAAAACCGCGACCGCAACGGCCTGGGCGACGACGAGGCCATGGACATCGCCGTGCCGTTTTTCAGAATGCTTGGCAACGTCGCCCGGGACCACGGCGTGACCATCTGCCTGGAACCGAACCCGGAGTGCTACGGCGCCAACTTCATGACCAGCAGCCCGTTGACTGCCGAGGTGGTACGGCGGGTCGATCACCCCAATATCCTCATGCAACTGGACACCGGTTCACTGGCGATCAATGGCGAGGACCCGTTCGCTGTGTTGCAGGGCGCCGCCGAGCTGATCGGCCATGTCCATGCCAGCGAACCCAGCTTGCTGCCACTGGGCGACGGCACTGCCGATCACGCCGGGATGGCGGCCGCAATCAGCCGCTACCTGCCCGATCACCTGATCACCATCGAGATGCTGCCCAAGCGCAACGAGCCCCACGTCGATACCATCGAGCGTGCCCTGAACGTCGCGATCTGGCATTACCGGGCCGAAGCCTTGAGGGCGCAATCATGAAGTGGGCGATTCTGATCCTGGGGATCCTCTCCAACGCATCGGCCAGTGTGCTGGTGAAAATGGCGATGATGCCGCCGCGCAGTTTCCCCTCGCTCAATGCCCCGCTGCAGGCCCTGAGCAACTGGCCGTTCTGGCTGGGGCTGGGGTTATACGGCACCGCTTTCCTGCTGTACGCCGCCGCTCTGGCGCGCTTGCCGCTCAATATCGCTCACCCGGTGCTGACCGCCGGGGCGGTGGCTGCCGTGGCCTGTTCCTCGGTGCTGATTTTTCGTGAAACCTTCTATTGGACGACGGCGGCCGGCATCGTGCTGGTAATCGCGGGTGTCGCCCTGATTACTGCGCGGGTGGCGTGATGACCGACACAACCTACACCTCCGGACGACCGAGCCTGGCCCAACTGACACGCCAGGTTCCCACCTTCGACACCCCGCTGTGGCTGGGTAGGCTGCATCCTTACTGCGTGATCATCCCGGTCATCAACGAGGGCGACCGCATCGTCAGCCTGCTGGCGCGCATGGCCGCGCTGGCGATCAACCAGATGGCCGACATCATCATTGTCGACGGCGGCAGCACCGACAATTCCCTGGCCCACGACATGCTGATGGTCACTGCGGTGCGCGGTTTGCTGGTCAAGACCGCACCGGGCAAGCTCAGTGCGCAGTTGCGCTGTGCCTATGCCTTTGCCCTCGATCAGGGTTACGAAGGTATCGTGACCATCGACGGCAACGACAAGGACGACCCGCAGGCGATTCCGCGCTTCATCAACGCGCTCAGGCAAGGGGTGGATTTCGTTCAGGCGTCGCGTTTTCTCACAGGTGGTGCCGGAGAGAACACGCCAAAGTCCCGCGACATTGCCATCCGTTTCATACACGCGCCGATGCTGAGCATTGCCTCGGGCCACGACTGGACTGACACTACCCAGGGGTTTCGCGCCTACAGCCGCAAACTGCTCCTCGACCCGCGCCTGGCGATTTTTCGGGATGCGTTCATGACCTACGAGCTGCTGGCGTACCTGTCCTATCGTGCGCCCAAGCTGGGTTATCACTGCATCGAACTGCCGAGCGTGCGACGTTATCCACAGGGTGAAGTGCCGACCAAGATCGGAGGGCTCAAGGGCAACCTGATGTTGATGCTGGTGTTGGTTCGCGCGTGTTTTGGAGGGTATAACCCCAAGTAGAGTCTATGGGTACACCGCAACGTCTTGTAGGAGCGCGCTTGCCCGCGATGGCGTCGTGTCAGACAGCACATATCCCTCAGACACACCGCCGTCGCGGGCAAGCGCGCTCCTACAGGTTGAGTCGCAAAATCCCACGTAGCAGTCCGGCTTGCCGGCGTCGGCGCCATTCGAATCGCTGACGCCGGCAAGCCGTGCTGCTACAGGGGCTTGGATCAGCTTTTGAGGAGATGCTCCAGAAACAACTCCGCCGCCATCGACAACCCTTCCCGGGACCGGACGCACAGGCTGAGTTCGCGCCGCGCCCAATCATCGGTCAACGGCACAACCGTGGCGCTGTCCATTCGGTAAATCTCGACGCTGCCCCTGGGCATGATGCCGATCCCGACACCCGCCTGAACCATCAGGCACAAAGCGTCATAACTCGACAACTCCATGCGGATCTTCAACGAGCGGCCCATGTCATTGGCGGCTTTTATCAGCTGGAAATTCAGATGCGTACCGCTTCGCAGCGTGACGTATTCGTGATCCAGCGTCTCGGCAAAAGCGACCGACTCACGCCCCGCCAGCGGGTGATCATTGGGCACCAGCAGCACCAGTTGATCGGTCCGGAACGGGAAGACTTCGATGTCGGCGCCATGGGGCAAGCGGGTGAAAATCCCGATGTCGGCGCGGTTCTCCGCCACGGCTTTGGTGATCGCCAGGCTCGGCTGCTCCTCAAGCCCGACGTTGATCAACGGGTACTGCACCATGAAGGATTTGATCAGCCCCGGCATGAACTGGGTAATCGCCGAAATGTTGGCCAGCACCTGCACCGAACCACGACGCCCGTGGGAGTAGTCGCGCATCTGCACGACAATCTCATTGAGGTTGTTCAGCGCGCTGCGGGCCATGAACAACAGCGACAGGCCGGCATCGGTCGGCGTAATGCCCTTGTTGGTGCGATTGAGCAGGCGCGAGTCGAGCAACTCTTCCAGCTCGCTGAGCCGCTTGCTCACCGCCGCCGCCGCGATGTGTTCGCGCTTGGCGGCGGCTGCGATGGTGCCTTCTTCGACGACACTGACGAAAAGGCGCAGCGAGACAGGATCGAGCTTCATGTGAGGTACCGGGCATGCAGGCCTGAGTGGCCGCCATAGTACCTCGTCAGTCACCGACTCAGAACGCCCCGGACAACAGATGACCGGCGTTCGGCACCTGAGCCTTCAAACCCAGGGTCTTGAGCATCTGGTACACAGTAGCGACCGAGGCGGAAAGCACCGGCTTGTCCAGCCGATCCTGTACGACTTGAATCGCAGGCAGCGAGGGCATCTGCACGCAGCACGAGAGCACCACGCCATCGGCTTGTCCGATATTCAACTTGTCGGCGTGGGCCACCAGGTTCATCGGGTCCAGACGACCGACTTCAAGGTTGTCGGAAACTTCCAGGCTGATCGAGTCGACCACCTCGATCCCCGCCGCTTCGATGTAGTCGATGACCTGTTGCGTCAGCGGTTTCATGTACGGGGTAATGATCGACACCTTCTTGTAGTTCAGCATGTTCAGGCTGTCGATCAGCGCACCGGCCGAGCTCAACACCTGTGCGCTGGACTTGTTGCCGGCAACCGTCTTCCCCAGCCGCTCCTGCGAGACTTTGTGGTAACCGGCGCCCTGGCACATGATCGCCACCAGGCACGCATAAGCCATGACATCCACCCGCGCATCGCTCAGCTCCAGGGCGCAGCGGTCGCTGTCGATGTCCATCTTTTTCAGCTCTTCGGGGCTGACGTGCATCATGCGCATGCGCGAGGAGTGGAAGGTGAAACGCTCTTCGGGAAACAGCGAATAGCGCGAGGTCAGCATCGCCGGAATCTCGGTTTCCATGGTGGTGTTAGAGCTGGGGACGATCTGGCCGATCCGGAAGTTTTTCATGGGCTCTCCTGCATTGCGCCACTGGCGCGGGTCATGTGCGACCGATGTTAGGAGTGCAGGAAGAAGGCGTACATCAGGCATTGGCGAGCCTGCCATCGCGTATGACGATGGCAGGCTGATCAGCATTCAGGCGTTGGACAGCGTACCGCTCGGCACAGGTGCCGGCGAATCTTCGCGCTGCAACATCGAACGCGGAATCGACAGGATCAGCCCAGCGCTGATGAACAGGCAGGCGCCCAGCACGTAGGTCCCGTTGTTGATATTGCCGGTCAGGTTTTCCGCGACGGCGGTAATCATCGAACCGGTGAAGCCTGACAGGTTGCCGATTGCGTTGATCATGCCAATCCCCGCAGCCGCGGCGACGCCGGACAATACCGTGCCCGGCAGGGTCCAGTAGATCGGCATCAGGCTCAGCACGCCGGAAGCCGAGACGCTGAGGAAGATGATCGACAGCACCACGTTGTTGGCGAAATAGGCGCTGAGGATCAGGCCGATGCCGCCGATGATTGCGGGAATCGCGGCGTGCAGGCGACGCTCGCCGGTTTTGTTGGAATGGCGCGCGTTGAGGGTCATGGCGATCACCGCGATGCCGTAGGGAATGGCGGTCAGCAGGCCGATGTCCAGCGGGTTGCTGATGCCCGCGCTCTTGATGATCGACGGCATCCAGAACGCCAGGCCGTAGAAACCGGTGTTGAACGTCAGCAGAATCAGCACCAGCAGCCACACGCGACCATTGAAGAACACCTCTCGCAGGTTCGACGCCTTGCCTTTGTTGTCCTGCTGGAGGTTGGCCTTGAGCATGGCCTTTTCTTCAGGAGACAGCCATTTGGCCGAGTCGATGTTGTTGGCCATGAACGCCAGCACCACGATCGCCATGACCACCGACGGCAAGCCTTCGATAATCAGCAGCCACTGCCAGCCCGCCATGCCTTGCACACCCTGCATCTTGGTCATCAGCCAGCCGGAAATCACGCCGCCGAGTGTCAGACTGATCGGCATCGCCATCAGGAAACCGGACATCACACGGCTCTGGCGGCGCGTCGGGAACCAGTAGTTGAGGTAAAGGATGACGCCCGGGAAGAACCCTGCCTCACAGATGCCGAGCAGGAAGCGCAGCACGTAGAACATGGTTTCCGACTCGATGTGGAAAAACTTCGCCAAGGGCACGGTGAAGGCGACGGCCATGGAGACAATGGCCCAACTGAACATGATCCGGGCAATCCAGAACCGCGCGCCGAAGCGATGCAGCAACAGGTTGCTCGGCACCTCGAAGATGAAATAGCCCCAGAAGAAAATGCTCGCGCCCAGTGCGTAGACCGTGTTGCTGAATTGCAGGTCATTGAGCATGTCCAGCTTGGCGAAGCCGATGTTGACCCGGTCCAGGTACGCGGCCATGTAGCACAGCAGCAGGACGGGAAGGATGCGCAGGATGACTTTACGGTAGGTACGATCTTCGAAGCCGGCTTGCCCGGTGCCCGACGATTCGGGCAGGCGATCAGATGCGGTTGCCATGGTGGGACCTCCAGGCACCTGATGGCGCCTGTATTGTTGTTATGGGGTCGAAACACCAGCGGATGTTACTGACAACGGATAGATGAAGAATAATGACATGTTCCCATTGATCGATAACGAACGGTTATCGAATCACTGTCGGGCATGTTGCGTGTTCGCCAGCAGAATATTGGCCAGTTCCGACGCTGCGCCGAGCAACGGCTCACCCTTGCGGGTAAGAATTCCGTACTCCTGCGGTGCCAGTTTCAGTGGCGTGTTGAGCACCTTCAACAAGCCTGCGTCCAGATGAGCCTGGGCCATGGGCACCGGCAGCATGGCGATGGTCGGGCCGGATTGCAGCACCTGCAGGAAGGTCTGCATCGAGATGGTGTCGATGGTGTTCCGCGGCAGGGGGATCCCGGCCTTGGCGAAGGCCTGTTCCATGCGGGCGCGAATCGGCGTGCCCACCGGATAGAGAATCCACGGCCAGTTGCCCAGTTCCTCCAGCGGGGTTTGCTCCAGCGCCGTCAGCGGATGGCGGCTGTTGACCACCATGCAGAAGGGCTCGGGCGCCAGCATCTGGAAGTCATACACCTGCTGCTGGTTTTCGTGGGTGTAGCGCGCGACGGCAAGGTCCAGCTTCTTGTCGTCGAGCATTTCCATGAGG
>Ga0207655_1001577_pt1 | contig 20485 bp, 14 predicted proteins | sample KBSM44metaG_FD_184398 | JGI IMG/M metagenome (GOLD analysis project Ga0207655, IMG submission 184398) | Miscanthus rhizosphere microbial communities from Kellogg Biological Station, Michigan, USA - KBS M4-4 metaG (SPAdes) (version 2) | ecosystem: Host-associated > Plants > Roots > Rhizosphere >... | reverse complement strand
GTAATCGCCCTGGTGGGACGGCCGAACGTCGGCAAATCCACCATGTTCAACCGCCTGACCAAAACCCGCGATGCCATCGTCGGTGACCTGTCGGGTTTGACCCGTGACCGCCAGTATGGTGATGCCTCCTGGCAGGGTCGTTCCTTCATCCTGATCGACACCGGTGGTATCACCGGTGACGAAGTGGGCATGGACGAGAAGATGGCCGAGCAGTCGCTCATGGCCATCGAAGAAGCCGACTATGTGCTGTTCCTGGTCGATGCCCGTGCGGGCATGACCGCAGCAGACCTGATGATCGCCGAGCACCTGCGCAAGCGGAACAAGTCGGCGATTCTGGTCGCCAACAAGATCGACAACATCGACCCTGACGTCGCCCGCGCCGAGTTCTCGCCGATGGGCATGGGCAACGCCATCCCGGTGGCGGGCTCCCAGGGCCGTGGTATCAGCGCCCTGATGGAAGCCGTGCTCGGCCACCTGCCACGCGATGCCGAAGACGAAGCGCTGGACCAGGACGTCGCCGAAGGCGAGGAAGCCGTGCGCATCCCTGGCCCGAGCGAAAAGGATGGCATCAAGATCGCCATCATCGGCCGCCCGAACGTCGGCAAGTCGACCCTGGTCAACCGCATGCTCGGCGAAGAGCGCGTGGTGGTCTACGACGAGCCGGGTACTACCCGTGACAGTATCTACATCCCGTTCGAGCGTGATGGCGACAAGTACACCTTCATCGACACCGCCGGGGTGCGCAAGCGCGGTAAGATCCACGAGGAAGTCGAGAAGTTCTCCGTGGTCAAGACGCTGCAGGCGATCAAGGACGCCAACGTCGTGATCTTCGTCATGGATGCCCGCGAAGGGGTGGTCGACCATGACCTGAACCTGCTGGGCTTCGCCCTCGAAGCCGGCCGCGCCATCGTCATCGCCCTGAACAAGTGGGATGGCATGGAGCCGGGTGAGCGCGCCTACGTGAAGACCGAGTTGGAGCGCCGGCTATTCTTCGTCGACTTCGCCGACATCCACTTCATTTCCGCGCTGCACGGCACGGGCGTGGGCAACCTGTACAAGTCGGTACAGGCCGCGTTCATGTCGGCGGTAACCCGCTGGCCGACCAGCCGCCTGACGCAGATCCTCGAAGACGCCGTGAGCGAGCACCAGCCGCCGCTGGTCAATGGCCGCCGCATCAAGCTGCGCTATGCGCACTTGGGGGGGGCCAACCCGCCGCTGATCGTGATCCACGGCAACCAGACCGACAGCATTCCCAAATCGTACTCGCGTTACCTGGAAAACACCTATCGCCGCGTGCTCAAGCTGGTCGGTACGCCGATCCGTATCGAGTACAAGGGTGGTGAAAACCCGTACGAGGGCAAGAAAAACACCCTCACCGATCGCCAGGTCAACAAGAAGCGCCGCTTGATGTCGCACCACAAGAAGGCCGAGAAGAAGCGCCGCGACAAGCGCTAACTAGCGGCAAGCTACAAGCTCAAAGCTGCAAGAAAAAGCAGGCGTTGATGCATGCCGCTTTTTCTTGTGGCTTGAAGCTTGTAGCTTATAGCTCTCAGTCCCCAGGAAAGAGGGCTCCATGATCCGCAGCAAACTGCCGAATGTCGGCACGACCATCTTCACTACCATGTCCCAGCTCGCCGTGCAGACCGGTGCGCTCAACCTCTCCCAAGGTTTCCCTGACTTCAATGGCCCGCAGGCCCTGCTCGATGCAGTAGGCCGGCATGTGGCCGCCGGGCATAATCAGTACGCGCCGATGACCGGCCTGCCGGCCCTGCGCCAGCAGGTTGCGGCCAAGGTCGAGCGCCTGTATGGGGCCAAGGTCGATGCCGATCAGGAAGTGACCATCACCCCCGGTGCCACCGAGGCGATCTTCTGCGCCATTCAGGCGGTGATCCACAGCGGTGACGAGGTGATCGTCTTCGACCCTTGTTACGACAGCTATGAGCCTTCCGTAGAGCTGGCCGGCGGACGTTGCGTGCATGTACAACTCAGTGACGGCGACTTTCGCATCGACTGGCAGAAGTTCAGCGATGCCCTGAGCCCGCGCACACGCATGGTCATCCTCAATTCGCCGCACAACCCCAGCGGCGCGTTGATCACCCGAGAAGACCTGGACCAGTTGGCGCGGCTGATTGCCGAGCGCGATATCTACCTGGTCAGTGATGAAGTCTACGAACACCTGGTCTACGACGGTGTAGGCCACGCCAGCGTACTGGCCCATGCCGAGCTGTATAGCCGTGCCTTCGTGGTCAGTTCGTTTGGCAAGACCTACCATGTGACGGGGTGGAAGACCGGCTACGTGATTGCGCCAGCGGCCCTGAGTGCAGAGCTGCGCAAGGTGCACCAGTACGTCAACTTCTGCGGGGTGACGCCTTTGCAGTGCGCGCTGGCGGACTTCATGGCCGAGCACCCCGAGCACCTCGACCAACTGCCCGGCTTCTACCAGGCCAAGCGCGACCTGTTCTGCGACTTGCTGGCGGGTTCGCGCTTCAGTTTCCGCCGCGCGGCCGGCACCTACTTCCAACTGGTGGACTATTCGCAGATCCGCCCGGACCTGAACGACGTCGACATGGCGCAGTGGCTGACCCGTGAGCATGGCGTGGCGACCATTCCGGTGTCGGTGTTCTACCAGCAACCTATCCCCGAGCAACGCCTGGTGCGCCTGTGCTTTGCCAAACGTGAGGAGACGCTGCGTCAAGCAGCGGAAAAACTATGCGCGATCTGAGTGCACTGCCCAACCTGAAAATCGCTCTGGTGCAAACCACCTTGGCCTGGCATGACCGCGAGGCCAACTATGCGCATTTCGAGGTATTGCTCGACCAGGCGGGTGACGTCGACCTGGTGATCCTGCCCGAGATGTTCACCACTGGGTTTTCCATGGAGTCGCAACGCCTGGCCGAGCCTGAGAACGGCCCGACCTACAAATGGCTCAAGGCCCAGGCCAAGCGGATCGACGCAGTGGTCACCGGCAGCGTGATCATCCAGGCCGCCGATGGCAGCCATCGCAACCGCTTGCTTTGGGCACGGCCGGATGGCGAGATCCTGCACTATGACAAGCGCCACCTGTTCCGCATGGCCGGTGAGCATAAGCACTACACCCCGGGCGAGCGCCAGGTGCAGTTCGAGATCAAGGGCTGGCGGGTGCGCCCGTTGATCTGCTACGACCTGCGTTTCCCGGTGTGGAGCCGCGATGCCCAGGACACCGACCTGTTGCTGTATACCGCCAACTGGCCGGCCGCGCGCCGCCAGCACTGGAACCGCCTGCTGCCGGCCCGCGGCATCGAGAACCTGTGTTATGTGGCGGCGGTGAACCGCGTGGGCACCGATGGCAAGGGCTTCGCTTATTCGGGTGACAGCCAGGTGCTGGACTTCCAGGGCGAGAGCCTGCTCAGCGCGGGCGAGGCGGACGGGGTGTTCACGGTGGTGTTGCGGGCGGCGGAGCTGGCGGCTTACCGCAGCAAGTTCCCGGCTAACCTGGATGCTGATACTTTCGAGCTTCACTGAGTCAGCACCGGCCCTTGTGTAGGAGCGGCCTTGCCGGGGCGCCGGACCGGTCGGAACGGGCCGCGAAGCGGCCCCAGGTTATTGGCGGCAGCGCTGAAATCGATGGGGCCGCTTCGCAGCCCGTTCCGACCGGTCCGGCGCCCCGGCAAGGCCGCTCCTACACAAAGGCGGGCTGTATCAGTTGTGGCAGTGATCAGTACACATCCCGCCGATAGCGCCCCTCTTCGATCAATTGCTCGACCAACGCTTCTCCGAGAATGCCCTTCAGCGCGGCATCAACACCGGCAGCCATCCCTTGCAGGCTGCCACAGACATACACACAGGCGCCGTCCGCGACCCAGCGCTTGACCGCTTCGGCCTGCTGCAGCAACACATCCTGCACATACACCTTCTCTGCCTGATCCCGCGAGAACGCGAGGTCCAGGCGCGCCAGGTCACCGCTGCCCAGCCAGCCCTGCAGCTCATCACCGCACAGCAGGTCGTGGGCCCGGTTACGCTCACCGAACAACAGCCAGTTGCGCTGCTCGCCCGCGTTGATGCGTGCCTTGATCAGGCTGCGCAAACCCGCCAGCCCGGTACCGTTGCCGATCAGAATCATGGGTGCCGGCGACGCGGGCAGGTGGAAGCCACTGTTGCGGCGCAGGCGCAAGCCCAGCGCGCCATCCACCGGCAGGTACTCGGTCAGCCAACCGGAACCCAGGCCGAGGGTGCCATCGGGGTGACGTTCCTGGCGCACGATCAACTCCAGCACACCGTCACTGGCGATCGAGGCAATGGAGTATTCACGCGTGCCGATCGGTACCAGCGCATCGACCAGCGCCTGGGCGTGCAGCCCCACCAGGTGATCGCGCCGGCTCGGCAGCTGGCGGCTGGCCAGCGCCTGACCCAAGGTTTCGCTCAGGCCGTCGAGCTGCACGGACGTGTCGGCATTCAGCCCCAGGCCATGGAGGAAGGCATCGACCCGCGGCTGACCATTGCGCGGCAAGATTTCCACCAGGTCACCAGCCTGCCAGCTGGCGGGCGCTTCGGCACGCAGGCCGATCAGGTAAACCGGCTGGCCTTGGCTGCCCGGGTTCATCAGCGCGCGTTGCACCAGGGTCCAGTTGCCGAAGCTTGCTGGCTGCCAGGCCGTTACCGGCTGAGCGCCGGTCAGTTGCGCCAGTGCCTGCTGCCATTGCTGCAGGGCCGCCGGGTCGGCGCTGTCTACCTCCACCGGGCTGAACGCAGTGCTGGCGCCGCGCTCAGCCAACCAGGCCTGCAGGCGCCGGGCGAAACCGCAGAAGTGCGGATACTGACGGTCGCCCAAGGCGAGCACTGCGTAGTTGAGGTTGTTCAGCGCCCACGGCTGGCCAAGCACCTTGCGCTCGAACGCGCGGGCGCTGTCAGGGGCTTCGCCATCGCCAAACGTACTGACCACGAACAGTGCACGGCGGGCTTGGCGCAAGTCATCCTCGCCCAGTTCGGCCAAGGCGCGGACCTGCACCGGGAGGCCTGCAGCCTGCAACTGCCCGGCACTCTGCCAGGCCAGCTGTTCGGCAAAGCCGCTTTGGCTGGCGAAGCTGACCAGCCAGCTGTCGCTGCCGGCGTTGACGCTGTCGACGTTGCCGCGGGCGGCGCGCACCTGGCGCTTCTTGCGGCGGCGGTCGAGGTACAGCAGCCAACCCGTCACGAAGAACAGCGGCATGGTCAGGCTGGCGACGGTGACGATGATGCGCCCCGGCAGGCCGAAGTACTCGCCCACGTGCAGGGCGTAAACGCTCTGCAGCAACTGCGCCTTGAAGGATTTGTCGGCGTAGCGGTCGTGGTTTTTCACCTGGCCGGTGGCCGGGTCCAGCATCAGGGTGTCGAAGGCGCGCGGGTGCGCAGCGTTGTCCAGCAGGAAGAACAAGTTGGCCGGTTGCCCACCTGCCGGTGGCAGGCGCAGGTTGTAGGCGGCCAGGCCGGGGCCTGCAGCAGCCTTGAGGCTGGCCCAGATGGCGTCGTAGTCGACCACCAGCGGCGGTGCGTTTTTATCGACCTTCTGTGGCCCGTGGCGGCCACGGCCTTCGCCGCGCTTTTGCTGCTGGCCTGCTGCCGGCGCGTCGGCCAGCAGGGTGTTCAGGCCTTGGCGATACCATTCGTAAGACCAGAACAGGCCGGTGAGGGCGAACAACAGATAGAACAGCAGGCACCAGGTACCTGCCACGGCGTGCAGGTCCCAGTTGAAGGCGCGGCCTTTCTTGGCCCAGTCGAAGGTCAGCCAGACCCGCCAATTGAGTGCCTTGCGCGGCCAGCGCAGGTACAGGCCGGAGAGGCAGAAGAAGATCAGTATCAGGGTGCAGGCGCCGGTGATCTGCCGACCACTGTCGCCCATGGCCAGGAAACGGTGCAGGTTGAGCATCAGGTTGAAGAAATCCTGCCCGGCCACTTCGCCCTTGAGCTCGCCGGTGTACGGGTCGGCATAGCGCAGCTCGCCGCGGCGCTGGCCCGGCGGTGGGGTGAAGAAGATTCGCGCTGCGTTGCCCTGATGAAGGTCGACCCACAGCATCGACACCTTCTCGCCTTGCGCAGCCTCGACCCGCTGCACCAGTTCGGCGGGCGGCAGCACGCCCTCGGGGCGCACTTCTACCTTCAGCACATCGGCATTGAACGCACGCAGCAGTTCTTCCTGAAACGACCAGATCGCCCCGGTAATGCCCATCAAGGCCAGCACCAGGCCAGCGGTGATGCCAAAGAACCAGTGCAATTGGAACAGCGTCTTCTTCACCACATCGATCACCTTGTCGTGCTGCCGCAACCTGCGCGGCGTGCATTATGCCTTGGTACGCAAAAGCCCCGCTCACTGGAATGAACGGGGCTCCGGGTTGCTGCTTTAGAAGTGGACGCTGGTGGTCAGCAACGCGGTCCGGCCCGCCGCCTGGTTGGCGAAGTGGGTGGAGAACGCCTTGTCGTAGTACACCTCGTTGGTCAGGTTCTGCACGTTCAGCTGCAGGTCGACGTTCTTGGTCAGCTTATAGGCCGCCATGGCGTCGTAACGTACATAGCTGTCGACCATGGTGGTGTTGGCCACGCTGCCGTAGACGTCATCCACATAGAACGCGCCGCCACCGACGGTGAGCTTCGGCGTGATCGCGTAAGTGGTCCACAGGCTGGCGCTGTTGTTCGGCGTGTTCGGCAGCTGGTTGCCGTCGTTGGCCTTGCCCAGCGCGCCACCGTCGATCTGGCGGGCCTGCATGTAGGTATAACCGGCGAAAACCTGCCACTTGTCGGTCAGCTTGCCGCTGGCCGACAGCTCGATGCCCTGCACGCGGGTTTCACCGACGTTTTCGTAGCTGGTGGTATCTACCTGCACGCGAGCGTTTTCCTTCTCGGTGCGGAACAGCGCGGCGGCCAGGGACAGGCGCTGGTCGAGCAGGTCCCACTTGGTGCCGATCTCGTAGTTGGTAGTTTCTTCCGGCTCCATGTCGCTGCTCAGCAGGTTGCCGGCGCGGTCACTGGTGTTGCCCAGCGGGTTGCCTTCGGTGCCTTCACCCAGCATTGCGCCGGGTGGCGTTGCGGAGGTGGCGTAGGAAATATAGATGCTGCCGTTTTCGGCCGGTTTCCAGACCAGGCCCAGCTGGCCGGTGATGAACTCGCTGGTGTCACGGCCCTTGGAAGCAACGCCCTTGCTGTTCACCACGGTAGCGCCGGCGGCATCGTAAGTGCGGTACTGGGTGTCGAAGTGGTCGTAGCGCAGGCCCATGTTCAGCAGCCAGTCAGGCGTCAGCTCCAGGGTGTCGAACACGTAGAGGGCGCGGGTGTTGCTCTTGGTGTCGGTGCCCGCGTAGTTGCGCGCAATATTGCCGTTCCAAGGGTCGTCCGGGTTCGGGTTGCTCAGCGAGGTGCAGTTGTAGCCACTGCTGGCGCCGATCATGCCTGGGGTGCAGTTGCTGTTGGCGCTGCCCCCCGGCACGGTATCGGTGTCAACGGTGTAGGACGAACGCTTGCTCTCTTCGCGGCTCAGCTCGATACCGGTGGAGAAGCTGTTCTTCATGCCGCCCAGGTAGAACTCGCCAAACAGGTCAGTCTGGTTGGTGGTGGTGGCGGTGTTGCCGACGCGGCTGTTGGCACGGCGCCAGACGCTACCGTTGTTGACGTTGCCCTTGCTGTCGTCCGGCTGGGTCAGGATGTAGTCCTGCATGCTGTTGCCATGGCGCAGGGTGTTCTTGACGGTCAGCGAGTCGGTCAGGTCGTGTTCGATCGCGAAGGTGGCGATGTCGACCCGGCTCTTGCGGAAGTCACGGCCGGTCAGGCCGTAGAAGTTGTCGCTGTCGCCACCGTCGTTCGGCTTGCTCGGGTGCGCCGAGGTGCGCCCGCCGCTGCCCGAGGTCGGGATGGTGTAGGGAATGCCCGAGTCCGGCAGGTCGTCGCTTTCCAGGTGGTAGTAGTCGAGGTTGACGCGGGTCGGCGTGCCCAGGCCGAAGGCCAGGGACGGGGCGATGCCCCAGCGGTCGTAGTTGACCTTGTCACGGCCGGCGACGTTGCTCTCGTGGGTCATCAGGTTGAGACGACCGGCGACGGTGTCGCTGAACTGGTAGTTGCCATCGAAGGTGTAGCGTTGGGTCTGGTCACTGCCCCAGGTCCAGGCGCCGTCCAGCGAGTTGCCCAGGTGCGCACGCTTGCTCACCAGGTTGATGGTGCCGCCTGCGGCGCCTCGGCCACCGATGGCCGAGTTCGGGCCCTTGGCCACTTCCACCGACTCGATGGCGAAGATCTCACGGGTTTGCGCGCCGGTATCACGCACGCCGTCCAGGTAGGTATCGCCCTGGGCGTCAAAGCCGCGGATGAACGGGCGGTCGCCCTGGGGGTTGCCGCCTTCACCGGCACCAAAGGTGATGCCAGGTACCGTACGCAGGGCGTCCTGCAGGCTGAGGGCGTTGGTGTCCTTGATCACCTGCTGCGGAATCACCGTGACCGAGCGCGGTGTATCGACCAGCGGCGCGGTGTACTTCTGCGACGAGGCTTTCTCGACCTTGTAGTCGGTGCTGGCCTGTTCGGCCTTGCCGTTGACGCTGGTGGCATCAAGGGTAACGGCACGGTTGGCGGCAGGCTCGGCAGCGTAGGCGGTCGAGGCAGTGATGGCGACGCCGATGGCTGTCACGATCAGGCGTGGCGAACTCACAGCAGATGGCACGTAGTGACGCATTGGTAAGGACCTTCCCCAAGGTGATAAGGCGGCGGATCTTAATGTAAGCAATTGTGACTAACAATTGAGAGTCGTTACCATTCGTGAGGAATTTACAATCTTTACAGTTTGCCGTTACGGTTTTCGTCGGCTGAAACGTCTTAAGCGGCGAATGGGGCTTGTGGTGTGTAAAAGGTAATCAATATCATTGACGCCTTTACATTTGCCCAGGTGCCGCCGCCATGCTGCTTCACATTCCCGGCCTGTTCGATGCCGACGAACTCGCGCGTATCCGTGAGGCCCTGGAGCAGGCTGACTGGGCCGATGGCAAGGTCACGGCGGGTTATCAGTCGGCCAAGGCCAAGCACAACCTGCAGTTGCCTGAAGGCCACCCGCTGGCCAAGGAGCTCGGCAGCGCATTGATCGACCGCCTGTGGAACACGCCCCGGTTCATGTCGGCAGCGCTGCCGCACAAGGTCTTCCCACCGCTGATCAATTGCTACCGCGAAGGCGGCAACTTCGGCTTTCACATCGACAATGCCCTGCGCCAGCCCAAGGGCAGCGCGGAGCGGGTGCGTACCGACCTGTCGTCAACGCTGTTTCTCAGCGACCCGGACAGTTACGACGGCGGCGAACTGGTGATCCAGGACACTTATGGCGTGCAGCAGGTGAAGCTGGCGGCCGGCGACCTGGTGCTGTACCCCGGCACCAGCTTGCACAAGGTCAACCCGGTGACACGCGGCCAGCGCTATGCTGCGTTTTTCTGGACGCAAAGCCTGGTGCGCGAAGACAGCCAGCGGGCGCTGTTGTTCGAGATGGACAATGCCATCCAGCAACTCACCGCCGATGTGCCCGAGCACCCTTCGCTGCTGCAGTTGACGGGTACCTACCACAACCTGCTGCGCCGCTGGGCTGAGGTCTGAGACGTGTCATACCAATTGCGTCGTGAAGAAGTGATCGATGTTGCAGGCCTCAAGGCCATGCTCGAAGACAGCCCCGGCAAGGCTGCCCAGGCGATCCTGGCGGCAGCGGGGCAGGGGGCGGTCGAGGCACAGTTGCTGCTGGGGCAGATTCTGCTCGACGGGCGTGGCATCGAAGCCGATGCCGGTGTGGCCCGGCGCTGGTTCGGCATCGCCGCCCAGGCTGGCAATGCCATGGCGCACAACATGCTTGGGCGTTGCCTGGAACATGGCTGGGGGGGGGAGGTGAGCCTTTCGCAGGCGGCCATCCACTATGCGCGTGCGGCCGACGCGGGGCTGGGCTGGGGCCTTTACAACCTGGGCAACCTGCTGGCCACCGGGCGTGGGGTGCCGGCAAACCAGGCCCAGGCGTTGCTCTGTTACGAGAAAGCGGCGCACATGGGGCATGCCAAGTCGATGAACTTGTATGGGCGTTACCTGGAGCAGGGCATCGCCACGGCGCCCAGCCCGGCGCGGGCGGTGCGCTGGTATCGACGTTCGGCAGAGGCGGGGGACTTTCGCGGCATGTTCAGCCTGGCGCTGGTGCTGGTCGAGCGTGGGCAGGTGGCTGAGGCTGGGCCTTGGCTGGAGCGTGCGCGGGTTGAGGGGAATGTGAATTTTCTGCGCAGTGCAGTGGCCACTCTGCAGGGCGCTGGACCGTTGCTGGTGGGGTATGCTGCCGGGTACGCCGAGGAACTCGAACAGCGTCGGGAATGATGTTTACAGTGCCGGCCTCTTCGCGGGGCAAGCCCGCTCCCACAGGTTATCTGTTCCTGTGGCACAGCAGGGTCCGGTGGGAGCGGGCTTGTCCCGCGAAGAGGCCGGCATTGACACACACACATGAAAACGGGGCCTTTCGGCCCCGTTCTTCATTACAGGTAGTAAGCCTTCAGCGGCGGGAAGCCGTTGAATTCCACCGCGCTGTAGCTGGTGGTGTAGGCACCGGTCGACAGCCAGTACAGGCGGTCGCCGATCGCCAGGTTCAGCGGCAGGCCGTACTTGTAGTGCTCGTACATGATGTCGGCGCTGTCGCAGGTCGGGCCGGCGATGACCACTTCTTCCATCTCGCCTTTCTTCTCGGTCCAGATCGGGAACTTGATGGACTCGTCCATGGTTTCGATCAGGCCGGAGAATTTGCCCACGTCGGTGTACACCCAACGCTCGACCGCGGTACGCGACTTGCGCGCTACCAGCACCACTTCGCTGACCAGGATGCCGGCGTTGGCGATCAGCGAACGGCCTGGCTCGAGGATGATTTCCGGCAGGTCGTCACCGAAGTCTTCCTTCAGGAAGCGGATGATCTCTTCGGCGTAGGTTTCCAGGCTGTTGGTACGGGTGATGTAGTTGGCCGGGAAGCCGCCACCCATGTTGATCAGTTTCAGCTCGATGCCGTCTTCTTCCTTCAGGCGCTCGAAGATCACCTTGACCTTGGCGATGGCCGCGTCCCACACGCTGATGTCGCGTTGCTGCGAACCGACGTGGAAGGAAATGCCGTACGGCACCAGGCCCAGGTCGCGGGCGAGGATCAGCAGGTCCATGGCCATGTCGGTCTGGCAGCCGAATTTACGCGACAGCGGCCAGTCGGCAGTGGTGGAGCCTTCGGTGAGGATACGCACGTAAACCTTGGAACCCGGCGCGGCCTTGGCGATATTGCGCAGGTCGGCTTCCGAGTCGGTGGCGTACAGGCGCACGCCCTTCTCGTAGAAGTAGCGGATGTCCTTGGATTTCTTGATGGTGTTGCCGTAGCTGATACGGTCGGCGCTGACGCCACGGTCCATCACTTTGTCCAGCTCGTAGATCGAGGCGATGTCGAAGCTCGAGCCTTTGTCTTTGAGCAGGTCGATGATCTCGACCGCCGGGTTGGCCTTGACTGCGTAGTAGACCTTGGCGAATTCGAAACCGGCGCGCAGGTCGTCGTAGGCCTTGCTGATCATCTGGGTATCGATGAGTACGAACGGGGTTTCTTGCTTGTCAGCGAACGCCTTCATTTTCTGGAAGGTGTCACGCGCGAAATAGTCTTCGACCTGGATCGACATGCTCAGGGACTCCATGGGCAAACTGAAAAGATAAGTGGCTGCAAACTGAACGTCCTCCGTATCCCCACTTTGGTTCGCCTACTCAGTACTTGAGCCGGATGGATCGTTTCCAGCATGGACGTTCGGCGCGCACTTTAGGGCGTGAAGAATGCAAGATCAACAGGCAATCCGGGCGTGTTCGTCGCGGATCGACGACCTGCCATTTGAATAACCGACTCATGTGACCGGCAGATGTTCCCCTGGTGTTCGCAAGCGTAAAAAATTGTGGAATAGACCGCGTTGTCCCTTTCGCGGGTAAACCCGCTCCCACAGGGATTACGCTATTCCTGTGGGAGCGGGTTTACCCGCGAAAGGGCCGGTGGTGTTCATATTTATGGCCACGATTTACTGGCACACCCGTCCATGAAATCCGCAAAAATTTTTTGTTACCGACTGGCGGATTTGCCGGTTTTGATGAGAAACATTACTATTCGCACCCTTGTCTGCCTCCCTGACGACCCCCACCGTGTCCGCACACAAAGGCTTCCTCGACCACTACCATGAGCTGATCGGCACCTGGACGCGCAAGCTGCGCAGTCGCCAGCAGGCCGAGGACCTCACGCACGATGCCTTCGTCAGGGTTCTGGAGAACCCCCGCGAGCAGGTCGAGCAGCCACGCGCCTACTTGCACCAGACGGCCCGCAACATTGCCGTGGATGGTTTTCGCCGCGAGGACCGGCGTCAGGCGCTGGAAGTGTTCGATGAAACCAGCACAAGCAGCAGCGGCGACCCCGAAGCCTACGTGCACGCCCTGGAGCTGGCCGACAGCGTCGAACGGGCGTTGGCCGAATTGCCCCTCAACTGTCGCCGGGTGTTCATCTGGCAGAAGCTTGAAGGCCTGACCCAGGCCGAGATCGCCCAGTGCATGGGCTTGAGCAAGAACATGGTCGAAAAGTATATGATCCGCACGCTCCGACACCTGCGTGAACACCTGGATGTGTCGGGATGATGAGTCAGGAGACCTTTTCGATGAAACAGCACGGCACCGACACCGTCCGCGAGCAGGCAGCCGAATGGTTCGCCCGCGTGCAGGATGCGCCGCGGGATGCCGAGCTGCAGGCGCGCTTGCACACCTGGCTGGCAGCGGACCCGCGCCATCGCGATGAATTCGAGCAGCTTGCCAGCCTGTGGCGCGCCGCCGACTTCATTCCGCGCCAGCGTCTCGAGGCGCTGTGCCAACCAGAATCGGTGCATCAACTGCCGCGCCGGCGCCTGGTACGCCAGGCATTGGCGGCCGGGGTGGCGGTGGTTGCCCTGGGCTTGGGCTGGAGTGGCTGGCAGTACCAGCGCCTCAACCACCAAGGCCAGTTGCAGACCGCCTTTGCAGAACGGCGGCAGGTCGCGTTGCCGGATGGGTCGCAACTGACGCTGAACGGCGGCACGCAACTGCAGGTCGATTTCAGCGCGGGGCGTCGGCACATCCAGCTGAATGCCGGCGAAGCCATGTTCATCGTGGCCCACGACAGCAGCCGTCCATTTGTGGTCGATACCGCCCAAGGCCGCGTGACCGTCACCGGCACCCGCTTCGATGTGCGCCTGGACCCGGCCGCCACCCGGGTGGCGGTGGAGCAGGGCTCGGTACGTGTGCAGGGCAAGGATGCCTCTCAGGCACAACTGACGGCCGGCCTAGGCGCGCATATAGATGCACAAGGCCAGGTGACGCCTCCCTACGCGGTCAATGCCGCCGCGCTCACCGCCTGGCGCCAGGGCAAGCTGGTGTTCGACAACGCCACCCTGGCCGAGGTGGTGGCCGAAGTGTCGCGCTACCGCACCGAGCCGCTGCGCGTAGCCCCCGGCAAGGTAGCGCAGTTGCGCCTGTCCAGCACCTTCAGCAGCGACGACACCGATGCCTTGTTGCGCGCCTTGCCGAGCATCCTACCGGTGGCTATCAAAGCCCATGAAGACGGTTCTCGCGAAATAATCGCGAAATAGATTCAGGTTTTTTTCAGCCCGTTCGTCTTCCTCGCCAGCTGCAACTGCCAAGCATTTCCATTTGCATGCGGTTGGCGTTTATCCCGAACTTCAGGATGTCTTGACGACGTGAACAACAACAAGCCTTTCCCACGCGTGCGCGCCCTGGCGCTGGCCCTTGCGGTCAGTGCGGTGGCCGTCAACAGCCAGGCCGAGCAGGCCGGCACTGCGATTCAGATCCAGGCGCAACCGCTGGCTTCGGCGCTGAGCCAGCTGGGCCAGCAAACCAACCTGCAGCTGTTCTACAGCCCGGAGCTTGTGGCCGGTAAGCAGGCCCCGGCAGTGTCCGGCAACCTGGCGCCGGTGCAGGCGCTGCAACAGTTGCTGCAAGGCAGCGGGCTGACGTTCGAGGTGTCGCAGGACACCGTGGTGGTCAAGCCACTGCCCACCACGCTCGACCTGGGCAGCAGCCTGGAGCTGGCGCCCACCGACATCAAAGTCGTCGGCGACTGGCTGGGCGATGCCGACCAGGCCGTGGTCCAGAACCACCCTGGCGCGCGCACTGTGGTGCGGCGTGAGGCCATGGTGGAGAAGGGCGCGATGAACGTGCGCGACGTGCTGCGCGGTATCCCCGGCGTGCAGGTGCAGGATTCCAACGGCACCGGTGGCAGCGACCTGTCCCTGAACGTTGGCGTGCGCGGCCTGACCTCGCGTTTGTCGCCACGCTCGACCGTGTTGATCGATGGCATCCCGGCTGCCTTCGCCCCCTATGGCCAGCCGCAGTTGTCGATGGCGCCGATTTCTTCGGGCAACCTCGACAGCATCGACGTGGTGCGCGGTGCCGGCTCTGTGCGCTATGGCCCGCAGAATGTCGGCGGGGTGATCAACTTCGTCACCCGGGCAATACCGGAGCAGGCCTCGGCACAACTTTCCACCACCCTGGAAACCTCGCAGCACGGCGGCTGGAAGCACACCGAATCGGCCTTCGTCGGCGGCACCGCCGACAACGGCATGGGCGTTGCGCTGTTGTACACCGGGGTGAACGGCAACGGCTACCGCGAGAGCAACAACGGCAATGACATCGACGACGTCATCCTCAAGACCCACTGGGCGCCGACCGACGTCGACGAGTTCTGGCTCAACTTCCACTACTACGATGGCCGTGCCGACATGCCCGGTGGCCTGACCCAGGCTCAGTACGACAGCAACCCGTACCAGTCGCTGCGTGACTACGACTACTTTGCCGGCCGGCGCAAAGACGTGTCGTTCAAGTGGCAGCGCCAGCTCGACGACGCCACCCAGTTCGAAGTGCTGACCTACTACACCGACAGTTTTCGCGGCAGTGCCATCGCCTCGCGTGACATGAAGACCTTGTCCTCGTACCCGCGCAACTACCACACCTTCGCCATCGAGCCGCGGGTGTCGCGGATCTTCTTCGCCGGCCCGACCACCCAGGAAGTCAGTGTTGGCTATCGCTACCTGAAAGAAGCCATGCGCGAGCAGTCGACCCGCTTGGCGCTGATCGACAACGTACCGACGTCGACCCCGACCTCCGACGGCCACGTGTTCCAGGACCGCAGCGGCGGCACCGAAGCCAGCGCCTACTACATCGATGACAAGATCGACGTCGGCAACTGGACCATCACCCCGGGTGTGCGTTTTGAGCACATCAACACCGACTGGCGCGACCGCCCGGTGCTGGACGCCAACAACCGCCCGGTGGCGGAGAAAAAGCGCAGCATCACCAGCAACGAGCCGCTGCCGGCGCTGAGTGTGATGTACCACCTCTCCGATGCCTGGAAGGTGTTCGCCAACTACGAGACCTCGTTCGGCAGCCTGCAGTACTTCCAGCTGGGCCAGGGCGGCACCGGCAACAGCACGGCCAATGGCCTGGAGCCGGAAAAGGCCAAGACCTACGAGGTCGGTACGCGTTATGACAATGGCGGCTTCGCCGGTGAGCTGACAGCGTTCTATATCGACTTCGATGACGAGCTGCAGTACATCAGCAACGATGTCGGCTGGACCAACTTGGGTGCCACCAAGCACCAAGGGATCGAGGCGTCGGTGCGTTATGACCTGGCCGGGCTGGATGCGCGGCTGGAGGGGCTGTCGGTCAATGGCGGCTATACCTATACCCGCGCGACTTACGAGGGGGAGATTCCTGGCTTCAAGGGCCGTGATCTGCCGTTCTATTCACGCCAGGTGGCCACTGCCGGCGTGCGTTACGCGGTCAACCACTGGACCTGGAACCTGGACGCCTACGCCCAATCCAAGCAGCGCGCGCCGGGTACCGGTATCAATGCCGATGGCAGCTTCAATGGCGACTACATCACCGAGCCGAGCGCCGATGGGCAGTATGGCGACATTCCGGGCTACGTGACCTGGCATGCCCGCGGTGGGTACGACTTCGGGCCGAAGCTGTCCAACCTGACGCTGGCGGCGGGGGTGAAGAACCTGTTCGACAAGCAGTACTTCACCCGCTCCAGCGATAACAATGCGGGCATTTATGTGGGTGAGCCGCGGACGTTCTATGTGCAGGCCAGTGTAGGGTTCTGATACCTGCTGTGCCCCAATCGCCGGCAAGCCGGCTCCCACAGGATACGCGCCAATCCTCAGGCTGGCGCAGTACCTGTGGGAGCCGGCTTGCCGGCGATTGGAGCGCAAGGCGCTCCCTGCTATCAGGAAACCACCGCCTCAGCCGGCGACACGATCGAAGTCTTCGCCCCCCGCGAACGCCCCGAGCTCAGGTAAGCCGCAATCGACTCCTGCGTCACCTCGCCCAAAAACACCTGCTCGGCATCCAGCACCGGCAACCACGCCCGATTGAACTCGTACATCCGTGACAGCAGGATGCGCAAATGCTCATCGTGCGAGGCCGTGGCGTTGAATTGGCGCAGGAAGTCGCCGCAGGTCCCTTGCTGGCGGTGCATGTCGCGCCGGCGCACATAGCCCATCGCCTTGTTCTGCGCATCGGTCACTACCACATAGCGGCGGTCGTGCTCGTCCAGCAGCTCCAGCGCATCGCTCACCGGCGTCTCCGGGCTTACCGACGGTGCGTTGTCTGCCGCATCCTCGGCGCGCACCAGCAGCAGGCGTTTCAATGTGCTGTCCTGGCCGACGAAGTTGCTGACGAAATCATCCACCGGGTGCGCCAGCAGGGTGTCCGGGTGGTCCAGCTGCAACAGCTTGCCGGCACGGAAGATGGCGATCTTGTCGCCCAGCTTGATTGCTTCGTCGATGTCATGGCTGACCATGATCACGGTCTTGTTCAGCGCCCGCTGCATCTCGAAGAACTCGTTCTGGATCATCTCGCGGTTGATCGGGTCGACCGCGCCGAACGGCTCGTCCATCAACAGCACCGGGGCCTCGGCCGCCAGTGCACGGATTACGCCAATACGCTGCTGCTGGCCACCGGACAGTTCCCGTGGGTAGCGCTGCAGGTACTGCTTGGGTTCAAGCTTGATCATGTGCATCAGCTCGCGGGCGCGGTCGTGGCACTTCTGCTTGTCCCAACCCAGCAGGCGCGGGACCACGGTGATGTTCTCTTCGATGGTCATGTTGGGGAACAGGCCGATCTGCTGGATCACGTAGCCGATGCGCCGGCGCAGGGTCACTTCGTCCAGCGCGCTGGTGTCTTCGCCATTGATGAACACCTGGCCGGAGGTGGGCGTGATCAGGCGGTTGATCATCTTCAGCGTGGTGCTCTTGCCGCAGCCCGAGGGGCCGAGGAACACGCAGATTTCGCCCTCGTTGACGGTGAGGTTGACAGCGTCGACGGCTTTGACGTCCTTGCCGTTGACGTTGAAGGTTTTGCTGAGGTTCTTGAGTTCGATCATGAGCGCAGTCCTTCTGGAGTCAGGGCACGTTGCAGGGTTTGCAGCAGCAGGTCGGCGATGATCGCCAGCAGGCTGACCAATACGGCGCCGACCAGCAGCATCGACATGTCGCTGCGGCTGATGGAGGTCAGGATGAGGACACCCAGGCCGCCGGCACCGATGGTCGCGGCAATGGTCATCACGCCGATGTTCATCACCACGGCGGTGCGCACGCCGGCCAGGATCACCGGCACCGCGATGGGCAGCTCGACCATGCGCAGGCGCTGGCCGAAGGTCATGCCGATGCCGCGTGCGGCTTCACGGATGCCGGGCTCGACGTTGGTCAGCGCCAGGTAGGTGTTGCGCAGAATCGGCAGCAGTGAATAAAGGAACACGGCGGTGATCGCCGGCAGCGGGCCGAGGCCCTGGCCGAACTTGGAATAGAACGGCAGCAGCAGGCCGAACAGGGCGATCGAGGGGATGGTCAGCAGCACCGTGGCACTGGCTTGCAGGGGGCCGGCGACGGCCGGGAAGCGAGTCATCAGGATGCCCAGTGGCACGCCGACGAGGATGGCCAGGCTGACGGCAATGCCGACCAACATGATGTGCTGCCAGGTCAATTGCAGGACCTGGGCCCAATCGAGGTGGGCGAAGGTGTCGAGCAGGCTCATGGCTGTACCTCCTTCAAGGGGTGTTCACGCAGGAAGGCTGCGGCCACGGCGGTCGGGTTCTGGTGTTCGACGTCGACCTTGGCGTTGAGCTGGCGCATGGTCTCGTCGTCGAGCTGCTCGGCCAGCGGTTTGAGCAGGGTGGCCAGTTGCGGGTTGGCGTCGAGCACGGCTTTGCGCACGACAGGCGCGGCGGTGTAGTCAGGGAAGTAGTGCTTGTCGTCTTCGAGCAACTTGAGGTCGAACGCGTTCAGGCGCCCGTCGGTGGTGTAGACCAGCCCGGCGAACACTTGGTTGTTGTGCATGGCGGTGTAAACCAGCCCCGCGTCCATCTGGCGGATGTTGGCCCTGCCGACTTGCAGGTCGTACATGGCTTTGAGGCCGACCAGGCCGTCCGGGCGATTGGCGAACTCGGTGTCCAGGGCTACCAGGTGGTTGCGTTTGCTTTCGTCACGTAGCACCTGGTTGAGGTCGCTGATCGTATTCACCTGCGGGTAGGCCTCGGCGACCTGTTTTGGCAGGCCAAGGGCATAGGTGTTGCTGAATTTCGACGGGGTCAGCCAGATCAGGTCTTTTTTCGCATCAAGCGCTTTGACCTTGGCGTAGGTGGCTTCGGCGTTTGGCATGCGTTCATCGATGTGGTTGTACGACACCAACGACACACCGGTGTACTCCCACATCAGGTCGAGCTGGCCGGTTTCCTGGGCCTGGCGTGCAATGCTGCTGCCAAGGCCGGTGGTCACGCGCACATCGAAGCCGTTGGCGCGCAGGTATTGGGCGGTGATTTCGGCAAGCACGGTCTGTTCGGTGAACACCCGCGCGCCGATACGGACCAGCGGTTTGTCCGCTGCCTGGGCAACACCTGCAAACAGCAGGGCTGCGCCGAGCAGCAAGGCGATTCTCTTCTTCATACGTTCCCTCGTCTTATTGGGCCAGGCCACGTTCCAGCCAGCGCTTACTGGAGAAGCTCACCAGGGCGTCGAGCAGCAATGCCAGCAGCGCCGTACACGCGGCGCCCAGCAGCAGCTGCGGCTGGTTGTTCAGGGCAATGCCAGGGAAAATCAGGCTGCCCAGGCTGTTGGCGCCAATCAGGAATGCCAGGGGCGCGGTGCCCACGTTCAGCGCCAGGGCCACACGCACACCGCCGACGATGATCGGCACGGCGTTGGGCAGTTCCACCTGCCACAGTTGCTGGCGCGGGGTCATGCCGATGCCGGTGGCGGCTTCCTTGAGCGAGGCGGGGACGTTTTTCAGGCCTTCGTAGGTGTTGCGCACGATGGGCAGGAGGGAGGCGAGGAACAGCGCGAAGATCGCGGGCCCGGCGCCGATGCCCAGGATACTGAGCGCGATGGCCAGAACGGCCAGAGGGGGAATGGTGTTGCCAACGTTGAAGAACTGCATGAAGCGTTCGGCTTTGTCGACCCGGTGCGGTCGACTTAACGCAATGCCGGCGGGGATGCCCACGGCCAACGCCGCCGCCATCGAAGCCAGCACCAGTACCAGGTGCGCTTGCAGGTAGAACCCAAGATCGTCGCGGTAACGCGCGATCGTGTCGATGCCGATCCAGTGGATCAGCAGGGCCAGGATGACGAGCACGGTGGCGCATCCCAACAGCCCTTTTCCGTAGCGTGTAGCCACAGGCGGACTCCTTGTGTTGTCGGCGAGCACACTTCTTTTTTTGCCGGCCATCACTGGCGGCGGTGGGTGTGTTCGCGAGTAGCAGCGTGATGCGTGCGCAAGGCAGCGATCAGGCCATGAGCCGAACCCCGTCGGGCCCGAAAAAGCTGATGAAACCAGTCCCCAAGCGAAGCGGGTTGCAGGGGAGTGGACGTCTCCGAGGGCGTAAAGGTTCCCATCTGAGGCGGCATTTGGCCAGTGTTAATCACTGGGCATGTGCAAATTTTGCACGAGAAATAATCGTAAATTTTACTTCCGGGCACTGAATTGTCTGATATGGCGGGGTTTTTATTCAGGATCCAAATTGGTAGGGATTTTTCTCAAAGCAGGCAGGGTTGGTGGTAACAAAGTGGACGACGGTAGATTTTCATCGTTGTTGAAATCGAGCGCCGCGCGGGCGGCGCTCGATCTCACAGCCGACGAAAACTGCCGACATGCACGCCCAGATTTTGGTCCCCGGCCAAACTCAGGTATGATATTGCCCCTTTTCGAATCCCCCAGTCAGGCGATTTCCCATGACCAACCAGGCCGCCGAAGTCGCGAAGCGCCGCACTTTCGCAATTATTTCCCACCCCGACGCCGGTAAGACCACCATCACCGAGAAGCTCCTGCTGATGGGCAAGGCCATTGCCGTCGCCGGTACCGTGAAGTCGCGCAAGTCCGACCGCCACGCCACCTCCGACTGGATGGAAATGGAGAAGCAGCGCGGCATCTCCATCACCACCTCGGTGATGCA
>Ga0207655_1001572_pt1 | contig 20529 bp, 19 predicted proteins | sample KBSM44metaG_FD_184398 | JGI IMG/M metagenome (GOLD analysis project Ga0207655, IMG submission 184398) | Miscanthus rhizosphere microbial communities from Kellogg Biological Station, Michigan, USA - KBS M4-4 metaG (SPAdes) (version 2) | ecosystem: Host-associated > Plants > Roots > Rhizosphere >... | reverse complement strand
GCAAATCGTCGGGAAGTACTTTGGCGACGGCGTCACGTTGGAGGTGGCTGCATGAGTACCGTTGATCTGTCGTCGCTGCCGGCGCCGACCGTGCTGGAGCCTCTGGACTTCGAAGAGGTTTATCAGGACGGTTTAGGCGTCTTTCGCGGGTACATGGGTGGCAACTGGACGGCCGCGCTGGAAAGCGATCCAGTGGTCAAAGTGCTTGAGGTCGGGGCCTACAACAAGGTCGGCAACCGCGCCCGGGTCAATGACGCCGGCAAGGCGCTATTGCTGGCGCACGCCATTCGCGGCGACCTCGATCACTTGGGGGCCAACGTCAATCTGCAGCGCCTGGTCATTCAGGCCGAGGATCTGCTGGTGGTTCCGCCGGTGCCCAAGGTCATGGAAGACGACGACCCGTTTCGCGAACGCATCCAGTTGGCCTATGAGGGTTTGACCACAGCCGGCCCACGTAACAGCTACATCCTGCATGCGCGTAACGCTTCTGGGCTGGTGGCAGACGCCACGGCCGAAAGCCCGGCACCTTGCTACGTTACGGTAACGGTGCTGGGGTTTGATGGGGAGGGTGAAGCGCCGCCGGAGCTGCTGGCGACGGTGGCCGCTGCGCTGAATGACGATGACGTGCGCCCGGTCGGTGATCGTGTGACCGTGCAGAGCGCGCAGGTGATCCGCTACGAGATTGACGCCATCTTGCACATGGCCGGCGCCGGCCCGGAAGCGGATGCCAGTTTGGCCGAAGCGATAAGTCGATTGGCAGCCTGGATCAATCCACGTAAGCGGCTGGGCGTCGAGGTCGCCCGCTCCGCTGTTGACGCTCAGTTGCACGTTGCCGGCGTTGCCCGGGTTGAGTTGGTCGGTTGGCAGGACTTGGCCCCGACCAAGGCTCAGGCGGCGTTCTGTACGCGCTACAGCGTGAGGCTGGCGGGCTGATATGAAAAGTCTACTGCCGCTCAACAGCACGCAACTGGAACGGGCCATGGAGGCCGCGTTTTTCGAAAAGACGAATGTCCCACTGCGCGATCTCTACAACCCCGACACCTGTCCGGTGCATCTGCTGCCGCATCTGGCGTGGGCGTGGTCGGTCGATCGCTGGGACTACCGATGGTCTGAGGCGACCAAGCGCGCGGCCATCAAGGCGTCGTATTACATCCACAAACACAAGGGCACCATCGGCGCTCTGCGCCGCGTGGTCGAGCCGCTGGGCTACCTGATCGAGATTTCTGAGTGGTGGCAGACCGTTCCGGAAGGCGTGCCGGGCACCTTCGCGTTGAAGGTCGGCGTGCTGGACACCGGCATCACCGAAGAGATGTACCTCGAACTCGAACGCCTGATCGATGATGCCAAACCCGTCAGCCGGAAACTGACCGGCCTCGACATCACTCTTGAAACCCGCTTGGACACCTACGTCGGATTTGCCGTTTATGACGGTGATGAAATCGACGTTTACCCGTGGAGCAACCCGGACATGGACGTAATGGTTCAGGGGAACCATGGCGTCAGCGAATACACCCTCGATGAATTGGACGTATATCCCCATGGTTGATAAAAACTCTATTTTTGGCGGCATGCTCACCACGCAGGGCGCCGCCAAGAAAACCAACTGCGACGTGCTGGGCATCCCTTGGGAGCCGCGCTACATGCTGATCGGTGACGCCAATGGCACCGACCCCGTCCCCAAACCCTCGCAAACAAAACTGGTGAATCAGGTTTACCGGGCGCAGCTCAATCAGCTGCGAGTATCACCCACCGATAGCAATGTCTTGATTGCCGAGCTGGTACTGCCGCCTGATGTGGGCGGCTGGTGGATTCGCGAACTTGCGCTGGAAGACAAGGACGGCGTTTTCTGTGCGGTGGCGAATGCGGCGCCGAGCTACAAGCCGTTACTCGCCCAAGGCTCTGGTCGCAACCAAGTGGTGCGGATGCACATCATCACCAGCGGCACCTCGAACATTCAGTTGAAGATCGACCCGTCGGTGGTGTTGGCCACTCGCGGGTATGTGGACGATTTGATCAACGGACTGCTGCCGGCGAACAAGGCCGCCGGGACGTATACAAAGGTCACTGTGAATGATCGCGGCGTGTTCATGTCCGGGTCCAATCCAACAACCTTAGCCGGGTTTGGCATCAAGGATACTTACACCAAGACCGAAATCGAGGCGATGATTGCCCAGGCCTCGGCCTTGCCTGTGGGTGCCACGGTTGCGTTTCCGCTAGACAAAGTCGCACCCGGCTTTCTGGAGCTGGACGGCAGTGTCAAGAGCATCGCGGTCTATCCCGATCTGGCGGCGTTTCTCGGTACTGCCTTCAACAAGGGCGGCGAGGGTGCGGGCAATTTCCGACTGCCCGAGTCGCGGGCTGAATTCCTGCGTGGTTGGGATCATGGGCGCGGTGTGGATGTTGGGCGAGCAATTGGTAGTAGTCAGCTCGGTTCAAGTGTGCGAGGTGTGGCAAGTAACTCCGGAACGCCAAGCCCTGGCAATATCTGGAACAACACCGAGTTCGACGAGCTGGCCAACCAAAACTTTTACGTCACTCAATCGACAACGACGCAGTTCTCAGTGCAAACGGGCGTTGTCCGTCCGCGCAACTTGTCTGTCATGTGGTGCATTAAGGCGTGGAACGCGCCGATCAATCAGGGAAATATCGACATTGCCGCGCTCGCGGCTTTGGCGACGCAGGCCACGGAAATCAAGCTGGGTACGGCCAGGATCGCCTCCCAGGCGCAGGCTGATGCGGGTACTGATGACGCCACGATTGTGACGCCCAAAAAGCTGCGGTTTGGCTTTTTATCGCTTTTCAATACCACTGGCTACATCGCTTTTCCGAGCTGGCTCGGTGGCTGGATTGTTCAGTGGGGGTTTTCGACGATTCCCGGTAGCAGCACGTCGATTGTTCAACCGCTGCCAATGGCTTTTCCGAACAAGGCGCTGGGCGGGATCAGCTCGGATGGAGGTGGAACATGCTATCCGTCCGGCATTGCTGTTTCGGCGCTCAATGAAATCAATGTTTATGCCGCGCCGTATATTTTGAGCGGTGGAGCTATTACGCCTAAAACGCTCGGTGCGTCCATCCGCTGGTTAGTGGTTGGCCGGTGATAAGGGGTTAAGCAATGAAGTATTACGTTACCGTTGGGGCTGATTCGTCGTTGAACGGACGATATAACTCTGAGATTCACGGGCGAATTCCGGCTGATGCCTTTGAAGTTGAAGCCGATTTGTATTTTCGAACAATCAGTGAGGCCGACGGTATTTGGTCTTTGCAGGATGGGGAATTAGTCAAGCTCCCGTTCCCAAGCAGTACGCCTGATGCCGCATTGTTGATCGCTGATGAGCGCTATCGCCGCGAGGCCTCGGGTGTCGTCGTCGATGGCCTGAAAATCGAAACGACCCGAGACAGCCAGGCGCTGATTGCCAGTACCGGATTGTCCGCCGTTCTCGATTCTGAATACCGCTGCAACTTCAAAACGGTCGGCGGGTTTGTCGAAATCGGATCGGCGCAAATCATCACCATCGCCAAGGCTGTGCGAGCACACGTTCAAGCCTGCTTTGACCGCGAGCTCACGCTATTGCGGGCAATTGAGGCCCGTGAGTATCACGACGACATGCTGTCGCAAGGTTGGCCGGATTCCCCGCCGTCTGATCCGGCAGAGCTGCAATAGACGCCCCGCACTGACGGGGCGTTTTCTTTTCCATTGCGCGTAACACGCACACCCTCACAGCCTCGCTTATGCGGGGCTTTTTCGTTTCTGGAGACTGAGCCTTATGAGTTTTTTCCACGGCGTCACGACCACGTCGGTCGACACCGGCGCGCGCACCATCTCGCTGCCCTCGTCGTCGATTATCGGTTTGTGCGACACCTTCACCCCGGGCGTTCTCGGCGGCGGCACGGCGAAAGCCGGCGAACTGAATTTGATCACCACCGAGCGCGAAGCCATTGCCGCCTTCGGCGCCGATTCGGCGATCACCAGGGCGTGTAAGGCGATCTACGTCAAAGCCAAGGCGGTGATCGTCGCCATCGGTGTGCCCAAGCTGGAAGACGCTGCGCTGCAAACCTCGGCGATCATCGGCGGCGAACTGGTCTCGGGTCAGCGCACTGGCTTGCAGGCGTTGCTCGACGGCAAAAGCTTGTTCAACGCACAGCCCCGGCTGTTGATCGCGCCGGGTCATACCGCAACTCAGGCGGTGGCCACGGCGCTCGATAGCTTGGCGCAGAAACTGCGCGCCATCGGCATCATCGACGGCCCTGGCACCACTGACGAGGCCGCCATGGCCTACGCCGATAACTTCGGCAGTCGCAACCTGTTCATGGTCGATCCTGGCGTCAAGTATTGGGACACCATCACCAGCAAAACCGTGGATGCGCCCGGCTCAGCTTGGGCGGCGGGGCTGTTCGCCTGGACGGATGCTGAATACGGTTTCTGGGCGTCGCCATCGAACAAGGAATTGACCGGCATCACCGGTACCGGTCGCGCGGTCGAGTACCTGGACGGCGATGAAACCTGCCGGGCCAACCTGCTCAACAACGCCAATATCACCACGATCATTCGCGACGACGGTTATCGCCTGTGGGGTAACCGCACGCTGTCGAGCGATCCGAAGTGGGCGTTCGTAACCCGCGTCCGCACGCTGTTCATTCTCATGGACGCGGTGCAGGCCGGACACAAGTGGGCGGTCGACCGCTCGATCACCAAGACCTACGTGACCGATGTCACAAACGGTCTTGATGCATTCATGCGCGACCTGAAAGCCCAGGGCGCAATCATCAACTTTGAAGTGTTCGCCGACACCGAATTGAACACGGCCAGCCAGATTGCCCAGGGCAAGGTGTATTGGCGCATCCGTTTCACCGACGTGCCGCCGGCAGAAAACCCGAATTTCCTTTTCGAAGTCACCGATCAGTGGATGACCGAAGTGCTTGAAGCAGCCTAAGGGGCGTAACCAATGATTCCTCAGACTTTGTACAACACCAACCTGTTCGTCGACGGCGTGAACTTCTCCGGCGACGTGCCGAGCATGACGCTGCCAAAGGTGACCACCAAGACCGACGAATATCGTGGCGGCGGCATGGCCGGCCCCATCGATATGGATCAGGGGCTGGAAAAAATGGAAGCCTCATTTGTCACCAAGGGCGTGCGCCGCGAGTCGCTGAAGTACTTCGGCCTGGCCGACGGCACGGCGTTCAACGCCACGTTCCGAGGTGCCTTCAAGGGCCAAAAAGGCGCGGTGACAGCGGTCGTTGCCACTCTGCGCGGTCGCCTCAAAGAGGTCGACCTCGGTGACTGGAAAGCCGGTGATGCGGCCGAGATCAAACACGCCGTTTCGGTCACGTACTACAAGCTCGAAATTGACGGGCGCCTGATGTACGAAATCGACATGGTCGCCGGCATTCAGGTGATCGACGGCAAAGACCAACTGCTCGAAGTGCGCCAAGCACTCGGCCTGTAAGGAATAGATCCAGATGACTCAAGTAATCGCTAAAACCCTGCCTGCCTGGCTGTCGCTCAGTGCAATCGGTGCCGTCGTAACCCTGACCCGCCCAAGCCAAGCCAATAGCGTCGACGTCGAGGCGTTGACCCTGCGTGCCCCGACCGTGCGTGCGGTACGCGCGGCCGATCGCGCCGCCAATGGTGACGACGAACAGCGCGAGCTGATGTTGTTCGCCGGTCTGGCTGAAGTCGGGCTGAAGGATCTTGAAGGCCTCAAGATGGCCGACTATCGCCGCGTGCAGGCGGCGTATTCGCACCTGGTACCGAAAACCGATTATTCGGACTCGATGCCGGCGTGGTTGTCGCTGACCACCGATCAGGTGCTGGTGACGCTGTCGTGTCCGAGTGAAATCAATGGCGTGACCGTCGACAAGCTGGCCTTGCGCTCGCCGACTGTGGGCGACGTGCGAGCGGCCAACCGTGAGGTGGGTGGCGATGATGAGCAGCGCGAGCTGGTGTTGTTTGCTGCATTGTCCGGTGCGCGTGTGGCGGATCTGGAGGGGCTGAAGCTGGTTGATTTTAACCGCTTGCAGGCCGGCTATTTTCGCATGGACAACGACGACGGGCTTTAACCCCAGCGTTATCAAGTCGGCGGCGAAACGTCTGGCGGCGGAAACCGGATTTTCCGCCGCCGAGATCCAGTCGATGCCGTTCGCGGATATGGTGTGGTGGCTCACGGATTGAGCCGCCATCGGTAGTGCTGGGCACATGAGGGCCATGACATGGCAAACAAACTCGCCCTCGGGCTGGTGATCGGCGGCGCTGTCAGTTCCACGGTCGGCGCCGCGTTCAAGGATGTGACCGGGCGCATCAAGCGCCTTGAGGCTGAAGGCAACAAAGCGCGCGTGCTGCAGCGCACGATTGGCGACACCATGCGCCTGCGTGAAGAATGGAAAAAGGCTCACGACACCGGCGCTGCCGGTGCGTCCAAATTACTCAGCCGTTTGAACTCGAACCTCGACAGCTTGAAAAAGCAGGGGGTCGAGGTCGGCCGGCTGGAAAAAGCCTATCGCTCGATGGGGCAGACGGTCAACAAAGCCGAGCTGAAAGCCAAGGGTCATCAGCAGATCGATTCTGGCGTAAAGGGCATGAAGGGCGCCGTCGGTGCGGCGGTGGTCGGTGTCGGTGCCATGGCGGTGCCGGCCAAGGTCAGCGCTGATTTTGGCGCGATTGTCCGTGACATCGCGATCAAGGCCGGCATTGCCAACAAGCCGCAAGAGCAGGAGATGTCGCGCAAGATCATCGACACGTCACGCGATACCGGCATGGCGCGCAACGATGTGGCCGACGTGGTCAATCAGTTGGTCGGCGCCGGTATGGACTTGAGCAAGGCGCTGGAATACGCGCCTGTCGCGGCCAAGTTTGTCGTGGGGCAGGGATCCAGCGGCGTCGACACGGCGAAGATGATCAACGCCCTAGGGCAGAACGCCAAGATCACCGACCCCAAGCAGATGCAGCAGGCGCTGGAAGCGATCGCCTACCAAGGTCAGGCGGGCAGCTTTGAAGCGGCCGACATGGCCAAGTGGTTCCCGGAACTGCTGGCCAACATGGCCAGCAACGGAATCACCGGCTTGGATGCGGTGACCCAACTGGGTGCCATGCTGCAGGTCCAGATGAAACAGGCCGGCAGTTCGGACGAGGCGGCCAACAACCTGAAAAACTGGATGGGCAAAATCGGCTCGACCGACACGGTCAAGGCTTACGAAAAAGCCGGGATTGATTACAAGGGATCGATGCAGACCGGTTTGCAAAACGGTATGTCGACGCTTGAGACCAGCATGTCGCTGGCTCAGAAATACATTCAGGCGACCGATCCGAAGCGTGCGGCGGCCATGGCCGAAGCGACGTCAAAAATCAGCAAGGAAGCCAATCCCGATAAGGCCAAGGCCATGATGGCCTCGCTGGAAGAATCCCTGCGCACCGGCGACCTGTTCGCCGACATGCAGGTCAAGGCCGCACTGTCGGCCTACATGCAGAACAAGGCGCTGTACAGCCAGCTCAAAAACGATTCGCGTGACGCGACCGGGATCCTCGACAAGAACCTCGCCGAGCGGCGCGAGTCGTCATCGCAGAAATGGGCGGAAATGGCCCAGTCGATGGATGACGCCATGCGCAGCATCGGTGATGCGCTGCGCCCGGTGACGGACACCGTGGCCGAGTCGTTGACCAAGGTTACTAAAGGCATTACGTCGCTGACGGATAGCGCGCCCGGGGTGGTTGCCGGTATCGCTACGGTCGGAGCGGGGCTGATTGCCTTAAAAGGTATCTTCAGCACGATCAAGATCAGCAAGGGGCTGCTAAACCTTGCGCGTGGGTCGCGCGGTGGCAGAAATGGGAGCGAAGCCCCAAATAAAAACCTCGGAGAACTTGATCTGGTAGCGACTGGCCTGGATGTTGTTTCGCGGGTGAAGGATGCGGCAACAGGCGGTGGCCTTGGTACTGACAGTGGTGCAGGTAACGACGGCGTCAAGAAGGTTTTCGTCGTCAATGCAGGCGCTATGGGAGGCGGTGTGGATGCGTCGGGCGAATCGCGCCGCCGTGGACGTGGGTCAAGGCGCAGCGCTCGGCGCCGGTCATTGCCGAGTTCGAGAGGTCCTCGCCCGTCTGTGTCTCGTTCACCTGTTCCGGTTTCACGTCCATCTGTTTCGATCCCATCGCCATCAGTCCCTTCCGTTCCAGGTGGGGCGTTGTCCAAGCTCGGCGTCGTCGCAGGAACCGTCGGTAAGGTCGGCAAGGCGGCCAAGGTCATTCCTGGCGGGACGCTGCTGGAGTCAGGCGCGATGGCTTTTGAAACCTTTCAAAACGCCAAGACCAAAAACGAAAAAGCCGAAGGTTACGGTTCGGCCGCTGGCAACCTGGCCGGCACCATGGCCGGTGCAGCAGCAGGCGCCGCCATCGGTTCGGTGGTGCCGATCATCGGCACCGCGATCGGCGGCATGATCGGTGCTTACCTGGGCAGTCAGGGCGGTGCGGCGCTGGGCGGGTCGTTGGGTAAGTCGCTGTTCGGCGGTGAGGATGAAAAGCCCGAACAAACGGCAAAGGCGCCGGTGCCGACCACGCCGCTCATGATGGCATCAGCGACGCAGCAAGGCCCGGTGCTGGGGGATGTCGCGCGCTCGATGGCAGTGACGGCGCCGCTCAAGTCGGCGGCGATGGCCATCCAGCCCAAGGAGGCGGCGAAGCCGGAGCCGGCCAAGGTCGATCAAAAGTTTCAGTATTCACTGAGCATGCCGGTGACCGTGCAGGGCGATGTCAAAGACCCGCAAACTTTGGCGCAGGATCTGATGCCGCACATGCAGCGAATGATGGCGGACGCGGCGAAGAGTAACGCCGCCAGGCTGTACGACGAACCCCATGTCTAAGGAGGTTTCATGGCTTATATGGAGCAGATGCAATCGAGCCTGAAGTATTTGGTCGAGGCAGCGGAAACCGGGCGGCGCAGTGCTGACGGCATGCTGACCCCGGTCAACGGCGCGATCCGTGAACTAACAGGCGCCGCGTCCGAGCTGGAAAACATCCCGTTTGTCGGCCCGGCCATCGGCGCCAAACTTCAGCGGGTGATGCGTGGCGTCGATGCGGCTCAGGCCAAGGTCGGTCAGGTGGTGGCGGTGTACGGCCGCGCCACCCGGGCGGCGGCTGAAGTGCAGGATCGGCTGGGCACGTTGAAAGAGCAGGCGGGCAAGGCGGCCACGGCAATCAACAACGTCGCCGGCAAGGTCAGTCCGTCGCTGGCCAACATAGTGCCCACCAGTTCCTTTGCCGTGGAGGCCACGCCGGCGCCGGAGGCGGTGAAGCCGTTCCCGCATCTGATGATCATTCAGCCGCGCGATCCGAAAATTGAGCCGTATTACTTCAACCTGGACACGGCAGCGTTCGACGAGCTGAGCCGTTCGACCGAATTCCGCTGGGCTTCGCAGGAGCGGCTGACGCGCCGCCCGGCGAAGCAGGCCATCGGTATGGGCGATGAAAAGTTGACGCTCAAGGGCACGATCTATCCGGGCTTCAAAGGCGGTTTAAAGCAGCTCGACACGCTGCGTTCCATCGGGGCCAGGCTGCAACCGCTGACCCTGACCACGGGCTATGGCGAGGTGATCGGGACGTGGTGCCTGAAAAACATCAACGAGGAACAGTCCGCGCTGCTGCACGGCGGGATTGCTCGCAAACAGGGCTTCACTCTGGAGTTTGAACGCTATGGCGACGACATGCAGGACGTCTGACGGCGACATGCTCGATGTCATTTGCAACAACGTTTACGGCCATCTGAATGGCGGCGTCGAGGCCGTGCTCGATGCCAATCAGGGGCTGGCTGATGAACCTCAGCCGTTCCGGTCGGGCGTGATTATCGTCCTGCCGGATCTGCCCAGCCCGACAAGTGAGGGCGTGAGCCTATGGGATTGATTCTGGCCGATGCCCAGTAACGCGCTGTTTTTATGACCCGCCCCTGTGCGGGTTTTTTATTGGGAAAAATCCATGACACCGATGTTTCGAATCGTCGCCGATGGGGCCGACGTCACGGCCAAGATCAATGATCGGCTGTTGTTGCTGCGCACCTCGGACAAGCCGGGCATGGAGTCCGACGAGTTTGAGTTGCGCATCGACGACCGTGATGGGCAGGTGCAATTGCCACGGCGTGGCAGCTCAATCGAGATCTATCTGGGCTATGCCGAAACGACCTTGACGCGTATGGGCAGTTACACCGTGGATACGGTCGAGGTGTCAGGCCCGCCGGATACCATCGTGATCAAGGGCAAGGCCAGCGACATGCGTGGCAGTGGCAAGACCATCCGTAGCGGAAGCTGGGAAGACGTATCGCTGTCGAAGATCGTGGCTGACGTCGCCGCGCGCAATGGCTGGACGCCGGTGTGTCCGGTGTCGACCAAGGTCGCCCGGGTCGACCAGCTCAACGAGTCCGATTTTAATTTCATCACCCGACTGGCCAAACAGTACGACTGCACGGCCAAGGTCGCCGACGGCAAACTATTGGTGATGCCGCGCCAAGGTGGCCAGACGGCCAGCGGCAAAGCATTTGGCGCTATCACGCTGACCCGCAGTGATCTTAGCCGCTGGCAATTCAGTCTCGGCGATCGCAATTCGCACAAGGCGGTGGCCACCAAGCATCAGGATAAAAAGAACGGCAAGCTTGCGGTGGTCACCATCGACAACGATGACGCGCCGGATGGCCTGCCGGCAGTGCATACCGATCGGCATATCTACCCAGATAAAGGCGCCGCTGAGGCGGCGGCAAAGGCCCGTTTGTCAGCGTTCAACCGCTCGACCGCCGATGTGCGGCTTGAGATGCCCGGTCGAACGGACATCTTCGCCGAGCGTCCCATCATCGCTCAGGGTTTCAAGGTCGGGCTTGATGGCGAATACCTGTCGGATTCGGTCGAGCAGGTGTTCACCCAGTCCGGCTGGTCGACCACAGTCGAATGCAACGCCGGCAAAGCCGGTAAATCCAAGGGCAAGAAAAAGAAAGGGCCAAAAGCACCGCTCAAGGTTGTGAACATCGAGAAACAGTAACCGCATCCCATCGCCGCCTGAGTGCGGTTTTTTTACGTCTGGAGTTTGTATGTCCATCACTGAACAACAGCTGCAAAGCATCATGCCCAACGCCCGCCGCCACGCGGGCGTTTTTGTATCCGCCCTCAACGCAGCCATGGCCCATCGACAGATCAACACGCCGAAACGCCAAGCCGCGTTTCTGGCGCAAGTCGGTCACGAGTCGGGTCAGTTGCAGTACGTCCGGGAACTGGGCGGCGATCAGTACCTTAGCAAATACGACACCGGCAACCTGGCTGCAAAACTGGGCAACACGCCGGCAGGGGATGGGGATGGCCAGCGCTATCGCGGTCGCGGCCTGATCCAAGTCACCGGCCACGACAACTACCTGCGCTGCAGCTTGGCACTGTTCGGTGACGAGCGATTGCTGCGCACGCCTGAACTGCTTGAGCTGCCACAGTGGGCCGCCGAATCGGCTGCATGGTTCTGGTCCGTGAATGGGCTGAACGCGCTGGCCGATCAAAACGAATTCAACACCATCACTCGCAGGATCAACGGCGGTCTCAATGGCCTGCAGGATCGGCTGGAGTTGTGGGGGCGGGCGAGGGCGGTGCTATGCGTATCGGCGAACTGATCCCGACGCCGTATCGAATGGTGGCCAAAGGTGTGCTGCTGGTCGTTTTAGCCGGTGCGTCCGCCGCCTTCGCCTGGCAATTACAGGATTGGCGCTACGGCAAACAGCTCGCACAGCAGTCCCGCCTCCACACCGAAACTCTCAACCAGCTGAATCTGGCCTCGGCCGCGCAGCAGCGTGCCGAACAGGACAAACGCCTCGCGCTCGAGCAGCGCCTGGCAACCAGTGAACAAACCCATTACCGAGCATTGAGCGATGTCCAACGTGATCAAGGTCGCCTGCGCGACCGCCTTGCCACTGCTGATCTGCGCCTGTCAGTCCTACTCGACGCCACCACCAGCGCCGGCAACGGTTCGTTGTCAGCCACCACCGCCACCGGCGGCGTGGTTCATGGCCCCACAAGAGCCAAACTTGACCCAGCGCATGCTCAACGAATTATCGGCGTCACCGATGATGGCGACCGGGGGCTGATTGCCCTCGCGGCCTGTCAGGCATACGCCAAAGAAGTCTCAACACCGAAGTGAAAAAGAGCGGCTGATCCGAATGCGTCAACATCCGGATCAGCCGCCGTCCCTGCAGATGGTCCCTGCAAGTCCAGCCAAGGCTCTTGCTCCGTGCACAAAGCGCGGCGAGCCTAGCACCTGTTTATCCATACAGTAAAGGTCTTGCTTTTTATGTCTACACCCATCATCCCTTGGATGGGCGGCAAACGCCGCCTGGCCGACCGCCTCATTCCGCTTTTTCCGCCACATGATTGCTACGTTGAAGTCTTTGCCGGCGGTGCCGCGCTCTACTTCATGAAGCCCCAGCCATCGCCGGTCGAAGTCCTCAACGACATCAACGGCGATCTGGTCACGCTTTACCGCGTCGTGCAGAACCACCTCGAAGAGTTTGTGCGCCAATTCAAATGGGCGCTCAGCTCGCGGCAGGTGTTCGAATGGCAGAAAATGACCCGCCCCGAAACCCTTACCGACATCCAGCGCGCCGCCCGTTTCTTCTACCTGCAGCACCATGCCTTCGCCGGCAAGGTCTCCGGTCAGACATTCGGCACGGCAACTACCGCACCGGCCATCAACCTGCTGCGCATCGAGGAAAACCTCTCGGCCGCGTGGCAGCGCCTGTCCGGCACCTGCGTCGAAAACCTCCCTTGGCTTGAATGTGCTGAACGCTACGACCGTGCCCACACCTTCCACTACATGGATCCGCCTTATTGGCAGACCGCCGGCTATGGCGTGGACTTTCCTTTCGAGAATTACGAACGAATGGCAGATTTCATGCGCCGCTGCAAAGGCAAGGTGATGGTCAGCATCAACGACCACCCAGATATCCGGAGGGTGTTTGACGGCTACCACTTCGAGACGCTCGACATCCGTTACTGCAATACCAACCAGCGCCAGGGTAAAGCTGAGTTAAGCGGGGAGTTGGTGATCATGAACTGGGAGCCGGCAGCATTGGGAGGGCTGTTTTAGGAAAACCGGTAAGTGTCAGCGCACGAGTTGTGGAATTTGAAAAGGTAGATAGGAACACAATAACTCGACGGCTCGCATGGCGTTCGCGTGCCGGATGTGATGACTTTGATGATCCCAACCAAAAAACAGGAGCCAGGTACGCTTACTACCAGAGCGCTCAAACGACAGAAGACGTCGACAGAAAACGTACCAGATTTTAGCCGCGGCGATACCGAGAGACTTTCAGTTAGCAAGCGTGGTGTCGCCTGTATGCCTACACAGCATCGCATCAAGACTAAGATTTCTTTATGATGGCTCTTTGATGCTAATAATTTAAGGACAGTTATGCAAGATTTGGAAGTCATTGATAATACGGATCCTCGCGCAATTGAACTAGTGCAATCATATTACCGGCGTTCTGAGTTGATCCCGTTCATCGGTTCAGGATTTACCAAAGATTGCGTGTCATTTAAATCAAAAGTGCCCGACGCTAAAGCATTAGTCAGCGGCATTAAAAAGCTTGCGTTAACGAAGAGTGATGTAACCGAAGAGCGCAAATTGCAAATCAATAATATTTCTTCACTAAAAAGCTGTTTTGGGCTAATAGCGAGGCCGGATTTTATACCGCCAAAAACATCGAGAAACTATTTTGAAGCAGTTTTTTCCAAGGTTAAACTACCAGCCCCAAAAGCTAGTCTACTTAACTTGGACTGGCCGCACATATTCACATTCAATGTTGATGACGCTATTGAAACTCACCGCCTCGATCTCACCAAAGTGCTTCCGTATCGCCAAATTTCGGTAGAGCGTGCCAGCGCTGCAAAGTGCTTGTTTAAGATTCATGGTGATATTTCTGAATATCTAATTTACGAAGATACAAAGCTTATATTTACATGGAAAGACTATGCGGAGAGTATTTCCAGTAATGCATCCACTCTTTCTATGCTAAGAGATTTTGCAAAAAATGGCTCTATGCTTTTCATTGGTTGCAGTCTTGATGCCGAGGTTGATCTCCAGAATCTAGCAAAAGATTATACCTTTTCACGATCAATATTCTTAAAGGTGGGCGATATAGATATTGAGTCGGAAATGGCCTTGCAAGACTACGGTATCAAGACAATAATAAAATTTTCCAAATACGATGAAATCTACACGTGGCTACATGAAAATTTAAAAGATATTGCGCCAGAGCCAAGATTGCAAAATCTTGAAATTGAGATCAACCCTACAATCAAAAGCGATATTGTTCAATACATCGCGAAGGGAGGTCCTATATTTCATAGTGTCTCAGGTAAACGAGTTGCCTTACTTCCCGAAATCACGATCGCACGCGAACTCATAGAAAAAAATCGCAGCAAAATCTCAAGCAACAGATACACTGCCATAGTCGGGAGACGATTCTCGGGAAAAACAACTGCCTTACTTGAGGTGTTCAGAGAATTCACTGAGTACAACACCTATTTCTTATCATCCAGTGAAACGTACTCGCCAAAACTTAAATCTCTTATAGAAAAAAATGAACATTCCATGTTTATTTTTGATACAAATAGTATCGGTCACGAAGATTTTAAGGAGATATTAAAGCTTAGAACCTCACACACAAACAGGCTAGTGTTCAGTTTTTCCAAGTCGGACTTCGAACAATATAGACCCTCGCTAGATCGCGGTAATGTTAGATTTCACACTATTAAATTAGCACCCGGCCTATCTACTAATGAAGCAGCGGGTTACACGGAGCGCCTAAATAATTTAGGTTTGCCGAATTATAATCTTGGAGAGAGTCTGCTGGATTTCTCCTATCGAATTTATGAGGAGTACAAGAGTCAAATCAAAAGTTCTAAGCTCTTTGATCGCCACCTCAATGAAGAGCTTTTCAATATTTGCTTACTGACGGCTGCGTTCGACAAGGCAACCTCCAATCAACTTACTAGTATCGATCCGGGGTTTGATGTCTCGCACTTCACTGCCAAGTATGAAATAATATTTGAAAGCGAGCATTTGTCAGGAGGCGGAGGCGAAATTATTGTATGTAACTCCAAGCCCTGGTTGTTTACCATACTGAAAAACGCCTCGCGAACAAGCGCTAAATCTGTAGTTGATTATACTGCCCGCCTCGTCTCTACTCTTTTGAAAAGCGGTCATCAAGAGACTGCCAATTCGTTAATTCGATTCGATAAGTTAAACGAGATTTTCTCAAGTGGTGCCGCTAAGTTGATTCGTGAGATTTACAGCAATCTTCATGGTGATTACAATAAAATTCCACACTACTGGCTTCAGATGGCAAAGTGCGAGTTAATGGCCGGAAAAAGCAGCGATGAACTTGACCATGGAATTCACTGCTGTCGAAAGATCCGCATTGACGACAACGGCAAAAAGACAAATACGTACTACAGCGCCACTCTCATACTAGGGCAACTTCTGTGTAAGAAATACGAACGCACTCAGAATTCTGAGATTTTTCCTGACATGCTTTTAGTATTTATGGAGTCGTTTGAAAACTATCTGAACAACAAATCACACCTTGACAAAATAAAATCTCACTACAGATCAAATAAGCATTCGATAAGGATGGCTCTTGATGCATTGTTTAGCCATAGCAATCATTTCACCCTTTTAAATAAAGACACTATCAAAACGCTTCAACAGCATCTGCATTAATCTACGGCAGAAACACATTCAGCTACTACAGAGCGAGGATGATGATCCCCGCTCTGGTCACAAATTAGAATCGCCCGTCCAGTCCTACAACGAAACCGAGTTGAGCGACACCTCCCTACCGGGCCTCACTGATTAAAGCAATTGGTCAAAAGCAGGCATTCATGAACAACCGATTTCGACCAAATGCTGCCCTTCGCAGAGGGAAGAAATTAATCAATAGTGTGCAATTAATGAATTGAGTGCGTAGGGTTGGCAGCGGCCGGGTAGTCTGTCTTTGGAACGAGTTTCGACTCCAGCAGTGCTGAAGTCGAGATGGTCGTGCATTCAGAAACTTCTCAAGGAGCACTTACTTTCCCGAATTTTGCAAGTGATAGAGTGTTTTTCCAGAAACGTCTCTAACCCCTTTCGGGCGAGCGACATATTGATGTTTGGGCCGATGGTAATTTCTTTGATCCATAAATTTTGGGTGGGATACTCAAAATAGGGAATTATTACGCCAGCTCTAGTTCGAAAGTTGACATCGTGACTCTTGTCCAATGTTGACTGAATGACCAGTCTAGTTTCCTGCTCATCATAAAATTCTTTAGGCTTTACAGCGCAGACATGGAAAAATAGTTCATTGGCTAGCTTCGTCATGGCTCTTTTGATATTAATGGATGTCGCATCCATAGAGCTCATAATATCTTTTAATGCCAAAATTTCGTTGATTTTTTCTTCGTGGTAGTCCACCTCTTCAAGTCGGCTGACTACTTTCTTTTCACGTTCTATATTTCCGTCTATAAGTATTTTTTCTGAGTCAAATTCTACCGAATAACCTGCGTTTTTAGGGCAGTAAGACATCCACTGTCGTAAATTATCGCCAGCTCTTGAAAACGAGATAATATAAGTATTTCTTTTCGTTAGATTATTTTGAACGAACTCTGGAATCTTTTCGTAGAATCGCCTCACTGCGCTCTGGAGTGGTTCGTACGGGATCTCGATCGTGCTCATAACAGCACACCTTCTTTGGATTAGATCGATTCCTGCAAACATCTCTTGAGAGTCATTTAAAAAGCCTATGTCGGTAGCCCATAACGCTTGCCTCTGTATGATACCGGTTAGGCCATTAACATCTGTGTAGTGGTGGAGATCCATTTAGAGGCCTTTTGTCTAGCACGCATTACGATTAGTTGGACGGTTTGCCATCATGCATGGCAGCTTTTTCCACAGCAAGGCTGAAATGGCATAGGAGAGTTCGTTTAGCGAATGTGCCTGCGGCACCTGGATGGGGTATACGGCGGGATTTGCTGATCCAAAGTTTCACGACAGGAATCGATCAGATGTGGACGGTCAAGGCAAAGTGACTAGAAAGGTAGGATCTTCGGCCGCTAGCAGATTTTATGTAGCAACGCACACTTCCAAACGAGGTCTGCGTTTTTACACAATCTGGGCTGAAAGCGAACGAAAGGATGCGTTACGAAATAATCTAGAGTCGATCGAGGTGATACGAATCTAATCAGCCTTCTGAAGCTTTCAGCTTGGCTAGCCCCTGCTTAATGTATCCAGCGTTTTCGCCAATCTTCCACAAGGCGCTCCGAATGTTGTCTCCGATTTCAGCCAAACCTTGCTGTTCAGCATGAAGCGTTAGCTCCATTAGTGCTGCTTCCAGACCGAGCTGATTCTGGTACATCCTCTCCAGCACATCCGATAGCGAATATTCGTCTGACATAGCATCGATTCCTTCCGAAATAGAAAAAGCATAGTACGGATTGTGCAATCTGTAGGCGGGAATTTCTTCATGCTTAGAAATTGCTACAAAGCGATTTATTTTCGAGGGATGAGCTAGGCTGGCCGGGGGGCTAACGGCTGGCTATACCCAATCCATCATCGGAACGATGAACAGCGCTTTAATAAGGAGCGGGGTGCTTTCTGTATTGAATCGATCACCTTGCTCGCAGATCCTTTCCAAACAGAAAAAACACGTTTGTTTAAATGGAGCCTGCCGTCGCAGTCCCTGACCTACACCACCTTGCGCCTCCCCCTACACCTAAGACAGAATCCCCCGGCTTGTGCGTCTAGCCCGCAGATTCTATCGTCCACACATCACTGAAACCCAGTGATCGGGTTTGGTAGCCCGCTTCGTGTCTAGATGCATCGCATCACCAATTTCAGTCGCTTTCCCAGGACTCGGATTTCATGGTGGTCATGCGTGGGGCCCATTCGTGGGCGCCGGGTTCTAGTGCGACCGGTCTACCAACCCGCGTATGGCCGCCACCCATCGTTTGGTAGCGTGGGTGATGGCTTCTTTTAGTAATCGCGCTAGAGGTTCCATCTATGTTCAAAGTAACGCCCAACCCACCAGAAACCGATCCCGCATCTCCCTACGAATCCCTCAACCCCAAAAAACTCCACGAAGCCGCCGAACGCGCCCTCGATCACTATCTCCTTCCCGCCGGCCACATCATGTCCAGCGTCAACGAGCCCGAGCGCATGTACCTCGCCAACCCCAAGTACGACTCGGAATCCCTATTGGCCAATGCCAGTGAAACGCTGAGTTCCGCTTCCGAAATGCTCAACAACTTCGCCGCAGTACTCGATCCCTCGCACCGCAAAACCGCGTTGGGCATCGCGCAGGTGGTGATGTTGGGGGAGTTGGCGGTGAATCAGGCGTTGGATAACGTTGAGGTGAAGGCGTAAAGCCTGTCCCGCCGTGGGCAGGTGAAATGCTCGTTCACTGATAACCAAAAGCCGTCACCTTAAGGTGACGGCTTTCGCTTGCAGATCTAGCCAAACTGCCCCGCCGACTCAACCGCAGATTTCGGCTTCCTCAACCGCGTCAACTGGTAAGCAATCCCCAACCAGACAAACCACCCCGGCATCACCATCAGCGCAATCCGCGTATCAGGCCGCAACGCCAGCAACCCCAGCACAAACCCCAAAAACGCCAACGAGAACCACGCCATCGGCACGCCGCCGGGCATCTTGTAAGCCGACTTCGCATGCAGATCCGGACGTTTTTTCCGGTAGGCGATGTAAGACGCGAGGATGGTCGACCAGGTGAAGATCACCAGAATCGCCGACACGGTGGAGACGATGGTGAATGCGGTCATGACTTCCGGCACGATGAACAGCACCAGCACGCCGACCAGCATCAACAACGTGGTGAACGCCAGGCTCAGCAGCGGCACGCTGTTGCTCGACAGTCGGCGGAATAGGCCGGGCGCATTGTCCTGATTGGCCAGTCCGAAGAGCATGCGGCTCGAGGAGAACACGCCGCTGTTGGCCGAGGAGGCCGCCGAGGTCAGGACCACGAAGTTGACGATGCCGGCCGCTGCGGGGAACCCGGCGACGAGGAACAGTTCGACGAAGGGGCTTTTGACCGGGGAAACCTGTTGCCATGAGGTCACGGCAATAATGCAGGTCAGCGCGAGGACGTAGAACAGGATGATCCGCAGCGGAATGGAGTTGATCGCTTTGGGCAGGGTTTTCTCCGGCGAGCGGGTTTCAGCGGCGGCGGTGCCGATCAGCTCGGTGCCGGCGAAGGAGAAGATCGCCATTTGAAATCCGGCGAAGAAGCCGAACAAGCCGTTGGGGAACGCCGCCTGTTTGTCCACCAAATGACTCAGGGACGCGGTGACCCCGCTGGGCGAGACGAAGGAGCTGGCGATCAGCACGGTGCTGACGCCGATCAGGGTCACGACGGCAATGATTTTGATGATCGCGAACCAGAATTCCACCTCACCGAACAACCTGACGGTCAGCACGTTGAGGGCGAACAGGGTTGCCAGCATGCCGACGGCGGGTATCCACGCCGGTACGTCGGGGAACCAGTACTGGAAGAAGCCGCCGACCACGACGGCATCGCCGATCACCGCCACGCTCCAGCTCAGCCAGTACGACCAGCCGAGGAAGAACGCCGCGCGCGGGCCGAGGTAGGCACCGGCGAAGTCGGCGAAGGTTTTGAAGTTGAGGTTGGACAGGAGCATTTCGCCCATGGCGCGCATGACGAAAAACACGAACAGACCGATGATCATGTAGATGAGGATGATCGATGTCCCGGAGAGCGCGATGATCTTCCCGGAACCCATGAACAGGCCGGTACCGATGGCGCCGCCCATGGCCATTAACTGGATGTGACGATTGCTGAGCGTGCGCTGCAGCGCGGGCTGTTCAGGCAGCCCGGAAGGGGTCGATTTCATTGCAAAACCTCTTGATTTTATGTTTTTGAGTTTTGGCAGAAAGTAGGTGTCGAGCGTTCTTGTTAGAGGTGCAGCGGCTAATCACAAGGTCAATCGCCCCCTGTCGCTTGGGGGCGGTCATGACCGATTAACTGACGGTGCGCAGACGCGCGGTTTTGGCCGGTTGCGGATCGAGCAGTTGGAAGAGGTTTTTGATGTTGGCCGGCGTCGGTACCAGGTGGATGCGCTGGCCGATTTGCTGTGCCTGCGCCAGGTCTTTCAGGTAGCGCAGTGAGGAAAAGTCTTCCAGGGCAAAACCCACCGAATCGAACACCGTCACCTGAGCATCGTTTTCGCGCCCGGCGACTTCACCCTGCACAATGCGGAAAAACTCGATCACCGGGGAGTCGGCTGCCAGTTGCTGAATGTCGCCTTCAATGCGCGTCTGCGGCTCGAATTCGACGATGACCCGGGCGTTGCGCAGGATGTCGGCGTGCAGTTCGGTTTTACCCGGGCAGTCACCGCCGACCGCATTGATGTGCATGCCGGGCTCGATCATCTCGGGCGTGAGAATGGTTGCGTAGGCTTTGTCGGCGGTGACCGTGGTGACGATGTCCGCGCCTTTGACCGCGTCCTTCACCGAGC
>Ga0207655_1001571_pt1 | contig 20542 bp, 21 predicted proteins | sample KBSM44metaG_FD_184398 | JGI IMG/M metagenome (GOLD analysis project Ga0207655, IMG submission 184398) | Miscanthus rhizosphere microbial communities from Kellogg Biological Station, Michigan, USA - KBS M4-4 metaG (SPAdes) (version 2) | ecosystem: Host-associated > Plants > Roots > Rhizosphere >... | reverse complement strand
CGCAGCGGCGCGACGACACAACTGCCGGCCGGACATGGCGCTCAATTCAACGACCGCATCGAACTGCTCGGCGCTAACCGCAGCGGTGAAGCCAGCTGGCAGGATGGCTGGCTGAACGTGGTCGACTGGTCTCTGGGTGAGGTGCTCGACGCGTTTCGCCCTTATCGCACGGGCCTGCTTCGGGTCAGCCCGCAGGCCGCGCGCTTGCGGGTGTCCGGCGGGTTCTCGCTCGACCACAGCAATCGAGCCCTCAGTGCGCTGGAGCAAACCATGCCGCTGCGCATCAACCGGTTTGGCGACTGGTGGGTCAGCGTCGAGTTGGCCTAGCTGAATGTCCACTTCCACTTCCTTTCGTAGCAGCACGGCTTGCCGGCGGGGGCGGCGTGTCAGGCGACTCAGTTGTGACTGACCCACCGCCCCGCCGGCAAGCCGTGCTGCTACGGAGAATTCACCGAATCCAAATTTTTTTCATATTGCCTATATCGCTTTTTCGGTCTCGTTGGACATACCCCATGAACCGCTCATTCATGCGACTGCCAATGGAGCCCGAGTCATGTCCCGCCGTACCTGTAACGCCTTTCGTCTGAACCCGCTGCGTGCTGCCCTGCTGCTGGGCCCGCTGGCCTTGAGCAGCCAGATGCTGCTGGCCGCAAGCTTCGATCTGCCGGCCGCCAGCCTGAGTTCGACCCTGGGACGCATCGCCCAACAGAGCGGTCGCGAGATCGTCTACGACCCGTCACTGGTGGCTGGCCATCAAGCGCCCGCCGTACACGGCGACATGAGCACCGAACAGGCGATCAGCCAGGCACTGATCGGCTCCGGGCTGGGCCTTGAAACCACCAGCGGCGGCACACTGACGCTCAAGCGCCTGCCAGCGGGCGCGGTCAATCTCGGGGCGACCAACATCGACGGCACCTCGAACAGCGAAAGCGAAAACGGTGACTACAGCTATGTCGTCAAACGCAGCGTGGGCGCGACCAAGACCGACACACCGTTGGGCGAAGTCCCACAATCGATATCGGTGGTCAGCCGCAAGCAGATGAACGATCAGGCCGTGCAGGACGTCAGCCAGGCCGTACGCTACACGCCGGGCATCTACGGCGAATACACCGGCGCCAACAACTCCCGCGAGCAGTTTCGCGTGCGCGGTTTCTCACCCTATGTGTTTCAGGACGGCCTGATGCTGCCCTACGGCGAAAGCGGCCAGGGCGGGATGTCCGAGCCCTACGGCCTGCAAAGCATCGAGGTGCTGCGCGGCCCCAGTTCCATGCTCTACGGCCAGAGCCGTCCGGGCGGGCTGATCAACCTGACCAGCAAACTGCCCACCGCAACACCCCTGCATGAAGTGCAGATCCAGGGCGGCAGCCACGACATGAAGCAAGGCGCCTTCGATTTCGGCGGCCCGCTGGACGATCAGGGCGTGTGGAGCTATCGCCTGACGGGTCTGGTGAAGGACAGCGGCACCCAGGTCGATCACGTCGACAACAATCGCAACTTCATCGCCCCGGCCCTGACCTGGCGCCCCAACGACGACACCTCGCTGACACTGCTCGCGCAATATCAGCGCGACTGGGGCGGCACCACCGAGCAGTACTACCCGCAGAAAGGCTCGCTGAACGGCTCGCCCTGGGGCCACATCGGCAGCGACACCCTGCTGGGTGACCCGGACTACGACCAGATGCGCCGCGAAAGCTTCCAGCTCGGCTACCTGTTCGAGCATCACTTCAACGACACCTGGACCGTTCGTCAGAACCTGCGCTGGAGCAAGGTCAACGTGCAGAACCGCTCGGCGTTCAACAACGGTTATGTGAGTGCTACCAGCCCGGTGCTGGCGCGGCTGGCGTCGGACATCAAGCGCAACATCCAGATTTTCAACGTCGACAACCAGGCCCAGGCCAACTTCACCACCGGCGCCCTGGACCATACGCTGCTGATAGGTGTGGATTTCCGCCGCAGCGCCCTGGACAACGACGTGGTCAACGGCAGCTTCACCTCGATCAACCCGTATAACCCGACCTACGGCGGTAGCGTCAGCAACCAGTACGTGGGTCGCGACATGTATCAGGTGCAGAAACAGACCGGCGTCTATTTCCAGGACCAGATCAAGCTCGACCACTGGATCCTGACCCTGGGCGGGCGTTACGACTGGGCCAAGGCCGACAGCGCGTTCCGCCCGGACCGCGCCAATCCGACCAACCGCGACATCAAGCAGGATGACGAGAAAGGCACTTGGCGCGCAGGGCTGGGTTATCTGTTCGACAACGGCGTGATGCCGTACTTCAGCTATTCCCAGTCGTTCGACCCGACACTCAACACCAGCGTCAGCTCGACCACGCCGATCTTCAAACCCACCGAGGGCGAGCAGTATGAAGCAGGCGTGAAGTACCAACCGCCGGGCCAGGAAAGCTACATCACGGCCTCGGTGTACAAGCTGACCCAGCAGAACCTGACCACGGTTGACCCGGCTGACACGCGCAACACTGTGCAGATCGGCGAGGCCGAGACGCGAGGCTTCGAACTGGAAGGCAAGGCCGCGCTGACGCCGAATCTGGATGTGCTGGCTTCGTACACCTACACCGACAGCGAAGTGACCAAGTCCGGCTACATCACCTCGGCGTACACCGATAAAGGTAATGAACTGCCGTTTACGCCGCGTCATCAGGCCTCGACCTGGCTGGACTACACCTTCCGCGAAGGCCCTCTGGATGGCTTCGGCGTGGGCATGGGTGCGCGATACACCGGGGCGGTCTGGGGCAGCAGCGGCAGCTCGCCGAGCGCTTCGCTCAACCGCATCAAGACCGGCAACGTGACCGTGGCTGACGCAGCGATCCATTACGACCTGGGCAAGCTCGCCCATGACCTGCAAGGCACTCGCGTGTCGGTCAACGCCGCGAACCTGTTCGACAAGGACTACGTGACCGCCTGCACCAACCCGACCGCCTGCTACTACGGCCCGCGCCGCAACGTCATCGCCACCGTGACCTACGACTGGTAATCCCCCCGTAGCAGCACGGCTTGCCGGCGGGAGCGCCCTCTAAATCGCCCCCGCCGGCAAGCCGTGCTGCTACGCGGACCGCGCCGGTCACGGGCTCCGGGATCAACGCAAAATCTGTAGGAGCGCGCTTGCCCGCGACAGCGTCGGCACACATTGCATCAATAGCGGCTGACCCACCGCTATCGCGGGCAAGCGCGCTCCTACAGGGCGTGGCGGTTCGGCGCAGGCCTGCGCTACACCTCCCATCCGGCACCTCTCATTTGCCCCAGGCCCCACGCTCTGCTAGTGTCGCGCCGGTTTAACGTCTACCGGGATAGCCGCCATGGCCCGCAAGAAAGCTGCACTGGATTTCGAACAGTCCCTCACGGATTTGCAAACGCTGGTCGAGCGTCTGGAGAACGGCGAGCTGTCGCTGGAAGACTCGTTGACCGCCTTCGAACAAGGCATCCGCCTGACCCGCGAGTGTCAGAGCGCCCTGGCCCAGGCCGAGCAGAAGGTTCAGGTCCTGCTCGAACGCGATGGCGAACTGGCCGAGGAACCCTTCGACGCGGAACAGCCAGAATGATTGCCGAGTACCAGGCCCTCAGTCAGGCCCGCGTCAATGCGGCGCTGGACACCCTGTTCACCGCTCCTGCCCCTGAATTGACAAGGCTCTACGAAGCCATGCGCTACAGCGTCACCAATGGCGGCAAGCGCGTGCGCCCGCTGCTGGTCTACGCGGCCTGCGAAGCCTTGGGTGGCAACGCCGAACAGGCCAACGGCGCGGCCTGTGCGGTCGAGTTGATCCACGCCTACTCGCTGGTTCACGACGATCTGCCGGCCATGGACGACGACGACCTGCGTCGCGGCCTGCCGACCACCCACAAGGCGTTCGACGAAGCCTGCGCGATTCTCGCCGGTGATGGCCTGCAAACCCTGGCGTTCAGCGTGCTGAGCGACGCCAGGCTGACCCCGCAGGACGCCGAGACTCGCCTGAAGATGGTCGCCACCCTCGCCCACGCCGCAGGCCCTGCCGGGATGGTCGGTGGTCAGGCGATCGACCTGGGTTCGGTAGGCCTCAAGCTCGACCAGAAAGCCCTGGAGTTCATGCACCGGCACAAGACCGGCGCGCTGATCGAGGCCAGCGTCAGGCTCGGCGCCCTGGCAAGCGGTAACGCCAGCCAGGTCCAGCTCGATTCGTTGCAGATCTACGCCCGGGCCATCGGCCTTGCGTTCCAGGTGCAGGACGACATCCTCGACGTCGAGAGCGATACCGCGACCCTGGGCAAGCGCCAGGGCGCCGACATTGCCCGCGACAAGCCGACCTACCCGGCCCTCCTGGGTCTGGAAGAAGCCAGGCATTACGCATTCGAACTGCGCGATCAGGCCCTGGCCGCCCTGCGACCGTTCGACGCGGCCGCCGAGCCCCTGCGTGCCCTGGCCCGTTATATCGTCGAACGCCGCAACTGATCGTTCGCACGACCGTCCGGCCAACACCAGCCCCGTAGCAGCACGGCTTGCCGGCGGGGGCGATTTCACGGACGCCCCCGCCGGCAAGCCGTGCTGCTACGGGGGTGTAGCGTTCAAGCACTCTGATTTGAGCATCCATTGGTTCCAGTTCATGGGCAGCTTGCGATGCATCAGGTAAACTGCCGCGTCTTTTACTTATAACGATTCGCCTGATGCCCACGACGTTCAAAGAGATTCCCCGCGAGCGCCCGTCCACGCCACTGCTCGACAAGGCAGCGACGCCGGACGGCCTGCGCCGGTTAGGTGAAGCCGAGCTCGAAGCCCTGGCTGACGAACTGCGCCTGGAGCTGCTCTATACCGTTGGCCAGACCGGCGGACATTTCGGTGCCGGCCTTGGCGTCATCGAACTGACCGTTGCCCTGCACTACGTCTTCGACACCCCCGACGACCGGCTGGTCTGGGACGTCGGCCATCAGGCGTATCCGCACAAGATCCTCACGGGCCGCCGCGAGCAGATGGCGACCCTGCGCCAGAAAGGCGGCGTGGCAGCGTTTCCGCGCCGCAGCGAGAGCGAGTACGACACCTTTGGCGTCGGCCACTCCAGCACCTCGATCAGCGCCGCCCTGGGCATGGCCATCGCCAATCGCCTGCAGGGCAAGGACCGCAAGGCCATCGCCGTGATCGGTGACGGCGCGCTGACTGCCGGCATGGCGTTCGAGGCGTTGAACCACGCCCCTGAAGTCAATGCCGACATGCTGGTGATCCTCAACGACAACGACATGTCGATCTCGCGTAACGTCGGCGGGCTGTCGAATTATCTGGCGAAGATTCTTTCCAGCCGCACCTACGCCAGCATGCGCGAAGGCAGCAAGAAAGTGCTGTCGCGTCTGCCGGGCGCGTGGGAAATCGCCCGTCGTACCGAAGAATACGCCAAGGGCATGCTGGTCCCCGGTACCCTGTTCGAAGAGCTGGGCTGGAACTACATCGGCCCCATCGACGGCCACGACCTGCCAACCCTGATCGCCACCCTGCGCAACATGCGTGACCTCAAGGGCCCGCAGTTCCTGCACGTGGTGACCAAGAAGGGCAAGGGCTTCGCGCCGGCGGAGGTCGATCCGATCGGCTACCACGCCATCACCAAGCTCGACCCGCTCAACGCGCCCGCCGCCGCGCCGAAAAAGGCCAGCGGTCCGAAATATTCCGGCGTGTTCGGCCAGTGGCTGTGCGACATGGCACAAGCCGACGAACGGTTGGTGGGCATCACCCCGGCGATGAAAGAAGGCTCGGATCTGGTCGCGTTCAGCGAACGCTTCCCGGACCGTTACTTCGACGTCGCCATTGCCGAGCAGCACGCGGTCACGCTGGCGGCCGGCATGGCCTGCGAAGGCAGCAAGCCGGTGGTCGCGATCTACTCGACCTTCCTGCAGCGCGGCTACGACCAATTGATTCATGACGTCGCGGTGCAGAACCTCGACGTGCTGTTCGCCATCGACCGCGCAGGCCTGGTGGGCGAAGACGGCCCGACTCACGCCGGCAGCTTCGACCTGTCGTACCTGCGTTGCATCCCCGGCATGTTGGTGATGACGCCGAGCGACGAGAACGAACTGCGCAAGATGCTCAGCACCGGTCACCTGTTCAACGGCCCTGCTGCTGTGCGTTACCCGCGCGGCACCGGCCCGAACGCTGTGATCGACAGCAGCCTTGAGCCGCTTGAAATCGGCAAGGGCATCGTTCGTCGGCAGGGCAGCAAGGTTGCGATGCTGGTGTTCGGCGTGCAATTGGCCGATGCACTGAAGGTGGCCGAAAAGATCGACGCCACTGTGGTCGACATGCGTTTCGTCAAGCCACTGGACGAAGCACTGGTGCGCGAAATGGCCGCCGGCCACGACCTTCTGGTGACCATCGAAGAAAACGCCATCATGGGTGGCGCGGGCGCGGCGGTCAGCGAGTTCCTGGCGCGGGAGAACATTCTCAAGTCCGTGCTGCACCTGGGCTTGCCGGATGTCTACGTCGAACACGCCAAACCTGCGCAGATGCTCGCCGAGTGCGGGCTGGATGCGGACGGGATTGAAGCGTCGATCAACGCGCGCCTGGCCCGAATCTGAAGTTGTACCCTTGTAGGAGCGCGCTTGCCCGCGATTGCATTCCGTCAGTTGACATGAATGCCACAGACATTTTGCCGTCGCGGGCAAGCGCGCTCCTACAGTCTTGCTGACCCTATGACCTTCTCCCGCCTTGCCCTCGCTCTATCCCTGCTGCCGTCCGCCCAAGCCTTCGCCGACCTGCCCGACCGCGAAAACGCCCTGAAGCTGCCTGACGTCCTGATCAGCGCCAACCGCCAGGTCGAGCAACGGGACGCCAGCACCGCCGCCAACACCGTTTTCACCCGAGCAGACATCGAACGCCTGCAACCCACCAGCGTCACCGACCTGCTCAACCGCGTGCCTGGCGTGCAGGTGGCGCCAAGTGGCGGGCGCGGCAGCCTGCCGGGAATCTATATCCGCGGGACCAAGGCCGCCCAGAGCCTGGTGTTGGTCGACGGCCAGCGGATCGCCAACGCCACCTCGGCCGACAGCGCCCTGCAATACCTCAACGTCGATCAGGTGGAGCGCGTCGAAGTGCTGCGCGGTTCGCGCTCAGTCGTTTACGGTGCGGACGCCATCGGCGGGGTGATCCAGATCTTCACCCGCAGAGGCGCCGAGCAGGGCCTGCAAGCCCGGCTGCACACCGGTTTCGGCAATCGCGGCACCACACAGAACAGCCTTGGCCTGTCGGGGGGCGACGCCCGGACCCATTTCAACCTGAGCACCAGCCTGGAACAAACCGATGGCATCGACCGCACCGGTCCGTCCTTCGCCAGCGACGCCGATCACGACGCCTATCGAAACAAGTCGTACAGCCTGAACCTGAGCCACTGGTTGAGCGATGACGTGGAAATCGGCTTCAACGCGCTCGACAACAAGGGCAAGACCGAACTCGACAACCCGTTTGGCCTGTTCGACCCGGTCACGTTCAACACCGTCGGCCAGCAGCAATACAGCGACTTCGAGCTGAGCAGCCTGGGCACCTACCTGGACGCGCGAATCAACGAGCGCTGGAAAACCCGCCTGGAACTGGGCCACAGCGAGAACCGCGAAAAGACCGCCGACAAGCTCAGTGACGACCGCTACGTGTTCAACACCTACCGTGACTCGGTGAATTGGCAGAACGACCTGACGCTGGACGACCGCAACAGCCTGATGCTCGGCGCGGACGGGTACGAAGATCGGGTCAACAGCAGCACAACCTTCGACGAAGACAGCCGCTGGAACCGCGCAGCCTTCGTTCAGCATCGCTACAAGGGTGATGGCTTCTCGACGGAACTGGGCCTGCGCCACGATCAGAACCAGCAGTTCGGCAGCCAGAACACCTGGAGCGGCACGCTGACCGTCCCCCTCGACGACGCCAACGACGTGCTGCTTTCCTACAGTGAAGGCTTCCGTGCGCCGACATTCAACGATCTGTATTACCCAGGCTTCAGCAACCCGAATCTCAAGCCCGAGCACTCGAAAAGCTACGAGGTGCAATGGCGCAGCCGTTTGAGCGAAACCAGCAAACTGGAGGCGTCGCTGTACCGAACCGACCTTGAAGACGCCATTGCACTGGATGCCGATTTCAGCCCGCAGAACATCGGCTCCGCGCGAATCAACGGTTTTGAAGCATCGCTGGAACAGCAACTGTTCGGCTGGACCGGCAAACTCGGCGCCTCGATCATCGACCCGCGCGACCGCGACACCGGCCACACGCTGAATCGCCGTGCACGCCGGACCGTGAACCTGGACCTGGACCGCCAGTTCGACCGCCTCGGCGTCGGCGCCAGCTGGCAGGCGGTGAGCGACAGCTACAACGACGAGGCCAACACCCAGCACATCGCGGGCTATGGGCTGTTTGGCCTGCGCAGCAGTTGGAAAGCCAGTGATGAGGTGAGGCTGGAGTTCAAGCTGGATAACGCGTTGGACCAGCGTTACAGCCGCGCGCTGTACAGTTTCGATGGCAGCAATTACGGGTACCGCGAAGAGGGGCGGACGTGGATGTTCGGCGTGACCTGGACGCCGGAGTCGTAGGCTCACCCCTGTAGGAGCGCGCTTGCCCGCGACGGCGGTATCCCTGTGCCATCTTATGTGTCTGACCCACCGCAATCGCGGGCAAGCGCGCTCCTACAATCGTTCGTTCAGCGCTCGGGAGAGAGGGTTTCACACAACTTCGCCACCGCCCCCAGCATCTGCCCACTTGGCCGCTCGATGCCTTTATCCGGTACCACCAGCAGCCGGGCCTTGAGCGACGGCCAGGCTTTCCAGATATCCAGCTGGGACGCCGAGCCGGCCACCACCACTTCGGGATTACGCTGTAGCACCGCTTCCAGACTGACCTGCGGCGCGGGCTGGGCGAGGTCGGAAAACAGGTTGCGCGCCCCGCACACCTTCAGCGCATCGCTGATGATCTGCCCGCCGCCCACGGTGTACAGCGGCTGATCCCACACCTGATAGAACACACTGGTCGGCGTCTGCCGTCGATAGCGTGTTCTCAGATCAGCAAGCCGTTGACGAAAATCTCCTGCCACCTGCTGCCCCTGCTCGGCCCTGCCAAGGCGCTCGCCGATCTGCCCGATCTGCTCGGCCAGTTGATCCAGCGTATGCGGCTCGGCGGTAAAGGTGGGAATGTTCAGGCGCTGCAACTGGTCACGCTGGGCCGCACTGACACTGCCCGGCCACAGCAGCAACAAATCGGGGCGCAGGGCGAGCAACTGTTCCATGTTCAACTGGCCGTAACGCCCCACCGAAGGCACACCCGCAACCTGGGCGGGGCGTTCGCCACCATCGAGCACGCCGACCAACCGATCGGCAGCGCCCAGTTCGATCACGATTTCCGTCAGAGAAGGCGCGAGGCTGACCACGCGCTCGGCGGCGTTGACCTGCCAGGCAGTCACCACCAGCAGACAGCCGAGAACGCGGCGCATCAGGCCAACTGGCGAGGAATGCGGTACAGGGAAAGCAGAATGACGCTGGACAGCGCCAGGAGGGCCAGGGGAACGGCCTCAAGGTCCGCGAACACTGCCAGCGCGGCGATCCACGCAGGCAACCCGGCAAACAGGAACGCCATGCGTCGATCCGCCGCCAGCCGCAGCCAGGCGGCTGGCTCGTCCGGGGTGTCGAGGGCTTTCTGGGTACTGATCAAGGCGCGCTTGTAGACACCAAACGGCTTGATGCTGAGGAACATCGAGGCCACGCCTGCGATGAACAGCGGCATGGCGAACACCGACGGGCTGACCGGCCCTTCATCGCTGCTCAGGAACAGGCACACCACCAGCAACGGCGCCAGCGTCAGCGCCAGTTGCCGCCACCACGCCAGCGCCAGACGACGGCGCACATTGCCCCGTGTCACGCGGGATCGACCTCGCTCTGATGCTCGTTGCCCATCATGTGGCCGAGCTTGCCGGCCTTGGTGGCCAGGTACAGCTTGTTGTGCGGGTTGTGGCCGGTGTGCAGCGGCACGCGCTCGGCAACGTTGATGCCCATGTCGGTCAAGGCTTTGACCTTGCGCGGATTGTTGGTCATCAGGCGCAGGGATTTCACGCCCAGATGCTCAAGCATCGGCAGGCAGATGGCGTAGTCGCGCTGATCGGCGGCGAAGCCCAGGCGTTCGTTCGCTTCGACGGTGTCGGCACCGCCGTCCTGCAATTCATAGGCACGGATCTTGTTCATCAGACCGATACCACGCCCTTCCTGGCGCAGATACAACAGAACGCCGCGACCTTCGGCGGCAATGGCGCGCAAAGCGGCTTCAAGTTGCGAGCCGCAGTCGCAACGCTGGCTGAACAAGGCATCGCCTGTCAGGCATTCGGAATGCACGCGCCCCAGGACTGGAGCGCCATCCGACACATCACCCAGGCTGAGAACGACGTGTTCGCGACCGGTTTCCTCTTCGAGGAAGCCGTTCATTTTGAAAGTGGCAAAAGGGGTAGGCAGCTTGGAAGCCGCGACAAATACGACGGGCACCGTGTGCTCCTGATCAGTATGAGGACTGGAAATTAGCAAGGCCGCATTGTAACAGCAGGCTTCGACAGGCGCTTAGGCTGAATTGTCGGCCATTCAGATCAACATGTTCGATCATTGCTTGACCTTCGCCTTGACGCGGACTTCGTCGGCATCGAATGGATAAGGCTGTTTCCATTTCGCAAAGATCGGCCGCAGCTTGCCGGATTGCACCAGCCTGGCCATCCGTTCATCGAAGATGTCACGCAGCGCACGGCCCCGCTCGTTGTCTGCAAAGCTCAGGAACAGCGGAATGGCCGTAAGGTATGTCGTGCGAAAACGCTGCGGCTCCTTCGTCTGCCCGAGGATGAAGTCCACCTCGGGCCTTGCGTCGATGTACAGATCGGCGCGGCCGTGATCGAGCATCGAAAGGATATGGTCCCGCCGAGCCACTTCGTTGAAGTGCTGGACATTGGGCAGGTAGTGCTGGAATTCATAGCCCCGCACCCAGGCCAGGCGATAACTGCCCAGCGAAGCCAGGGTCGGCGCCGGATTGGACGCCAGGCCCAGGGCGTAGATTTCGTCAGTGTCGTAGTGCCACTTCGGATACAGCGTGCCTTCGACTTCATTCTCGTAGGCACCGACCCAGGCATCCGCCTCGCCCCGCTGCACCAGGCCAACGGCGCGGGTGTAGGGTTCGATGCGCGAGGCGACCTTGATCCCGGCTGGCTCGAACACCTCGCGCATCAGGTCCCAGCCCAGCCCGGTGCCGTCCGCCTCGGTGTAGGCATTCCACTGCTCGCTGACCAGCACGATGTCCTTGGGCTTGTCGGACGAAGCCTGGGCCGATACCAGCCCGGCAACCATCCAGCAACCCGCCACCAACGCCGAAAGGCCAGCCAGCCACTTCACACCCACGCGCCCCATGAGCCGTTTCCTATATGACGCCCCACACCCAGACTAGACCCTGCATCGCCAACCACGCAAAAACCCCGGCCAGTACATCGTCGAGCATGATGCCGACGCCGCCGTGAACATGCTTGTCGACCCAATGGATGGGCCAAGGTTTGAGAATGTCGAAAAACCGGAACACCAGAAAGCCCACCAGCAGCCAGACCCAGCCTTCGGGCACCAGCCACAGGGTGATCCACATGCCGACCATTTCGTCCCAGACGATGCCTTCGTGATCGTGCACCCGCAGATCGTCCGCCACCTTGCCGCACAGCCAGAAGCCGAACAGCATGGTGATGCCCAGCATCAGCCAGTAGCCCCAATCCGGCAGCATCTGCCACAGCGGAATGAATGGCACTGCAACCATCGAGCCCCAGGTGCCGGGCGCCTTGGGCAAGGTGCCGGAGCCGAAGCCGAAGGCCAGGAAATGCCAGGGGTTGGTCCATACCGACGGCGGAACGTTTTCCGCCGGGACCTGGTTAGGATGATCTGTCACCGTGTCTCCCGAAAATGTTGATAACCCCGAGTCAACGGAGTGACGTCCTGCCCATGCTCGTCGATCAGTGTGACGCCCTGCCCTTCGACCACCCGGCCGATCACGTGGACCGGCCAGCCAGCGGCGAGCAGGTCAGGCAGGCATGATGCCGGGAGCGTGAACGCGAGTCTGTAGTCATCGCCGCCACTGAGCGCAGCATTCAGCGCCTGGTCTGCGCCGAAAAATGCCAGCAGCGCGTCAGACATCGGCACTTTGTCTCGCTCTACCAGCAAGCGTACGCCCGATGCCAATGCGATGTGCCCGCAATCGGCGAGCAGTCCGTCGGAGATGTCCAGCGCCGCGCTGGCCTTGCCACGCAGCGCCATGCCCAGTTCAAGCTGCGGCTGGGGGGACCAGTAGCGCGCCAGCAGCGCCTCTGCGGTAGACGCCTGTGTCGTGCGCTGGTTCAACACCAGCGGCAGTGCCCCGGCGCCGTCGCCCAAGGGCCCGCCGACGCACAGCAGGTCCCCCGGCCGCGCGCCACCGCGGGTCAGCGCCAGGCCTTTGGGCACCGAGCCGAACACCGTCACGGTCAGGCTCAGAGGCCCGCGCGTGGTGTCGCCGCCGATCAGCCGCATCGAGCAAGCCTGGGCCATCTCGTTCAAACCACGGGCGAACGCTGAAAGCCAGGCAGCAGAAACGTCCGGCAGGGTCAGGGCAAGGGTGAATGCGAGGGGTTTGGCGCCCATGGCCGCCAGATCGCTGGCAGAGACGCCCAGGGCACGCTGGCCCAGCAGGAAAGGATCGCAGGCGTCGGGGAAATGCACCCCGGCCACCAGCGTGTCGGTGGACACCGCCAGCTGTTCGCCCGGCGGCACCGACAACAGGGCGCAGTCGTCGCCAATCCCCAATGCAACACCTTCGCCCGGCTGCGCGCAGGGCGCAGCGGCGAAGTAATTGCGGATCAGCTCGAACTCGCCCATGGCATCAAACACTCAAGGTTCTGGAGAGATCCAGACGCCTCAGCGCTTGTTGGCCTTGACTTCGACTTCGCGCAGACGCGGAGCCAGCTTGTCGAGCACGCCGTTGACGAACTTGTGGCCGTCGGTGGAACCGTAGACCTTCGCAAGCTCGATGCCTTCGTTGATGACCACGCGGTATGGCACGTCGATGCGTTCCATCAGTTCCCAGGTGGACAGGCGCAGAACGGCCAGTTCAACCGGGTCCAGCTCGTCGATGGTCAGGTCCAGGCACGGCGCCAGCGCGGTGTCGATCTGGTCTTTCCTGGTCGGTACACCGTGAAGAATTTCACGGAAATACGCGCCATCGACGTCGGTGAAATCGTTATCGACGCGAAATTGCGCTTCGATTTCGTTCAGCGATTGCTTGGCCATGTGCAGTTGATACAGGGCCTGGGTCGCCAACTGACGTGCAGCACGGCGCTTTTCACTTTTCGATGGCTTGCCGGCGTCCGCAGGGCGCGGATCGCGTGGGTTGAAGCGATCGCTTTCGTCGTTAATCACTTGGCCTCCAACTGCGCCAACAGGCTGACCATCTCGATGGCGGACAGGGCAGCTTCAGCGCCTTTGTTACCGGCCTTGGTGCCGGAACGTTCGATGGCTTGTTCGATGGAATCGACGGTCAGCACGCCAAAGGCGACCGGTACGCCGAACTCCATGGACACCTGGGCCAGGCCCTTGGTGCATTCGCCAGCCACGTATTCGAAGTGCGGAGTGCCGCCACGGATCACGGCGCCCAGGGCGATGATCGCGGAGAATTCGCTGCGCTGGGCGACTTTCTGCACCACCAGCGGGATTTCGAACGCGCCCGGGGCACGGATGATGGTGATGTCGCTTTCGCTCACGCCATGGCGAACCAGGGCATCAACGGCACCGCTCACCAGGCTTTCGACGACGAAGCTGTTGAAGCGGCCAACCACCAGGGCGTAGCGACCTTGTGGGGCGATGAAGGTACCTTCGATGGTCTTCAGGGTCATTCGGCTGAGTCTCATAATTAAAGAGCAAGCGCGCATCAGGCGCGCGCTTTCAGGGATTTTAGGCCACGAATCGGCGACCGCAGGGACAAAAGCCGTGAAATCCTGAGGTTTTCACGGCCGGTGACCTGCCGGTCTTTATTCGGAGGGCACGTATTCTACAACTTCCAGATCGAAACCGGATATCGCGTTGAACTTCATTGGCGAACTCATCAGGCGCATTTTGCGAACGCCCAGGTCGCGAAGGATCTGCGAACCCGCACCGACAGTGCTGTAGGTGGTCGGTGTCTTGACCGGCGCGGCACCTGCGGTTTCCCGCACATGGGCCAGCACCGCGTCGCCGTCGAGCGGGTGCCCGAGCAGCAGCACCACGCCGCTGCCTGCCTCGGCAACCGCCGCCATTGCAGCGCGCAGGCTCCAGCGGCCGGGCTGTTTGACCATCAGCAGGTCACGCAGCGGGTCCATGTTGTGCACGCGAACCAGGGTCGGTTCTTCCGCGCAGACCTTGCCCAGGGTCAGGGCCAGGTGAACGTCGCCTTCGACCGAATCACGGTAGGTCACCAGGTTGAACTGGCCCTGTTCGGTGTCCAGCGGCTGCTCGGCAATCCGCTGAACGGTACGTTCGTGAATCATGCGGTAGTGAATCAGGTCGGCGATGGTGCCGATCTTGATGTTGTGCTCGGCGGCGAAGACTTCCAGTTCGGCGCGGCGGGACATGGTGCCGTCGTCGTTCATAACTTCGCAGATCACGCCGGTCGGCTCGAAACCGGCCATCCGCGCCAAGTCGCACGCAGCTTCGGTGTGGCCAGCGCGGGACAGCGTGCCGCCGGCCTGGGCCATCAGCGGGAAGATGTGGCCGGGGCTGACGATGTCTTCGGCCCTGGCGTCCTTGGCGGCGGCAGCCTGCACGGTGCGGGCGCGGTCGGCAGCGGAAATGCCGGTGGTCACGCCTTCGGCGGCCTCGATGGAAACGGTGAACTTGGTGCCGAAGCCCGAACCGTTGCGCGGCGCCATCAGCGGCAGCTTCAGGGCTTCGCAGCGCTCACGGGTCATGGGCATGCAGATCAGGCCACGGGCGTAACGCGCCATGAAGTTGATGTGCTCGGGCTTGACGCACTCGGAGGCCATGATCAAATCGCCTTCGTTTTCGCGATCTTCGTCATCCATCAGGATGACCATCTTGCCTTGGCGAATGTCTTCAACCAGTTCTTCGATGCTATTGAGCGCCACGCGGCACCCCCTTCATTCAGGATTTGAGGTAGCCGTTGGCGGCCAGAAAGCTTTCAGTGATGTTGCCGCCCTGGGCTGGCGTCGGGTCGGCGGCCTTGTCACCGAGCAGCAGGCGCTCCAGGTAACGCGCCAGCAGATCCACCTCAAGGTTGATCTTACGGCCCGGGCGGTAGTCGCCCATGATGGTTTCGGCCAGCGTGTGCGGGACGATGGTCAGTTCGAACTCGGCGCCATTGACCGCGTTCACGGTCAGGCTGGTGCCGTCGACGGTGATCGAACCCTTGTGCGAGATGTACTTGGCCAGCTCACGAGGGGCGCGCATGCGGAACTGGATCGCGCGGGCGTTTTCCTCGCGGGACAACACTTCGCCGACGCCGTCGACGTGGCCGCTGACCAGGTGGCCGCCCAGGCGGGTGGTCGGGGTCAGGGCCTTTTCAAGGTTCACGCGGCTGCCGGTCTTCAGATCGACGAACGCGGTCACGTCGAGGGTTTCGCGGCTGACGTCAGCCCAGAAACCATCGCCCGGCAATTCCACGGCGGTCAGGCACACGCCGTTGACTGCGATGCTGTCGCCGAGCTTGACGTCGGAGAGGTCGAGTTTGCCGGTCTCTACATAAACGCGGACATCGCCGCCTTTGGGAGTGATGGCGCGGATGCTGCCGATGGATTCGATGATGCCGGTAAACATGGGTCCTCCAGGAGAACGGGGCCTGCGCATTAAGCGAAAGCCGGAATTATACTTCAGCTCCCAATACCGCGTGAAAACGTCGCGAGCGAAGGTAAGACAAGGCAAAAACAGGCGAGGACGCGGAGTTTAGGGCTTCTAAATGAGCAGTCCGAGCCTGTTTTTAACGCCGTATTACCGAGCGCAGCAGTTTTCATGGGGTATTCGCAGGTATTGCGATGACTCGCCAATTATTTCCAACGGCGCGCATTTCGACGATTTTCAGCTCCAGCGACTCGCTCATTTGCGCCAGCGGCAGGTCCAGCAACGGACGCGCAGAAGAGCCCATGAACTTGCCGGCGACGAAAATCTGGAATTCATCCACCAACCCCAGGCGGGTAAAAGCGCCCGCAAGCTTGGGCCCGGCTTCGACCAGTACGTCGTTGACGCCCCGGTTCGCCAGTTCGACCAGCAGCTTGCGCAGGTCCACATGCCCGCCGCTGCTGGGCAGCGCCAGCAATTCATGGCCTTCGTCGCTGTAGCGTTCACGGGCCGACGCAGCGGCGCAGGTCGCGACCAGCGCGTTGCCCGCCTTGAAGAACGGTGCATCGAGGGGCACGCGCAAACGGCCGTCGATCAACACTCGCAGGGGCGGGCGCGTCACGGCCAGTGCCGTCAGTTCGGCGTTCAGGCCCAGTTCGTCCGGGCGCACGGTCAGCCGCGCGTTGTCGGCCAGCACGGTATCGGCGCCGGTCAGCACCACGCTGGCCTGAGCGCGCAGACGCTGCACCGCAGAGCGCGCTTCTGGGCCGGTGATCCACTGGCTCTCGCCGCTGGCCATGGCGGTGCGACCGTCCAGGCTCATCGCCAGCTTCACGCGCACGTACGGCAGGCCGTGTTCCATGCGCTTGAGAAAGCCTTTGTTCAGCGCCCGCGCCTCGCCTTCGAGCACGCCACTCTGCACGGCGATACCGGCGCTCATCAGGCGTAACAGGCCGCGTCCGGCGACATCGGGGTTGGGGTCCTGCATGGCGGCGACGACCCGCGCCACGCCGGCGTTGACCAATGCATCGGCGCAGGGCGGCGTACGCCCATGATGGCTGCAGGGTTCGAGGGTGACGTAGGCGGTGGCGCCACGGGCCTTGTCGCCCGCCTGACGCAGCGCGTGGACTTCAGCGTGGGGCTCACCTGCGCGTACGTGCCAGCCTTCGCCGACGACTTCGCCATCACGCACGATCACGCAACCCACCCGGGGGTTGGGATGGGTGGAATACACACCCTTGCGCGCCAGTTCCAGCGCTCGCGCCATGTAGGAGGCGTCGAGCACGCTTTGCTCTGCGTTGGACATGCTCACTCTTTAACCGGCTCGCGGGCCAGTCGGTCGATTTCTTCGCGGAATTCGTTGAGGTCCTGGAACCGCCGATACACCGAAGCAAAGCGGATGTAGGCCACTTCGTCGAGCTTCTGCAGCTCGCTCATCACCAGCTCCCCGACGATCAACGACTTGACCTCGCGCTCGCCGGTCGCCCGCAGCTTGCTCTTGATGTGGGCCAGGGCTGCTTCAAGGCGCTCGACGCTGACCGGGCGCTTCTCCAGCGCACGCTGCATGCCGGCTCGCAGCTTCTCTTCGTCGAAGGGCTGGCGGCTGCCGTCCTGCTTGATCAGCCTTGGCAGCACCAGCTCGGCGGTTTCAAAGGTGGTGAAACGTTCGCCACAGGCCACGCACTCGCGGCGACGGCGGACCTGATCACCTTCGGCGACCAGACGGGAATCGATGACTTTGGTGTCGTTGGCACCGCAGAAGGGACAGTGCATGGTGGCAGGCAACAAAAAAAGGGAGGGCCATGGTAGCGCATCCCGCCGGCAAGACAAGTGCGGTTCTTTGAGGTATACAGACGCCCATCCGTGTGGGGCAAAAGCCGCCACCCTCGGCGATACTGCGTCATAGCTCGCATATCCCGTTCGTTTATCGTTTTAGCTGGAGCTGTTCATGACGCTACGTACGCTCGCTGCAATTTGCCTGGCCGGCCTGCTCGCTGCCTGTAGCACCGCCGAGGCGCCCAAACCTGCGGAACCGGCCAAGCCTGCCCCCAATGCGATCAAGCTGCCTGAAGGCCCGGGCCCGCTGCTGCCGTATCAGCGCGAACTGAGCGGCCAGTTGCTGGGCGTGCCGGCGGGCGCCGAGGTGGAACTGGCGCTGATGGTCATCGACGACCGCAATCGCCCGCAAAAACTGCTGAGCAGCACCAAGCTGACCGGCAACAATCAGTCGCTGCCGTTCCAGTTGCGCTTCAACCCCGAAGCCTTCCCCGTGGGTGCGCGGGTCGAGCTGCGCGGGCGCGCCAGCAAGTCCGGCCAGTTGATCCTGCATCTGCCGTCGGTACTGATCGCCAGGCCTGAGACCCAATCGCTGGGCCAACTGCAATTCTTCAAGATGCCATGACCCCGCCGTCGCACCTTCAGGCGCATCTGAGCCAACTGCTGGGCGATGCCCGGCTGGTGGCCGAGGCACTGCCGGGCACTGACCTCAAGTTATGGCTGATCGACGCGGACAACATGGACCGCGCCTTCAACCCTGAAGAAACCCGACGCATCCTCGAAGACCCGCCCTACTGGAGTTTCTGCTGGGCCAGCGGTCTTGCCTTGGCACGGTTTCTGGCCGAGCACCGGCATTGGGTCGAGGGCAAGCGCGTGCTGGATTTCGGCGCGGGCTCAGGGGTTGCCGGGATTGCCGCGATGAAAGCCGGGGCCCTGGAAGTGGTGGCCTGTGATCTCGATCCGGTGGCGATCGAGGCGTGCAGGGCCAACGCTGAACTCAATGGCGTGACGCTGGGGTATTCGGCGGACTTCTTCGCCGAGGCGGACCGTTTCGACCTGATCCTGGTGGCCGACGTGCTCTACGACCGCGCCAACCTGCCACTGCTCGATCAGTTTCTGACGCGTGGCCAGCAGGCGCTGGTGGCAGATTCGCGGGTCAAGGATTTCCAGCACCCGGCCTATAGCCGCCTGGGCATTCTCGACGCCCTGACCCTGCCGGATCTGGCCGAGCCGTGGGAGTTTCGCAAGGTCAGCCTGTACCACGCCACCCGCTGATACCCCCCGTAGGAGCGCGCTTGCCCGCGATGGCGGCATGTCAGACACCCTCGCAACGCCTGACACGCCGCCGTCGTCCGGATGCGGCCCAGACCAAGCGCGCTCCTACAGGTTTGGTGGAATGCTCTGCCGCCCTTTATAGTTGCCGCCATTGAGCCTTTTTTTCGAGACTTGCGATGAGCCAGGAAACGCCGTACATCTTCGATGCGACCACCGCCACTTTCGATCAGTTGGTTATCGAAAACTCCTTTCACAAACCCGTGCTGGTGGATTTCTGGGCCGAGTGGTGCGCGCCGTGCAAGGTGCTGATGCCGCTGCTGCAACAGATCGCCGAGAGCTACCAGGGCGAGCTGCTGCTGGCCAAGGTCGACTGCGATGCCGAGCAGGACATCGTCGGCCGCTTCGGCATTCGCAGCCTGCCGACCGTGGTGCTGTTCAAGGACGGCCAGCCGGTTGACGGCTTTGCCGGTGCGCAGCCTGAATCGGAAATCCGCAAACTGCTCGAACCCCATGTGCAGATGCCGCCGCCGGCCGCCGCCGATCCGCTGCAGACCGCCCAGGCGATGTTCGCCGAGAGCCATTTCGCGGAAGCGGAAGCGGTGCTGCAGACCATCCTCACCGAAGACAACACCAACGCTGCCGCGCTGATTCTGTACGCGCGCTGCCTGGCCGAGCGTGGCGAACTGGCTGAAGCGCGCACGGTGCTGGATGCGGTCAAGGGCGACGAGCACAAGGCAGCGCTGGCCGGCGCCAAGGCGCAACTGACGTTCCTGGGCGAAGCGAAAGTCCTGCCGGACGCCGCTGATCTGAAGACCCGCCTGGCGCAAAACCCGCAGGACGATGAAGCCGTGTACCAATTGGCGATTCACCAGCTTTCGCGCCAGCAGTACGAAGCTGCGCTGGACGGACTGTTGAAGCTGTTCATCCGCAACCGCAACTACAACGAAGGCCAGCCGCACAAGACGTTGCTGCAGGTGTTCGATCTGCTGGGCAACGACCACCCGCTGGTCACCACCTACCGCCGCAAGTTGTTTGCTGCGCTGTACTGAGCCATCCACGGTCCCGTAGCAGCACGGCTTGCCGGCGGGAGCGGTGTGTCAGGGCATGATGCTTTGACTGACACACCGCCCCCGCCGGCAAGCCGTGCTGCTACGGGGAATCGTTTCAAGATTCAGGGGATTGATTCAGGATTCAACCCAGTAATACTCCGGCGCATCGCCATGGCTCTCGACCCTGACGTTGGCGCTGTGGCGCATGCGCACCATCAGGCGTTTGCCCGCCGCCGTGCTGCCCGCCAACCCCTCAAGCTGCCCCAGCAGATCCGGCCCGCTCAAATGCCCGGCCTTGCGCAGCAGTTCCTGGGCGATGTCCCACGCGGCATCGTTGCGGCTGGCCAGCGGCTTGGCGACAGGGTCAGCCGCAGGTTTGTTCTCTGCCTGGACGCCGAGCTGCGCGCCCAGTCTGGCCCAATCGCTGTCGTCCATTTCCACAGTCAGATCCACCGGCACATCGCCAACGGTTCCACGGATTCGCAACATTTTGTGTGTCCTCTGATTGGCCGTGTGGCATGGTCCCACAGGATTCGCGGCAGACGCCATTACCCGTAGGAGCGCGCTTGCCCGCGATTGCGGTGGGTCAGCAACACAGATGTGGATGAAAGAACGCCGTCGCGGGCAAGCGC
>Ga0207655_1001565_pt1 | contig 20579 bp, 15 predicted proteins | sample KBSM44metaG_FD_184398 | JGI IMG/M metagenome (GOLD analysis project Ga0207655, IMG submission 184398) | Miscanthus rhizosphere microbial communities from Kellogg Biological Station, Michigan, USA - KBS M4-4 metaG (SPAdes) (version 2) | ecosystem: Host-associated > Plants > Roots > Rhizosphere >... | reverse complement strand
GCCGGACATGCCGTTCGTGCGCATGTGTTCGCGCCTCACCTACACCTGGCTGCTGCGCGAAGGGGTGGTGATCCACGAATACAAGCAACGTGCGCTGCACGGCAAGGTGGCGCTGATTGACCACGAATGGTCGACCGTGGGCTCCAGCAACCTCGACCCGTTGAGCCTTGCGCTGAACCTTGAGGCCAATCTGTTCATCCGCGACCGAACGCTGAACGAGCAGCTGCATCAGCACTTGCAGGACCTGGCGGCCGCCCACAGCAAGCAGGCCAACCTCAAAGGGCTGGCGAAAGGGCAGTGGTGGCGGGCGCCGATGATCTTCCTGAGCTTCCACTTTCTGCGGCATTTCCCTGCCATCGCCGGCCTGTTTCCGGTCCACGGTCCGCGGCTCAAACCCATGCGCGCCGCCGACGGGCTGCCAGAGGCTCAGGTGCTCAAGCATGAATTGGCGCCTGAACAGGAGAAGTCGTCATGAGCGGTCTGTCGCGGACAACCGGGCACCCAGGCACGGAGCAGGCCACTGGCAAACACGGCCCCTGGCTGAAGTGGGCCAAGCGCCTGTTCACACTGTTTTTCTTCGTCGCCGTGCCGGTGTTGCTGTTTCTGCTGGTGAGAAACCTGGACTGGAACGAGGTGACCCACGCGCTGGAATCCTACAAGGCCAGCACCCTGGCGTTGGGGTTTGTGGTGGCAGTGGGCAGTTACCTGACCTATTGCGGATTCGATGTGCTGGCGCGGCGCTACACCGAGCACAAGCTGTCGGTGAAGCAGATCGTGCCGGTGACCTTCGTCTGTTACGCCTTCAACCTGAACCTGAGTTCCTGGGTCGGCGGCATCGCCCTGCGTTACCGTTTGTATTCGCGGCTGGGGCTGGATGTGCCGACCATCACACGCATTCTCAGCCTGAGCCTGGTGACCAACTGGCTGGGCTACATGCTGCTGGCCGGGTTCGTGTTCGCCGGGGATTTCATCGACCTGCCCGAAGGCTGGAAGATCGGCGACACGACGCTGCAGTTGATCGGCTTCGTGTTGCTGGCGGTGTGTTTCGGGTACTTTCTGGCGTGCCGCTTTTCTCATCGGCGCACCTGGACCATTCGCAAGCAGAAGCTGGTCTTGCCGTCGTTGAACCAGGCACTGCGCCAGGCCTGCCTGGGGGCGCTGAACTGGGGGCTGATGGCGCTGCTGATCTACATACTGCTGCCGGAAAAGGCCTTCTATCCGGCGGTGCTGGGGATTTTGCTGATCAGCAGCATCGCCGGGGTCATCGCTCATATCCCGGCGGGGCTTGGGGTGCTGGAAACGGTGTTCATTACGCTGATGCAGCATCAGTTCAGCAAGGGGCAGTTGCTGGCGGCGCTGATTGGCTATCGGGTGATTTATTTCCTGATTCCGCTGATGCTGGCGGTGGTGGTGTATCTGGTGCTGGAGAAACGGGCCAAGGGCATGCGCAGGCGCAATGAAGCGCGGGATCTCTGATTTTTGTATTGATGATTGTTCCCACGCTCTGCGTGGTAACGGCTGGTTCGACGCTCTGCGTCTTTGGGCGACGCCGTTGTTGTGTGTATATCCGTTATGGCGGTGGTTGGGCTTTAGGGTTTCGCCCCTTACGGGCGACCTACTTTCCTTACGGGGAAAGTAGGCAAAGCCATTGCGACAGGCTGGGGTCCTTCGGACTTCCCTCGACTCCGGCGCCGTTCCGGGGGCACGCCATGATGGGCCATCCATGGCCCGCACGGCTTTCGCGGCTTCCTGCCGCTCATCCCCCTCCACGACACCTGCGCTCGGCCTGGCGCCTTTACGTCGCGTTCGGCGGTGTCTGAACCACCGCGTAAGAAGATCAAAATCTAAAACACACCCCCGACCCGTAGCAGCACGGCTTGCCGGCGGGGACGTCCGTAAGATCGCCCCCGCCGGCAAGCCGTGCTGCTACGGGTGGGGGTTGCATCTGTAGGAGCGCGCTTGCCCGCGACGGCGGTGGTGCATCCGACACCTCTCCATCGAATGTACCGCCCATTCGCGGGCAAGCGCGCTCCTACGATTTTGGGTATGGCAAATAATACGGAACTGATGGCGTCCGCAAGATCGACCCCGCCGTAAGGACGGGAGGGTGAATCCCCGGCACCACAACTAACGGATCAGCCTCCAATCAAAAGCCAAAAACACCTCAATCCTCAAACCCCACCTGCTCCGAAATCTCATCCACCTTCAATTCCAACCGATACGCCACAGCGATAAACAACGCCTGACACAAACACAGCGTCGCACTCAATGAGCGAAACGCAAACGAGCTCCCCTCATTGACCAACAACACCGCATTGGCCCGTTTGGCCAGCGGCGACAGGTTGCTGTCGGTAATGATCAACGTCTTGGCCTGATGATGCTGGGCAATGCGCAGGCAGTGCTGCGTCTCCTTGCCATAGGGCGTGAAGCTGATCGCGATTACCAGGTCATTGGCGCGCACGCTGCGCATCTGCTCGCGATAGCTGCCGCCAAGGCCCGACACCAGATGGATGCGCTTGTTGGTGTGCTGCAGGTTGTAGACCAGATAATCGGCCACCGCGAACGAGCGGCGCACGCCGACCACGTAGATGTTGTCGGCGTTGACCACCAGATCCACAGCCTTTTCGAACGACTCGTCGTCCAGCTCCAGCGCAAGCCGCTCAAGCCCGGACAGCGTGGCGTTCACGCATTCGCGCGCCAAGTCGCCGCCGCTGGCTTTCTGCGATTTGTTGGCGATCATGCTGCGGATGCGTTGCTGGTAGTTCTGCACCGGCGTGGCCTTGTGGGTGTAGGCCTCACGAAACAGCGCCTGCATTTCACTGAAGCCACTGAAGCCGAAGCGCTGGGAAAACCGCACGATGGCCGACGGGTGCACTTCACACTCGCGGGCGATGTCGCTGATGCGGTCGACCATGATCCGGTCGCTCTGCTGGCTCATGTAGCTGGCGATGCGCTTGAGCTGGCGCGGCAGGCTTTCGTATTCGGCGGTGATCAGCTTGAGCAGGGCATCAGCGGTTTCCGGCGCGGTGATGGACGACGCGGGGCTGTCGTCGGTGTCAGGCAGGGACGGCTGATCAGTGCTGGACATACGTTCGGATCCTCAAGCTTTTCTTATCGCCCCAGTTTACAGGGCTTCACATTTATATCCTGCCTGTTTAGCACGATCTGCCAGCATTTGCGCAAAATAGAAAAAAAGTTCCACATGAAAATAATTTAGAAAAAATCATTGATCCGGACGCGATGCCGTTCTAGTCTGCATTCACGAACGCGGCCTGCACCTCTCACGCAGGCCTGGCTGATAACAATAAATATGAGGAGCCGGCATGGGCCAGACTCGTTTTGCCAGTGGACGTCAGTTGGATGTGGTGTGCCTTGGGCGTCTGGGCGTGGACCTGTACGCGCAGCAGATCGGCGCGCGGCTGGAAGATGTCTCAAGTTTCGCCAAGTACCTGGGCGGGTCCTCCGCCAACATCGCGTTTGGCACGGCGCGCCTCGGGGTGAAGTCGGCCATGCTGACCCGCGTCGGCGACGATCACATGGGGCGTTTCCTGGTGGAATCCCTGGCCCGCGAAGGCTGCGATGTCAGTGGCATCAAGGTCGATGCCGAACGCCTGACGGCCATGGTGCTGCTGGGCATCAAGGATCGCGAAACCTTCCCGCTGGTGTTCTACCGGGAAAACTGCGCCGACATGGCCCTGGCCGCCGAAGACATCGATGAGGCGCAGATCGCGTCGAGCAAGGCGCTGTTGATCACCGGCACCCATTTCTCCACCGACCAGGTGTTCAAGGCCAGCAGCCAGGCGCTCGATTACGCCGAAAAGCACAACGTCAAGCGCGTGCTGGACATCGACTATCGCCCGGTGCTCTGGGGCCTGACCGGCAAGGCCGATGGCGAGACCCGCTTCGTCGCCAACCAGAGTGTCAGCCAGCATGTGCAACGCATTCTGCCGCGCTTCGACCTGATCGTCGGCACCGAAGAAGAATTTCTCATCGCCGGCGGCTCGACCGACCTGCTCGGCGCCCTGCGTAACGTGCGCGAGCTGACCGCCGCTACCCTTGTCGTCAAGCTCGGGCCACAAGGCTGCACGGTGATCCATGGAGCGATTCCTGCGCGGCTCGAAGACGGCGCGATCTACCCCGGCGTGCGTGTCGAGGTACTGAACGTGCTGGGCGCAGGCGACGCGTTCATGTCCGGTTTTCTGAAAGGCTGGCTCAACGACGAAAGCGACGAGCGCTGCTGCCAGTTGGCCAATGCCTGCGGGGGGCTGGTGGTGTCGCGCCATGCCTGCGCCCCGGCCATGCCGACGCTGGCGGAACTGGACTACCTGTTCCAGAGCCCGGTGCCGATCACCCGTCCCGACCAGGACGTCACGCTGCAGCGGCTGCATCAGGTCAGCGTGCCGCGCCGGGAATGGAAGCAGCTGTTCATTTTCGCCTTCGATCATCGTGGACAACTGGTGGAACTGGCGCAGAAGGCCGGGCGTGACCTGGCCTGCATCGGTCAGCTCAAGCAGTTGTTCATTCAGGCGGTGGAGCGGGTCGAGGCCGACTTGGCCCGGCGCGGAATCGCCGCCGATGTCGGGCTGCTGGCCGATCAACGCTTCGGCCAGGATTCGCTGAACGCTGCCACCGGCCGCGACTGGTGGATCGCCCGGCCGGTCGAAGTGCAGGGCTCGCGACCGCTGGCGTTTGAGCATGGCCGTTCCATCGGCAGCAACCTGATGGCCTGGCCCAAGGAGCAGATCATCAAATGCCTGGTGCAATACCATCCCGATGACGAACCCATGCTGCGCCTGGAACAGGAAGCGCAACTGATGGGGCTGTATCAGGCGTCCCAGGCCAGCGGTCATGAATTGTTGCTGGAGGTCATTCCGCCCAAGGATCACCCCAGCACTCACCCCGAGGTGATCTATCGCTCCCTCAAACGCCTCTACAATCTGGGGATTTACCCTGCGTGGTGGAAGATCGAAACCCAGCCGGCGCACGTCTGGGAACAGCTCGATGCACTGATTCAGGAGCGCGACCCTTACTGCCGTGGCGTCGTGTTGCTGGGCCTGAACGCCCCGGCCGAAGCACTGGCTGCCGGCTTTCGCGAAGCGAGCCACAGTTCGACCTGCCGCGGGTTTGCCGTGGGCCGCACGATTTTCCACGAGCCCAGCCGCGCCTGGCTGGAAGGGGAGATCGATGACGCGGGGCTCATCAGCCGGGTGCAGAGCACCTTCGGTTTCCTGATCGAATCCTGGCGCGAGGCGCGGGGCTGAGCACCTGACTTGATCCGCTGCAATCCCATGTTCAACGCGAAAAAAACAACAAAGGTCCAGCCATGCATGCTTCTGCAATCCGAATTGGCATCAACCCGATTTCCTGGAGCAACGACGATCTGCCGGCCCTGGGCGGCGAAACCCCGCTGAGCACCGCCTTGAGCGAGGGCCGGGAAATCGGTTACGAAGGCTTCGAACTCAACGGCAAGTTCCCCAAGGACGCCAAGGGTGTTGCCGATGTGCTCAAGCCCTATGACCTGGCGCTGGTGTCGGGCTGGTACTCCAGCCGCCTGGCCAGCCGCTCGGTGGCCGAAGAGATCGAAGCCATCGCCGGCCACGTCGAGCTGCTCAAGCACAACGGCGCCAAGGTGCTGGTCTACGGTGAGGTGGCCGACTCGATCCAGGGCCAGCGCATTCGTCTGGTGGAGCGTCCGCGCTTTCACAGCGAGGCGGCGTGGCAGCAATACGCGGACAAACTCACGGAGCTTGCGCGTTTCACCTTGTCACAAGGCGTGCGCCTGGCGTATCACCACCACATGGGCGCCTATGTCGAATCCCCTGAAGACATCGACAAACTGATGGCGCTGACCGGCAGTGAAGTGGGCCTGCTGTTCGATTCGGGCCATTGCTACATGGGCGGTGGCGAGCCGCTTGCAGTGCTGCGCAAACACATCGACCGGGTGTGCCATGTGCACTTCAAGGACGTGCGCAAACCGGTGGTGCAACTGGCGCGCAATAATTTGTGGAGCTTTCCGGATTGCATCGTCAATGGCACCTTCACCGTGCCGGGCGATGGCGACATTGATTTCGCAGCCCTGCTCGATGTGCTGATAAAGGCGCGCTACGAGGGCTGGCTGGTGGTCGAGGCCGAGCAGGATCCTGCCGTCGCACCCAGCTATGTCTATGCGAAGAAAGGCTACGACACCCTGCGCAGCCTGCTGGCCGCTGCGCAAAAGCAAGGGAGTTTGTGAACATGAATCTTCTGGTCAAGAGCAAGGCTGAAGGGCGCGATGTGGTGGCCCTGGGTGAGGGCGTGCTGGAGTACGTCGGGTTTGCTGCCCATCGCCTGACAGTGGGCGAGCGTCTGCCGGTCAGCGCGGGCGACAAGGAGCTGTGCCTGGTGCTGCTCAGCGGGCGCGTCAGTGTCAGCGGCGAAGCGCCGGGGCAGGGCGCCTTCAACTGGGAAAACATCGGCGACCGACAATCGGTGTTCGAAGACAAATCGCCCTTCGCCGTGTACCTGCCGCCCGGCAGCCAGGCGCAGGTGGTGGCCTTGAGCGCTGTGCAGATCGCGGTGTGCGCGGCGCCCGGCAATCCCGAAGGGGATCTGCCTGCACGCTTGATCAAGCCCGACACCATGAAGCGCAGCGTGCGCGGCAAGGCGGCCAACACCCGTTATGTGTGCGACATCCTGCCGGATTCGGAGCCTGCCCATTCGCTGCTGGTGGTGGAAGTGCGCACGCCGTCGGGTCATTCATCCAGCTACCCGCCGCACAAGCACGACAAGGACGACCTGCCTCACGAGAGTTTTCTGGAGGAGACCTACTACCACCAGATCAACCCGCCACAGGGCTTCATCTTCCAGCGCGTCTACACCGACGATCGCAGCATCGACCAGGCCATGGCCGTGGAAAACAACGACCTGGTCACGGTGCCCAAGGGCTACCACCCGGTCAGCGTGCCCTACGGCTACGAGTCCTACTACCTGAACGTGATGGCCGGCCCCAAACGCGCCTGGCAATTTCACAACGATCCGCAGCATCAGTGGCTGCTGGATCTCTGAACCTCACACATACCCCGTAGCAGCCCGGCCGGGCGGCGTTCCGCTTGCCGGCGGGAGCGGTGGATCAGCAACATCATGGTCGCCTGACACACCGCACCCGCCGGCAAGCCGTGCTGCTACGTAAGTAAACACTTCAAGGAGCCCCGCAATGAGCAACGCCCCGATCATCGGCCACTGCATCAATGGCCAGGTACAGGACGCCAGCGAGCGATTCAGCGATGTGTTCAACCCCGCCACCGGCGAGGTCCAGGCCCGGGTGGCGCTGGCCGAACTTGCAACCGTCGACCAGGCGGTAGCCGCCGCCAAGGCCGCGTTCCCGGCCTGGGCTGACCAGTCCTCCCTGCGTCGCGCGCGGGTGATGTTCAAGTTCAAGGAACTGCTCGACCAGCACCACGACGAACTGGCCGAAATCATCTGCCGCGAACACGGCAAGGTGTTTTCCGATGCCAAGGGCGAAGTGGTGCGCGGCATCGAGATCGTCGAGTTCGCCTGTGGCGCGCCGAGCCTGTTGAAAAGCGATTTCAGCGACAACATCGGCGGCGGCATCGACAACTGGAACCTGCGCCAGCCCCTGGGCGTGTGCGCGGGCATCACCCCGTTCAACTTTCCGGTCATGGTGCCGCTGTGGATGATTCCCATGGCGCTGGTGACCGGCAACTGCTTCATCCTCAAGCCTTCGGAGCGCGACCCTTCGGCCAGCCTGCTGATGGCCCGCCTGCTCAAGCAGGCCGGATTGCCGGACGGCGTGTTCAACGTGGTCCAGGGCGACAAACTGGCGGTCGATGCGCTGCTTCAGCACAAGGATGTCGAGGCGATTTCCTTCGTGGGCTCGACGCCCATTGCCGAGTACATCTACCAGCAAGGCACTGCCAACGGCAAACGGGTACAGGCGCTGGGCGGCGCGAAGAATCACATGATCGTGATGCCCGATGCCGACCTGGACCAGGCAGCCGACGCCTTGATTGGAGCCGCCTACGGTTCGGCGGGCGAGCGCTGCATGGCGATTTCCATCGCCGTGGTGGTCGGTGATGTGGGCCAGAAGCTGATCGATAAACTGCTGCCACGCATCGACTCGCTCAAGGTCGGCAACGGCATGAACAAGGATTCGGACATGGGCCCGCTGGTCACGGGGGTGCACAAGGCCAAGGTCGAGGGCTACATCGAACAGGGCGTGAAGGAAGGCGCGAAACTGATCGTCGATGGCCGCAACTTCAAGGTACCGGGCGCCGAGAATGGCTTCTTCGTCGGCGCAACGCTGTTCGATGACGTCACCCCTGAGATGACCATCTATAAAGAAGAGATTTTCGGGCCGGTGCTGGGCATCGTTCACGTGGCGGATTTCGCCGCAGCGGTGGAGCTGATCAACGCCCATGAGTTTGGCAACGGTGTGTCGTGCTTCACCAGTGACGGCGGCATCGCCCGCGCGTTCGCCCGCAGCATCAAGGTGGGTATGGTCGGGATCAATGTGCCGATTCCGGTGCCGATGGCCTGGCATTCGTTCGGTGGCTGGAAGCGCTCGCTGTTCGGCGACCACCACGCCTACGGCGAAGAGGGCTTGCGTTTCTACAGCCGCTACAAGAGCGTGATGCAGCGCTGGCCGGACAGCATCGCCAAGGGCGCGGAGTTCAGCATGCCCACGGCCAAATAACGCATACGCCGAACTCTGTAGGAGCGCGCTTGCCCGCGACGAGGCAGGTACATCCAACGCATATCTTGCGTTCGAACGATTGCCGTCGCGGGCAAGCGCGCTCCTACAAGCTGTTTACGTACCTCCAATAAAAACAAGGTGCAAGCATGACCACGACACGATTGACCATGGCCCAGGCCCTGGTGAAGTTTCTCGATAACCAGTACGTCGAAGTCGACGGCGTGCAGAGCAAATTCGTCGCCGGGGTGTTCACCATTTTCGGCCACGGCAATGTATTGGGCCTGGGCCAGGCCCTCGAGCAGGACAGCGGCGAGCTGGTGGTGCATCAGGGCCGCAACGAACAGGGCATGTGCCACGCGGCGATGGGGTTTGCCAAGCAACACCTGCGCCGCAAGATCTACGCCTGCACCTCATCGGTGGGGCCGGGCGCGGCGAACATGATCACGGCGGCGGCCACTGCGTCGGCCAACCGCATCCCGCTGTTGCTGCTGCCGGGGGATGTGTACGCCAGCCGTCAGCCCGACCCGGTGCTGCAACAGATCGAGCAATTCCACGACCTGAGCATCAGCACCAACGACGCCTTCAAGGCCGTGAGTAAATACTGGGACCGCATCAACCGTCCCGAGCAGTTGATGAGCGCCGCGCTTAATGCCATGCGCGTACTCACCGACCCCGCCGAAACCGGCGCGGTGACCCTGGCCCTGCCTCAGGACGTGCAGGGTGAGGCCTACGACTACCCCGACGCTTTCCTGCAAAAACGTGTGCACCGCATCGACCGTCGCCCGCCGACCCAGGCCATGCTCAAGGACGCCCTGGCGTTGCTCAAGGGCAAGCGCAAACCGCTGCTGATCTGCGGCGGGGGCGTGCGGTATTCCGGTGCGGCGGCGCAGTTGCAGGCCTTCGCCGAGCGCTTCGACATTCCCTTCAGCGAGACCCAGGCCGGCAAGAGCGCCATCGTCTCGGCCCATCCGCTGAACATGGGCGGGATCGGCGAAACCGGCTCGCTGGCCGCCAACACCCTGGCCCGCGAGGCGGATCTGATCATCGGAGTCGGTACCCGCTACAGCGACTTCACCACCGGTTCCAAGTCGCTGTTCCAGAACCCGGATGTGCAGTTTCTCAACCTCAACGTCGGCGCCTTCGACGTGCAAAAGCTCGATGGCGTGCAGGTGCTGGCCGACGCGCAACTGGCGTTGCAGGAGCTGGCGAACGGGCTGGGTGACTACCGCGCGCAATGGGGTGACGCACCTCGCCAGGCCCGTGCGGCGCTGGATGCCGAAGTCGATCGCCTGTACGCGGTGCAATACCTGACCCAGGATTTCGAACCGGAAGTGGCCGGGCACCTCGATCCGCAGGTACTCCGGGATTTCATCGAGATGACCGGCTCGTGCCTCACCCAAAGTCGCGTCCTGGGCGTGCTGAATCAGCAGTTGCCGGAAGATGCGGTGATCGTCGCCGCAGCGGGCAGCCTGCCTGGGGATCTGCAACGGGCATGGCGCAGCACCAGTGTCGACAGCTACCACGTCGAGTATGGCTATTCGTGCATGGGTTACGAAGTGAACGCCGCGCTGGGGGCGAAGATGGCCGCGCCCGAGCGCGAGGTGTATGCGCTGGTGGGTGACGGCTCGTACATGATGCTGCACTCGGAACTGGCGACCTCTATTCAGGAGCGGCGCAAGATCAACGTGGTGCTGCTGGACAACATGGCCTTCGGTTGCATCAACAACCTACAGATGGGCAACGGCATGGGCAGTTTTGGCACCGAATTTCGGTATCGCAACCCGGAAACGGGGCAGCTCGACGGCGACTTCGTGCCGGTGGATTTCGCCATGAGCGCGGCGGCCTATGGCTGCAAGACCTACAAGGTGAAGACCGTCGAGGAGCTTGAAGCGGCGCTGGCCGATGCACGCAAGCAGACAGTCTCGACACTGATCGATATCAAGGTGCTGCCCAAGACCATGATCCACGGCTACCTGTCGTGGTGGCGCGTGGGCGTGGCCGAGGTGTCGACCAGTGGCAAGACCGCCGAGGCGTACGAACGGCAGAAAACGATGCTGGCCAAGGCCCGCAAGTATTGATTCACATCGCACCTGTAGGAGCGCGCTTGCTCTGGGCCGCATTCGGACGACCGCGGTGTGTCATTGAAACAATATTTGCCTGACACACCGCCGTCGCGGGCAAGCGCGCTCCTACAAGTCAAGGAGAAACCCATGAAAATCGGACTCATCGGCTACGGCAAGGGCGGACGCTTCTTCCATGCGCCGCTCCTGGCCAGCCTGCACGGCGCAACCTTCGCCGGCGTGGTGACGCGCTCCCCGGAGCGACGCCAGGAACTGCAACAGGACCATCCAAAAGTACCGGCTTTCGACAGCCTGGCCGATCTGGTGGCCTCGGGCGTCGATGCCGTGGTGATTTCCACGCCGCTGGCCTCGCGTCGGGCGCTGATTCTGGAAGCCATCGAACTGGGCGTGCCGGTGGTCAGCGACAAACCCTTCGCCCCTGATGCAACGCATGCTCAGGAACTGGTGGACGCCGCCGAGCGTCGCGGCGTTCTGCTGGGGGTGTACCAGAACCGGCGCTGGGACTCGGATTTTCTCACCGTGCGCAAACTCATCGACCAGGGCGTGCTGGGGCAGATCACCCGGTTCGAATCCCGGGTCGAGCGCTACTCGCCGTCGTCGGTGGGCAAGGAATCGGGTGGCGGCATCTTGCGCGATCTGGGCAGCCATCTGGTGGACCAGGCGCTGCTGCTGTTCGGCCCGGTGAAGCGGGTCTACGCCGAGCTGGAGTTCGCCACGCCCGAGCAGAAAGTCGATCACGGGTTTTTCGTGTCACTGATCCATGCCAGTGGCGTGACCTCGCATTTATGGGGCAACTGCCTGCAGAACGCTCAAGGACCACGTTTTCGCGTCAACGGTGCTCAGGGCTGCTATACCGTTGAGGGCCTGGACGGTCAGGAGGCCGCCGCTCTGGCCGGGCAGTCTCCCAAGTCCGAGGGCGAGCGCTGGGGCGTCGAGGAACACCGACGCTGGGGCTGGTTCGAGCAGGGCGAACACCGCGAGCGAGTGCCCTCCGAACGAGGCTGCTGGACCGAGTTCTATCGCCAGCTGCAGGAAGCGGTGATGAACCAGGGCAAGAACCCGGTGGACGCACGCGATGCAGTGGCTTCGGCCAAGGTGCTGGATGCCGCGCGGATCAGCGCCCAGGAAGGGCGGGTGGTGACCCTCTAACGGCTTCCACCTGTAGGAGCGCGCTTGCCCGCGACGGCGGTGTGTCAGGCAAAGGTTGTTTCAATGACACTCCGTGGTCGCGGGCAAGCGCGCTCCTACAGGGGGAATCGTGGAAAACGCCGTAGAAAAATGAAATAGAAATAAATTCTAAAATCAGTTGAAGTAGAAATTATTTTCCAATAAAGTCATTTCCAGGTTGCCGAATCTCGACGTCCAGCCCTGTATCGGACCTTTCCTACACAGGGCTGGGCGGACGAAACAAAAAACAAGAACGCCAAAAAAGACAGGTACCGTCGATGAATATCCTCAAACGCGCCGTTCAGGCCTGCAGGACCGTATCACGCTCTCTTGTTGCTTCCCGCGCTGTCTCTGCCCTCAAGCCATCCCTTGCCGCCGCGCTCGACAAAACCCTCGAAACCGCCGCCCGCGTGCTCTGTGTGCAAAGCCACGGGGTGATGGTCTGCGGCTCGTCGGCGGCGTCGGTGGCGCACTTCTGCAATCCACATTTTTCAAGCTCCAGCGGCACAGTCTGAACATCCGCAGTCGTTAGCCAATTCACTACAACAACAAGAATTTGGAGAAAGACCGTTCATGAACACCAAAGCCCGTTTTACCTCCCTGGCACTGGCCCTGATGCTCGGCAGCGGCGCAACCCTGGCAGCCGACCTGAAAATCGGCGTGGCCATGTCGCAGTTCGATGACACCTACCTGACCTACATGCGCGAAGACATGGGCAAGAAGGCCAAGGACATGGGCGGCGTCGACCTGCAATTCGTCGATGGCCGCAACGATGTGAACAAGCAACTCGACCAGGTGCAGGAGCTGATCGGCAAGAAAGTCGATGCACTGATCGTCAACCCGGTCGACACAGCCGCCACCGGTCGCATCACCAAGGCGGCCACCGCTGCCGGGATCCCGCTGGTCTACGTCAACCGTCGCCCGGATGATCCCAAGCTGCCGGCGGGCGTCGCCTCGGTCACCTCCGATGACAAGGAAGCGGGCCGCATGCAGATGGAATACCTGGCCAAGAAGATGGACGGCAAGGGCACCGTGGTGATCTTGCTGGGTGAACTGTCCAACAACTCGACCCGCGACCGTACCGAAGGGGTCAAGGAAGTCCTGAAGAAATACCCCGGCATCAAGATCGCCGAGGAACAGGAAGGGGCGTGGGGCCGGCAGAAAGGCATGGACATCACCAACAACTGGCTGACCCAGGGCCGCGATTTCAGCGCAGTGGTTTCCAACAATGACGAGATGGCCATCGGCGCCGCCATGGCCTTGAAACAGGCCGGCAAAAAGCAGGGCGATGTGCTGGTCGCAGGCGTCGATGGCACGCCCGACGGGCTGAGCGCGGTGAAGAAAGGCGATCTTACGGTCTCGGTGTTCCAGGACGCCAAGGGGCAGGGCGAAGGCTCCATCGACGCCGCAGTGAAACTGGCGAAAAAGGAATCGTTGCCTGAACAGGCGATCGTGATTCCGTTCAAGCTCATCACTCCGGAAAACGTCAGCACCTTCTAATAACGTTCACATCACGACAACTGACAGGGCCCGGTGGCTGAAGCCTCCGCCGCCCATGTCAGGTGAGGAGCCTGTGACCATGTTCGCTTCCGCTACTGCGACCCCTGTCCAACCCGAGCTTGCCGGCACTGGCGCCGAACACCCTTATCTTCTGGAAATCACCAACATCAGCAAGGGTTTCCCCGGTGTGGTGGCGCTGGACAACGTAGAGCTGCGCGTGCGTCCCGGCAGTGTGCTGGCCCTGATGGGTGAGAACGGCGCAGGCAAGTCCACCCTGATGAAAATCATCGCCGGGATCTACCAGCCCGACACCGGCGAAATCCGCCTGCGCGGCAAGCCGGTGGTGTTCGAGACGCCGCTTGCGGCGCTGCAATCAGGCATCGCGATGATTCACCAGGAACTCAACCTGATGCCGCACATGAGCATCGCCGAGAACATCTGGATCGGCCGCGAACAGCTGAACGGGCTGCACATGGTCGATCACCGCGCCATGCACCGTTGCACCCAGGACCTGCTGGACCGGCTGCGCATCAACCTTGACCCCGAAGAACACGTCGGCAACCTGAGCATCGCCGAACGGCAGATGGTCGAGATCGCCAAGGCGGTGTCCTACGACTCCGACGTGCTGATCATGGACGAACCCACCTCGGCCATCACCGAGAAGGAAGTGGCCCACCTGTTTTCGATCATTGCCGACCTGCGTGCGCAGGGTAAGGGCATCATCTACATCACCCACAAGATGAACGAAGTGTTCGCCATCGCCGACGAAGTGGCGGTGTTTCGCGACGGCGCCTACATCGGCCTGCAGCGCGCCGACAGCATGGACGGCGACAGCCTGATCTCGATGATGGTCGGCCGTGAACTGACACAGTTATTCCCGGAGCGGGACAAGCCGGTGGGCGATCTGCTGCTCTCGGTGCGCGACCTGGCCCTGGACGGTGTCTTCGAGGGTGTGTCCTTCGACCTGCACGCCGGCGAAGTGCTGGGCATCGCAGGGCTGATGGGGTCCGGGCGGACCAACGTCGCCGAAACCATCTTTGGCATCACGCCCTGCAGCCGAGGGGAGATTGTGCTCGACGGTGCGCCGATCAAGGTCACCGATCCGCATTTCGCCATCGAGAAAGGCTTTGCCCTGCTGACCGAGGACCGCAAGCTCAGCGGGCTGTTTCCTTGTCTGTCGGTGCTGGAAAACATGGAGATGGCGGTCCTGCCTCATTACGTGGGCAACGGCTTCGTGCATCAGAAGGCCCTGCGCGCCCTGTGCGAGGACATGTGCAAGAAGCTGCGGGTCAAGACGCCGTCGCTTGAGCAGTGCATCGACACCCTCTCGGGCGGCAACCAGCAGAAGGCCCTGATCGCCCGCTGGCTGATGATCAACCCGCGCATATTGATTCTCGACGAGCCGACACGCGGCATCGACGTCGGCGCCAAGGCCGAGATCTACCGGCTGATTTCCATGCTCGCCAGCGAAGGCATGGCGGTGATCATGATTTCTTCGGAACTGCCGGAAGTGCTGGGCATGAGCGACCGGGTCATGGTCATGCACGAAGGCGAAATGATGGGCACCCTGGATCGCGCCGAGGCAACTCAGGAGCGGGTCATGCATCTGGCGTCGGGCCATTCGGTCCATTGACGGCGGTTTGCCAAAGGCCCGTCTCGGGTCAGAACAAGAACAAGAGGCAGCTATGAAGATGAACGCGATACTGGACAACAAACCGGCGCTGGCCCCGAACAAGCACAAGCGCCGCCTGCCGACCGAACTGAGCATCTTTCTGGTGCTGATCGGCATCGGCCTGATTTTCGAGCTGTTTGGCTGGATCGTGCGCGACCAGAGCTTTCTGCTCAACTCCCAGCGGCTGGTGCTGATGATCCTGCAGGTCTCGATCATCGGTCTTCTGGCCATCGGCGTGACGCAGGTCATCATCACCACCGGCATCGACCTTTCGTCCGGCTCGGTGCTTGCGTTATCGGCGATGATCGCTGCCAGTCTCGCGCAATCGTCGGATTACACCCGGGCGGTATTTCCTTCGTTGACCGATTTGCCGGTCTGGGCGCCGGTCATCGCGGGCCTTGGGGTCGGGCTGCTGGCGGGTGCGATCAATGGCAGCATCATCGCCATCACCGGCATCCCGCCCTTCATCGCCACCCTGGGCATGATGGTGTCGGCCCGTGGCCTGGCGCGCTTCTACACCGGCGGCCAGCCTGTGAGCATGCTTAACGATTCCTACACGGCCATCGGCCAGGGCGCGATGCCGGTGCTGATCTTTCTGGTGGTGGCGGTGATCTTCCACATCGCCCTGCGCTACACCAAATACGGCAAGTACACCTACGCCATCGGCGGCAACATGCAGGCGGCCCGTACCTCGGGGATCAACGTCAAGCGCCACCTGGTGATCGTCTACAGCATCGCGGGCCTGCTGGCCGGGCTTGCCGGTGTGGTGGCCTCGGCGCGGGCGGCGACGGGGCAAGCGGGGATGGGCGTTTCCTACGAACTGGATGCCATTGCGGCGGCGGTGATCGGCGGCACCAGCCTTGCGGGCGGCGTCGGCCGGATCACCGGCACCGTGATCGGCGCGCTGATTCTCGGGGTGATGGCCAGCGGATTTACCTTCGTAGGCGTCGATGCCTATGTACAAGACATCATCAAAGGGTTGATTATTGTGGTGGCGGTGGTCATCGACCAGTACCGCAACAAACGCAAGCTCAAACGCTGATGTCTTGATGCCAGCTGTTTGATCAACGTTGAAAAGGGCCCGGACAGGGGCCCTTTTCGTTTTTCTGCCGGTTTGAACCGAACGGCCGATGGCCTGTCAGACAGCGTCCATACGCATTTGCACTGCACTGTAGGAGCGCGCTTGCCCGCGACCGCGTTATGTCAGGCGGTGCGGTGGTGTCGGTCATGACGTCTTCGCGGGCAAGCGCGCTCCTACAGGCGATACGCGTAGCTGCTGGAGTGAGCGTGTCACGGCAGACACAGGTTGAAACACCGGTTTGGCTCAACGCCACCGGGGTTTTGGGGGGTTGTTGGGCGATTCTTGTTCAATTATGTTGCCGAGTACGAAACCCGGCCTTAGACTGCCGCCCCTCGTAAATTGAGTGCCAGGTGGCGCTTGGAGACCATGGCGCTTTTACGATGACGCAGAGGCGCTTCACTAAATCGCCTTAATGCACGTTTTTTTATAGAGAAATCAATGACCAAGGACAAGTTGCTGGCGATGCCGGCCGATGACTACATGAACGCGGAGCAACACGCCTTCTTCATCGAGCTGCTGCAAGCCATGAAAGTGGAAATCCACGAGCGTATCGAGCAGAGCCGTATCGCGATCGAAAGCCTGGATACCCCGGCTGACCCCGCCGACGCCGCTTCCGTCGAAGAAGAGCGCCACTGGCTGGTCAACGTGATCGACCGCGACCAGCGCATGCTGCCCCAGCTGGAAATGGCGCTGACCCGTATCGCCGAAGACACCTTCGGCTGGTGCGATGACAGCGGTGAGCCTATCGGCCTCAAGCGCCTGCTCATCAGCCCGACGACCAAATACTGCATCGAAGCGCAAGAGCGCCACGAGCAGATCGATCGCCACCAGCGTCAGGCCTGATCGCCGTTCCTGACCGCCAGGCCATGGCGCAGGAACCCGTCGCCCGAGGCATTAGCCTCGGGCGATTTTCGTTGTGGGTAATATTTAATTATTGTTCTGTTGATTTAATTCTGTTTAAGTTTTCTGAATATTTTAGGAAATCTGCTGCCTGCTTGTAAGACGAAAGTGCAGGCGGTTTTTTATTGTCTGATTTTTAAGTGGGAAGTTTCTGAAGTCATATTTACCCCATTGACGCTGTCGTGGGGGTGAGCATTCTGTGAGGTATATGTCCGGATATGTAAATAACTGTTCCGGATTGTGTCGACACTTACAGGAGTTTGAATATGACGGTGCTTCGCTGTTTCAAGGGATCGACGTCCACGCCCGCCTCGCTGGGCGTCACAGTGCGCATTGGTGTGTTCTTCGACGGCACGGGGAACAACCGGATCAACAGCCAGATCGGCGCGGACTGCCAGGCCATGGCGGGCGTGTACCACAATGCCCATATCAAGGAATGCGGGGGGCGGCATTCCGATCCCGCCAGCAGTTACAGTAACGATTTCACCAACATTGCCCGGCTGGCCGATCTTTACCGCCAACAGTTCGTGGCCACTAACGACGGTAATGGATTGCGGGTAACTCAGCCGATTTATATCAGTGGAGTGGGGACTACATCAGGCGGGCGCGATTCAATACCGGGGCAGGGGTTCGGACGAGGTCATACTGGCGTAGTTGCCAAAGTCTGCAAGTGCGTGGAAAAACTCAAGAGCGTTCTGCATACCTTTGGCAGGCATAACCCCGGCTGTGTCATTGCCGCGCTGGAACTTGATGTGTTCGGGTTCAGTCGCGGCGCCGCATCGGCCCGGCATTTCGCCAATGAGGTGCTCAAGCAGGAGCGGGGTGCATTAGGCCCGGTGCTCGATGGTCAGAAGTTGCCGCTGGCTGCCGACTTCAATTGGCGTAACGGCAGCGTGCGGCTGAAGGTGATCGGCCTGTTCGACACGGTTGCCGCCGTGGGAGGCATTTCCGACCTGGGAAGCGTGGGCGATGACGTCAATAGACGGGTCAACCTGTTCCTGCCGCCGGGTTGCGCGCAGCAGGTGATCCATCTGGTGGCGGCTGACGAGCATCGACGCAATTTCTCGCTCAACAGCGTGGCGCCCGGTTGGCTGCGGGAGATTGTGCTGCCCGGCTCACACTCGGACATCGGTGGCGGCTATCACCCGTACATGGTCGAGAAAGTGGCGCTGACCCGGCCCCGCCGCAGCCTGGTCGGCATCCAGACGCCCTATGACGCGACCCCGGCCTGGCAGCAGACCCACCAGGAAATGGACACGCTGGATGTGCAGCGCTGGATCGACCCGCGAGACGACACTGCCCGCATCACGGTGGATTGCGTGGAGCGGGGGCGCAAGAAAGGCCAGGGTCTGAAAAGTGTCATTGCCAGTGTCATGCTTGAGCGCGGGGTATTCGGGCACCTGTCGCGGGTCTATCTGCGTGTCATGCACGGGCTGGCGTGTGACGAGGGCGTGCCGTTCATGCCGATTCCGGACCTGCCGGATCTGGCGTTGCCACCTGAGTTGCGGGGTGTTGCGAGCAAGCTGCTGGCGCGCGCCCGGGGCGAAGAACAGCCACTGACAGCGGCAGAAATGCAGATGTTGTACCGGCGGTATATCCACTGTTCCGCCCATTGGAACAGCACTTTGACCAGCAGTAACTCGCTGATCGACGGTTTGTTCGTCCATGCTCCGGCGAAAGAGGGACGCTCACGCTTCCCCAATCTGGGCCAGCCGGGCTACCCCTATTGACGGTGGCGGCCTCCAGGGGCCGCCATCTTTTCAGCGGCCTGCTGCTACTTTGCCGGATGCAGCAGTTCGTTGAGTTCGTCCACCACCGGTGCCCATTCGGCATCGGTCAGCAGTTCCTCTTTGAGAAAGCGCGCCTGCTGGGGCGTCCAGAACTCGGCGTCGACCAGTTTCACATCGTCGCCGAGCCGATGCTGGCTGACAAAGGCGTCGATGCTGGCCTGATCCGACTCAAGCCCCAATTGTTCGAACAGTGTCGCAAGCGTCGGTGTGGTGAGTTCCATGTTGTTTCCCTCTGGGAAGTGGACGGTGATTGACCTTGTGATGCATGTGAGTGCAGAGCGGCCCCAAGAGTTTCCAGACAATAGCGTTATCGATTCAGCCATCGCCGAAGCGCTTTTCGGCTTCGATTGGACACAGGCCAATGGCCATATTCGTGTACAAAACAGTAAACAATGCGGACGAAAGGCATATATCCCGTATAGACTCTAAGCCGGTAGAATCCAGTTTTTTGCCAGCGTCCGGCATCCGCGGCGCACCGTTTTCTTGTCTTTTCCTTGCCTGGCCCTGCGGTCGGGCAAGTTCATATCAGGTTGGGAGTTTGTACATTGGCAGTAAGTAATCTGGATACCCACGCGTTATTCGTGCTTGGTGATTTGCGCGCGAAGTTGGTGAAGCTGTTCCAGGCGCGTTTCGTCTATGTCATCGAACAGTCCCCCGAAGGCATCTACATGTCTGAAATCGACACCGAATCCGCACTGGTGGTCGATGACAAGCCGCGTCTGGAGCTCAAGGTCGGCGATCATTTTCGCGCCGCCGTATTGCCCAGCCGTGAAGGTGGCAAGTTCGAACTCAAGTTCCGCGACATCAAGATGACGATCTACGGCCTGGGCGAATACGCCTTTGTCGAGGTGCCTGAAGGCCAGGGTATCGTGTTCAAGGAATCCCACACGGTGTTCATGGTGTTCGCTGCCCACGAACAGATCCAGTTGGGCCTTGGCAAAGTGCTCAAGGCCGCGACCGCCAAGGCTGCCAAGTGGCGCAAGGGCGAACTGGTGTTCAAGGCCAGCGAGTGATTCGCCGGCCCTGTGTTGCCTGCTTCTAGAAACGAGTCTGTATCGCCAGCTCGAATGTGCGGGGCTCACCCAGGTAGTAGGCCGGTGATACATGGGCGAAGCGCGCGTAGACCTCGTCGGTCAGGTTGCGCACCCGACCGGTGATCGATGTGTGCTGGTCCAGCTTGAAGGTCAGAAAACTGCCGTACAGCGTGTACGACGGCACCCTTTGCGTATTGGCATTGTCGGCATACACCGACGCCACGTAGCGGGCGTCCACCCCTGCTTGCCAGGCCGGCGTGAAGTCATAGGTCAGCCACAGATTGCCGACGCGGTCAGGTACGTTGGTCGGTGTGTTGCCCTTGCGCGAGACCACGATGCCCGCCGAATTCTTTTCACTGAATTCATCGTATTGCGCATCCACCCAGGCGACGTTGCCCTCCAGCAGCAAGTCGGGGGTGATGCGCAAGGCACTCGCCAGCTCGATCCCCTTCGATGACTGCTGGCCCACCGGAACCGTGTTGGTGGGGTCCTGCGGGTCGGTGATGGCGAAGTCCTTGCGCTCGATGGTGTAGGCGGCAACGGTGGCCGAACCCCGGCCTTGCAGGTAGTCGAACTTGCTGCCGATCTCCCACTGCTTGCCGGTCGAGACGTCGAAGTTCTGCGTGCCGCTTGGCTGCTCGGCGGCGGTGCTGTATTGCACG
>Ga0207655_1001559_pt1 | contig 20668 bp, 20 predicted proteins | sample KBSM44metaG_FD_184398 | JGI IMG/M metagenome (GOLD analysis project Ga0207655, IMG submission 184398) | Miscanthus rhizosphere microbial communities from Kellogg Biological Station, Michigan, USA - KBS M4-4 metaG (SPAdes) (version 2) | ecosystem: Host-associated > Plants > Roots > Rhizosphere >... | reverse complement strand
CAGCGTATCCCCGTCACGCAAACCCTGCGGCAAGGCCCGGCACAGCTGACGCAGCAGTTCATCACCCGCCGCATGGCCACCGGTATCATTGACCAGCTTGAACTGATCCAGATCGAGAAACATCAGGCAGTGGCTGCGGCCCTGACCGCAGTCTTCGTCGAGCACTCGCTGCAAGCGGCGTTCGAATTCACTGCGGTTGACCAGGCCCGTCAGCGGATCATGGGCAGCCTGCCACGACAGATCGGCGATGTATTGCTGCTCCTGGGTCATGTCATGCAACACCAGCACCGCACCACTGATCACGCCTTCGGTGTAGATCGGCGTGCCGACCAGCGCGACCGGCACCGTGCTGCCGTCAAGCCGCTGGATCAGCTTGCTGTTGGCGCTGCCGCCCTTGAGCTTGCCGGTGATGATCTGCTCGACCAGCGTTGACTGGTCCTTCTGATCGTTTTCATCCAGTAGATTGAACAGCGCAGCCAGCGGAAGCCCGCTGGCCTGAGTGCTTTTCCAGTGGGTAAGACCCTCGGCGGCGGGGTTCATGTAGACGATGGCTCCGGCCACATCGATAGTGATCACGCCGTCGCCGATGGACTCCAGCGTGATCTGCGCGCGCTCCTTTTCGAGTTGCAGGGCATCGGCAAACACACGTCGCTGGACGATCAGACGACGCACACGCAGCAGCGCCAGAAGAATCAATACCACAGCGGTGACCAGGTTGACCGCTATCAACAGGTTGAGGATCAGCCTGGAGCCTTCGCCCAGCGCATCACTGAACGCTCGCGCAGCAGGCGTTACGCCTTCATTGATGACATTGATCTGCTCGCGCCATTGATCGACTTCGGCGGCGCTCACAGCGCCCTGCCCGACCCGCTCATGGATGCGCCGGGCCAGTTCGTCGAGCTGCATGAGGTAGCCGTCACCCACTTCCCAGAAATGAATGACCTGCTTCATGAAACTGAAGTTGTGGAAATTCAGGTACATCCAGATGATGCCGTTTACGTCATCCGGGTGATTGCCGCCCTGAATGATTCCACTTCTGGCCTCGGCCAGGGACGGATTGGGCTGATCGAGAGCCTTGCGCAGCGCATGGCCGCCCTGGGGGACGGAGAAGGCTTTTTGATACTTGAGGTAGTCACGCTCATCATGCCGGTTGGCGTACAGGCTCAAGTAGTGGATGGCGTCCTTCTGCCCCTTGGACCAGAGACTCTCCCCCGCCACATAGCTGCGCACGGCAGACATGGTGTAGAGACTGACGCATCCCAGCAACGCCTGAAACAGCGCGACGGCAATGAAAGGCCATACGATGCCCAACAGACGGGGCTTGGAGAAGATCCATGGTTGCTTCATGGGTTTCACGTCACCACATGCCTGAATAAACGTCTAGCGCAGAGACTAGGCTAAATTCGCCCATGATGGCAGGTGATTCTCCCGCAATCGAGCCAACCTGTGCGCTGATAGAGGCTTCGCGCATCAGATTTGTTGCAAATGTCCGTACAGTTTGGCGTACAGACCTCCATCGGCAATCAACTGCTGATGGTCACCATCTTCCACAATACGCCCGCCATCGAACACCAGTACCCGGTCGGCCTGCTTCACGGCCGAGAGGCGGTGGGCAATGATCAGCGTCGTGCGACTGCGCAGAAAACGTGCGAGCGCCTGATGCAGGTTGTATTCGGTGGCAGCGTCCAGCGCCGAGGTGGCCTCATCGAGGATCACTACTTTGGGGTCGGACAGCACCATGCGCGCGATAGCCATGCGCTGGCGCTGGCCACCCGACATTCTGACCCCGGAGCGTCCGACCACGCTGTCCAGACCTTGTGGCAGATCGCGGATCGCAGAATCGAGTTGCGCAACTTCCAGCGCACGCCAGCAGGCTTCATCGCTGCAGTCGCGGCCCATGGTCAGGTTGGCGCGCACGGTGTCGTTGAACAGCGCCGGATGCTGCAGTACCACGGCGACGTTCTCGCGCACGGTTTCCAGGCCGATATCCTGCTGGCTGACACCGCCAAAACGGATCACCCCGGTGCGCGCTGTATAGAGCCCCAGCAGCAACTGCACCAACGTGCTCTTGCCGCCACCACTGGCACCGACAATGGCGACCTTTTCTCCCGGCGCGATGTTCAGGTTCAACTGGTCCAGGACCAGGTCTTCGCCATAACCGAAAGTCAGGCCACGCACTTCGACCCCGACGGTTTCCTTACCCTCGAACGGATCAATACCGCCGGCATATTGCGGCTCATCGGCGCGCGCCAGTAACTCATTGATGCGTGTCAGGGCACCGCCTGCGGCATAGTAGGCGTATTGCAGGTTCAGCAATTGCTCGACTGGCGTCATCATGAACCACAGGTAGCTGAACACCGCGAGCATCTGCCCGATGGACAGGTCCGAGAACAGCACGGTAAGCATTGCTGCGGCGCGAAAGATATCGATACCGAACTGGAACAGCAGACCGCTGGCACGGCCCGAGGCGTCGCTTTTCCATTGTGAATTGATTGCGTAATCACGCACTTCCTGCGCACGTACGCCCAGGCGTCCCAGAAAGAAGCCTTGTCTGTTACCCGCCCGAACTTCCTGAATCGCATCCAGCGTCTCGCTCAGTGCCTGGGTGAACCGCGACGTGCTGTCGTTCTCCAGCTTCTTGAGGTGCTTGACGCGCTTGCCCAGTTTCACCGTGAGCAGGATGACCAGCGGGTTGAACAGCATGATCAGCAGCGCCAGCTTCCAGTGCATCCACATCAGAATGCCTGCAGTGCCTGCCAGCGTCAGCGTGGCCACCAGCAGACGACTGAGGGTTTCACCGACGAACTTGTCCAGCGTATCCAGATCGGTGACCAGGTGTGTGGTCACCGTGCCACTGCCCAGGCTTTCGTATTCACGCAGGGAAATACGCTTGAGCCGTTCGATCAGCCGCAGCCGGATACGATAGACGATGTCCTTGGCCAGCCCGGCGAACAGCCGCGCCTGCAGCACGTTGAACACCAGCGCCCCGACCCGCAGCACCAGTGTCAACGACAGCATCAGACCAATGTAGCCCGCCGCCTTTTGCCAGTTGCCAGGCAGCAAGTGATCCATGACCTTGAGCGCAGCATCGCCACGGCCCAGCAACACCTCGTCGACCAGCAACGGCAGCAGCAACGGGATAGGCACGCTGCACAGCGTGGCCAGCACTGCGACACCATTGGCCAGCCACAGGGCTTTTTTATGCCGCAGGGCGAGACGACGGATCTCGGCCCAGCTCAGCGCATCGCTGCGCGTGGTGTGCGACTGTCGGGCAGCCTCAGGCACTTCATCATGCACTGGCTGCACGCTCCAGCCATCGACCCAGCAAGGGCGAAAGGCTGCTCAGTGGCTGATAACCGTTGGTCAGCAGCGCCAACTGACCGTTGCGCTCGGCCAGCAGGGTGGGGAATCCGGCGATGCCCAGATCCTGTGCCCAGGCGAAATCGGCGGCGGTGGCCGCCTGCCGCTGCGGACTTTCGAACTCATCGGCAAATGCCTGACGCGACAGCCCCGTCTGCTCGGCGAGTTCGGCCAGCACTGACGGACGCGTCACGTCCCGGGCCTCGCTGTAGAACGCACGCTGAATGAGCCCGACCAGTGCCCAGGCGCGGTCAGGGTCCAGCTGCCTTGCTGCAGTGACGGCCAGACAAGCGGGTGTGGTGTCATAGACAAACCCTTCCGGCAGCGCACCTTCACGAAGAAACGGCTGGCCGGTGGCCTCTTCGACCGCCTGCCAGTGCTCAAGAATGTAACGACGCTTGGCCGGCTCCAGCGCAGCACCTTCGGAGCGCAGACCGCCCATGACCAGATGCAGCGGCACACCCGCCGCCCGAGCCTGTTGCACCAACGCGTCGGCAACCGGGGCGAAGCCCCAGCACCAGGAGCACATCGGGTCCATGACATAGATCAGGCGGGCAGACATGGCTCAGGCCTCGGAGGGTAAACGATAGTTGCGACCGATCGGATGAGGCTGGTTACGTGCCTTGGCCAGTTCGATCTGCTTTTGCCGGTCGATGGCGCTACGTCGCGTCTTCTCGCTCAGCGAATCCCAGCAATGCGGGCAACTGACGCCAGGCGAGTAATGCTCGCTGGCGCGGTCCTCGGCACTGATGGGCGTGCGACACGCGTGGCACTGATCATAATCGCCTTCGGTCAGGTCATGACGCACCGTGACCCGATTGTCGAACACGAAACACTCGCCGCGCCACTGACTTTCCTGCTCGGGGACCTCTTCCAGGTACTTGAGAATGCCGCCCTTGAGGTGATAGACCTCTTCGAAGCCCTCGCCAAGCATGTAACTCGAGGCTTTTTCGCAACGGATGCCGCCGGTACAGAACATGGCGACCTTCTTGTGTACTGCCGGGTCGAAATGCGCCTTGATGTATTCCGGAAACTCTCGAAACGACGTGGTCTTCGGATCGATGGCGCCCTCGAAGGTGCCGATCGAGACTTCGTAATCGTTGCGAGTATCGATCAGCAGCACTTCGGGATCGCTGATCAGGTCGTTCCAGTCCTTGGGCTCGACGTAAGTACCGACGCTCTTGTTCGGGTCGACGCCTTCGACACCGAGGGTCACGATCTCTTTCTTGAGTTTGACCTTGGTGCGGTAGAACGGCTGCTCGTCGCAGTAGGATTCCTTGTGATCGATGTCGATCAGACGCGGGTCGTTCTTCAACCACGCCATCAGACCATCGATGCCTTCGCGGCTGCCGGACACGGTGCCGTTGATGCCCTCGTCGGCGATCAACAGCGTGCCCTTGATGCCATTGTCGACCATCGCCTGCAACAGCGGCTCGCGCAGCTGCACGTAATCGCTGAGGGTGACGAACTTGTACAGCGCGGCCACGACGATCGGCTGAGTCATCGGCTCTTGAGTCATGTATCTCTCCAGTGGCGACCCTCGCAAAGGGCCTACCGGGTAAAAAATTGCGGACCAAAAAAACGCACCGGCCAGGCGGCGCGGTGCGGATTCTAGCAAAAACCGGAGTACAGCAGACAGCTCGGCGGGGCAATCGCCCCCGGCAAGGGGGCCGGATCAGTAAAAAGCCCTGATCAGTGCCCGCCGGCGCAGGTCGGCGAAGCAGGCGCTGCACCGACCTTCGACCATTCTTCAGGCGTGTAAGTGTGCAACGCCAGCGCATGAAACTCGCCCATGAGCGGGCCCAGCGTGGCGTAGACCTTCTGATGCCGCTTGACCGAGTTCAAGCCCTGAAACTGATCACTGACCAGAACAGCCTTGTAATGGGTCTGCTGGCCACGACTGTGCATATGACTCTCGTCGAGCACTTGCAGATGATGCGGTTGCAGCAGCGCAAGCGCCGACTCGATTCGTTGTTGCATGGTCATGATGGAAATCGCCTGTCAGGGCTTTTTGGCCGGAGCCGGAGCAGCTGCCTTGGCAGGTTCCAGTTCGGCAGTCATGTCAGCCAGCAGCTTGTTGACGACCGGAACAGCGCTTTCCAGCTTGCTCTGGGTCAACTGGGCCGACTGCTGAGCCAGCTCAGGCATCTTGGTCATCACTTTCTTGCCCAGTGGCGACTGGTAGAACGCAACCAGATCCTTCAGCTCGCTTTCGGTGAAGTTGGCGGTGTACAGCTTGACCATCTCGGGCTTGAGCTTGTTCCAGCCAATGGCTTGGTCCAGAGCGGTGTTGGCCTTGGCCTGATAGGTTTCAAGCAGGGCTTTTTTCGATGCAGGTGCCTTGGTTTCAGCAAAACGCTGAGCGAACATCTGCTGAACCTGAGCGTAGACCGGAGCGCCCAGGCGATCGGCGTTGGCAAGCTTCAGGAACGTTTCGGCGCTCGCGTTGTGACTGGCGGTGTCGGCGAAGACCTGGCCGCTGGCACAGACCAGGGCTACCGCGGTACAAATGGCACGAAGACGGGTCATCGAGTTTCCTTATCTAGCAAACGAGGCATTACCCCAGGGCCGACCATTCTGCGCTTATCTGGGCTTTTGGCTCAACCCCCGGTTCACCCAGCGGTTAAAAAGCACTGCGCGGGAACCCTGTGGGCATATGGACACCTAACCCTGCAACGCACTTAAAGGAGTAAGACCAGTGAGCCGCACCGAAACCGATAGCATTGGCCCGATCGAAGTCCCCGAAGATGCCTACTGGGGCGCGCAGACCCAACGCTCACTGATCAATTTTGCGATTGGCGACCAGCGAATGCCGTTGCCCGTCCTGCACGCGTTGACCCTGATCAAGAAAGCCGCAGCACGTGTCAACGATCGAAATGGCGACTTGCCTGCCGACATCGCCCGCCTGATCGAACAGGCCGCCGATGAAGTGCTCGATGGTCAGCATGACGCGCAATTTCCGCTGGTGGTCTGGCAGACCGGCAGTGGCACGCAAAGCAACATGAACGTCAACGAGGTGATCGCAGGCCGCGCCAACGAACTGGCTGGCCAGGGTCGTGGCGGCAAGTCGCCGGTCCACCCCAACGATCATGTCAATCGCTCGCAAAGCTCCAATGACTGCTTCCCGACGGCCATGCACATCGCCACAGCTCAGGCGGTCAAGGCGCAGCTGCTGCCCGCCATCGCCGAATTGTCCAGCGGGCTGGCCGAACAGGCCGCGCGGCACATGAAGCTGGTCAAGACCGGGCGCACGCACATGATGGACGCAACGCCGATCACCTTCGGCCAGGAGCTGTCCGGGTTTGTCGCGCAACTCGATTACGCGGAAAAAGCCATTCGCGCCGCCCTGCCCGCCGTTTACGAGCTGGCTCAGGGCGGGACAGCAGTCGGCACCGGACTCAATGCGCCCAAGGGCTTTGCCGAGGCCATTGCAGCAGAACTCGCCGCCCTCTCCGGTCTGCCGTTCGTCACGGCGCCCAACAAGTTCGCCGCGCTGGCCGGTCATGAGCCGCTCGCAGCGCTGTCCGGCGCACTGAAGACGCTGGCCGGTACGTTGATGAAGATTGCCAACGATCTGCGCCTGCTGGGCTCAGGCCCGCGTGCAGGGCTGGCAGAAGTCAGACTGCCCGCCAACGAGCCCGGCAGTTCGATCATGCCCGGCAAGGTCAACCCGACCCAGTGCGAGGCTTTGTCGATGCTGGCCTGCCAGGTCATGGGCAACGACGTGACCATCGGTTTCGCCGCCAGTCAGGGTCACCTGCAACTCAACGTGTACAAACCGGTGATCATTCATAACATTCTGCAGTCGATTCGCCTGCTGGCCGATGGCTGCAGCAATTTCAACGAGCACTGCATCGCGGGCATGGAGCCGGATGGCGAAAAAATGGCTGAACACCTGGAGCGCGGCCTGATGCTGGTCACCGCACTCAATCCGCATATCGGCTATGACAAGTCGGCGCAGATTGCCAAGAAAGCCTACACCGAGGGGCTGACCCTGCGCGAAGCGGCATTGGCCCTCGGCTACCTGACCGATGAAGAGTTCGACGCTTGGGTGCGGCCGGACAAAATGCTCGAGGCAGGCAGTAATGGCTGATGCCAGAAGCGGCGCAACGCCTCTGGAGGGCAATGGCAAACGAATCCTGATGGTCTACGGCACGCCGAAGGCCATCAGTTTCTGCCACGCGCTGGGTGACGCGTATGCGCAGACGGCACGGGGCGAAGGGCATGTAGTGCGGGTTATCAAGCTCGGCGAACTGGACTTCGATCCGATTCTGCACAACGGCTACGATCAGACTCAGACACTTGAGCCCGACCTGCTCGAAGCCCAGCGCCAGATCCACTGGGCCGAGCATCTGGTCTTCGTCTATCCGGTCTGGTGGGGCGGTTTGCCGGCATTACTGACGGGCTTTTTCGACCGGGTGCTGACACCCGGTTTTGCGTTCAAGGTGCATGGTCGCAAGCATTCATCCAATGAGCTGCTCCGAGGCCGGACGGCGGAGCTGATGGTCGCCATGGACACGCCGCCACGCTACTTTCACTGGATATACGGCGCGCCGGCTCACCGGCAGATGGTGCGGACCATACTCGGCTTTTGCGGGATAAAGACCAAACGTCTGACCGAGTTTGCCCCGGTACACAGCGCCAGCGAACAGCAGCGTCAGGAGTGGATTATTCAGGCGCAGGGGCTGGGCAGACGCTGATCTGCCCCACCACCCGCACGTCAGGCCTGCGCCAGCCGCGCCTTGCGTGCCCTTAGCCCGGCGACCAGCGAGGGGCCAAGCGCCGTCAGCGCCGACCCTGCCACCACCAGCAGCGCACCGCCATAACCCAGCATGTTCAACTCTTCAGCCTGCACGTAGTCCGGCCACAGCCAGGCGGCAACCGCCACGGCGGTCAGCGTGACCAAGGGCGTCAGCGCGAGCGTCGCACTGACCCGCGAGGCCTCCCAGTGCGCCAGCGCTTCAGCGAAGGCACCGTAAGCCACCAGCGTATTCAGACAGCAGGCCAGCAGCAGCCAGCCCTGCAACGGGCTTAACAACAACGCCTCGGCAGGGTGCGCCCACGGCGTGAGCAACAGGGCGCAAAACAGGTAGATCACCATCATCACCTGCAGCGAATTCCATACCGTCAGAAGCTGCTTCTGACTCAACCCGTAGAACGTCCAGATGGTCGAGGCCAGGAGCACCACCAGTACGCCCAGGGTGTAATCGCCCAACGAGGTGAAAAGCTCCACCAGCCGCTGATTGAAAAAGAACCCGAAGCCCACCAGCAGCACCGCCAGACCGATGCCCTGCCCCAGACTGAAACGCTCCTTGAACAGAAAGATGCTGCTGATCAACAGAAAAATCGGACCGACCTGAACCAGCAATTGTGTGGTACCCGGGCTCAGCAACCGCAAGCCAATGAGATAGAGCACATAGTTGCCGACCAGACCGAACACGGCCAGCCCGACCAGCACCCTGCCCTTGCGTCCCAGCACCTTGAAACTGGGCAGGCGTTTGACCGACGCCAGCCAGATGAACAACAGCGCCCCGGACACAGCCAGACGGAACCAGGTCACGGTCACCGGATCCATCACCTGCAGCACCTGCTTGAGCTTGATCGGCAAAATCCCCCACAGCAGCGCGGTCAACAGTGACAGACAAAGGCCATAGACCCAGCGACCAGACGAGATGTGCATCGCAACTTCCGCAAGAGATAGAACAGAACACTCATTCTAGGCGCTGATCGGCAAAGCAACAGTTACAGCTGGATGCAGTTAACGGCGCAAATTGTGTTCCTTACCGCTGGCCGCCGTGATTGCGCTGGTAGGTCTCACTGCCCATGGCCTGAATCTGACCTTCGATCAACGCATCGAACGGCTTGAGCAACGCCTCGAACGAGGTGGGTGCTTCCAGCATCTGCAAGGTATGCACGATGGCCTCAAGTGTCGACAAGGCTTCCGGGCCCGGCGCCTTGCGCAAGCGATAACGCGAAACAGGCACGTCGCCCGGCGTCACCCTTGGCAGCTCGGCGAGCAAGGGGTTGAGGTGCAGCAGTTTGCGCGCCTTGCGCCACGTGCCATCCGGCACGACCAGCAGCATGGGCAGTGAATCCTGCGCATAAGGCGTCAGCGTCTGCGCAGCCTCACCCGGAAACAGCAATCGAGGCTGATAGCCGGGCGGATTCAGAATCTGCTGCAGATCGTCGAACACTTCGCCCACCAACAACTGCGCGTTGACCAGACCGAGCGCGGCCAGTCGGGCGGTGTTCAAGGCATGGCCGACTTCATCGGGATGCTGCAGGATCAACACTCGCGTGCGGCTGTCCAGCTGCGGAATCAGGGCGCACAGACAATGCGTGGCAGGACGCAGACAACGCTCACAACGGGCGCGGGACATGGATCAGTACTCGGTCAATCTCACAAGGTTAAAGGTGCTGCACGGCACAACGAATCAGCGTTGCCACCAACCGCCTGTCGAACAGCCCTGCATTTTAAACAAATCGGCACCGTAACGGCGGGGCAATCCACAGCCGCAACGGCGATTTGAGCTAGCCTCATGGGTCTGGGCTGGAGAAATGAAGTACGCCTGTTGTATCTGACAAGATCCACATCAGGGGCTTTCATGAATCGCGAAGAGATCAGGCAAAAGGTATTCAACGCCCTAGGCATCATTCTAGTGGACAAGAGCGCGATTCAGGATGACGCCACGCTCGCCGATCTGGCCCTTGATGACGATGATATCGAGCTGTTTTTCCTCGAACTGAAGGAAGCCCTCGGCTTCACACTCACGGAAACCATCAGGACAGCGGTGATCGCCAGCCCCGGACAGTTTGCGTTGCACAGGATCATAGGACTGATTTTATTGCAGGAGACGGAAAAGGGCTCGATAGAGCCGAAGAACGAGCCCGGGCATCAGCATTAGCGCCGGCTCTTGTATCGGGACGCCCTGTGCGCCCCGACGAAACTCAACATGCGCACTACCCTGTGGCCAGGATCAGGCGAGAAGCTTACCGGCGTTGACGGCGACGATCGTCATCGGCACGAACCGGAATGGGTTGCAGTTTTGGGCGTTCTATCAGACCCAGTGCAACGCCTACATCGTGGAGCCATTCTTGCAGTTTGCTATTCATAGAGCCCCCTTGAGGGAAATACCCGGCAGTCGATCCGTACTCATCACTCACTAGAGATCATAGAAGCAAATGAACTGTTAGCCGAGTGCAACGAGAAACAATTTTCCCGATGGAGCCAATGTGACATTTGTGCAGGATCGCTTCTAGTCTTTGCGACGGACGGCCTGTTACTGAACATTACGCCGACGATTCGAGCAGCTCAGTCCGGCGGGCTGATCAGGCCATCATTATCGGTCATCGCCCGCTCCAGTAAATCGGCGGGCAGACTCTTGCTGGCCCGCGCACCGAGCAGTTTGAGTTGTTCGCTGCGGCTGATCAGGTTACCGCGCCCTTCGGTGAGCTTGTTGCGCGCTGCCGAATAGGCCTTATCCAGCTGTTGCAGGCGGTTGCCTACCTCATCCAGATCCTGAATGAACAATACGAACTTGTCGTATAGCCAGCCTGCCCGCTCGGCGATCTCACGGGCGTTCTGGCTCTGACGCTCCTGCTTCCACAAGCTGTCAATCACCCGCAACGTGGCCAGCAGGGTCGTGGGGCTGACAATCACGATGTTGCGGTCGAAGGCTTCCTGAAACAGATTCGGCTCGGCCTGCAAGGCGGCAGAAAAAGCCGCTTCGATCGGCACGAAAAGCAGAACGAAATCCAGACTGTGAAGCCCTTCTAGACGCTTGTAATCCTTGCCCGACAAGCCTTTGACATGGTTACGCAACGACAGTACGTGCTGCTTCAGCGCAGCCTGTCCAATCACCTCGTCATCGGCAGACACATATTGCTGGTAGGCCGTCAGGCTGACCTTGGCGTCGACCACCACCTGCTTGTCGCCCGGCAACATGATCAGCACGTCAGGCTGAAAGCGCTCACCGTCCGGCCCCTTGAGGCTGATTTGCGTCTGGTACTCACGGCCCTTTTCAAGCCCGGCATGCTCCAGCACGCGTTCCAGGATCAACTCGCCCCAGTTGCCCTGGGTCTTCTGCCCCTTCAAGGCGCGTGTCAGGTTGGTCGCCTCATCACTCAAACGCTGATTCAACTGCTGCAGACGTTCCAGCTCCTTGGCCAGGGAGAAGCGTTCGCGCGCTTCGTTCTGGTAACTTTCCTCGACACGCTTTTCGAACGACTGGATACGTTCCTTGAGCGGCGTGAGCAATTGGCCCAACTGCTGCTGGCTGGTCTCGGCGAAGCGCTGCTCGCGCTCATCGAAAATCTTGCCCGCCAGTTCGGCGAACTGCGCGCGCAGTTCATCCCGGGAACCCTGCAAATCGTTCAGGCGCTGCTGATGGCCATCCTGCTGTTCGCGCAACTCAGCGTTAAGCGCGGCACACTGCGCATCAAGACGGCGCAACTCCGCCTCTCTGGCGGCACGTTCATGATTCCAGTCCTGCGCCGTTTCGCGCGCGTTATCGCTTTCCTGGCGCAGCAACTCGACCTCGCGGCGCAATGCCGCAAGGTCAGCCTGCTTGGCCGCATTGGCCTGACTGAGGTCGCTGACCTCGTCACGGCACGCATCCAGCTGGGCATTGAGACCCTCCTGCGCCATTTGCGCCATGCTCAGACGCTCGTCGAGCAGGGCGCTCTCAGCCTGGCGAGCGGCCAGACGGCGCTGCAAATGCCAGAGCAGGCCCAGCAAGGGCAATGCTGCTGCGCCAAGCCCCAGTAACAGGCTGTTCAGGTCCAGTGCCATAAAGACTCCATGCGGGCTGAATAATAAGGGCCAGCGGCAGTTTGGGTAGAGCGTGATAGTGCAGCAGAAACATCGTCTCGGGTGAGACGGGATCAACAGGCGGGGGTAAATCGGGGGAACGGATTGTACGCGTTTTCAGCGCGGCACACAGCCCCTATTAGGGGGACATTTTGCGCGGGACAATCCACAGAAGCTGTGGATAACTCAGTGGACAACCCCCCTTTAACTTCCGCAAACGCAAGCAGCATGGGGCCTGCGCTCAAACTGACGATTTTTTCACCAGCTAAAAAAAACGATGTTTTTCATTGACTTAATAATTCACCATCATAAATCAAACCCTTAGCTTCGGTTGTGACAGTGATGTGGCAGCTTGTGCCGCTAATGTGCACAACTCATGAGCATGCCCCTTTTTCATCATTTCACGCGTCATGTAATGTTTGCTCAATTGCAACGTATTCTCAATGAATACAAGGCTTTCAGCAGGTTTTCAGGTGCTGGATCGACAGGGCTGACGACGCATTTCGAGCATTATTCGGGGCGATGAAAGCGACGCAGGCGACAAATTGCACAACCCGCGGTCCAAGCACTGGCAAAAATGCACCTCACCCTAATTCACCAACGATTCAGTGAAGGAATCCATGAAGGAGATCGCCAGGTTCTTCCTGCTGTTGTTGGCCGTCTGCCTCGTCGCCCTGGCAGTCAGTATCGTACTGCCACCCCCGGACGGCGGCGTGTTCGCCTACAGCGTGCTGCTGTCGGCGATTGCCCTGATGCTGATCATCTGCAGCGATCTGAGCAACGGGCGTATCAACGCGACAGGCGATATCATGCGCGCCATCGAAAGCCGCAGGTCACTACGGCTGACCGTAGCCGCCTACCTGCTGGGCTGCTCGATGGTTGCATCGGTTACCGTACTGATCTATCGACTGGTCGGGCACTGGTGAAGATTCATTCACTGCCACTTGCAATGTTCCGATGAGGCGGGTAATATCGCCGCCGTTAGTACCAAGCTGAAAATCAATTCCGGTCGACAAGTCCCCCGACAGACACTCCTCCATGCGACGAGAATGTTGGCAACAAGGGATCGACCACCTCGATGGTTTCCAGACATGAACCTCTCGCGCTGATGCACCATTTGGGGTGACAGTGCAGTCATGGCTCTCATGGTCTGCTTCAACCAGCCTGCAATTGATCAGGATCTTCACCCGGAGCGTAGAACCTTTGCTCCTGTTGTGTTGCCTGCCCTCCTAAGTACCTACCGGTCAGCCAGAGCGCCATACGATAAAGCGCGCTTCAACTGCCTGTCTTTGTTCCAGTCAGGTTCTCCGCCCAGCCAGGCTTTTGTATCAAATGTCGGCCCGCGTTTACTGGAATCTTTATTTTTGCACGGTATTGTTCCGTGTTGCTTCAGGAAACACCTTGAATATGAATACTCAGACTCAACATGCAATTCACACATTGACCAATGCTTTTGCCCCGATGAACTGCCTGATCATGGCCGCTCGCAAAGGCTGCTTCAGCTTCACCATCGTCAATGAACACGGCATCGCCCGCCACAGCGAACGCCTGTACCCCGATCAGTACGCCAGCGCCGAGCCGCTGCAGGCCGTGATCGAGCGTACCCGTCAGGCCCTCATCGCCTGACGAAAACGCTGCACCGCAAGCCGAAAGCCCCGCACTGCAAAGGCGGGGCTTTTTTTATGCGCGCTTTGTATCGTCTGCATCACACAATGCCTGCAGCACTGGAACTTGCTCTAAATTGCAATTCCTACTCCCTTGATGGGATTGTCCTACAAGAATAGCTCTAAATCGGGCTCCTCAGCCTATAGCGCGCCGTCGAAAATGTTGGTAATTTTCGACCGGTGAACAACAAGGAGTTCTAATAATGAAAATAATGACAAAAGCACTGAACCGGACAACGCTTGGACTCGCATTGGGTCTGGCCTCTTCTCAACTGCTCGCTGCCGGCTTTGCCCTCAACGAACAAAGCATCAGCGGCATGGGCACCGGCTTTGCAGGTCGCTCCTCGTCAGCCGATGACGCAAGCACCGTATTCGGCAACCCTGCCGGTATGTCCCGCATCAAACGCGAACAAATCAGCGTCGGCGCAGCTGCCGTGATCGCCAAGACCGACATCGACAACGGTCGTGGCACATTTGGCGGCAGCAACGACGGCGATATGGTTCCGGTGGTCGGCGTACCCATGGGCTACTACGTCAAACCAATCGATGATCACTGGGCATTTGGTCTGGGCGTGTACGTACCGTTCGGCCTGGTCACTGATTACGAAAAAGGCTTCGCTGGCCGCTATTTTGGCGACAAGAGTCACGTCCAGGTCGTGACCTTCCAGCCGACCGTCAGTTATGCATTCAACGACAAGGTCTCCATCGGTTTCGGCCCGACGATCAACCGTATCGACGGCGAGCTGACCTCTGCGACCCTGAATACTAGCTCGCTTGGCCGTAACGACGGCAAGGTGAAGATCGAAGGCGATGACACCGCAGTCGGCTTCAATGCCGGCATTCTGGTCCAGGCTACCGACACCACCCGCCTGGGCCTGACTTACCACTCCAAGGTCGATTACAAGCTCAAGGGCAAGACCAAGATCGAAGGTTCGGGCTTTGGTCCGTTCGGCGGTCAGAAGTATGACGCTTCGCTGGACATCTCCACGCCTGAGTCCGTGGACTTCTCCATCACCCAGCAGATCGACGAGAACTGGACGGTCTACGCCGGCAGTACCTGGACTCGCTGGAGCCGCCTGCAAGACATCACCGTCAACAACGATGGCGTCCCTGCCCTGCTGGGCGGTTCCGCAGGCCCAATCGGCACCATCACCGAAGAACAGAACTGGCACGACACCTGGGCACACGCCATCGGTGCGTCGTATAAGGTCAATAAAGAGTGGACGCTGCGCACCGGCTTCTCCGTTGATCAGTCGCCGACCAACAACGTCAACCGCTCCCCACGCATCCCGACCGGCGATCGCAAGATCATCAGCTTCGGTGCAGGCTGGAGCCCGACCGACGACCTGACCATCGACGTGGCGTATTCGTACCTGCGTGAAGACGAAACCAAGATCCGCGACAGCAGCCCGTCTAAAGGCTCGTACAGCGCCGACTACCGCAACACCGCTCACGGCCTGGGCACTTCGGTTACCTATCGCTTCTGATAGCAACTGCCAGGCTGAAAAAAGCCCGCAACCAGTGATGGTTGCGGGCTTTTTTATTGCGTGCCTGGAGCGCTCAGACCTGCATTGATTGACTAGCGTGCCGACGCCCCACGTCATTGACTGACTATCGTGCCGATGCTCCACGTCATTGACTGACTATCGTGCCGACACTCCGCGTCACTGATTGACTATCGTGCCGATGCTCCGCGTCGGCATGCAGTTCTGGACGCTCTGCGTCCTCTTTATGGCACTCCGCGTCACACAAGGGTGGTCGATTCAAACAAGACTCAAACCGCCCTTTTTTGCCCCCTTAAGGCTTCGACGCAATCGCCTTCTCAATGGCTGCGATCAGCTCCGGATCATCCGGCTTGGTCATGCTGGAGAAGTTGGCGATGACCTTGCCCTGGCGATCAACCACGTATTTGTAAAAGTTCCAGCGCGGCGCACTGCTCTGCTCGGCCAGCACCTTGAACAAGTGGGTCGCATCGTCACCGCGTACCGCCTGCGGCTCGGTCATGGTGAAGGTCACGCCATAGTTGACGTAGCAGACCTTGGCGGTCTCCTCACCATCCTTGGCTTCCTGTTTGAAATCATTGGACGGCACGCCCAACACCTCGAGCCCCTGCCCCTTGTAGCGCTGACTCAGCTCTTCAAGACCTTTGAACTGCGGGGCGAAGCCGCAGAAGCTGGCAGTATTGACCACCACCAGCGGCTTGCCGGCGAAGCGTTTGCACAGGTCGATGTTTTCCTTGGCGCGCAGCTTGGGCAATTCGCCTTGCAGCAATGGCGGGCAGTCGGCAGCCATTGCTGCACCGCTCACGGCCAGCAGCAAAAGAGGGATCGAAAGAAAGCGAATGTTCATCATGGCGGCCCTGAATATTGTTGTCGTCTGCCGACACGCTACCCCATGCCAGAGCGTCTGCCTAGCAAGCGCCCATTCCCAGTTGCAGAGCGGCCAGCCCGACATGCTGCCAGGCCCACCAGAGCAATCCCAGCACCACCGCGCCCACCAGCAGTGCCATCAGCAAAGGCCATCGCCGACTCATGCCAGACTGCCCTGCGCCTGCAAGCGCGCCACCGGGCGCTCGCGCACCGGCCAATTGAGCGCCGCCGCGAGCAGACTCAGCAGAATCGAGACTTGCCAGATCAGGTCGTAGCTGCCGGTGCGGTCATACACCAGCCCGCCCAGCCAGCCACCGAGGAAGGCGCCCAACTGGTGAAACAGAAAGACGATGCCGCCCAGCATCGACAGGTTACGCACACCGAACAGTGTCGCAACCGTACCGTTGGTCAGCGGCACGGTCGACAGCCACAGCAAGCCCATCGCCACGCCGAACAGATACGCCGTGGTCTGGCTCAAGGGTATCCAGAGAAACAGCATGATCACCACCGCGCGCAACAGGTAAAGCACAGTCAGCAGCCGGGGTTTGGACATGCGCCCGCCCAGCCAGCCTGCGGTATAGGTGCCGAAGATATTGAACAGGCCAATCAGGGCCAGCACTGTAGTGCCAACCTTGGCGGGCAAGTGCTGATCCACCAGGTAGGCCGGTAAGTGCACGCCAATGAAGACCACTTGAAAACCGCAGACAAAGAACCCCAGCGCCAACAGCCAGAACCCCGAATGCGAGCACGCCTCGCGTAGCGCCTCGCCGAGGGTCAGTTCGACGCCGGTGGATACACTCGGCGTATCCTTGAGCATGCCCACCAGAGGCAGGATCAACGCCACCATCACACCCAGCACCAGCAAGGCGCCGGACCAGCCCAGCCAGCTGATCAAACCCAATGTACCGGGCAGCATGGCGAACTGACCGAATGAGCCGGCGGCGCTGGCGATCCCCATGCCCATACTGCGTTTTTCCGCAGGCAGCGCACGCCCCACGACCCCCAGGATGACCGAAAACGATGTGCCGGACAGACCGATACCGATCAGCAGACCGGCGCTCAATGAAAGGCTGAGGGAAGAATCGGCGGTACTCATACACAGCAGACCTGCTGCATACAGCACACCGCCGACGGAGACAACTTTCGCCGCCCCGAATCGATCTGCCAGCGCCCCGGCGAAGGGCTGCGCCAAGCCCCACATCAGATTCTGCAGGGCGATGGCAAAGGCAAAGACTTCACGCCCCCAGCCAAACTCGGCACTCATGGGTGCCAGAAACAGACCGAAGCCGTGCCGCGTACCCAGCGAAAGCGCAAGAATCAACGCACTGCCCAGCAGAACCCAGCCACTGGTACGCCAGATCGATGTCATGGTTAAGCTCCCTGCGCTTTGTGTTACATGGTTTGACCCGCAATTCGCGAAGCTACGCGCTGCCGGTAAAAGCTGTCAACAAAGCGTTGTGCAGGGTCTCAAAGCAGCGCCAGCGTCAGCAGCACCGCCAATTCCAGCAGCTCAAGCAATGCCCCGGCCGTATCGCCGGTGCAGCCGCCCAGACGGCGCATCATCAACTGCCGCAGCCAGAAGAAACAAACGGCGCAGACCAGCAATACAGCTACCCCTGACCAGCCGGCGAGCAGCACGCACACAATGGCAGTGGCGGCCAAAACCTTGCGTCCAGGGCCACGCGGCAGGTGATCGGCGAGCGCCTGCCCCAATCCCCCGGAACGCACATACGGCGTTCCCAGAAACAGCCCAAGCATGGCCGCGCGCCCGATCACCGGCGCCAACAGCAGCCAGACACTGGCATGGCTCTCGATCAGCGCCAGAATCGCAGCAAACTTGAGCAGCAACACCAAGACCAGCGTGACCACGGCGATAGGCCCGCTGCGTGGGTCCTTCATGATCTTCAAGGTGCGTTCACGGTCACCGAAGCCGCCCAGCCAGGCGTCAGCACTGTCGGCCAGACCGTCCAGATGCAGGCCGCCGCTGAGCAATACCCAGGCACTGAGTACCAGCGCGGCGTGCAGCATGAGCGGCGTACCACTGAGCAAGGTGTTGAAGCCCAGCAGCAGCGTGCCGAACACCGCCCCGACCAACGGGTAGTACAGCAAGGAGCGTCCTAGCTCTTCAGGGCGCGGCATGCCCGGCAGTCTGATCGGCAGGCTGCCGAGAAATTGCAGGGCGATCCAGAACGGCAGCATCTCAGATCTCCGTGAGTACGCGATCAGCAGCGACCTGAATCGACAACAGCGCGCCATGCCCGACCACCACCTGCAACAGTTGCTCACGCGGCAAACCACGCGCCTGCGCCACCAGCAAGCGCATGACACCGCCATGACTGACCAGCAACACGCGCTCACCGGCGTAAGCCTGATGCAGACGCTCAATGGCACTCAATACCCGGCTCGAGAAATCCAGCACCGGCTCGCCGTTGGGGGGTGTGAACGCGTAGGGGTCCGCCCAGAACAGACCCAGGCCCTGCGCATCGGTTTCCATGAGTTGCGCAGGGCTGTGCCCTTCCCAGTCGCCGAAATGCAGCTCCTGCAAACCTGGCTCCAGGTGCAGAGGCAACGACAAGCGCTGCGCCAGCTCTTCGGAGAAACGTGCGCAACGTTGCAGCGGCGAGCTGACAATCCGCGTCCAAGGGCCGCCATCGACCACCGCCGCACGCATCTGCTGCCAGCCAGACTCGGTCAGCGCGTCGTCGAGACTGCCGCGCAGGCCGCCGCCCAGTTCGGTTTCGCCGTGCCGCAACAGGTCCAGGTGCAAGGTCATGCGGGGCGATCCGCCACAGCCGCTTCGGCAAACGTCGCCATGCCGCTGTGCAGCTCGCACGCCAGGCGTACCAGCGGCACAGCCAGTGCGGCACCGCTGCCCTCGCCCAGACGCAAACCGAGGTCCAGCAGCGGTTCGGCCTGCAGCGTTTCCAGCAGATGCCGATGGCCCGGTTCGGCGCCCCGATGACCGAACAACAGCCAGTTGCGGCAGGAAGGATTCAGGCGCACCGCTACCAGCGCGGCCGCGCTGCAAATGAAACCGTCGACCAGTACCGCAATACCTTCCTGCGCGCAGGCCAGGTACGCACCGGTCAGCGCGGCGATTTCGAAGCCGCCCAGGCAGAACAGGCTGTTCAACGGGTCTCCCGCCTGATCGGCGTGCAATGCCAGTGCGCGCTCGATGACATGAGTCTTGTGCTGAATGCCCTCGGCGTTCAGCCCGGTACCGGGTCCGACCAGCAACGGCGCAGCGCACTCCAGCAACGAGCAGGCGACTGCGCTGGCGGCTGTGGTGTTGCCGATGCCCATCTCGCCGCCGATGAACAGTTCAGTGCCGACAGCCTTGGCGCGCAATACGCTGTCACGCCCGGCCTGCAGGGCAGCGAGCCCCTGCTCGACACTCATGGCCGGCCCGTAGGCAAAATTGGCGGTGCCCGCGCCAATGCGCAGATGGCGCACCCCGGGCAAATCCATTGGCGACAGAGTGCCCAGATCGACCACGTCCAGTTGCGCGGAGAGCTGACGCGCCAGCACGCTGATCGCGGCGCCGCCGTTGACGAAGTTGTGCAGCATCTGCCCGGTGACTTCCTGTGGATACGCCGACACACCTTCAGCGACGACACCATGATCAGCGGCAAAAATCGCGATCCACAGTTGATCGGCGGACGGACGCTCACGCCCTTGCAAACCGGCCAGCTGTACCGCCAGGCGCTCCAATTGCGCCAGCGAACCGGCGGGTTTGGTCAGTTGCTGCTGACGGGCCAGTGCCGCCTCGCGCATCGGTACATCAATGGCCTGTGCAGGCTTGAGCCACCAGGAATTACTCATAGCGCGGTTCCTTTCAACGTCAGGGGCAAGCCGGCAACGGTCAACACGACACGCTGGCAACGCTCGGCCAGCGCCTGATGCAACAGGCCGGCTTCATCGACATAGCGACGGGTCAGTTCGCCGAGCGGCACGACGCCAAGCCCGGTTTCGTTGCTGACAAAAATGATTTCACCCGGCAGCCCGGCAAGGCTGTCGAGCAGGGATTCACGTTCTTGAAGCAAGCGCTCGGGGTTGTCGAGCATCAGCAGATTGGTCAGCCAGAGGGTCAGGCAATCGACTAGCAGGCAGCAATCGGGCGCCGCATTTTCGCGCAGCATCCGCGCCAGCTCGATCGGCTCTTCGACCAACCCCCAGTGCTCGGGACGGCGTGCGCGATGACTGGCAACACGCTGATTCATTTCGCCGTCCAGAGGCTGACTGGTGGCGATGTAGGTCACCTTCAGCGTGCTGTCGGCGGCCAGTTTTTCCGCCAGGCGACTCTTGCCGGAGCGCGCGCCGCCGAGGATCAATTGCAGCATTCAGTTCGCCTCCAGGCCACACAGTTCGCGAAGCAATGGGCCGTCCAGGTGTTTTTCCACCAGGTCCGCCAGACGTTCGATGTCGCGCTCGCGCAGGGCGTGATAGTCGACGGACTGCACGTTCGC
>Ga0207655_1001558_pt1 | contig 20669 bp, 18 predicted proteins | sample KBSM44metaG_FD_184398 | JGI IMG/M metagenome (GOLD analysis project Ga0207655, IMG submission 184398) | Miscanthus rhizosphere microbial communities from Kellogg Biological Station, Michigan, USA - KBS M4-4 metaG (SPAdes) (version 2) | ecosystem: Host-associated > Plants > Roots > Rhizosphere >... | reverse complement strand
TCATCGCCTCGAACATCGAGGTAATGTTGCTGGCAGTGGCCTTGAGTTTGCCCACCAGAGAATCCATGTCGTTGTACTTCTTGGTCAGCACGGCCGTCAGCGTCTCGATACGGCGATCCAGAGCTAGCTGCTGGTTGGCCAGATTCGACTTGGCCTTGGCCAGGTTGGTCGAGCGGGCATCGAGGATACCCTCACTGCCAGTGACCGTGTATGGGGTAATTGCATCGTTCATGCGCGTCAACAGGCCTTTGGCGGCATCGCCAGTCGCCGTCGGATCACCCAGGAACAGCTTCTGAACCTCACCACCGAGCTTCTGGGTGTCCATCGCAGTCGTGAACTTGGCGCTATCGAAATCCAGCGCACCGGTTTTCTGATTGGTGGTGATACCCAATTGCGACAGAACAGTAAGTTTGTCACCCGCACCGGTAGTGACCAACGGCGAACGAATCGATGCCAGAATGCCACGCGCCAACGGGTCACCGGTCAGCGCAGCAGGAATGGTCGGTTTGCCATCGTCATCCAGGGAAGGCTTGGTCAGAGCGTTAACACTGGTCACAACCTGGTTATAAGCATCAACGAAAGCTTGAATGGATTTTTTCAGACCATCACTGTTCGGGCCGACCGTTACCGTCGTGGTTGCATCACCACCGGCGACCAGATTCAGGGTCAAGCCGGAAATGGCCGCGTCAACCTTATTGCTTTTGCTGGTCAGCGCGAGCCCATCCACGGTGAACTTGGCGTCCACCGCGAATTCGCCGATGGCACCCGCCGAAGTAGCTGTCGGTGTTGCACCCATTTGCTGGCCGGCATTGATCTCCAGACCCGCGATACCGCTGAGGGTGATATCGGAACCGGCACCGGTCACCGTGGACCCCATCACCAGACGCGAGCCAAACGAGTCGGTCACGATGTTGGCACTGAAGCCGTTGGCGCCCTGCTGGGTGTTAATCGCATCGCGAACCGACTGTAACGTCGCGCCTGCCGGAATGGTTACAGAACTGGAAACGCCATTTTGCGTGATATTGAGCGTGCCGCTCGCAATGGCACTGCTGGTACCGCCAGCAAAGGCTGCGGTAGCTACTTTGGACGAGGTCGCAAGATTAGAGACCTTGATCACGTAAGTGCCGTTGACGGCCGTGTTGCTGGCTACAGCGGTCAATACTTTCGCGTCAGCAGAGGTGGCGTTGTAACCCAGGAATTGCGGAGTTTGCGTATTGCCCAGATTCTTGATTGCAGTCTGGAAGTTCGCCAGGACACTTTTGAGGCTACCGATACCGGAAATCTGCGCGGTGTTGGTGGTCGTCTGACGGTCGATCTGGTTCTGCTTGGCTGCTTTGTCGGCATTGACCAAGGCTTTGACAATAGCACCGGTATCAAGGCCAGAGCCTAAACCCGTGCCCGGTAGAATTGGACTTGCCATGCATATCTCCCTTCAGTGTGTCGCCGGTCTTTTGACCACTACAACGTCCAAAAGAACATAGCAACAATATTCATGCCAGCTGTCAGGCTTTCGCGCTGAACAACAGGCTGCTTGCATCATTCAAACTATTGGCCAGCCGCAGGACTTCTTCATTGGGGATTTGGCGAACCACCTCACCCGAGTCACTGGCAATAACCTTGACGATTACTTTGCCTGAAGGCTCGTCAATCGAGAACTCCAGATTGCGCTTGACCGACTGAACGAACTTTTCAATTTCCTGAACGGCCATCTTGAGTTTGTCCCGCTCGGATACCGAGTCTTGCTTTTGTTCATCCTTGACCGGCGCCACCACAAGGGCATCGGCTCGAGGCTTTTCCACCGGCTTGTCAGCAACGGTCGTCGCCGGCTTCGCAGCTGGATAAGACAAGTTCAGCTTCACGCTCATATCCATGTCCATCACCTCTTAAACTGAAAAAGCGAGAGAGCACGTATACGCACTCCCCCGCCAAAACTCATCCGGCTATTACTGAAGCAGTTTCAGTACAGCGGATGGCAGTTGGTTGGCCTGAGCCAGAACTGCGGTGGAAGCTTGTTGCAGAGTTTGTTGCTTGGTCAGCTGTGCAGTTTCAGCAGCGAAGTCGGTATCTTGTACGCGGCTCAGTGCAGCACTGGCGTTTTCGTTGATGTTTTGCAGGTTGGAGATGGTGCTGGAGAAACGGTTTTGTGCAGCACCCAGGTCAGCACGAGTGCTGTTGATTCGCGACAGAGCGGCGTCGATAGCCGAGATAGCCGACGCTACAGCAGAGTGGTTGGCTGCGTTGGAGGTACCGGAAATGGTAGTACCGGTCATGCCCAGGGCGCTGGAGTCGAAGCTCGAAGCCAGGGTCAGAGTGATCTGGTTGTCGGAGGTGGTGTTGGAACCAACCTGGAACTCCATCGCACCAGCGGTACCGTCCAGCAGCGCCTTGCCGTTCAGGTTAGTCGACTGAGCGATACGAGTCAGTTCAGCAACCGACTGTTGGTATTCTTTGTCCAGAGCGGTACGGTCAGCAGTGCCGTTGGAGTCGTTACGCGACTGAACTGCGATTTCACGCATACGCTGCAGGATGTTGGTCGATTCTTGCAGAGCGCCTTCAGCGGTCTGAGCGATCGAAACACCGTCGTTGGCGTTTTTGATAGCCATGGTCTGACCACGGATCTGCGAGGTCATACGGGTAGCGATCTGCAGGCCGGCGGCGTCGTCTTTGGCGCTGTTGATTTTCAGGCCGGAAGACAAGCGAGTCATCGAAGTCGACAGTGCGTCGGAAGCACGGTTCAGGTTCTTCTGAACACCCAGAGATGTAGTGTTGGTGTTTACTGTTAAAGCCATGACGAATTCCTCGTTGGTTGGGTACTACGGCTTCCGGCCCTGGCAACCGCCCGGTATGGCCTAGAGAACCTTCGTAATAGTTATCGTCGCGAATGCAGGTTGCTTGAGGGGATTTTTGAAATTTTTTGCCATCACACTGCCACCCCCTGTAAAACCAAGCCATAGCGACGATCCAGCCACCAAAAAATGACGCCAGAGAACTGCCACAACCCTTCCTTACGCCCCGCTTTCGTTGACCTGCCACGGCATTACGCGGAATTGACAGCCATCAGTAAATCAACCAGTTCGTATTCAAGGTAATCCGCGAGCGCCAGCCAGTCCTGTCGCTCCTGGCTATCCAGCATACCTGTCAGCAATGCCATCCACCGGGCCGCGATCTGGCTGTCTGCTCCGCCGACCCGCGACTGCACCTGCTCCGCTACCTCGACCATGACCAGCGCCGCCTCGACATCCCTTCCCAGACGAAACAACGCTGAACATTGCCGGACCTGATCAACGAGTAGCTCTTCGCTCATCGACTGAACTCCGGATGAAATGTCGTGCCGACAATCATGGCCCCAGCTCGACTGCTGTTGTAGAAGACGACGTGTGGATGCGCAGCGATATAGCGCTCCAGCTCACACAGGTAACTACGGAAATTGAGCTGGGTCTTGACCCGCTGCCCATGCCCATCCAACACCCAATGACGAGCCGCGACCAATTGCGGGCCAAGGTCGCCGTCATCCCAACCGGCATGGGTTTTGTTGTTGGGGAACGCGAAGTCCGCCCCGAACAGCGTGATCTGACTGGCACCCATTTTCACCGCCAGGTCCACCGCCGGATGAATCACGCTGCCGCCTGCAAACAACCCTGCCCGTGGGAGCTGCTTGCGCAGATCGCGAAAGACCGGGCTTGCCGAGTAGGCGACATAGCGTTTGCCTTGCCAGGCCTGCAAGACCGCAGGAGCCACCAGCGGCATGTAGACCAGCGTAATGTCTGCGCTGTCCTCGGGCGGCAGATGGCGCTGCGAGATACGCTGGTCGATCGTGACGACGACATCCGGTTTGATACCGTTCTCGATGAGCGGCCGGTAAGCGGTATCGACACAAACGAACAGCGGTCGCTGGGTCTGGCCGCGAATTGATCGCAAGGTTACGAAATGCTGTTCCAGGCTCGGCCCGGTGGCGATGACGAACATCGGCTGGCCAGCGTGTGTGGCGAACAATTGTGCGGCGTCGCTATCGACGCGGATCTGCTCGACACTTTCCAGCAAGCGCGCGGCGATTTCCGGATTGTCCGGATCAAACTCACAGTTGTTGAACGTCAGATGGGTTTCGCTGACCAAGCGGTCGCGAATCTTCGCGTTGAAGTCATCGGCCAGCACCAGCTCCGAAGGCAGGGCAAAGAACGGCAAACAAATCTCAGCCAAATCACCGGCGTAGTGCAGCTCGACCCGCGAATCGCTGAGCCACGGCTGCTGATCGAGTAATTGCAACACCAGCGCAAACACTGCGCCGTTAAGGATATGTACGTGTAACTGAATCAGCCCCGAACGCTGCAGCAGCTCCAGCTGCAGATCACCCAGCCCTGTGCCATAAACGTGCAACACCGGACTGTCGACCGGCAGGCTTGCGGCTTGAAGCTGCGCTTCGCGGGTACGGTCATGGCGACTGGTCAGCTGAATGCCGTTGATGCTCAGGGTCGAGCCGAGCCCTTCCACCAGATCGGCCTGCAACGGGCCCGGATCTTCAGACAGCAGACGCTCAGCCACGGCCGGCCAGCGACGCTGGATGATTTCGGCGTTGGGTTGAAAAAACTCGCTCATGGCGCCTCGCTGTGATTCGGGCAAAAAAATAGCGCTCAAGGTTACACCTTGAGCGCTTTTTTTGTGTCCGGCTTTTAGAAGATCAAGGGCGATAGATGATCGCCGAACCCCAGGACAAACCAACACCAAAACCGCTGAGTGCCACACGCTTCCACTTGGAATCGAGCACGTGTTTTTCCAGCAGCAATGGAATGCTCGACGACACGGTGTTACCGGTCTCGACCATGTCCTTGAGGAACTTCTCGGGCTCGCCTTCGAAGCGTCGCGCCACGGCATCGACAATCGCCGCACTGCCCTGGTGAATGCAGAAGGCATCGATATCGTCGGCCGTCAGACCCGAGTCGCCCAGCAGCTCGTGCAAATGCGCAGGGACTTTGAGCAGCGCGAAGTTGAAGACCTGACGGCCATTCATGAAGAACACGCCATCGGTGACCTTCAGGTGCGGCGCACCGGAACCGTCGGTGCCGAACTTGGCCTTGCCCAACTGCCATGGAGCGTCTTCGCCCATCCAGGTGGCGGTGGCGGCATCGCCGAACAACATGGTGGTGTTGCGGTCTTCCGGGTCGACGATCTTCGAATACGGATCGGCGGTCACCAGCAAGCCATTCTTCAGGCCTGCGGCTTCCATGAAGCCCTTGATGGCGTAGATGCCGTAGACGTAACCGGAGCAGCCCAGGGAGATATCGAACGCGGCCACGGTCGTCGGCAGGCCCAGCTTGTCCTGAACGATGGCGGCGGTGTGCGGCAGGCCTTCTTCGTCGCCGTTCTGGGTCACGACGATCAGCACGTCGATGGCTTCACGCTTCAATTCAGGGTTGTTGGCGAACAGCGCGTTGACTGCTTCGACACACAGGTCCGAAGTTTCTTGCCCGGCGTCTTTGCGCGGCAGGAAGGCCGAACCGATCTTGCCCAGGATGAACTCTTCATCCTTCTCGAATTTTGCACCTTGTGCGTAATTGTCCACGCCGGCTACAGGAACGTAGCTCGCAATGCTCTTTATGCCAATCATTACGGCTTCCCAATAATAAACAGCCCAATACCACCGCTCGCAAGGAATCGAGGGGCGCCGACAAACAACGAATAACGTCGCCCTCAACGAGGTGACAGCGGGAAGAGTAAAAGGCCATCACTGAGCCAAAAGCAGGCCAGGCGCCCTCTTCCCTATTTATACAATACAGTGAAGATGCGCGTAATGACTCGCAGGTCACGCTATTTTGCCGAATCAGCCCCACAAGCGGTTATTCGACCAGCGACCAGTCCAGCGGCGTTCCGCGCTTGATGGCCTGGCGGGCACGGCGGCCCAGAAGGGTTTCAGCGTGTTTCGGGGCCAGCCCCAGGCCCGGACGGATGGCCCGCAGATTGGCGGCGGTAAATGGCTCACCGGCGGTCATGTCCTGGGTGACATACAGCGACCGGCGGTACACCAGGGACTTGCGCTCGGCGTCAGTCACGCCGTAATGCACCCGGCCCATGGCCTGCCAGGCGCGCTCGGTTTCGACCACCAGGCTGGCGAGTTCGGCCGGTTCCAGGGAGAAACTGGCATCCACGCCTCCGGCGGCACGGTCGAGGGTGAAGTGTTTTTCCACCACCGTCGCCCCCAGCGCTACGGCGGCGACAGACACCCCGACACCCATCGAATGGTCGGACAAACCGACTTCACAGCCAAACAACTCACGCAGATGAGGAATCGTGCGCACGTTGCTGTTGGCGGGCGTCGCCGGGTAAGTGCTGGTGCACTTGAGCAACACCAGATCCTTGCAACCGGCCTCACGGGCGGCACGCACGGTTTCATCGAGCTCGGCGATGCTGGCCATGCCGGTGGAAATGATCAGCGGCTTGCCGGTGGCCGCAACCCGACGAATCAACGGCAGATCAGTGTTCTCGAAGCTGGCGATCTTGTAGGCCGGCACATCGAGGCTTTCGAGGAAGTCCACCGCGGTGTCATCGAACGGTGTGGAAAACGCCAGCATGCCCAGCTCTTTGGCCCGGGCGAAAATCGGCGCGTGCCATTCCCACGGCGTGTGGGCCTTTTCGTACAGCGCATACAGCGAAGAACCGGCCCACAAGCTGTTGGGGTCCTTGATGAAGAACTCGCCTTCGGACAAGTCCAGAGTCATGGTCTCGGCGGTGTAGGTTTGCAGCTTCAAGGCATGGGCGCCGGCCTTGGCTGCGGCTTCGACGATTTTTATCGCCATGTCCAGCGACTGGTTATGGTTGCCGCTCATCTCGGCAATGATGAACGGTGGCGCATCGGCACCGATCGAGCGATTACCGATCTTGAAACTGGTCATTGTTCTGGATCCTTCAACACGCGCGTGAACGCGCAAGCACTCTGAGTAAAACCACCCTCGCGGAAAACCTTCAGCGATGGCTGATTGGCCGGCAGCACCTGAGCGGTGATGGCCTCAAGTTGTGGCCAATGCGCCGTGACGAACGCTTCGCCCCGCGCCAGCAGCGCCCTGCCCCAGCCCAGGCCGAATCGGCCTTCGAACAAATAGATCGAGACTTCGGCCCGCGTACCGTCAAGGTCATAGCGCAGCATACCGACCGGGCCGTCATCCGCCTCGGCAATCAACAGCAGTCGCTGAGGGTTGTTCAGGCTCGCAGCCAGCCAGACCTGATGCCGCTGCCAATCGATGGCGTGGGTGTCCAGCGACCAGCGCCGTACCGCCTCGGCATTACGTCCCTCGAACAACAATTGCGCATCGTCCGGATCGGCTCGACGCACCTGCAGTACCGCTCCCGCCAGTGCTGCCGCCACCCGCTGCGCGCCACGGCCATCGACCAACTGCCGTGAGCGTTCGGCCATACTTTGACGAAAACCTTGATTGCCTACGACAAAACCAATGGCCTGACGCAATTGTTCGACGCTGACATGCTCGCGGTTGCCCAGGAACACATGAGCGCCCGAGGTCGCCATCACCTCGCCGTTGGCCTGCTGATTATTCGAGACCGCAATGCAAATCGTCGGCAGCCCCATGGCCGCCCGCTCCCAACTGGTGCCGCCACCGGCACCGATAAACAGGTCAGCCTCGGTCATCAGCCGATAGAAATCGCTGACAAAACTGTGCAGGCGCCAGTTCGGACGATACGCCGCCAGCGCCTGCATCTGCTCCCAGGCCGGGTTGTCGGCCCCCGCCACGAAATCGACCTCCAGCTCATGAAGGTCCGCCAGCGCCAACATCGCGTGGTGGGTCTGCATGGCCGCATCGAAGCCGCCGAAGTTCACCAATACTCGCCTGGCCCGAGGCTTGATCTCGACCGCCGGGCAGCAGAACTCATCGCGCAACATCGCAAAACGTGGACCGAGCAAGGTCTGGCAGTCGGGCGTCAGCAGCGAGGCATAAGCCTCTGGGGTGCCCGACAGATTTTGATTGAGCAGCAGATCGACGCGGTACTGCCGAGTGGCCAGGTCATCCACCGCGGCGATCCGTGATGCCCAGCGACGGGCCGCAGTCTGCCAGTGATGATCGAGGCCATAGTGGTCGACGATGATCCAGTCGAAAGCCGGATGGCTTTCCAGGGCTTGCGCCAGCGCGGCGATGTCCGCCTGCCAGGGCAGCATCGATTCGATGGCCTGCTGCGGATCTTCATCGGGGTAGCGTGCCGGCAGCGCGAAGGTCTCGAAGCCCTCGCTGGCCAGGCTGTCCAGTCGATGCCCCGGCAGCAGGCGACAGGCGAAGGCAACGTGCGTGCCCTGCTTGCGCAACACCCTGGCCAGGGTCAGGCAGCGGGCGATATGGCCGCTGCCAATGGTTGGCGACGCGTCAGCGCGGATCAGTATCCTCATTGCAACTCACCACCAGCCTTCAATGCGGCGTAAAGGTATTCGGCGCGTTTCCAGTCTTCAAGGGTGTCGATGTCCTGTACCAGGTAGCGCGGCAGAATCACCGGCAGGCTCGCTGGCGAGAACAGTGCATCACCACGCAACCAGGCCTCGCTGCGTCCCCAGTAGAACTGGCCGGCGTCTTGAAAGGCTTCGGGCAAGTCCTGGGAGCGGGTGTCACGAAACTCCGGATAGAGCGAGGTCAGGGCGCCCTGCGCGTCGAGGGTCAAGGCCCGCTGCACCGGAAAACCAAAACCGGTGACTGAAAACGCAAAAGATTTGTCCGGGTGCTGCACCAGCAATTCAAGCCCCTGACGCAGATAACGCACCTGCAACAATGGCGCCGTTGCGTAGACGCAGCAGGCATGGTCGAACGGTGGCAATTGATTCAAGGCATGCACGATCACCGACGCAGTCCCGGTGAAATCGTCAGCCAGTGCCGCAGGCCGCATGAACGGCACCTGAGCGCCATTGGCTCGTGCGACTTCGGCGATTTCCTCATCGTCGGTACTGACGATCACCTGGTCGAACAGGCGCGACTCCAACGCCGTGCGAATCGAACGGACGATCATCGGCACGCCGTCGAACGGCTTGAGGTTCTTGCGCGGGATTCGCTTGCTGCCACCACGGGCCGGAATGATCGCAACACAGCTCAAGAGTCACTACTCCTCAAGGATCAGCCGTCGCAATTGCTCGACCACATAGTCCTGTTGTTCATCGCTCAGCAGAGGAAACAGCGGCAGGCTGATGGCCTCGGCGTAATAACGTTCGGCCTGGGGGAAATCACCCTCGGCAAAACCCAGGTCGCGATAGTACGGCTGCAAGTGCACGGGAATATAGTGCAGATTCACCCCGACACCGGCCGCTCGCAAGCCTTCGAACACCTGTCGATGACTGAGGTTGATCCGCTCCGTCTGCAAGCGCACCACGTACAGATGCCACGCCGATTCGGCTTCAGGCTGCGCGCTGGGCAAGGTCAGCGGCAAGTACGCCAGCAACCGGTCATAACGCGCCGCCAGTTCGCGTCGACGCTCGATAAAGCCATCGAGCTTGTTCAGCTGTGACAGACCGAGGGCCGCTTGCAGATCGGTGATTCGGTAATTGAAGCCCAGCTCCACTTGCTGGTAGTACCAGGGGCCGTGGCTGGGTTCGGTCATCTGTTCGGGGTCACGGGTCATGCCGTGGCTGCGCAGGCGCTGCAAACGCTCGGCCAGTTCCGGGCGATTGGTCAGGACCATGCCGCCTTCGGCGCTGGTGATGATTTTCACCGGATGGAAACTGAACACGGTCATTGCCGCGAATTCACCGCACCCCACCGGGCGCCCGGCATAGGACGCACCGACCGCATGGGAAGCATCCTCGATCACCGTGAAACCGTAACGCTCGGCCAGTTCGGCAATCATGCGCATATCGCAGCTTTGCCCGGAGAACGCTACCGCCACCAGCACTTTCGGCAGCTTGCCGTCGCGCTCGGCGATTTCCAACTTCGACGCCAAGGTGTAGGCATCGAGGTTCCAGGTCAGCGGGTCAATGTCGACAAAATCGACATCGGCGCCGCAGTAGCGACCGCAGTTGGCCGAGGCCAGAAAGGTGTTCGGCGTGGTCCACAACCGATCGCCCGGCCCCAGGCCCGCGGCGAGGCAGGCAATGTGCAACGCCGCCGTGGCATTGCACACCGCCACCGCGAAATCGGTCTGGCAACGCTCGGCCATCGCCTGTTCGAAACGCTCGATGGTCGGCCCTTGGGTCAGCCAGTCGGACTGCAACACGGCGACCACCGCATCGATGTCCGCCTGATCGAGGCTTTGCCGACCGTAGGGAATCATGCCGACAGTTCCGCGTGCAGGTCAGCGATCTGGCCGACCGACAGGAAGTACGGGTTGGTGTCGGAACGGTACTCGAAATCTTCGCTCACCGGCCGGCCCTGCTCGCCCAGTTTGTCCACGGCAAAATCCACGTCGACGCTGGTGAAACGGATCGACGGCTGAATGGTGTAGTGATCGTCGAACTCCAGGGTCATGCGCGCGTCGTCCAACGGCACCATCAGCTCATGGAGTTTTTCCCCCGGACGAATGCCGACGTGTTTGTGCGGCAAATGTTCAGCCATGCCCTGCGCCAGATCGACGATGCGAATCGACGGGATCTTCGGTACAAACACTTCACCACCGTGCATGCGGGCGAAGCTGTCGAGCACAAACTTCACGCCGTGATCGAGGGTGATCCAGAACCGCGTCATACGCTCATCGGTGATCGGCAGCTCTTTGGCGCCCTCGGCGATCAGTTTGCTGAAGAACGGCACCACCGAACCCCGTGAGCCAGCGACGTTGCCATAGCGCACCACGGCAAACCGGGTTTGTTGCTCGCCGGCAATGTTGTTGGCAGCCACGAACAGTTTGTCCGACAGCAGCTTGGTCGCGCCGTACAAGTTGATCGGGCTGGCAGCCTTGTCGGTGGACAGCGCGACAACTTTTTTCACGCCGTTGTCGATGGCCGCGGCAATGATGTTTTCCGCGCCGTTGACGTTGGTGCGGATGCATTCGGTGGGGTTGTATTCCGCCGCCGGTACTTGCTTCAGCGCCGCGGCGTGCACCACGTAATCGATACCGCGCATGGCCTGACGCAAACGGTCGGCGTCGCGCACATCACCGATGAAGTAACGCATGCACGGCGCGTTGAACGTCTGCTGCATCTCGTACTGCTTGAGCTCATCGCGGGAAAACACCACCACCCGCTTGGGCTGGTATTGCTCCAGCAAGCGGCGGATGAAGTTGCGCCCGAACGAACCGGTGCCGCCAGAGATGAAAATCGATTTACCGTTGAACATGCCTTGAGTCCTTTTACCTGTCAGCCAGGCTTATGCGAGCAACTGCGCCCAGTCAATGCTGGTCGGTTCGCCGAGGGTAAAGCCCTTGCCAGTCAAGGCCAGGTTCTGGTTGTAGGCTGAGTCCTGCTCGAAACGGGCGGGCCACTTGTCACGCAGGGCAGCTGCCGCCTGCGGATTGTCCGGCAAAGTCCCGGGGTGCGTAATCTGCACTTGTGGTGTCCAGACCGTCAGCAAACCTGCGTCGGCAACTTTCAGGCACAGATCGACATCGGCGTAAGCCTCGTCGAAATGCTCTTGGTCCAATCCACCGACGTCATCAAACACTTGCTTGCGAATCATCAGACAAGCACCAGAGACAGCCTGATAGTTCTGTTCGACGACCAAGCGACGCATGTAGCCCTGGGCATCTTTTTTCTCGCCTGCGAAAGGTGAAGCGACCCCGCCATTGAGGCCCAGAATCAAACCGGCCCCCGTCACATTGCCATTGGCATCCACCAGTTTGGCCCCGACCACTCCTACCTCAGGACGCTGCGCCTGGTTAAGCAGTGCCTCGATCCAGTTGGCGTTAACGACCTCGGCGTCCGCCGCCAGCAGCACCAGGTATTCGCCCTGAGCCTGTTCTACAGCCAGGTTAAGTAGTGCCGAAGTGCTCAGACGCTGCTCTGCCCTGACCAGACGAACCCGGCCACGACCGTTCTGCTCCAGGCTTTCCAGCCAGGCGAGCAGTTCGGCGGACTGGCTGTGATTGTCGACGATCACGATCTCATTGTTCTGATAGCGCGTGCGTTGCAACACGCTGACCAGGCAGCGCTGCAAACACTCCAGGTTGTCCTGGCTGTGAACGATGATCGAAACCTTCGGACGATGGGCGTGACGGTAGTCGATACGGTAGCCTCCCGACGCTTCGGCACTGACCTGGGCCTGATATCCGCGGGTCGCCAGATGACGAACCAGAGTCTGGCGTTCGTGTTCAATAGGCCCCGGCAGCGGTGCCTGGGTGATCAGCAAAGGCTCTGCCAGATGCGCGAGCCCGGCCAGGCCGCCGGCTTCGATCAGGCGCAGCAACAGGTCGAACTCGAGCGCCGAAGTGAACTCACGAGCAAAACCGCCGACCTCCACCAACACCTCACGCCGGATCAGCCAATGCCGCGCAGTCAGCGCCGGCAGGCTCTGCAACAAATCGAGGTTGAAGGCGGGACGGAAGACATCGACCAGCGTGCCATTGGCCTGACGATGAATCTCGTCCACCGCCACCGCACGGCAACCCTCGGCGTTCTGCAACTCCAGGCTGGCACGCAACAGACCCGCGGCGGTGAACTCGTCGCCCGCCTCGGCCAGCAGCAACCAGTCCGAGGTCGACTGGCGAGCAATCTGGTTCAGCTTATCGACATAGTTGCTGGTGGTGACCTTGACGAAATGCAGGGTGTTTTGTTCGGTGGTGACTGCCGGCAGATCGCCGGTGGTGAAGACCACCACTTTGAAGGCCCGGAACGCGCTCTCCATCAGACTATCGAAGCTGGCCTGAAGCTTGTCCATGTCTGCGTCCAGGTCCAGCAACAAAATGCCGAACTGAGGTCCACCGTCATTGGCTGCCAGATGCTGGTTGATTTTCCTCACCGCAGTCTCATTTGGCTCCCGTGCCTGCAACCAGTTGAGCAGACGTCCCGACGGCATCGTGTCGAGCAACTGACGACTATCGTGGGTCGGCACACTGTCCAGGCGCTGCACCCAATCGGCCAACACTTGGGCATCAGCCGTTTCCCCCATGTCCACCAGTTGCTGAGCGAGCTTTTGCACGACTCGACGGTTGAAGGCGCCGAGTTCCACGGCTTGAAGCAGGCGCGTCTGGATCGTCGCCGGACTGTCATTGGAGTAAGTACGCTGCAGTGTCTGCTGCTTGAGCAATGTCCCTTCCATTTCCTCAAGTTGCAAACGGCCGGCCGGCATTGCATGGAGCAGAAACTCGCACTCCGCCAGTTGCTCGAAGAAGGCGCTGTTGTAGAACGGCATCTCGACGTATTGCTCCGGGCCGAAGACACGCTTCGGGCCGACCGTCGGATCGGTCCAGTAAGACTCGAATATCGGTTCGATGGTCAGCGCGTTGCGGGCAGTCAGGCTGTCGGCCAAAGCGGCGAAGCTTTGCAGGGCCAACTGGGCGGTCTGCTGTTGGTCGAGACCGGTGATACCCGTCGGCAGCGATGACAGGAACCCGGCAAAGCGCTCGCGCTCGGCGACAGAGCGGGCGTCCTTGAAACTCAAGGTCGTCATGATTTCGGTGTTGTGATCCGAACGCCCGTAATTGACTTCACGTACCACATAGGGTGCCGGGAGAATTCGCGCCTTGGCCCGTGCCAGCATGTAGTACACGTGGCCGATTTCCTGCCACTGGAAGATCGTGCCTTCCGGCATCGCTTCGTACCAGTCACGCAACAACGAGGTCCGATGCACGGCATAGAACGGCGGAATGTACTGCCCCATGTAATCGAGTACACGGTCCTGGCCTTGTTCGGCGTTGTAATCCTCCTGCACCTTCTTGTCGCGACGGTAGTACTGCACATAATTGGCGTGGGTCAGGTACATCAGGCAATAGCCGTGGCACAAACCGTAGTCGGGGTTGGCTTCGAGGAAGTTCACCGATTCGGTGAGAGCACCGTGCAACAGGAAATCATCGTCGGAGGCGAACACCATGTACGGCGTGGTGACCTGTTCGACACCGTATACCAGCTTGGCCTGGATGCCCCAATAGCCGAACTGCGGCAAATGCCGATAGTCGATGGTGTCTGCAACCGTCGCCGCGCCATCCAGAGCAACGGCTGACGAATCAAGGACCAGAATCCTGCAAGGCAGCGTGCTGTAGAACTGCAACGCCCTGCGCAAAAACGCCGGACGATTGTGCGTAATCAGCACCAGAGTGAACAGCTCACTCAGGGGCAACGTGTTTTCAGAACCGTAAATGCCTTGCATATCCTTCCCCGCCACAGACCTATTGCCTGATGAACACTTGAATGAAGTTGTCGTTTAACGCACCCGGCGCAGGTAGCCATCCGGCGCGACGGTGATCAGCAGTTTGCTGTGAATCGCCTGATCGATCTCGAAATCCCGGTTTTCTTCCAGGTACGCCCAAACGGCGGTTTTAGGGTTATCACCCTTGCCCCATGGACGGTCCGGAAAGGCGTCTTCCGGCATGTCTTCGACGACCGTGTCCATGACCACGCAGTAGCTGCCGACCGAGACCATCGGTGCATACAGGCGCAACTCTTCCAGCACGTGTTGATGGGTGTGATTGGAGTCCAGCACCACCAGCACTTTCTTGCCCTGAATGCGCTCGCGCACCTGATCGACGATCGCGGTGTCGATGCTCGAACCCTGAATCATCTGGATTCGTTTGCTCATCGGATGGGCTTCGATCGCTTCGCGGTTGTGCTGGCGAATATCGATGTCGACACCCAGTACTTCACCATGGCCGATCAGCTCCAGCATCGAGGCGTAAAACACCAACGACCCGCCGTGGGCAATCCCGGTTTCCACGATCACATCCGGGCGCAAGTTCCAGATGATTTCCTGCATGGCCACCATGTCCTGGGGGAACTGAATGATCGGGCGGCCCATCCAGCTGAAGTTGTAGGTGTACTTGTGTTTGGCCGTGGTGCCGACCCAGTCCAGGGACTCGGCCTGCAGCGCTTTGTCTTTCTTCAAACCTTCGATGTTGCCTTTTACTTCTTCACGAAACTGCTCATGGGGATTCATCGCAACTCTCCAAAAAAAAAGGGAAACGGCTTACTTGAATACCTTACCGTCGGGGTAAGGCACCGCGTTGGTCTTGATGATCCTGGCGGGATTGCCCGCCACGACCGAATAATCCGGAACATCTTTGGTGACAACGGCGCCGGCGCCGATGGTGACCCAGCGACCGATGCGCAGGCGCGGCAGGATGGTGGCGTTGGTACCGATAAATGTCCCGTCGCCGATTTCCACGCAACCGGCGATACACACCCCAGGTGCCATGAAAACCGAGTGGCCGATCCGTCCTTCATGCCCCACCACGCTGCCGGCACTGATACTGGTGTTGTCGCCCAGCGTTACTTCGGCCTGCATGAGCACGCCTTCCTGTAGATAACTGCCCTGCCCCATGCGAATCATGGTCAGGTCGATACCCGGGTGAACGAATTGGCCCAGGGTGGCGCCGGCCTCGACCAGTTGGCGGGTGGTCTCGTAGCGCAGCCGGGTACTGCCGGTGATCAGGTTCACGAAGCGCGCCTGAGGCCCTTTGAGTTCGCTCACCCGATCCGAGCCGCCGATCACCGGTACCCCATAAAACAGCGTGCCCTGCTTACTCGGGTCGTTATCCAGAAAGGCGAATTCGACATTGGGGGTGCTGCGCTTCACCGCGTGAAGCATGCGCACCGCTTCGGGGTTGGCCGCGCCCAGCAAATAAATCTTCACGACAGCTGCCTTTTTGCGAGCAGGGCACGCACGACATCCACCACTCGTTGCTGATCGGCGTCGGTCATATCGTGATAACTCGGCAGGTTGAATGCGCGCTCCGGCAAGGCGAAAGCCACCGGTGTGTCGACAGAGTGTTCGCTGAACATCGGCAACGACGACAACGGCCAGAAGAACACCCTGGCATCGATATCGGCAGCCTGGAAAGCGGCGATCAACTCATCCCGGCAAATCCCGGTCTCCGCATCGAACACCACTGTCGGCATCCAGTAGCCGTTACGCGAGTGCTCAGGCTCAGGGTTCAGGGAAACACCCGGCAGTAATGTCAGGGCGCGGGCGTAATTGGCGAAAATCTCACGCTTGCGACTGATCAGCTCATCGATACGCTCGACCTGAGCGCAACCGACGGCGGCCTGCAGGTTGCTCATCTTGTATTTGAAGCCGATGAACTCCGGCCAGAACTGTTTGGTGCTGCCAGCGACCCGGCCATGGTTGGATAAGGTCAGGACGCGCTCGTACAAGGCTTTGTCCGAGGTGACGAAAATCCCGCCCTCGCCGGTGGTCATGGTCTTGGTGCCATGAAACGAGAACGCACCGAATGCACCTAGAGAACCGGCCGCCCGACCACGCCATTGCGAGCCAATGGCCTCAGCGGCGTCTTCGATCACCGGAATATTGTGTTCCCGACCGATCGCCAGCAAGGCGTCCATATCACACAGGTTACCGTAGAGGTGCACTGCGAGAATGGCTTTGGTTCGCGGGGTAATTGCACGCCTGACCTGCTCCGGGTCCAGGCACCAGCTATCCGCCAGAACATCGACGAATACCGGCGTGGCACCCAGGTAGGTAATGGGCGCCGCCGACGCGATCCAGTTAGTGTTGCCCAGGATCACCTCATCGCCAGCACCAATGTCCAACGCCGCCATCCCCATGTGCAAGGCGCCAGTACAGCTGGAGGTCGCGATGGCGTAGGTGGCGCCAAGATGCTCGGCAAAACCATGCTCGAAACGCGTCAGATATTCGTAGCAACGTGCGCCCCAACCGTTCTGAACGGCGTCCAGGGCATACCGGGCTTCCAACTCGCCCACGCTCGGCTTGGTGTAATGAATTCTGCTCATTGAATGCTCAACTCCGGAACGGCGACAACAAACCGCGCGCCCCACACTTTGACCGAGGCGAATTGTTGGGTGATTTCAGTCAACAGGTTCCAGGGCAAAACCAGGATGTAGTCGGGTTTTTCAAGATCGATGCGGTCGGGCGAAACCACCGGGATTCGACTGCCCGGCAAGTACTTGCCCTGCTTGTGCGGGTTGGCATCGGCCACCCAGGCCAACAGGTCCGGTTTGACCCCGGCGTAGTTGAGCAAGGTGTTGCCCTTGGCTGCCGCACCATAACCGACCACGCGCTTGCCGTCGGCCTTGGCCTGCAACAGGAAACGCAGCAATTGGTGCTTGATGCCCTCGGCCGCTGGCGCCAGAGTCGCGTAGTACTCGGGGGTTTTCACTCCCGCTGCCAGTTCAGCCTGCAACTGCTGTTGAACGGCTGGCTGCACTTCACGGCGAACACCGTCGGCACGCTGGACGAACACCCGCAACGAACCGCCATGGGTCGACAACTGGCTGACGTCGAACACTTCCAGGCCATTGCGCTCGCACAAGGTCTGCACGGCAGTCAGGGACAGGTAGGAATAGTGCTCGTGATACAGCGTGTCGAATTGCTGCCCGGCCATCAACGTCAACAGTTGCGGAAATTCGAACGTCGCCACACCGGTCGGCTTGAGCAAGGTGGAGAAACCACCGAGGAAATCATTAATGTCCGGCACATGCGCCAACACGTTGTTGGCGGCCATCAGGTCGGCGGCCCAGCCTTCGCTTTTCAGCTGCGCGGCGGTGTCGCGACCGAAGAACAGTTCGCGAATCTCCAGGCCTTTTTCCCGCGCCGCTTGCGCGGTGCTGCGGGTTGGCTCAACGCCCAGGCAGGGGATGCCGCGCCCGGCAACGTACTGCAACAGGTAACCGTCGTTGGCGGCGATTTCCACCACGCGACTGTCGGCAGTCAGGCCGAAGCGTTCGACCATCTCCGCGACATAGCGCTCGGCATGGGCCAGCCAGGTACTGGAGAACGAACTGAAATACGCATACTCGGCATCGAACAGGCTGTCGGCGCTGGTGTAATCCTCGGTTTGCACCAACCAGCACTGCTGACACACCGCGACCTTCAATGGTACCCATTGCTCGGCTTGTTCCAGGCGATCGGCGTGCACATAGGCGTTGGATGGCGGCGAGGTGCCGAGATCGATCAGCGGCAAGGCCAGAGGAGTACCGCAACCACGGCAGTTCATAGACGCACTCCAGCGAAGTGTTCATCGATCAAGGGATGGCTGGAATCCCTGGCCGACAGATTATTGACAGGCAACGGCCAGGCAATCGCCAGCCGTGGATCGTTCACCGACAACCCGCCCTCGTGCGCAGGCGTGTAATCAGCGCTGTGCAGGTAGAGCAATTCGGCGTCATCGGTCAGCGTCTGGAAGCCGTGGGCGAACCCGGCCGGGATCAGCAAGCTGCGACCATCACCGGCCTTCAGGTGCTCGGCGTGCCAGTGCAGAAAGGTTTCGGAATCGGGGCGCAAGTCCACCGCCACATCCCAGACTTCGCCGCGCAGGCAGGTAATCAACTTGGCTTCCGGCGCATTGGAATTTTGAAAATGCAGACCGCGCACACTGCCCCGCTCACGGGTGCAGGAGTGGTTGATCTGGCGGATATGAAACGGCTGGCCGAAAGCGCTCAGGCTGCCTTCGCAAAACAACCGGGCGAAGTGCCCGCGATCATCTTCGAAGCGTTTGTGCTGCACGCTGAACAGACCGGCCAGCGGTAAGGCTTTCAACAAGAACTCGCTCACAACGCGCCTCGGTACAGGTTCAACTGGTTCAGGGTGACTTCACGCATGTCATCACCGTTCTGCCATGCCAGGTGCCAATCGAGGGTCTGGGTCAGGCACTGCTGCAACGACCAGCGCGGTTGCCAGGCCAACCGTTGACGGGCGCGACTGCTGTCCAGACGCAGCAGGCCGGCTTCGTGCAAATCACTCGGCTCGATACGCAATCCGCGCGCTTGCGGCCAGCGGCTGGCAAGCAACTCGACCACTTCGCCGACGCTGCACATGTCCGCTTCGCTCGGACCGAAGTTCCACGCGCCGGCAAACTGAGGGCCTTGTTCGTAGAGACCGGCAGCCAATTGCAGGTAACCCGCCAAAGGTTCAAGAGCGTGCTGCCAGGGGCGCACGGCTTGCGGGTAGCGCAGGGTTACCGGCTGGTCGGCCGACCAGGCCTTGAGCACATCGGGAATCAGGCGTTCCGGCGCGAAGTCGCCACCGCCCAACACGTTGCCGGCCCGCGCGGTGGCCAACGCCAAGCCATGCTCGGCGTACTTGTCGGCCGGGAAAAACGATGCGGCGTAAGACTGCGCCAACAATTCGCAGCAAGCCTTGCTGCTGCTGTAAGGATCGTGACCGCCCAAGGCTTCGTCTTCGCGGTACGGCCACAGCCATTCCTTGTTGGCGTAGACCTTGTCGGTGGTCACCAGCACACAGGCACGCACGCCGCCGACCTGGCGGATCGCTTCGAGCAGATTGAGCGTGCCCATGACGTTGCTGGAATAGGTGCCGAGCGGATCGCGATAGCCTTCGCGCACCAGCGGTTGGGCCGCCAGGTGCAGGACGATTTGCGGCTGGGTTTCGACGATCAGTTCCAGCAAGGCGCCCAGATCACGCAGATCACCACGCTGATCGTTGATGCCCTCATGTACCCGCGCCAGTTCGAACAGGCTCGGCTCGGTGGACGGATCGAGCGAAAACCCGCTGACCTCGGCCCCGAGGCTTTGCAGCCACAACGTCAACCAGCTGCCCTTGAAACCGGTGTGGCCGGTCAGCAGCACCCGTTTGCCACGCCAGAACTCCGGACTCAGGCCCACTGCTTCCATGGGGCCTCCCCGCTCTGCCACAGCGCTTCGAGGTGGTTCTTGTCGCGCAGGGTATCCATCGGATGCCAAAAGCCGTCGTGCTGGAAAGCAGCAAGCTGGCCATCGCTGGCCAGGCCGGTCAAAGGTTCGGACTCCCAAACCGTCTCATCCGCGGTAATCAGCGGCAGCACCTTAGGCGACAGCACAAAGAAACCACCATTGATCCAGCCACCGTCCCCACGAGGTTTTTCAGTGAAACCGCGAACCAGATAACCTTCGCGCTCCAGGGCGCCATAACGACCGGGCGGCTGGACCGCCGTGACCGTGGCAAGCTTGCCGTGGGAAAGGTGAAAATCCACCAGGGCGCTGATGTTCAAGTCAGACACGCCGTCGCCGTAGGTAAAGCAGAACGCTTCTTCGTTTTCCAGATAGCGGCCGGCCCGTAGCAAACGACCACCAGTCATGGTTTCCTCACCGGTGTCGATCAGCGTGACGCGCCACGGCTCACTGTAATTCTGGTGAACGTCCATACGGTTGTTGCACATGTCGAAGGTGACGTCGGAGGTGTGCAGGAAGTAGTTGGCGAAGAAGTCCTTGATCGCATAGCCCTTGTAGCCAAGGCAGATCACGAAGTCATGAATCCCGTGGGCGGAGTACTGTTTCATGATGTGCCAAAGAATTGGCTTGCCACCGATCTCGATCATCGGCTTGGGCTTCAGGTGCGATTCTTCGCTGATGCGCGTGCCCAGGCCACCCGCCAGAATTACTGCCTTCATCGTCTCCCCTCTTGTTCTTCACAGAGCTCGGCCAAGCTGTTTCAAGCTTTTTCGGGCTGTCTGGCTAAAACGTTCTGCCATGTCAGACGCTGGCGTACCGGCCGCAAGCGCTCGTTTTATGGCGATATCAGGGGGACTTGCAGGAAACGCGCCAGCTCATGAATCCAGATAGAAGGCACAAAAAAGGGACGAATCCGGATCATGCAGACCGGGTTCGTCCCCAAGCATAAAAGCGAGCCCAAGGCCGCTTG
>Ga0207655_1001557_pt1 | contig 20676 bp, 16 predicted proteins | sample KBSM44metaG_FD_184398 | JGI IMG/M metagenome (GOLD analysis project Ga0207655, IMG submission 184398) | Miscanthus rhizosphere microbial communities from Kellogg Biological Station, Michigan, USA - KBS M4-4 metaG (SPAdes) (version 2) | ecosystem: Host-associated > Plants > Roots > Rhizosphere >... | reverse complement strand
CTGCGGCGCCTTCCCGGGCCACATCATCGTCGGCCTCGACGCCAAGGACGGCAAGGTCGCCACCGACGGCTGGAGCAAGATGTCCGGCCACGAGGTGATCGACCTGGCCAAGAAATTCGAGGCCTACGGCGTCGAAGCTATCATCTACACCGACATCGGCCGCGACGGCATGATGGGCGGCGTCAACATCGAGGCCACCGTCAAGCTGGCGCAGGCGGTCAAGATCCCGGTCATCGCCTCCGGCGGCCTCCATAACCTGGCCGACGTCGAAGCGTTGTGCGCGGTGCAGGACGAGGGCATCGAGGGCGTCATCTGCGGCCGCTCGATCTACGAGGGCACGATCGACCTGGCCTCGGCGCAGTTGCGCGCCGACGAGCTCAGCGGCGACCTCATCGACGACGAGGAAGAATAAGGCTGCCATGCTCGCTAAACGCATCATTCCCTGCCTGGACGTGACCGACGGCCGCGTCGTCAAAGGCGTCAACTTCACCGAGCTGCGCGACGCCGGCGATCCGGTCGAGATCGCCCGCCGCTACGACGAGCAGGGCGCCGACGAACTGACCTTCCTCGACATCACCGCCACCAGCGACAACCGCGGCCTGATCCTGCACATCATCGAGGCCGTGGCCTCGCAGGTGTTCATTCCGCTGACCGTCGGCGGCGGCGTGCGCGAGGTGGCCGACGTGCGCCGCCTGCTCAACGCCGGCGCGGACAAGGTCAGCATGAACTCGTCGGCCGTGGCCAATCCGCAGCTGGTGTTCGACGCCGCGCAAAAGCACGGTTCGCAGTGCATCGTGGTGGCGATCGACGCCAAGCAAGTGTCGCCCGGCAAGTGGGAAGTGTTCACGCACGGCGGCCGCAAGGCCACCGGCATCGACGCCATCGAGTGGGCCGTCAAAATGGAAAAACTGGGCGCCGGCGAAATCCTGCTCACCAGCATGGACCGCGACGGCACCAAGTCCGGCTTCGACCTGGGCTTGACGCGCGGCGTCTCCGACGCCATCGGCATCCCGGTGATCGCCTCGGGCGGCGTCGGCGGCCTGCAGGACCTGGCCGACGGCATCAAGCTGGGCAAGGCCGACGCGGTGCTGGCGGCCAGCATCTTCCACTACGGCCAGCACACGGTGCAGGAAGCCAAGCGTTTCATGGCACAACAGGGCATTCCGATGCGCCTGACCAATTGATCACAGCACTGGATAGCATTATGTCGACCACCCCGAGCAGCCTCGCCAAAGCCAAATGGCTGAAAAAAATTCAATGGGACGAAAACGGCCTGGTGCCGGTCATCGCCCAGGAAGCCGGCAGCAATGACGTGCTGATGTTCGCGTGGATGAACCGCGACGCCCTGGCCAAGACGGTCGAGCTGGGCGAGGCGGTGTACTGGAGCCGCTCGCGCAAGAAGCTGTGGCACAAGGGCGAGGAGTCCGGCCACACGCAAAAGGTGCTGGAAATCCGCCTCGACTGCGACGAGGACGTGGTGCTGCTCAAGATCGAGCAGGCCGGCGGCATCGCCTGCCACACGGGCCGGCATTCGTGCTTCTTCCAGAAGTTCGAGGGCGACGCGCTCGAGGGTGACTGGCACAACAGCGAGCCGGTGCTGAAAGACCCGTCCGACATTTACGCGGCAAAACCGAAGAAGACCCCATGAGCACACAACTGGACCGCCTGGCCGAGCTGATCGAGTCACGCAAGCCGGCCAACGGCGGCGACCCCGCCGCCTCCTACGTGGCCAAGCTGTTCGCCAAGGGCGACGACGCCATCCTGAAAAAAATCGGCGAGGAAGCCACCGAGACCGTCATGGCCGCCAAGGACGCCCGCCACGCCGGCGGCGACGGCGCCAAGGTCTTGTACGAAGTGGCCGACTTGTGGTTCCATACGCTGGTGCTGCTGGCCCAGTTCGATCTGAAGCCGCAGCAGGTGCTCGACGAGCTGGCGCGCCGCGAAGGCGTGTCCGGCATCGCCGAAAAAGCCGCGCGCCAGGAATAAGGCCGGGAACAATAAGCCGGAACAACATGCCGGGACAACACCACCATTGATGGAGCCGCTGTGGAAAACTGTTTGTTTTGCAAGATAGCCGAAAAGAAAATCCCTTCGACGGCCGTGTACGAGGATGACGAGTTGCTCGCGTTCAAGGATATCAACCCGGCCGCGCCCGTGCATTTGTTGGTGATTCCAAAGAAACACATCTCGACCCTGTCCGATTGCAGCGCCAACGAGGCGCCGCTGCTGGGCAAGATGCTGGCCCTCGCCCCCCGTCTGGCAGAGGAATTCGGTTGCGCGGTCAGCTATGATGCGGACGGCACGCCCGGCGGCGGCTACAAGACCCTGATCAACAGTGGGCCGGACGGCGGGCAAGAGGTGTACCATCTGCATTTGCACGTGATCGGCGGCGCGCACCCCTGGCGCGGCCAGCGGTAACAGCCGGCATCGGGGCGGCGTACCGGTGGTTTATATCGCTTGCCACATGACATCTACATGACACGCCGCCGTTCGCTTATACTGTCGCACGCGGTTCTTGAATCAACGGATAATCTGGGCGCATGCGCCTTGCAAGGGGAATATGATGGGTTCATTTAGTATTTGGCACTGGCTGATCGTTCTGGTGATTGTGATGCTGGTCTTCGGCACCAAGAAACTGAGCAATATGGGTTCCGACATCGGCAAGGCCGTCAAGGGCTTCAAGGATGGCGTCAAGGGCGACGACGACAAGCCCGCCACGCCGGCCGCGCCGGGCACCATCGACGTCGACGCCAAAGAGAAAAACAAGCAGTAAGCCGGTCCGGGCCCGCGATTGTCGCCGGGCCCCGCTGGCTGACGCGCATATCTTATGATCGATCTCGGTCTTACCAAACTTGCTGTGATCGGCGTGGTTGCGCTGATCGTCATCGGTCCCGAAAAGCTGCCCCGCGTGGCGCGCATGGCCGGGACCTTGTACGGGCGCGCCCAGCGCTACCTGAACGAGGTCAAATCCGAGGTCTCGCGCGAAATCGAGCTGGAGGAATTGAAAAACCTCCACAAGACGGTGCAGGACGCCGCGCAGAACATCAAGAGCGACGTGGAAAACTCGATTTCGCAGAACATCTCCGAAGTCGAAAACGCCTGGCACGACACGCCGGCGTCGACGCCCGACACCTCGTCGTACGGCAGCGTCAGCACCGACGACCTGGCGCGCAAGGCGCGCGAATTCCGCCGCAAGAAGGTGGTGCGCAGCGCCGCCATTCCGGCCTGGTACAAGCAGCGCCACGGCGGCAAACTGCATGTCACCTCCGGCGCCGCGCGGGTCGCCCGCTTCCGTCCACGCGGCAACACCAACGCTAGCTTCTACTAATGACTACACCGAACTCCGGCGAAGAAACCTTCATCTCCCACCTGATCGAACTGCGCGACCGTCTGGTCAAGGCGTCGATCGGCGTGGCGCTGGTGTGCCTGGCGCTGATGATCTGGCCGGGGCCGTCGCAAATCTACGATTTCATCGCGCGGCCGATGATCGCCTCGCTGCCGGTCGGCTCGAAGATGATCGCCACCGGCGTCATTTCTCCATTCCTGGTGCCGATGAAGGTGACCCTGGTGATCTCGATCATCCTGTCGCTGCCGTGGGTGCTGTACCAGTTGTGGGCGTTCGTCGCGCCCGGCCTGTACGCGCATGAAAAGCGCCTGATCGCGCCGCTGGTCATTTCGTCGTCGTTCCTGTTCATGTCGGGCGTGGCGTTCTGCTACTTCCTGGTGTTCGGCCGGGTGTTCCAGTTCATCGCCGAGTTCTCGCCGCAGTCGATCGCGGTGACGCCGGATATCGAGAACTATCTCGATTTCGTCATGTCGATGTGCCTGGCTTTCGGCGCGACCTTCGAGGTGCCGGTGGTGGTGGTGATCCTGGTGCGCATGGGGTTTGTGACCGTCGCCAAGCTCAAGGAGATCCGTCCCTACGCCATCGTCGGCGCGTTCGTCATCGCGGCGATCGTCACGCCGCCGGACGCGGTCAGCATGTTCTCGCTGGCCATTCCGATGTGTTTGCTGTTCGAGCTGGGCCTGCTGGTGGCGCCGCTGTTTGTGCGCATCTCGACGGCGCCGGAAGAGACGCAGTCCTGATCAGCCCGGCAGCCGTGTCAAGATCACGGCGGCCAGCCCGAGCGCGACCACCTGTCCCGCCAGCGCGATGCCGAGCAGCCAGCGTAGCGGGCGCAATTTGGACTCGAATCGTGCATCGATTTCAATCTTCAGCTGGTCGAATCGCGCATCGATCTCAACCTTCAGCTGGTCGAATCGCGCATCGATTTCGACCTTCAGCCGATCCATGCGCGCATACACCTCGCTCTTCAGCGTATCCATTCTGGCCAAGAGCTCGCTTCTCACCAGCACCAGTTCGGCCGGCGTGACGCTGGCCGTCGCCAGCGCGTCGCTGAGCGCCTGCGCATGGGCGTCGGCCTGGTCGGCCGGAATTCCAGCCTCAACCAACCGTCTTGCGTACTCAAGGGTATCGAACTTGATCGGCATGGTCATGATCACTCCCGGCTTTTATCGTAGCAGAACCGGCCCGGCATGGGCTAAGCGACCATCGTATCGAATCGGTGGATGAGGCCTTTGCGCGCTCGCAAGCGGCCCGCGGCCGAACGAAAAAGGGGCGCCGACGTCTCCGCCGACACCTCCTTCGCAATTCGATACCCTGAAACTACTTCGTCATCAAGCCCTTGATCACCCGCACCGGCGCGCTGCCGTAGCTGAGGAATTGCTCGTGGAATTCCTTCAGGTTGAACTTGTCGCCCAAGGCCTTCCTGCGCTCTTCGCGCAATTCCATGATCTCGCTGTAGCCGCTGAAATAGCTGGTCAGCTGCACCGACGACACCTGCACCCGGTGCCATTTCTCGACCGCCTCGGTGCGCGTCTGGAAGGCCTGGCGCGTCAGCAGATCGATCGCCTGTTCCTCCGTCATGCCCAGCACGTGCACGCTGTAATCGAGGATGGTGTTGGTCACGCTGCGCAGGTTCCACTTCGAATACATCAGCCACATTTCCGGCGCGTTGTCGCCGTAGCCGGACTCCAGCATCATGCGCTCGCCGTAGACCGCCCAGCCCTCCACCATCGCGCCGTTGCCGAAGATCGACTTGACGATCGACGGCGACTTGTTGGCATACACCAGCTGCGCGTAGTGGCCGGGAATCGCCTCGTGGATATTGAGGATCTGTAGTATCCAGTGGTTGTACTCGCGCAGGCTGCTCTCGGCCGCCTCCGCCGTGGCGCCATCGAGCGGCGTGACGTTGTAGTAGGTGCGGTCCTGCGGGCGGTACGGTCCCGGCGCGTCGATGCTGGCGCCGGCGACGCCCGCCTGATAGGCCGGCGTCGCGCGCACCTCGAGCTGCTTGTTGCGGTCCAGGGTCAGCAAACTCTTGCTGATCACCCAATCCTGCAGCACGGGAATCTGGCGCTTGATCTCGTTGACGAAATCCTCGCGCCGCACGTGGTTGGCCGACAGCTTGTCGATCATCATGCCGATCTTGGCGTAGCGGTCGGCCGGCCTGGCCACGCCGGGGAGATACTTGTCCCACATCTCGTCGGACAGCCGCTCCATATTGGCCAGCAGCTCCTCGCGCGCGGCCAGCGCCTTCTGGTAGGTCTGCTCGGCGGTGCTGCCGGACTGGATGTCGTAGGCGAACTTCTGCTCATACATCGCCTTGCCGATGCGGAAGGTGCGGCGGCCTTTGGTGTCCATCAGCTTGTCCATCTCGGTCAGGAAGGCCACATAGCCGTCGACCGCCGTCAGCGCCGCGTTGACCCGCTGCGTGAACTGCTGCTTCTCGATCGGCGTCAGGATCGACGCCTGCGCCGCCTTGTCGATCTCGGTCAGCACGGTCTGCACGCCGGGCGCCTGCTTGATCGCCAGGCGCGTGTGTTCGCGGGTCGGGTTGACGATGTTGTTGCGCGCCGCCTCGTAGTAGGCCGGAATGCCGGCGATGCGCTTGAGCAAGGTGCGCAGGCGCTGCGGCTGGGCCGCGTATTCGGTGGTCAGGATCAGGTCCAGCGGACCGGCGACGTTGTAGCCGGCCGGGTTCCACTCGAACTCGCGCAGCGTGGTCAGGCGGAAGCGGTCGCTATCGAGCTTGTTCATCAGCAGCGCGAGGTCGGTGCGCTGTTTCGGCGACAGCTGGCTGGCGTTGACTTTGCCGAAGCGCAGCTTCCAGTCGTCGATGAAGGCCAGTTCCCTGGCCTGCGTGGCCGCGTCCGGAATGGTCAGGGTGGCGGCGGTGTCGTACTTGCCGGCGTAGATCGCGCTTTCCGAATCGATGCGCCACAGGGCGTTGAGGAATTGGTTGCTGAGGGTGTCGAACGAACGGTCCTGGCGCCGTTCGGACACGGCGGCCACGGCGGGCCTGGCGGCGGCCACCGCCGTTGTCGCCGCGGCGGCCGCCACGGCCTTGCCCTTGCCCTTGCCGCCCTTCTTGGTGGTCTTGCTGTATTTGCCAGCCTTGCCGGGGGTTGCGCTCTTGGTCCCGGTTTTGCTGGTGCTCTTGCCGCTCTTCGCGGTCTTGGTCTTGGTGCTGGCGTCCTTGTTTGCGGGCGCCGCGCCGGCCGGTGCGAAGGCGAGTGCCGCCATCACCACAGCCAGTGCAATTTTTGTCTTGATCATCGTCTGCAGCCTTGTGTTTATTTTGACAAGGCACGCGTGTCCACATCACGCTGCGGCAAGCGGGCCAAGTCGAAGCGTTGGAGATTATCACTAATCGGCCCGCTTGAGAGCGTTCGATACAAGACAAAACACGTCGACTACTTTTTCAACCCTTCCTGCAGCATGCCGAGCATCTCGCCGGCCGACATGCGGCCCGACACGTCGCTGCCCTCGAGCAGGCTGTCGGCCAGGTCGCGCTTGTGCTGGTGCAGGTCGACGATGCCTTCCTCGATCGTGTGGCGCGCCACCAGGCGGTAGATGGTCACCGGGCGCAGCTGGCCCATGCGGTGGGCGCGGTCCGATGCCTGGTCCTCCACCGCCGGGTTCCACCACGGGTCCATGTGGATCACGTAGTCGGCGGCGGTCAGGTTGATGCCGACCCCGCCCGCCTTCAGGCTGATCAGGAAGACGTCGCCGATGCCGGCCTGGAAGGCGTCCACGCGCTTCTTGCGGTCGGCCATCGAGGTCGAGCCGTCGAGGTATTGGTAGCTGATGTCGTTGGCGTCCAGGTGCGCGCGGATCAAGGACAGATGGTCGACGAACTGGCTGAACACCAGCACCTTGTGGCGGTTCTCCAGCAGCCCTTCGAGCAGGTGCGCGAACGCGGCCAGCTTGCTGCTGGCCAAGCCCAGCTCCGGCGCGATCAGGTTCGGATTGCAGCAGGCGCGCCGCAGCCGCATGATCTCGGCCAGGATCTGGATCGACTTCTTCTCGGCCGGGCCTTCGACGGCGGCCAGGTTTTCCAGCGCCGTGCGGCGCAGCGATTCGTACAGCGCCGTCTCCTCTTTCGACAGGTCGACCTCCAAGGTGATCTCGGTGCGCGACGGCAGTTCGGTCAGCACCTGCGCCTTGGTCCGGCGCAGCATGAACGGCTGGATCAGGCGCCGCAGGCGGTTGCGCGCGCCCAGTTCGGCGCGGTGGTCCTGCGGCTTCTCGATCGGCGCCGCGAAGCGCAGGTTGAACTGCTCGATGCTGCCCAGCAGGCCAGGATTGATGAAGCGGAACAGGTTCCACAACTCGCCCAGATGGTTTTCCAGCGGCGTGCCGGTGGCGATCATGCGGAAGTCGCCCTTGAGCGCCATGACGGCCTGCGAGCGCTTGGTGGCGCCGTTCTTGATCGCCTGCGCCTCGTCGAGCACGATGGTGTTCCACTGCACGCCGGCGAACAACGCCGACTCCAGCTGCAGCAGGCCGTAGCTGGCCACCACCACATCGTAGGGCCGCAGGGTGGACATGGTCCCGGCGCGGTCGCCCGCGCCGAACAGCTTGACGTTGAGCGTCGGCGCGAAGCGCGCCGCCTCGCCGATCCAGTTCATGCAGACTGAGGTCGGCGCGATCACCAGCGTCGGCCCTTGCGGCGCGCGCGACAGGATCAGCGCGATCGCCTGCAAGGTTTTACCGAGGCCCATATCGTCGGCCAGGCAGGCGCCCACGCCCCAATGGGCGAGGCGCGACAGCCAGTTGAAACCCTCCAGCTGGTAGTCGCGCAATTCGGCCTGCAAGGTGCTCGGCAGATGCGGCTCGAACGCGGCCTGAGACGCCATGCGCTGCATGTGCTCCTTCCACAGCTTGTCCGCCTTCAGGCCGCCGACGTCGTCGGCCAGCTCCTCCAGCGCGAACGCGGCCAGCGGATGCAGGCGCACGCCGTCGGCGGTCGGTTCGCCGTAGGCGGACACCTCGCGCAAGCGGCGGTGCAGCTCCTCGGTCAGCGCCAGGTAGCGGTTCTCGCCCAGTTCGACGAAGCGGCTCTGGTTCTTCTGCATCAGCTCCAGCAGGGTGCGCAGGTCCATCACCTTGTCTTCGTCGATCTGCACCTCGCCGCTGGCCGCGAACCAGTCCTTGTTGCTCTTGATGGACAGGCGCACCTGCTTGGTCTCGACCTTGGCGGTGACGCGGAATTTCTCGCCCTCCGGCCAGGCCAGCACGATGCTGCCCGCCTTCAGTTCCTGCAGCTCGACCAGCAATTGCAGGCACAGCGCCGGCTGCCCGAGCAGCCATTCGCCGTGATCCTGCTCGGCCGATTCCAGCACCGGGCATTTGGCGATCAGCTCACGTTCGGCGTCGCGTTCGTCGATCAGATGGCGGCGCGCCTGCACCGGCTTGCCGCCGACATCGGCGATCACGCTGTCGGCGCCGGCGCCGGGCGCGTAGTAGGCGCCGTTGGCCAGCGGGCGCACCAGGATCTGCATCTTCAGGCCGTGCTGGTACGGCAACAGATGCACGTGCAGGCGCGTGTCGGCGTCCACCTGCTGCATGTCCGGCGCCGCGCCGCCGATCTCCGACTGCACCGTCACCAGCGACGAGATGGAGCTGATCGCGTGCAGCACCTGTTGTTCGGCGTGCGCCGGCACGGTCAGGCTGTCGCCGACGATGGCGGCGATGCGGCGGTGCTCGTCGAGGATGTTGACCACGCGCAGGCGGGTCGGCGTCTCCTTGCTGACGATGACGAAGGAATTGTCGTCCGGGATGCGCGGCTGCAGGCGGATCTCCAGATTGCCCGGGCTTTTCTTGATCAGCAGTTCCGGCTCGCCGGCCAGCATCTCCACGCGCGTGTCGGGCGCGTCGGCCCAGAACAGCAGCGGATGGCCGATCAGCGCCGAGGCGGCGCGCTGCGGATCGATCTCGTAGGCCAGCCCGCTGGACTGGTAGCTGCGGTGCGCCACCGAGATCGCCTCCGACACGCGCACGTCCTGCGGCGTCAGGAAGTCGAATTGCTCCGGCTCGAAGCGCAGCCGCTTCAGGCCCACGGCGCGGCCCTTGCTCCACAGGCCGCGCGCGTCGCGTTTTTGCTCGACCGGGGCGACGTCGGTCAGGCCGTGGCGGTTGTCGTAGGTCAGCTGCCAGACCAGCCGCGTGGCACCGGCCGCGTCGGCCGTGGCAGGCTGCTGAAGATTGATCAGCGCCGACAGCTGCCGCTGCCACGCTTCCTGCCGCTCGAACCACACCGTCATGTCAGGGATGACGAGGCGGGTGCGCAGCGCGCTGGCGTGGCGCTGCTGGTCGACGTCGCCCAGGTGGCCGAGCAGCGCGGCCGCTTGCGCCGCGATGAACAGGTAGCCGGCGCGTTCGGCGTTTTCGAACAGCTCCTGCAACTGCAAGCGGCGCTCGGCCAGCTGTGGCAACGACAGCCAGAAATACAGCAGGCACTGGAACATCTGCGTCTGCACGGCGGTGTCCCACGGCAGCGCGGAGACGACGTCGGTTTGCATGGTGCCGGCGCGGATCTGGCGCAGCATGTCGATCTGCTGGTGGATGGCGGCGTCGTAGTTTGGCGGCATGCGTACCGCTATCTCGAGGTAGGCGTCCGCCGCTTTTTGATGTTTGGGGTCTTCGCTGCGCAGCAGCGACAGCAGATACAGATAGGCGCCGATGCCGGCGAACAGGTGCTTGCGCTTGCCCGTTTCGCGGCGCAGCAGCTTGAGCGCCGCCTCGTAGCCGACCAAGGCCGCACCGGTGGCGCCGCGCAGCAGCACGATGGTGCTGGCCAGGAACTGGCTTTGCGGGCCGGCGGTGCGTTCCAGATAGCGCTTGGCGTCGTCCAGGCGTCCGCACAGGATGGCGTCCTCCGCCAGCGCCAGGCGCAGTTCTGGACTGATGTCGTCCCTGGCCGCCTGGCGCCGTTGCAGGTGCTGCTCGCAGAATTCGCGGATCACCGGCACGGTGGGCAGTTCACGTTTGGCGTTCTCCAGCAGCACCGCCAGCACGTCGTCCTGCAGCAGCGGATGCACGCGCGCCAGCATGCCCGGCTCGAACGGGCGGCCGAAGATGTCGACGACGGGGTGCAGCTGCGCCGCCTCGTAGCTGCCCAGGCAGAAGGCCAGTATCGGCTGGATCTGCTGCGGCGCCTGGCCGCGCAGAAGGCCCATGCGCAGGCGCGCCATGCCGGCGCGGTAGCTGCGCGGCTCGACGCTGTTCCAGGTCTGGCGCATCGGCACCAGCTCGTCGTAGGCCTCGCACAGGTCGTCCAGCGCATGGGTGCCGATCGAGGCGCGCATGGCGGGCCAGCGCAGCTTGGGGTTGCAGACGAAGCCGCGCCCCGTGACGACGCTGATGAAGGCCAGCCGCTCCAGCTTGCGCATCGATTCGTCCAGCGTGCCGACGTTGTAGCGGTTGCCGTCCTGGTCCTCGATGCGCGCCTTGTCCAGATGATCGAGGATGGCGGTGCGCCCGACCGGCTCGCCGATCAGGGCGAGCAGCGCCAGTATCATTTTTTCGTTGAATTCAAGCGCGTCGAATTCGGCAAGCAGCTTCGGGTCGGCCATGCGTGGATCAGTCTTTCAGGTTGTCGATGTGGACTGGCGCCGAGGCCGAGGGGTCGTGCAGACCGAAGATGCGCTGATAGAAGTACAGCTCCGCCTCCAGGGTGCGGACGATGTTCTCGCCCTTGCGGAAGCCGTGGCCCTCGCCCTCCAGCGGCACGTAGGCCACCGGCACGCCGCGCGTCTTGAGCGCGTCGACCATCGTTTCCGATTGCTGCGGCGGCACGACCTTGTCGTCCAGGCCCTGGAAGAAGATCATCGGGCGCGCCAGCTTGTCGGTGTGGTTGATCGGCGAACGCTCCTGGTACAGCGCTTTCGCCTGCGGCTGCGGCGCGATCAGGTAGGCGGTGTAGCGCGATTCGAATTTGTGCGAGTCGTCGTCCAGCCCTTGCAGGTCGGAGACGCCATAGTAGCTGGCGCCGACCTTGAAGACATCGTGGAACGTCAGCGCGCACAGGGTCGTCAGGCCGCCGGCGCTGCCGCCACGGATGATCAGGCGGTCGTTGTCGGCCAGGCCGCGCTCGACCAGCGCCCGGGCGCCGGCCACGCAGTCCTCGACATCGACGACACCCCACTGGCCCTTGAGCAGGTCGCGGTAGGCGCGGCCGAAACCGGTGCTGCCGCCGTAGTTCACATCCAGCACGCCGAAGCCCCGGCTGGTCCAGTACTGGGTCGCCAGTTTCAAGGTGTTGACGGTCATGCCGGTCGGGCCGCCGTGGCTGATGACGATCACCGGCGGCTTGCTGCCTTCCGGCGCGCGCACGTCGCGGTTGCGCGGCGCGTAGAAGAACGCGTGCGAGGTGCGGCCGTTGGCGCTCGGGTAGCTGATATTAATGGGGATGGACAGGTTGTCCTCGTCGGGCAGGTCGGCGATCGACTGCGCCAGGATCTCCACGCCCTCCTCGGTGAAATCGATGCGCGCCAGTTCCAGCGGGATCGACGGGCCGCCCGCCAGCATGGCGATGTAGCCGGGCGCCACGCGCAGTTCGCGGATTTCCTCGTACGGGTTGGCGATCGCTTCGAGCTTGCCGCTGGCCGGCAGCAGGCGCGCCAGCCGGCTCACGCCCTTGTCGATATAGGTGCAGATGATTTCGGAGGCCGAGCGGAAGCCGTACATCGAGTTGCCGAAGGTCCAGTGCGGCGAGCCGAATTCCGCCTCCATCGGGCACAGGGCCTCGACGCTTTGACGGTCCGCGCCCAGGCGGTACAGGTTCCACCAGCCGCTGCGGTCGGAGACGAAGTGCAGCAGCCCATTCGGCGACCATTCCGGCTGGCAGATCGATTCCTCGGCGCCGCCGGCCACACGGACTGGTGTCGCCAGCGTGCCGTCGTCCTGGAATTCGGCCAGCCACAGCGTCGTTCCCTCCCACGGCATGCGCGGATGGTCCCAGGTCAGCCAGGCCAGCGCGCGGCCGTCCGGCGACAGCCGTGGCGACGAATAGAAGTCGGCGCCCTGCGCCAATACCGTTTCGGCGCCGTCGGCGGTGCCGATCGCGCAAATGGTGTTGGACGGCTCGCCGTGGCCATCCTCGCCGTGCAGTTCGCGCACGCCGATCAGGCGTCCGCGCGCGCGGTCGACCACGAAATCGGCGAAGCGCTGCTTGCCGGCCGCCGTCAGCGGCACCGGCGTGGGCTGCGAGTCGCCATCGGCGGCGAAATCCAGCCGGTGGAGGCGGTTATCGGCGAAATGCGAGAAATACACCGTCCCGCCGTCGACCGCGTAGGCGCCGCCGCCGTATTCGTGCACCCGGCTGCGCACGTTGAACGGCGCCGGCGTCAGCTCGTCGGTGGCGGCGCCGTGGTGGCGCAGCAGCGTGTTGCGGCCCGCCTCGGCGGCGCGCCCTGCCAGCCAGAAGATATCGCCGCCGTCGGCGCCGCCCAGCATCAGCGACGACATCGGCGTGGCGCCTGCCGCCACGCGCGCGGCGCTGATGGTCGATGGCCAGGTGCCGTATTCGGCGATGGTCGATGCTTCGGATGTCATGGCGGCTCCAGGGGCTTGGGTTGGGCTAAAGGGCGGGGTGCTAGGATGATAGAGAAAGGGCGCGCAATCTTCCAGCGTCCGCGAAAAAAAATTGGCGCGGAGTGCGATAATAGCCCTTTCCCCGCTTTTTGATTGCCTTTCATGCCACAATTTGCTCCGCTTCAGAATGACACCTTCTTGCGTGCGTTGCTGCGCCAGCCGACCGAACACACCCCGGTGTGGCTGATGCGCCAGGCGGGGCGCTACCTGCCGGAATACCGCGCCACGCGCCAAAAAGCGGGCTCGTTCATGGGCCTGGCCACCAATCCCGATTACGCCACCGAAGTCACCTTGCAGCCGCTGGACCGCTTTCCGCTGGACGCGGCCATCCTGTTCTCCGACATCCTGACGGTGCCCGACGCGATGGGCCTGGGCCTGTATTTCGTCGAGGGCGAGGGCCCCAAGTTCGAGCGCCCGCTCAAAACCGAGGCCGACGTGCTGGCGCTGCGCGCACCGGAACTGGGATCGCTGGACTATGTATTCAAGGCGGTCACGCAGATCCGCACGGAGTTGAACGGCCGCGTGCCGCTGATCGGCTTTTCCGGCAGCCCGTGGACGCTGGCCTGCTACATGGTCGAAGGCCAGGGCTCGCGCGAGTTCCACACCATCAAAAAGATGCTGTACAACCGTCCCGACCTGATGCACCACGTCCTGGCCATCAACGCCAAGGCGGTGGCCGAGTATCTGAACGCCCAGATCGACGCCGGCGCCCAGGCGGTGATGATCTTCGACTCGTGGGGCGGCGCGCTGGCCGACGGCGCCTACCAGGCGTTTTCGCTCGATTACATGCGCCAGGTCGTGGCGCTGCTTAAACGGGATAAGGACGGCGTCAAGATTCCGGCCATCGTCTTCACTAAGGGCGGCGGCCAATGGATCGAACAGATCGCCGACATTGGCGCCGACGCGGTCGGCCTGGACTGGACCGTGAACCTGGCTCAGGCGCGCAAGCTGGTCGGCCGCAAGGTCGGTCTGCAGGGCAATCTGGACCCGGCGATCCTGTTCGCCAGCCCGGAGCAGATCCGCGCCGAAGTGCACAAGGTGCTGGACGCCTTCGGCAAGCCGGAAAACGGCCATGGACACGTATTTAATTTGGGCCACGGCATCTCCCAGTTCACGCCGCCCGAGAATGTGGCGGCCATGGTGGACGCTGTTCACGCCTACAGCAAGGCCCAGCGCGCGTCTTGATCTTCCGCAAACCCGTGGGGCACGTTCCGGTGGGGCGTGCCCCATTTTCATTGGTGCGTAGAGGAAAGCAAACCGACTTATGCACAATTTTTTTTGGTGCAAGAATAACAGGCAGCACTATTTTCCTTCCCGGGGAGATTGATCTAAATCGTTGATTTGTAAGGATAATTTTTTGGTTGCTGGATGGGGGAATGTACTGGTTGTAAACCCATAAGTCGGCCTTCCATGAGTTTATTTCTTCATTGTCCACAAAGTTATCCACAAAAACTGTGGATAAAAAATAAAAGTACTTAGTAAACCGTGACTTAGCCATAATGTTGTTGTTTTGCATGAGGTTTATGTTGCGTTGCACGATTTTTAGGCAAAGTGGCTGCCTTGATAACGAAGTTATGAGCGCGCAAACCATTCGGACGCGGGCTGTATAAAATTTGTCGTTATCGGCCGAACGTTGTACTTTCTGGTGGCCATTAAAAAGCCCCGGAAAGTGTTGGAAAACGTTAAAAATTAATCCGAAATACTTCACTTATGCACAGCTGGGGAGAAAAAAGCGGTTTTCTCCGCCTCCTAGGAGGGTTTTTTCAAGTGATTGATTTTAAAGGAAAATAAATTCGAATATTTGCCCGCTTCGGGCGGCTACCAACTGTTAAGTGATTGGTTTCCGGAGATTAAGATTCTCTTGTCCACAAAGTTATCCACAAAAACTGTGGATACTTCCGCAGCACCGAATTTCATGTGATTGGAACTATGCAGGGCCTCTTTCACCATTGCATTCTTCAGGTGGCGCTCGATACGCCGCTGAATGCCATTTTCGACTACCGCTGGTATTGCGATGCGGCGGAGCAGCCGCAAGTCGGCCAGCTGGCGTTCGTCCCGTTCGGCCCGCGCGAGGTGATGGGGCTGATCGTCGGCGTCGTCGCCGAGACCGATGTGCCGGCCGGGAAGTTGAAGGATGCGTTGGCGATCCGCAGCCAGCTGGCGCCGCTGTCGGCGCAATGGCTGGCGCTGGCCGGCTTCGCCGCCGACTACTATCAGCGTCCGCTGGGCGAGGTGGCCCTGCCCGGATTGCCGAAGAACCTGCGCGCGCCCACTCCGCTGACCCTGGACAAGGCGCTGAAAAAGCTGGCCAAGCTCGACGCGCCGCACGATGGCACGCCGCTCAACATGCCGGTGCTCAACCCCTCGCAGCAGGAGGCGGCGGACGCCATCGGCGGCGCGGTCGGCTTCACGCCCACCCTGCTGTACGGCGTGACCGGCAGCGGCAAGACCGAGGTGTACCTGCAGGCGTGCGCGCAGGTGCTGGCGCGCGAGGCGGACGCGCAGATCCTGATCCTGGTGCCCGAGATTAACCTCACGCCCCAGTTGGAAGGCAATATCCGCGCGCGCTTCCCCGGCGTGATGCTGGCGACCCTGCACAGCAGCCTGTCGGAGGGGGAGCGCATGCTGCACTGGCTGGCCGCGCACCAGGGCAGGGCGCGCATCGTGCTCGGCACCCGGCTGGCGATCCTGGCCTCGCTGCCGAACCTGAAGCTGATCGTCATCGACGAGGAGCACGACCCGTCGTACAAGCAGCAGGAAGGCTTGCGCTATTCGGCGCGCGACCTGGCCGTGTGGCGCGCCTGGCAGCTGGCGATTCCGATCGTGCTCGGCTCGGCCACGCCGTCGCTCGAAAGCTGGCACCACGCCCAGTCGGGCCGCTACCGCAAGCTGGAACTGCGCGAGCGGGCCGTCAAGAACGCGGTGCTGCCGCAAGTGAAGCTGATCGACATGGAGCGCGACAAGCCGAAGGACGGCCTGACCTCCGGCCTGATCGCCGCCATCAAGCAGCGCATGGAGCGCGGCGAGCAATCGCTGTTGTTCCTCAACCGCCGCGGCTACGCGCCGGTGATCTGCTGCGAATCGTGCGGCTGGATCAGCGAATGCACGCGCTGCACCTCGTTCATGGTGCTGCACCGTCCCGAGCACCGGCTGCGCTGCCACCACTGCAGCCTGGAGCTGCGCATTCCGCGCCACTGCCCGACCTGCGGCAACGTCGACTTGCAACCGCTGGGACGCGGCACCCAGCGCGTCGAGGAGGGCTTGCAGGCGCTGTTCCCGGAGGCGCGGGTGCTGCGCATCGACGCCGACTCGACCCGCAAGAAGGGCAGCGCGCAGGAAGCCTTCGACACCGTCCACCGGGGCGAGGTCGATATCCTGATCGGCACCCAGATGGTCGCCAAGGGACACGACTTCAAGAAGCTCACGCTGGTCGGCATCCTCAATCCGGACACCGCGCTGTTCTCGCAGGATTACCGCGCCAGCGAGCGGCTGTTCGCGCAGTTGATGCAGGTGGCGGGACGCGCCGGCCGCGCCGGGCGGACCGAGGGCGGCAGCGTCAGCGAGGTGCTGATCCAGACCCGCTATCCGCAGCATCCGCTGTATGGCGCGGTGGTGCACCACGATTACGACCACTTCGCGTCGGCGCTGCTGGAGGAGCGCGAGCAGGCCGCGCTGCCGCCCTACCTGTTCCAGGCGCTGCTGCGGGCCGAGGCGCCCGAGCTGGCGACGGCCATCGAATTCCTCACCATCGCGCGCGATTGCGTCGAGCATCCCGGCATCACCATCAACGACCCGATCCCGATGAGCATGACCCGCGTGCACAATGTCGACCGCGCGCAGTTACTGGTCGAATCGGCGTCGCGGCCCATGCTGCAGGCGTTTTTAAAGGAGTGGTTGTGGACCCTGCGCGAGATGAAAAGCCGCGTGAAATGGTCGCTGGAAGTCGATCCGCTCGATATCTGACGGCGATTGCCGCGGTTACGGCAGCAAAAAACGGCGCGCCGTGGCGATGATTTGCTCGCTGAGCGCGCGCGTGAACGGCGTATCGAGGTTCCACGCGTGCCAGTTCAGCGCCACGTCCACGTGCTTGCCCGGCGCCATATCGACCAGCCGCCCGTCCTCCAACGGCCGGGCCGCCTGCGACAGCGGCATCAGCCCGTAGGCCAGGCCGCCGTGGATGCACTCGGCGCTGGCCGGCGACAGCGGCACCGTGTGGTGCGGATACGGGCCGTCCAGGTCGAGCACCTCGCGCAGGAAGCCGGCCATCATGTCGCGGTCGCACACCACCGCCGGCGCCAGCCGCGCCGCCTCGGCCGAGAAGCCGTCGCCGAACCAGTGGCCGGCGAACGCCGGCGCGGCCACGCAGACGTGGCGCAGCTTGCCCAGCGGCGTCACCTCCGGGCCGTTGGCCGGGTGTTCGCCGTGCGGCTGGGCGGCGGCGACGCTGCCGAATACGCTACCCTCCCGCACCAGATGCAGGGCCATGTCGCGCGTCGCCTGCTGGATGTTGAGTTGACAACGCGGCGGCGACAGCAGCGGTTGCAAGCTCAGCGGGAACCACGTGGCCAGGCTGGCCGCGTCCACCGCCAGGGAAATCTCCGGCATGCTAATCTTGTTGCCGAGATCGATATCGAGCGCGGCCTCCATCAATTTGACGCTGCGGTGGTGCGACACCAGCCGTTGGCCCAGCCCGGTCGGCACGGCCGGCTGGCCGCGCACGATCAGCAGGCGGCCGGAGGCGTCTTCGAGCGCCTTGATGCGCTGCGAGACGGCCGATTGGCTGATGCCCAGCGCGGTAGCGGCCTTTTCAAAGCTGCCGTGGCTGGCGACGGCGTCGAGCACGGCAAGCGCGCGATAGTCTAGTGGAGCCATAAGTGTTACTTATAAAATTGAAATACAATAAGTAATACTAATGCTCTTTTGCTCCAAAGTAAAATTAGAAAACCAATCGGAACCGCCCATGAAGACTATCAAAACAGAAGTTGCGGTGATCGGCGCCGGCACCGCCGGCATGACGGCCTACCGCGCCGCGACCACCGGTGGCAAGAAGGCGCTGCTGATCGAGAGCGGCCCCTACGGCACCACCTGCGCCCGGGTCGGCTGCATGCCCAGCAAGCTGCTGATCGCGGCCGCCGAGGCGGCGCACGCGGCGAAGGCGGCGCCGGCCTTCGGCGTCCACCCGGGGCCGGTGCGCATCGACGGCAAGGCTGTCATGGCGCGCGTGCGCGCCGAACGCGACCGGTTTGTCGGCTTCGTCGTCGAGGCGGTCGACGGCTATCCGGCCGCCGACAAGCTCCACGGCCACGCCCGCTTCGTCGGGGAAAACAAGCTGCAGGTCGGCGACCACACGGTGGTCGAGGCCGAGCGCTTCGTCATCGCCACCGGTTCGACCCCCATCGTGCCGGAGGAGTGGGCCGCCGCCGGGCCGCGCGTCATCAACAGCGACGCCGTGTTCTATTGGGACGATCTGCCGGAATCGATCGCCATCGCCGGCACCGGCATCATCGGGCTGGAGCTGGGGCAGGCGCTGCACCGGCTGGGCGTGCGCGTGACCATTTTCGCCCGCGCCGACAGCATCGCCCAGCTGAGCGACCCGGACGTGCTGGCGGTGGCCCGCCGCGCCCTCAGCGCCGAGCTCGACATCCGCTATGAAACCAAGGTGACCAACGTCGAGCTCGACGGCGAGCAACTGGTCGTCACCAGCACCCGGCTCGACGGCGAGCAGCGCACCGAGCGCTTCAGCCACCTGCTGTCGGCGGTGGGCCGGCGCCCGAACGTGCACGAGCTGGGTCTAGAACACACCGGCCTCAAGCGCGATCACCACGGCATCCCGCTGTACGACAAGTACACCATGCAATGCCAGGAGAGCCCGATCTTCATCGCCGGCGACGCCGACAACGAGCGGCCGCAACTGCCGGAGGCGGCCGACCAGGGCCGCATCGCCGGCGACAACGCCGCGCGCTATCCGGACGTCAAGCCGGGCCTGCGCCGCACGCCGCTGACGATCGCCTTCACCGAGCCGCAAATCGCCACGGCCGGCGCCAGCCACGAGGAATTGTGCACCTCGCACAAGGGCCGCTTCGCGGTCGGCAAGGTGTCGTTCGAGAACCAGGGCCGCAGCCGCGTAATGCTGCAAAACAAGGGCATGTTGCGCGTCTACGGGGAGTTCCGCAGCGGCCGCTTCCTCGGCGCCGAGATGATCGGTCCGCGCGCCGAGCACATCGGCCATCTGCTGTCATGGGCCGCGCAGGCCGGGCTCAGCGTGGCCGCCATGCTGGACATGCCGTTTTACCATCCGGTGGTGGAGGAGGGCGTGCGCACCGCGCTGCGCGACCTGGCGCACCAGCTGGCGAACGAACCCAAGCACGACGATCCCTGCGTCGACTGCACCCCCGCGCCATGATCCTTGATTGTCACACAACGATACAAAAAAAGTCACACATTTCCAGCGGGAAGCCTTATGCTGCGATATCGATAGTTCCGATAGTTGTTTGATGAAGATACGTAAGGTCACGGCGGCGGATTTGAAGCTGGGGATGCTGATTCCGTGGAATGTATATAGCGACACCGGAGCGTTGCTGGTACGTAAGGGACACATGATCGCCAGCGCCAACCAGATCGCCTATCTGATCGAGCGCGGCAGTTTTGAAGACTATAGCGACCAAGGCCCGGAATCGACCGGGCCAGAGTCCGTGCTGCGCAAGCTCAACGGCGCGTGCCTGGAACTACAGGGGCTGCAACAGGCCATCGTCCGGCGCGCGGCGCCGCCCGGCCTGCGCCGAAAGCTCGAAGAGATCGCGACCCTGGTGGGCGACGCGATCTCGCTGAATGTCGATATCGCCACCGCCAGCATCCTGCACAACCAGCGGCAGGCGCCGTATCCGGTGCGCCACTGCATCGACACCGCCATCGTCGCGCAGGTGCTCGCCCGGGCTCGCGAGCGCTCGCCGGACGACATCATGGCGGCCACCCTGGCCGCGCTGACGATGAACCTGGGCATGCTGGAGCACCACCAGCGCTGGCATGACGGCGCCGTGGTGTTCGACGCGGCCGAGCGCGCCCGCATGCTGGCCCACCCGGAGCTGAGCGCACAATTGCTGGGCGAGGCGGGCGTCACCGACCCGGTCTGGCTCGACTGCGTGCTGCACCACCATGAAAACGAGGACGGCACCGGCTATCCCTACGGCAAGGCCGGGGCGCAAATCCCGCCGCTGGCCAAGCTGGTGACGCTGGCCGACCGCTATTGCGCCCGCGTGTCGGAGCGCGGCTACCGCCCGCCGATGGCGGCCAACGCGGCGCTGCGCGAGATCCTGCTGGAAGCCAAGACCACCCTGCACACCAACCTGGCGTCGCTGCTGATACGCGAGCTGGGCATCTATCCCATCGGCAGTTATGTACGTCTGATCAACGGCGAGGTGGCGGTCGTGTCGCGGCGGGGGCTGCAATCGACGACCCCGCATGTGGAGTCGGTGCTCGGCCCGCGCGGGGCGCCGCTGGAGGTGTTTCTCGAGCGCGACACGCGCGTGCCGTTGCACGCGATCCGCGAGGTGCTGACCAATGCCCAGGTGGCCGCGCTGAACGCGCCGCCGCTGCGCATGGAACAGGTATGGGGCCGCGCGGCGGCCCTCTAGGTCAGTTCAGCGTGGCGCCGAGCCGTCCCTGCGAGGCGAGGTCGCGCAGCACGCGGATCATGTCGATATCGGACTCCTGGTAGGCCGATTTGCGGAACTCGTCGT
>Ga0207655_1001555_pt1 | contig 20683 bp, 22 predicted proteins | sample KBSM44metaG_FD_184398 | JGI IMG/M metagenome (GOLD analysis project Ga0207655, IMG submission 184398) | Miscanthus rhizosphere microbial communities from Kellogg Biological Station, Michigan, USA - KBS M4-4 metaG (SPAdes) (version 2) | ecosystem: Host-associated > Plants > Roots > Rhizosphere >... | reverse complement strand
AAGACCGCTTCGGGGGACCCGTCGAAAGGCGCAGTCCCGAGCGGACTCCGCCGCACGACATGCTCGCCGAGCAGAGCACGCTCGGTGGAATGCTGCTGTCCAGCGACGCTGTCGCCGACGTCATCGAAGCGCTGCGCGGCACCGACTTCTACGTGCCGAAGCACGAGCTGATCTTCGAGGCGATCCTCTCGCTCTACTCGCACGGCGAGCCCACCGATGTCGTCGCCGTCACCGACGAGCTCATCAAGACCGGTGACCTGCAGCGTTCGGGTGGTGCCGACTACCTGCACTCGCTGACATCCATCGTGCCGACGGCCGCCAACGCCGCGTACTACGCGTCGATCGTGCGTGAGCGTGCGCTACTGCGCCGGCTCGTGGAGGCCGGCACGCGCATCGTGCAGATGGGCTACAACGGCCAGGGCGATGCGCTCGACCTGGTCAACAACGCCCAGGCGGAGATCTACTCGGTCACCGGTGCCGAGCAGGCCGAGGATTACGTCCCGCTGCAGATCGCGGTTGATGCCGCGGTCGAGGAGATCGAGGCGGCGCGCGGTCGCGACGGTCAGATGACCGGCATCCCCACGGGCTTCGCCGGGCTCGATCAGCTGACCAACGGTCTGCACCCGGGGCAGATGATCATCATCGCGGCGCGTCCCGCCATGGGTAAGTCGACGCTCGCGCTCGACTTCGCGCGGGCCGCGGCGATCAAGGCGCAGCAGCCGACGATCGTCTTCTCGCTCGAAATGGGGCGCAGTGAGATCGCGATGCGTCTGATGAGCGCCGAGGGGGCCATCCCGCTGCAGAGCATGCGCAAGGGAACGCTCGACTCCCGCGACTGGACGACGATCGCGGCGACCCGTGGGCGTATCAACGATGCGCCGTTGTACATCGACGACAGCCCGAACATGACGCTCGTCGAGATCCGCGCGAAGTGCCGCAAGCTCAAGCAGCGCGTGGGTCTGAAGATGGTCATCATCGACTACCTGCAGCTCATGACCTCGGGCAAGCGCGTCGAGAGCCGTCAGCAGGAGGTCTCGGAGTTCTCGCGTGCGCTGAAACTGCTCGCGAAGGAGCTGCAGGTGCCGGTGATCGCGCTGTCGCAGCTGAACCGCGGTCCCGAGCAGCGCGCCGACAAGAAGCCCGCGCTGAGCGACCTGCGTGAGTCGGGCTCGATCGAGCAGGATGCCGACATGGTGGTGCTGCTGCACCGCGAGGCCGCCTACGAGAAGGACAGCCCCCGCGCCGGCGAGGCCGACCTGATCGTCGCGAAGCACCGTAACGGCCCGACCGACACGATCACCGTCGCCTTCCAGGGCCATTTCTCGCGGTTCACGGATATGGCGCCGGGGGACTTCGGGTAGGTGTAGGCACTTTTTTGAGATGTCCATTTCGCGGATGAAATGTCCACGCGATGTCCATATGGACATTTCGGTCGACGTGCTCACTGCATCGCGTTCAGAGCCGTCATGTTTGGATGGGGGCATGCGGCGGTGGATAAAGCGAGTGATTGGGGCCCCCGGCTCCGCTTCGTTTCAGAGCTTTCGCCGCATCGTTGTTGCGGCAAACGGGCGCCGGCAGTGGGCAGATGATCTTGATGACGCCGAGTTATCGCGTGCCGCCCGCGAGGTCCTGCTCTCGCCTGGCGGGGCTGTTGCGTTCGAGCCGACCGCCGACATGTTGGCTGTCCTCCGCACGGCCGCCAGGCGCGCTCTCGGGCAGGAGCCGTTCGATGAACAGTTGCTGGTGACTTGCGCGCTTGCGGCGGGCAACGCGGTCGAAATGGAGACCGGCGAGGGGAAGACTCTTGCGGGTGCTCTCGCCGCGGCAGCTCTCGCAGTCGCGGGTCACAGGGTGCATGTGTTGTCGGTCAACGACTATCTTGCGGAGCGAGATGCCGCGTGGATGCAGCCCCTATTCGAGTTGCTCGACATCGGTGTCGGTTGGGTCGGGCAGCACACGCCGCCGTCGACGCGGGCTGACGCGTACGAGTGCGACGTCGTCTACGCGCCGGTGAGTGAGGTCGGGTACGACGTGCTTCGCGACCGGTTCGTGACGTCCGATGCGGACCGCGTGCGTCCGGTGCTGGATGTCGCGATCGTCGACGAAGCTGACGCGGTGATGATCGATGAGGCGATGTCGCCGCTGGTTCTCGCCGGTACGTCCATGGAGACCCCCGAAGACTTCGCTCTGGCTGACGCTCTCGTCGAGGAGCTCGCGGCTGATATGCACTACGCGATCGACGCCGACCATGCGACCGTCTCGCTCACCGACGCCGGTCTCGATCTCTTGGAGAACCGGCTCGGCGGTGTCAACCTCTACGACACCGCGCACACCGGGACGCTGACGCGGATCAACCTCGCCCTCCACGCTCGCGTCCTCGTTCACCGCGACATCGACTACCTGGTCATCGATGACACGATCAAGCTGATCAACACCGCGCGAGGGCGCATCGCGCACCAGCAGCGCTGGCCGGATGGGTTGCACGCAGCGGTCGAGGCCAAGGAACGGCTCCCCGTCTCGTCGCCGGGGATAGTCCTCGACACGCTCACCGTGCAGGATCTACTGCGCCGCTACACGACCCTGGCGGGGATGAGCGGAACTGTCGTCGCCGTCGCCGAGGAGCTTGCCGAGTTCTATTCACTACGTTCCGGTCGCGTCGAACGGCGGCTGCTGAGCCAGCGTGTGGACATTCCGCAGCGCATCTTCATCGAAGATCAGGCCCGGATGGATGCCGTGAAGGCGGAGATTCGTAGGCGCCATCTCGAAGGGCAGCCGGTGCTCGTGGGCACGCAGAGCGTCGCCCAATCCGAGCAGTTCGAGGCCGCCCTCGCCGAGACGGGCATCGCAGCTCAGGTGCTGAACGCCCGCAACGATGCACACGAAGCCGCTGTCATCGCGGAGGCCGGCGGCTACGGGGCGGTCACGATCTCCACCCAGATGTCAGGGCGCGGCACAGACATCCGTCTCGGCGGCCCCGACGAGCGCGACCATCAGCGAGTGGCTGCGGTGGGTGGTTTGGCCGTGCTGCAGATCGGCCGGTATCCCTCCGGCCGCCTCGACGCCCAGTTGCGCGGCCGCTCAGGCAGGCAGGGCGATTCCGGGACGACGCTCACCTTCGTCGCCACCACCGACGAACTGGTGCAAGCCAATGCTCCCGCCCATCTGCTCGAGAAGATCCGACGGCGAGGTTCGCAACTCGACCAGGTCACTCTCGGATCCATCGTCGACCAGGCGCAACGGATCGCCGAGAGCATCCGACGCGACCGCCACCGCGACACCTGGGACTTCAACCGCGCGATCAGCCGCCAGCGCGACACCGTCCTCGTCAGCCGAGACGAAACCATGAACGGTGACCGCGCCATCTTAGAGATCACTCGACGAATCCCAGAGGCATTCGACCGCCTTGCCTCGGCATCTTCCCCGTCAGTAGTCGCCCGTCTCGCCCGCGACGTCGCACTATGGTGTCTCGACGAGCAGTGGTGCGACCATCTGGCACATCTGACCGAGATCCGCGACGGCATCCACCTGCAGGCCCTCGCCGGAGTCAACCCGCGCGATGAGTTCCACCGCATCGCACTGCGCGAGTTCCGCGGATTCTTTACGTCGGCTTATGACCGGGCCGCTGACATCGTCGGTGACGTCACACCCGCCCAACTCGGGCAGGAAATCACTGTGCTCGGGCTTCGCCGACCGTCGGCAACGTGGACCTACATGACCAGCGACAATCCCCTCGGTAGCCCGATGGACCGTGCCGCGCGTGCCGCCGGCAAATGGATGCGGACACGCGTTTACCGGATCGAGTAAGCCCGGCGAAACGGACAACTCTCCCTCCAGAGACTCTCGTTCGTGCAGGACAAGTCGGTAGCTCAACGCGCCGGGCGGTCCGACTGCGCGGAGACATCTCAGAGCGGTTCCTACAGGGTGTTGTTCCCAGGGGAACCGTTCGTCGCTCCGCATCCACCGGTCGTTTCGTCTCCGAGGCCGCAGCGGCCCGCTGGCCCGGAAGACCACCGGCGAACGTGTCGGATCCGGCACGAGCAACTCGACCACGGTGCACCGCTCAGCATCGACGGGCCGGTTCGTGACTGAATCGACCGCCAATCGCAACCCGAGCGGCACGATCAGCCAGCGGGTCTTCTCGTCGCGTACGGCGAAGACTGAACGGTCACGAGGCAGCTGAGGCCGAGTAGGACCGGGCATGATGACATCCTCGCCGCCAGCGCTTTCCGGCACGAACGATCAGTTGTCGCCGATCAGTTCCTCACGCCCCCTCGCTCGTGTGCGAGGAATATCTCGTTCGGTTAGATAGCTGCCGGCAGCGAGCCGGTTCCATCAGTCGATGCCTGCACCTTTGCGCGCGCGACAGCCGCTGCCTCACGTCGCTGCTGAATCTCGCCGACGGGGATCAGAGGTCGGCTTTGCAGCAATCCATCGATTTGCTGCGACCAAGCAGCGATCGGGCATGAGACGTAAACCACCGCGACGTCGGCGAAGACACCTTGTCCGTGTTGGGTCACGAGGCTCACAACGTCCCCGGCGGGAGTCACGGTAACGATATCGGCACCGTCCCACCACAGCACCGCGTTGGCGAGGTCGGCGTCCCAGTCGTCTCGTAGGACTTCGCTTGCTTTCTCGAGCACCGCGAGGGGACAACCGGCATCTCGCAGTGTGCGGATGGTGCGCACCATCACAATGTCTCGCACGGACCAGTACTGGGTGGCGCGACGCCGGCCGCCCGAGTCGGCGAGGCTCGGCTGGCACAACCCGCGCGCCACCCAGCTCGCGAGCGTTGAGGCAGGCACGCCGCACAGCGTAACAACCTCGGGGGTCGCCATGCCTCGCTGGTCACCGGCCATTCCTCGACTCTAGAACGCGCTAATAGCAATCACCAGGTTTGTGTTTAGCCATGAGATCGTTGAGTTGTGCCCAGCGATCGCTTCGATCTGGCGAACGGGACCAGGTCAGGTTATGGTTGGTCGCACCGCGGCCGCGAGAGAAGCGCGACATGATAGGCATGTCGTACGCCCTCGCAAGGATGACACGCAGGACCACGAGATAGTGTCGGACCTACTGTGGGACCACTGTTACAGATGGGGTTGAAGTGGCAGATGTGATTGAGGCGCTTGACGCCCGACAGCTTCTAGATGAGATCCACCGTGGCGCGGAGGAAGTTGGAACCGAGGCCTTGGTTGAGGAGCTTGTCGAGACGAGGAATCTCACCTTCGAGGATGCTCGTCAAGTCCTCTACGGACTGATCGACGCGCAGAAGCTGGCACTCACACCGCGTTACACGGTCCGCGTTCCTTGACCGCTTCGTTCGGTGCGGACGACAAGCGTCGGTCCGGTCGGAGCGAGATAGATCCATCTCACCGCAGTCCATCTCATCGGGACCGCGATCGAGTCCTCTACAGCGAATCGTTCCGCAGGTTGGGCGGGGTGACGCAGGTCGCTCTTGGTCGGCCTGAGCTGATCCTCCACAACCGGCTGACGCACAGTCTGAAGGTGGAGCAGGTCGGACTCTCCATCGTTTCGAAGTTGTCTCACGAGGGCAGCGACAGCGGCCTCGATCCGAGTGCAATCGCCGCTGCATGCCTATCTCATGACCTCGGGCACCCTCCTTTCGGGCATGCCGCAGAGGCGGAGCTGAATACGTTGCTCACATGCTCGTCGCACCGAAAAGGTGCGCGCCCCTACGCGCAGCGCGTCACCAGCCCCTGTACGAAATGCAGGCTCGAAGACGGCTTCGAAGGTAATGCGCAGTCGTTTCGGATTCTGACGCGGTTGGCAACCCACCGTGGAGCGGATTCTCCCGGTCTAGATCTGACATACCGGAGTCTTCGAGCTGTGACGAAGTATCCGTGGCTGCGAGGCGAGAATCTCGCGAAGCCCCGCAAGTGGGGTGCGTACGACTGCGACGCCGAGGTCTTGTTCGAGGTAACAGGACAGGACCCGGAGGTCGCGTACGCCGACAACCCAGTCGCGCAGTCGCTGGATGCGCAAGTGATGGACTGGGCCGACGACATCTCGTACGCAGTGCATGACATCGAGGACTTCTATCGGTCGGGCCACATACCCTTGGCGGACTACAAGCCAAAGTCGGACACGCTCAAGCGCTTCGTCGAGTATGCGTCGAAGCCGGAGGCGCTCGGACCGCTCGAGGACGACATTGTTAGCGCCTTTGAGAACCTCCTTACATTCATGCCCAAGACGGCCTACGCCGGAACTGATGAAGATCACGCCGTTCTTGACATGGTGCGAAGCACAATGCTCACGCAGTTCATCGATGCGACAAGCGTTTCCGAGGATGGACTTGATCGCGAGGAGGTTCAGGACAAGCTGAACGCGCTTGTTAAGCAGCTCATTTGGTTCCACGTGATCGACGGGCCTCGTCTGGCGAGTATTCAGATCGGCCAGCAGCGCATCGTTCGGGAGCTCTTTGAAGTACTGGAGCCGGTCGCGCTCACTGCCTATCGCGTCGACGATGGCGATCACCCGGATGAGCAACTTGTGCGCCGGTTGCCGTACAATCTGCGGGTCTACATCGACCGCACTCGCACCAATCCAGGCGCGACGTACAAATTGCGCGAGTGCGTGTACCGAGGGCTGACGGACTTCATCTCATCTCTGAGCGACGAGGATGCCTACTACCAGCACTCGGTACTGGTTGGGCGCCCGTCCCATGGCCATCTCTAGAAGCTAGGAGTCGACGCGAGCGGCTCTCCTACTGCTGCTCGGAAACTTGCCAGGGAGCTTCGTGGGGGACGGTCGAGGTCGAACTGGACAAGTCGAGCTCGCGGCAGCGCTGGCCGACACGGACATCTCGGTCGTCGCGCCTCGGAGCTGCTGGGGCGGCATGGACATCGCTGGGCGGTTCCTACAGGTGTCGGATCCGGCTGATCGTCCACTCCGAGATCAAGTGTTGCGAAGTTTCCGTGTGGATATCTATGCGTTACGTAGCCCGGCGGCGAATGTGAGGGCAGCGGCCGCTGCGACTGTGATGGCCGCGGTTGCCGCGGTTGCGGTCCAGCCCGCGTTGGTCATGACGAATCCTGCCGTGAGGGTGCCAGCTGCGCCGGCGGCGTAGTACAGGGTGAGGTAGGTAGCTCCAAGGGCGCCCGCGCGTTCGGGATCGAGGCTTACGACGCGAGCTTGGTTGGCGACTTGGGCGGCGAAGCATCCGGCGTCGAAGATGGCAAGAGCGATGGCTGTGACGATGGGTGTGCCCAGCGCGAGGATCAGGACGACCGCAGCGCCGGTGGCGATGATGGTGCCGGCGAGGATGACCGCGCGGGGGCCGTACCGGTCGCTGAGCCGACCGGCGATGCGGGTGACGATGAGGCCGAGAATGCCTGCGAGACTGTAAAGACCGATGCTTGTTGCGCCGAGGCTGTACGGGGGTTCAGCCAGTCGGATGGCCACGCCGACCCAGATGAGATTGAATGCGAAGAACCACAGCATCCCCGCGAAGCTCGAGCGGCGCAGCTCAGGGAGATCGCGGAGCAGGCGCGGAAGCGCGCGTACGGTTGTGAAGTAGTCCGCCGGGTTTTGCGGCGACGTCGTGGGCAGGAGCGGATAGAGCGCGAGGGCGCAGAGCGCCACGAAAGCGGCGAACGAGAGTAGTGCGCCTCGCCATCCGAGCCAGTCGGTGAGGATACCCCCGACGACGCGGCTGAGAAGGATGCCGGCGGAGATGCCGGCGGAGACGGCGGCCATGCGGTGCGCTCGATCCCGGGTGTCGGAGTGCTTGCCGACCACGGCGCTCGCCTGTGCGGCAACGGTTGTCGCCGCACCGACGAGCACGAAACATCCAATCAGCACCGCAGCGCTCGGTGCCGCGGCCGCCAACGTCAAGGCAAGCGCGAGAACGACCAGCTGCGCCGGGATCACCCGGCGGGGAGCGAGCACGTCGATCAGCGGCACAAGGAGCGCGAGCCCGAGCAGATAGCCGAGCATCGCCGCCGATAACACGACAGTGACCAGTGCAAGCGGCGCCCCGAAGCCATCTGCGATCTGGGTGAGCGTGGGCTGGAGGGCATAATCGTTGGCGATCGCGCCGCCGGCGGCGACGGCGAGCACCGTGACCGCGGCCCTCGACAGTCGCGCACCGCGGGGCGCGTCCGTGGTCATTGGTGGTCTCGGACCGCCACAGCCTCCACCTCGACCAGGATCGCGTCGTCGACGAACGGGAGGGCGTGCACGAGTGAGAACGCAGGGCGCACCTCGCCGTAGATCTCACCATGCGCTCTGGCGGCATCCTCCCAGTGAGCAAAGTCGGACACCGCGAGGCGACTCTGCACCACATCAGCCAACGCGAATCCGTTGTCGGTGAGGACTGTCTCGATCGTGGACAGCGCGTCACGGGTCTGCGCGTAGACATCCTCGCCTTGACCTGCTGTGCCGGAGATGTAGATTGTGTCGCCCACCACGACGGCCCGGGAGTAGCCGACCTTGGCCTCCCAGGGGGAGCCGGTGCTGATGAGTTTGCGCATGACGGGCCTTTCACTACTCGGGTAGTACTTCGAACGGAACACCATTACTACCGTGGTAGTAGTGCGGACGCAAGTCGGTAGAATCAGCCCTATGGCCACGGACCCCGAGTTGATCGCCGCGCTGACCCGACTGGGCTTCACCCAGTACGAAGCGCAGGCGTACTCCGCGCTGGTCGGCCAGTCCGCACTTACCGGAGCCGAGGTCGGGCGCCGCGCGGGCATGCCGGCCTCGAAGGTGTACGAGACCTTGGCGCGCCTCGAAACCCGCGGCGCTGTCCTCGTCAACCACTCTGAGCCCGTCCGCTACCTCGCCGTCTCCCACACCGCCCTGCTTGACGACCTCCGAGCCCGCCACCTCGCCGACCTCGACGTTGCACAAGCTGCCCTCGACCGACTCCCCGTCGACCAGGAAGCGGGGCTCGTGTGGTCACTCACCGGCCGCGATGCGATCGTCCGAGCATTCGCACGCACCATCGCCGAGGCGCGGACGGCGATATTCGCCGGCATATGGGACGAAGAGCTCGACGAGCTCGGCCCACTCCTCGAAGCCGCCGCGGGTCGAGGGATCGAAACGCACGTCGCGATCTACGGCACCCGCACCCTCGACGGTCCACACACTTACGACATGGCCGAATGCGGAGCCAGCGCCCGGCTCCGCCTCTCCGGCAGGCGGCTCGCCGTCGTCGTCGCTGATGACAACGACGCCATCGTTGCCGAGTTCGGTGACCGCACCACAGACCAAGCCACCCTCACAACCAACCCCGTCATCGCCCTGCTCGCCGTCGAGTACGTCAAAGCCGACGTCAGCGGCCGCCTGATGATCAACGCCCTGCCCGCTGCCGCCTACACCGAGTTACTGACGACCCCTGACATGCAGGCCATGCTCCGACCCGTAGAGCTTTGAGCGCGCCCGCAGACGATCCCGTCTGAGCTACATTCGACCGATCATGGATAGCCACGGGCTTGAGACAGATGATCCGTGACCGCTCGCCGTGCCGAGACCGACGATGGCGAGGGGCAGCAATCGGCGAGCTGTCCAGCGGCGTCATGTGGGTGACGATTCAACAGCGACAGTCTCTTCGTAGAGCTGCGGCGTCCAGGCGTCCTCTATGAACGCGGGGGGTCTTGTCTCAGAGCTCGAAGTCGAGGTAGCGGGCTACGACGGCCATCAGTGCGCGGTAGTCGTCCCGCGAGAGCAGACCGATCATCTTGCCAACGTAGCGGTCGTCGATCGAGTGGATCTGGTCGACCAGCGCCCGCGAGTCTACGTCGCGATGGGGAGGGGCAGTCATCTGCTTGTCTAATATATAGACCGGTCTATTATGGCTGTATGACATCCAAAGGAGACCTCACCAAGGCGCGGCTCGCGGAGTCCATGCTCGAGCTCATCCAGACCAGCGGTTACAGCGGCACTGGCCTGAACGCGGTGATCGAGCATGCCGCTGCGCCTAAGGGCTCGGTCTATTTCCACTTCCCCGAGGGCAAGGAAGCGCTGGGGGTCGCGGCGGTCAACCTTGCGAGGCAGCAGTTCGAAGCCGTCATCGCCGGGGCCGCGGCATCCGCAGAGAGTCCGGCCGCGGCCGTGCGCACCGCTGTCGAAGCGCTGGCGAACATCGTCAGCGGCAGCGACTTCCGCCTGGGATGCCCGGTGTCGGTCGTGACGCTGGAGATGGGCGCCGAGAGCGAGCGGCTGCGCCAGGCGTGCGTGTCCGCTTTCGAGTCGTGGATCGCCTTGACCACAGCACTGCTCGAGTCCGAAGGTATCGACGTCGAGGATGCCCGGTCGCTGGCAACCGTCGTCGTCTCGACGATCGAGGGCGCGGTCATCGTCTCTCGCGCCATGCGCAGCACCGAGCCCCTGAAGGCGGCTGTCGACGTCGTCGCCGAGCTCATCGACCAACGTTGCAAAAGCGTTGGAGTGACGCGATGACCGCACAGGAGGTCTCCCGGCACGCCCTCGTCTTCGGGGCATCCGGGCTGGTCGGACGGCATCTGATCCTAGCCCTCGCCGAAACCGGCGCCGATGTCACGGCGGCCGTCCGCAGCGCCGCGTCCGCGGAGCGCGTGGAACGCTGGCTCACCGCGCACGGGCTGACACGAAGCATCCGCACGATAATCGTCGATTTCGATGCGCCGGATATCGTCGAGAGTGGCGCATTGACGGTCGAATCCGTGACCGAGATCCACAACTGCGCCGGGTCATACCGTTTCGGGATGACCGCCCACGAGGCGCGCAGCGCAAACGTCGGCATCGTCGAAAAGCTGATCGAGTTCGCCACCGGGCTCCCTCATCTGCAGCGGATCGTCCACATCTCGGGGTACCGCGTGGGCGGGCAGGATCCCACTATGGTCCCGTGGTCGGACGAGCACCGCGACGCCACCTATCGGGAGCTCGGCGCTTACGAGGCTTCGAAGGTCGAGTCCGACGCGATCTTCCAGGCCCGCGCAGGGGAATGCGGGATTCCCTGGACCGTCGTGAACCCGTCCAGCGTCATCGGCGACAGCGTGACGGGGGAATCCGACCAGCACATCGGGCTGGCCAGCGCCGTCGAGGAGATCTGGAACGGCGCCACCGCGGCACTGCCTGGCGACGAGTCGACGTTCCTGCCGGTGCTCACCGTCGACTACCTGGCGGCATTCATGGCTGCCGCTGCCGTTGATCCGGATGCTGCGGACATGGCGTACTGGGTCCTCGACGACGCCACCCCGCCCCTGCCCGATCTGCTCGCGCACGTCGGGCGGCACATCGGCGGGAAGGTTCCTCGGTCGCGGATGCCCGTCGGCGTCATCGCCCGTCTCCCGCAGTGGGTCACGAAGGCGGACCCCGAGACGCTGACATTCATGTCGGCGGACCGCTACCCGACCGGCTCTGCGATCGAGTTCGCCGAGAGGCACGGGCTAATGATGCCCGACGTCTTGACGTCTCTCGAGCGCTGGGCGGATCATCTGACGGCGCATCGCTTCGGTGCCGCCACCGCCGACGATCGCCGGTTCGTCGACAGGGGCGGCGTGCGCACGTTCGAGCTCGGGGCACCCGGATCGCACCGGCTGATCCTCCCCGGCCTGCCGGTCAACGTCGACACGTGGGCGCACGTCGCGACTGGTATCGGCGCACGCGCCGTGGACCTTCCGGGGCTCGGCTTGAGCGGCGGCGCCGGCGTGCAGGACTGGGAGCGTTGGCTGCCGGTCGTGCTGGGCGAGGAGCCCGCCGACCTCATCGGGCATTCCATCGGCGCCGCGGCGGCGGTGGTTGCCGCCGATCGACTGCCGGAGAGGGTGAGATCGCTCACCCTCATCGCTCCGTTCTTTCTCCAAGCCCCGTCCGGGCCGGTTGCGAGGCTGCGCCCGGTCGTCCGCGCTGTATTGCGGCACGTCGATCCGGACCGCTTGGCGCGACGACTCACCGGCGTGGCAGCGAGCGCTGTCGCTCTCGAGTCCAGCGTCAGCGACCTCCGGCATCGCACCGCCGGGCGAGTGGCCGAGCATCTGGCTCTCGCGGGTTCCTCCCCGTGGCGGGCAGGGCTCCGCGCGGCTCTCGCACGGTTCCGCGGCCCCGTGCGCGTGATCACGGGAAGCGAAGACCCGCTCTCCGCCGATGGGGTCGCTCAGCTCACATCCCTCCCGCACGTCGAGCTCGTGACGCTGCCCGGCGCCGGGCACCACCCGCAGCTCACGCACGCGGACGCTCTCATCGACCTCCTCGCGGGTGAGCTCGGAGCGGGGCTCGGTGGGCGTAGCTCACGCTCACGCGCTTCGGGGAGAGATCCGTTCGAGGGGTCGGGGAGGGCACCTTCGGGTGCGGGCTGCGGCGGTTGAGCTGCATTGCAGGGGCGGCGCTTGAGACAGTCGTCCCCCGCACACGTCGAGTGCAATCCACGCGGGAGGTACAACCTCACAGGTCTTCCCGCTGACGCCATGAAACTCGCCGTCAGTTCGAGTTCTCCGATCCAGCGAGCAGCGCCTCGGCGCGCCGCCGAGGCAGCGGAGGAAATCGTCCTCAGTCATGATTTCGATCTCTTGATCTTTGTCCTGCAGGTCGAACGCCTTGGTCGCATTGCTGGTGACGGCAGAGCCGCGTCGGAGCACGGCCGGATTGATGTCGCCCACGACGAGAACATTGGTTCACTTGGTGGTGACGCTGCCTCGGTAGAAGCCGGAGCCCATGCGACCTATGGCGACGCATAGAGAACTCGCCAACTCGACCAGATCGGACGCTTCCTGCTTCTTAGCCAGTCGCGCGGCAACGTCCACGACCACTGTCGCATCAGCGAGCGCGTCATGGTGATTATCGAATGAGATGCCCAGCGTCTCGGCGAGGAAAGGCAACCGGTAGGTCGGGAGCGCCATTGCGCGGCGAGCCATGACCAGGGTGCAGAGAAATCGCATCTCGGGCCATTCGATACTGTCGAGGGCGCAGGCGTAGCGGATCACGCCGAGGTCGAAGCCCGCATTGTGAGCGACGACCACATCGTCGCCGATGAAGTCCACAATGGCCGGACTTACCACCCCCAGTGCTGGATCGGGGGATGGCTCGGATCGTGCGTGAGTCGATGACGAACGTCACGAGCCCGGCTACCTGATCGCTGTCGCTCGGGTCTTCGACCGCGTATGCGGGAACCGCTGCGACGATCAGTGCGATCGAAGCGACGGAGGCAATGAGACCCACTATGGGTGTTTTCACTGTGGAGTACCTTCGTCTCGCGGTTGCTGGAGGCCCAGCAACGATCCGAACGTAACGAGCACGGCCGGGACGCCACCCATGTCTTTCGGCCAGAACATTCGGGACCTATGGGGGTGCAGTCGTGCGACCACATCGGGGGCGAACAGCGGACGCCGCTCCTTGATGACGCTGAGCCGAGTAGCGAACCGCGCGCTCAGAGGGCGCTTCTCGGTTGCGCACGGTGAACTGCCGCCGGGCACGAGCTCGACGACATCCGTCACCTTCGTGCTCCCCGCCAGAGGGCGGACTCGCTACATGGAGGTTGACCAGTGAGGTCTTGGTGTCTTCAGCGGCGCGGTAAGCGCCGACAGCGCATCACGAACGAGCCGCGGCCCGTGCGACGATCGGAGGCATGGGAGAATCGATAGTGGTGCCGGCTCACGACCCCGAGCGGGAAGAACTCGAGGGGCGCGGCTGGGTGGTCGTTGCTCGATCATTCGGTGCACACCTCGACTCCGCCCGTATCGATCCCGAGCATTTGCGGAAGCTGACAGCCGACTCCGGAAGCATTACTCGCGAACTCACCGCGGACGACGTCGACACCGTTCTCGAATTGGATGCCGCAACCACGGGCGATTATCCGGGCAGCGCGGCGACGCACCATGAACCCCTCACGCGCGCCAGCGCCTCGCCATCCGACTTCAGGAGGGCTTTCGGAGCCTTCCTTCCGAACGGCGATCTCGTTGGGATGACGTTCGTCGACATAAACGATAAGGATGCCGAAACCGACTTCACCGTGGTGCATCGAGACTGGCGCCGGCGCGGTCTGGGCACCGCGGTTAAGGCAGCGTCGATTCTGGCTTTGGCCGCCGACGGCGTCACTCGATTCCGAACCGGGGGATCGGCGGAGAACACCGCGATTCTGCGCTCGAACGACGCTGTGGGCTACGTGCGCGATGAGGAGTGGGTCACGCTCCGAAACGGGACCGAACGCGTCAGTCCTTAAACCAATGGCCGTTGGAGAGATCCTGCAGCAGCGTGGGGCCGGTGGGAGTCCACTTCATCCGCTCACGGGTGAGGGTGTTGCTCGCCGGATTGTTGTGGCCGATGAAGGCACCGAGCCAGCCGAAGTGAGCGCTCGCGTCCGCCGGGTCGATGGATGCCGTGGGCACACCCAGCCTGCGCGCGACGAACATCGCCTCGCGAATCAGCTCCGACCGGGACCTGTGCTCTCGGGCGGCACGGGCGTCAAGAGCTGCGAGTTCGTCGGCCGTCAAACGGAGTGCGACCACTTCGGCGGGCTCCGCGCCGCGCCCCGGGCGTCCGCGCCCGCGGCGTTTGAGTGCGCTCACGTCGTAGCCGGCTTCGGCCTCTGCTTCCCATGCCGCGACTAGCCCTTCGTTAAGCGGAACGCCGTTAACGGTCTCGCCGCTGCTCATGATCGCACCGTAAGACGAAAATACGAGCCGCTCGGGCGTACCGAACGGGGCGACTCACGTCGCGTCGCGGCAGCAGTCCGCCGAGAGGGCAGACCGCGGGTGAAGCCTCGCCGGGTAGACGCCGGGGATGGATGTCCGCCACGGCACGCTCGACAGACGGGGGCGCGCGAGAAGGCGATACAAGCTTGTCGCGCCGCCGGTGAAGTCTCCGTGCGGGCCAAGGTAATGGCACCCGCGAGGCCGTTTGGACCGGAGCCGATGACGTACGCGTCGGGGGTCACCACACCACCGCGTTCATATCCAGCCGTTCTTCCGTGCGCGACGAGCAGCCTCGTGACGATCGGTGGCACCGAGCTTCATGATCGCATTCGAGAGGTAGTTGCGGACGGTCCCCGGGGCGAGGTGGAGTTCGGATGCGATGGAGGCAATGGACTGGCCTTGTTCGGTGCGAGAGAGGAGCGACGTCTCTCGTTCGGTGAGAGGGCTGTCATTGTGCATTGCGTCGAAGGCGAGGCTCGCGTCGACATAGCGCCCGCCTTCATGGATCGTCCGGATGATGCCCGCAAGGTCTTCAGCTCGAGTGCTCTTGGGCACGAAGCCCCGCACGCCGGCTGCCAGCGCTGATCGGAGAACACCCGGACGCGCGTGCCGGGTGACGATGACGACCGCTCGGTCCGGATCCTCTCGCAGGAGGCGACGAGCTGTTTCCACACCATCGACGTCGGGCATCTCGATGTCGAGGACGAAAACGTCGATCGTCGCGCGCGCGGGGTGATTGAGGACGGAGAGTCCGTTGTCGGCCTGGTCGACGACTTTGATGTCGTCATCGAGCTCGAGCAGCGACGCGACAGCCGTGCGCAGAAGGTGCTCGTCGTCGGCGAGGAGAACGCGAATCACGAGTGTCTCTCTGTTCCGCTCCGGGGCTTGCCCGTCTCGGACCGGCTGACGGTGACCGTGAACATCTCCCCGGTCTGATCCCACGTGAGGTGCGCGCCGAGAGAGGCGAGACGAGCTCGTAAGCCCAGCAGACCGTGTCCCGCGCCGAGCTCATTGCCCACGGACAGGGCGCCGTCGTTGGTGATCGTGAGGCTATCGGAGGCGACGAGGATGTCGGCTCTGTGCGCGGTGGAGTGCCTCAGAATGTTGCTGGCCGCCTCACGGAGGAAGGCGGCGTACTCCGGTTCCCAATCATGTAGCGCCGCAACAACCCCCTCGACATGGGCCTCGACGCCCGCCGCGACGAGCAGCTCCTTCAGATTCTGGAGCTCGCTAACCAGATCGATGTCGCGGAATCCGTTCGCGATTTGGCGGGTCTGGGCTTCAAGCTCAGCGACCAGTGTTTCGACGCTCTCCAGCTCCGCGCGGGCGCGTTCGATGTCGTGGTCGAGACTTCGCCGGGCGAGCTCGATTTTGAACTTGACCGCAAGAAGCGAATGGCCTTGGAGATCGTGCAGATCGTTCGCGAATCGCAGCCGCTCTTGGGTCAGGGCGTACTCACGTTCGCGGGCCTTGTCATCTTCCCAGCGCGAGAAGAAGTCCCACGTTATGGCTACGGCGAGGAATCCGATCACCTCGATCGCCAGGATCGTCGCCGTCGGGACCACAGCTCGGTCAAGCAACCGGTCGAGGGGAATCGCCCCCAGCAGGGCAATCGCGGCAATGCCCCCGACAAGCACGATGCCTCCGGCCAGTGTCCATGGCCACGCGACTTTGCGCGAGGACAGTCCGAATGTGTAGGGCGCGAGCAGAGCGAAACCGGTATTCAACTCTCCGCCCTCGGCGAGTAGCCACACCCACACGGCGACGCCGGCCACGGAAACTACGGGGAACGCGAGCGCGCCCGCGGATGCCGGCCATCTCGCCGATCCCCAGACGGCGACAGCGGCCACGGCGATCGACGAGACGGTGAAAATGGGCGAAGTCCGAGAGGTCGGGAGGCTCCCGAAGACGCCCACGGATGCCATGACCGCGACGATGATGACCCACACGGCGCGCATGAACTGCGGGAACACGCGCATCACGCGAACGGCGCCCGCGGTCAGTACTGCTGGCTCGCCAGAGGTCACCTCTCCAGTGTCCCTCGAACGCTCGCATGGTGGAACGCGCGCCCCGGAGCTTGTGACAACTGTCATTCGATGCACTGATCGCCGTCATGTATCCGCGTGATCGGCGGCACTATGGCGCACGCGGGCGCTCTCCGGACGATGAGAACATGAGCGATCCCGCCGCGGTCCCGATCCATGTTGACAGGCTCACCTGCCGATATGGAGAGTTCACCGCGGTCGACGACCTGACCTTTACGGTCGAGCGGGGGGAGATCTACGCTCTGCTCGGCACCAACGGCGCGGGGAAGACGACAACGCTCGAGGCGCTGGAGGGGCATCGCATTCCGACCTCCGGAAGCGTGCGCGTGCTCGCTGCGAGTCCGACCGATCGGGGTCGGGTCAGGCCGCGAATGGGAGTCATGCTGCAAGAGTCCGGCTTCGCGGCCGAGCTGACGGCAGAGGAGAGCGTCGACCTTATCGGCGCGATTTCCGGCCGCATGGACGACAGCGCGAGGCTGCTGGATCGAGTGGGTCTCGCCGGAAAGCGCCGCACGCGCGTTGCGCAGTTGTCGGGGGGCGAGCGCCGCCGACTCGACTTCGCGACGGCGATCTACGGAAGTCCCGAGCTGGTGTTCCTCGACGAGCCGACGACCGCGCTTGATCCAGCCGCCCGCGACCACCTCTGGGAGGTCGTGATGCAGTTGCGCGAGGCGGGCACGACGATCCTGATGACGACCCACTACCTCGAAGAGGCTGAACAATACGCAGATCGCATCGGCTTGATGCACGCTGGCCGTCTTGAGCACGAAGGCTCGCTCGCGGAACTGGTCGCGGCGTTTCCCGCGCATATCGAGTTTCGCGCCGACCCTGGCAGTCGGGAGCTGCCAGGGTCGTTCGAGCGGCACGGCGCCGACCTGTTCTCCCTTCAGACGCGATCGCCGCAAGAGGACCTGCTTCGGCTCCTGCGGTGGGCAGAGGCCGAGGGTGTCGGCCTCGGCGGACTTCGTTGCACGCCTTCGAGCCTGACGGAGATCTTCCGCGGGCTCGAGCGCCATCCCGAACCCGTCGTGCGTGTCGGAGGGAGGTCCTGATGCTTCACATTGCTCGGGCGGAACTGAGGATGCTGTGGCGCAACAAGGTCGTCGCAGCCTGCGCCGTCCTGATGCCACTCGCGTTCGCTGTCCTGCTGATCGTCATGCGCGACAGGTTCGGCGGAGCGGGGGGCACGATCGCCGCGCTGCAGATCATCGTGATGGCAGGGTTCGGCGTCTACATCACTGCGACGACCACGCTCGCGGCGCGGCGGCAGACGCTTCTTCTCAAGCGGCTGCGCAGCACGGCGATCGCAGACGCAGGGATACTCGGCGGGCTGCTCGTGCCTGTCGTCGTTCTCAACGTTGTTCAGTTGCTGATCGTCCTCGCGGCTGTCGTCGCCACGGGCGAGTTCCCCGTGAACGGTTGGCTCGTGGCAGTTCACGTGGCCGCCGTCGAGGCGATGTTCCTTGCTCTTGCGCTTGCAACGTGGGGACTGACGGGCACTCCCGAGCAAGCGCAGATCACGACGATGCCTGTGTTCATACTCGCGCTCGGCGCGGCGATGTGGATCACGCTGACTGGTTCACGCAGCCAAGTTGCCCTCCAGCGGTCACTTCCCGGCGGAGCGTCGGTCGAAGCGATCGTCGGCGCCTGGTCCGGCACGGTCCCCGGGACTCAAGGGCTCCTGCTCACGCTGCCAACACTTGCGTGGGCCCTGGTCGCGCTTCTCGCCGCAATCCGGCTATTCCGGTGGGAACCGCGCCACTAGGCCGCACCGGTAACGAGAACAAGGGAGGCAGCACGTGTCCATCGCCAATGCTCAGGTGCGCCGCTATGCCTCATACGGCACCCAGTTCAGCGAGTACTACGACCTGATCTTCCCCAGGGACACGGTCACCGAGGCCGAGACCAGCTGGCTGCGCGCAGTCTTGCCGATTCGCGGCCGGCGCGTTGTCGAGCTGGGCGTAGGTAACGGCCGAGTCGCGTTGCCGCTGGCTGCCGCCTTCGAGACCGACAGGACACCGGTGGAGTACATCGGCATCGACATCTCCGCGGAGATGTTGCACGGTCTTGCACAACACGACGTTGATGGCCTCGTGACTCCTCTTCGACTCGACATCGCCGTCGATGGGTATCCAACGGGTTATGAGAGCAGCGCCGACTATCGGCTGCTGCGCAACTTCGTCGAGCGTCGTGTCCGCGAGCTGAACCCGGACGCCACCGACCTCGATTCGTTTCAGTTTGCGATCATCCGCGAATCGGGCTATGACAGCGAGCCCGTCGAAGAGATCTTCGTCTCCAGACGGGAGGGCTTGCGCGACGCGCACGAAGTCGTGCCGCCTCACTGAAGGAACGAAGACACGGCCGTGGCACTCGCCATGACCGGACCCCGTCAAGGAAGAGAAAGGCACCGCAATGTCGGAAACCAGTTTCATCACGTCCGCGAGCTTCGACAGCCCGGAGGGCTATCTCCGCGCCGAGGCATCAGCCCTCGGCGCTACCCCGTTGGTCGCCGCAGTGGCCACGTTCGTCGCCAGCTACACGTACGCCCAAGCCAACGGCTGATCCACAGCCATCCACCACTGACACCACCAAGGAGTACCCAGCGAATGGGCCCGAAGACGACAGGGAGCCGATTTGACGCCATCCTCTTGGCCGTCGTTCCGATCTCGGCGGTGGGTACGGTGCTCGTCGCCACCCTGATCGGCGCCGACCTCGGTGTCGCACTCATCTTGGTCGTTGCGATCGTCGGCATCGGAGCAGCTTTGTGGGGATCGGTGAGTGCGCGGCGCTCCCGTCAGCGTGAGGACAGTCGCGAGGAGTAGCGGAGTAACGCAGAGACTGGATCGGAGAGGAGCGGAAACATGCTGGATGCTGCCGTATTCAAGGACGCACCGTTCGATACCGAAGTTGGAACTGTCAAAGCCACCAACGCGGCTCTCGCGGCAACGCCGCTCGCTGTGCTTGCGGCTGCCGCGGTACTCGCGGCTGCGGTCGCGGCCTACGCAGTCGAAGAGACGGTTGGCAACTGACCAACCGGTATGACTGCCAGAAAGGAGTGCCATGCTCAAGCTCGAATTACTCGCTCGGGAACCCTTCGATCTGCCCGAAGGCAGTTCAGTTGGCGACATGCGCCCGCTCGCAGCAACTCCCGCAGCGGTCGCGTTCGCAAGCGCGCTCGTTGCCGCTGCGCTCGCCGGCGCGCAGGTCGGCGACATGGTCGACTGATTCCGCTAATCCCCGTCGTGCCGTTCTGCTGATCGGGCGCGGCGGGGATCCGCGCGACACGCCACGATCGCCGGTCGGCGAGGATGCCGCAGGCTCGTTCGTGGCCGGCGGATTGCTCGCCCGCGGCATCCTGGGGTCGACCATCCGCACGCTGCAGACTCGCGTCCCCGCCGACGACCGGCGGAGCACCGAACGAGCCTGACCGACGAGGCGACCCTCGTGCGCGGTCAGGGGCGTTCCAGGACCCTGCTCGCTCGTCACCCCGTGCGAACCGCGGCTTGCCTTGCGCCGCGCGTCAGGCGTCGAACCAGTGGCCGTCGGAGAGATCCTGCAGCAGCGTGGGGCCGGTGGGGGTCCAGCTCATCCGCTCACGGGTGAGGGTGTTGCTCGCCGGATTGTCGTGGCCGATGAAGGCGCCGAGCCAGCCGAAGTGAGCGCTCGCGTCCGCCGGGTCGATGGATGCCGTGGGCACACCCAGCCGGCGTGCGACCAGGTCAGCGACGTCGCGGATCACCACAGCCTCCTCGCCGACGCCGTGAAGCGTCGAGCCGCCGGGTGCATTCTCGAGCGCGAGGCGCACGAGACGCGCGGCATCCGACACGTGTACTGCGGACCAGCGGTTCGTACCGTCGCCGACGAAGCCTGCCACGCCGGTGCGACGCGCGACGTCGACGTATTCACCGATGAAGCCGCGCTTCAGCTCATCGTGCACGGTCGGGGCGAAGCGGACGACCGAGGTGCGCACGCCCCGCTCGGCGAGCCCGAGCACGTACCGGCCGTTGGCGG
>Ga0207655_1001554_pt1 | contig 20702 bp, 21 predicted proteins | sample KBSM44metaG_FD_184398 | JGI IMG/M metagenome (GOLD analysis project Ga0207655, IMG submission 184398) | Miscanthus rhizosphere microbial communities from Kellogg Biological Station, Michigan, USA - KBS M4-4 metaG (SPAdes) (version 2) | ecosystem: Host-associated > Plants > Roots > Rhizosphere >... | reverse complement strand
GAAAATCAACTGGCGTCAATTCGATGCAGGTCCTGCGGTGGTTGCCGCGATGGCCTCGGGGGATGTGCAGATCGGCAACCTGGGTTCCAGCCCGCTGGCGGCCGCCACCTCGAAAAATCTGCCGCTGGTGGCGTTCATCGTCACCTCGCAAATCCAGAGTTCAGAGGCGCTGGTGGTGCGCAACGGCAGCGGGATCAACAAGCCCGAAGACCTGATCGGCAAGAAGATCGCCGTGCCGTTCGTGTCCACCTCCCACTACAGCCTGTTGGGCGCACTCAAGCACTGGAACATCGATCAGAAGCAGGTCACCATTCTCAATCTGACGCCGTTGCAGATCACCGCTGCCTGGAAACGCGGCGACATCGACGGCGCGTTTACCTGGTCCCCTGCGCTTGGGGAAATTCGCAAGACCGGCAAGATTCTCACCGACGCAGGCCAGGTCTCCCAATGGGGCTCGCCAACGTTCGAAGTGTGGGTGGCACGCAAGGACTTCGCCGAGAAACATCCTGAGGTCGTCGCCAGTTTCGCCAAGGTCAGCCTGGCTGCGATTGCCGATTACACGGCGCACAAATCGCAGTGGACGGTGGATTCGGAACCGGTCAAGACCATCGCCCGCTTCACCGGCTCCAACGCTGCGGATGTGCCGGAACTGCTCGACGGCTCGCACTTCCCTACCGCAGCCGAACAGCAATCCGCTGCGCTGCTGGGCGGTGGCACGGTCGCGGACATTGCCAAAACGGCTGAGTTCTTGAAGGATCAGGGCAAGATCGAGAAAGTGCTGCCTGACTATTCCTCGTTTGCCACTGACAGGTTCATCAAGGAATAGACCGGTTGGTCTGATTCCAGGATTTCCCTGTAATCCTGGCGGTGGACTGTAGGAGCGCGCTTGCCCGCGACGGTGTCAGGCCAGTCACCTCAGTGGTGAATGACAGACCGCTGTCGCGGGCAAGCGCGCTCCTACGGGATTGGGGCTTGAGAACAACCCCAAATCCGTAGCAGTCCGGCTTGCCGGCGAAGCGGCCTCAAGCTCGCCGACGCCGGCAAGCCGGACTGCTACGTTGGGCGGTGGTGTTATCAGAACCCGACCGGGTTGAAGTAGAACGCATCGCTCGACGACAGGCTGGCCTTGATCTGGCGGGTGCCTTCATCGGCCGACACTTCCTCTTCACCCGCTTCCAGCGCCGCATAAGTGCGGGCTGCCACGTCCTGCGGGCTGGTCTTCTGCACATCGAAATCCTTGACCAGGTCGGTGTCGATGAAGCCGACGTGCAGCGCAAGCACCTGGGTCTGATCGGCGCGCAGTTGCACCCTCAGTGCGTTGGTGAACCCCCAGGCAGCGGCCTTGGACACACCATAGGCCGCCAGCGCCGGCGCGTTGAACCAGGTGATGTTGGACAGCACGTTGATGATCGCGCCACCCCCGTTGCGCTTGAGGATCGGCGCAAACGCCGCGCTGACCCGCACCAGGCCGTACACGTTGGTGTCGATCAGCTCCTTGGACAGCTCGATCATGTTCTCGGCCAGCGCGCTCTCCATCACCTTGGCGATGCCCGCGTTGTTGACCAACAAGGTGGTGTCTGAACACTGCGCTGCTGCGGCCTTGATGGTCGCGTCATCGGTCACGTCCAGCTTGACCGGGATGATACCTGGCACATCGAAGCCTTCCGGGTTGCGCATGCCGGCGTATACCTTCGCTGCTCCCTGGGCGACTGCCAGCTTGGCAAAGGCCAGGCCCAGACCACGACTTGCACCGGTAACGAAAACCACTGATCCATTGATGTTCATGCGATGACCCTCGAAAAATGGCGCTTTGCCGTTTTGGATGATGGTCATCATATTCAGAATTGCCGTGCTGTCAATCGATGCCGGATGAAACTGTTCAGTGGGTAGCTTGAAGGCGTTGCGAACCTTGAGAGCAGCGCGAGCCGCTCTCAAGTCTGGGCCGTTTACTCAGGGAAATTGGCGCGCATTGCTGCCAGGCCGCCAGTGAAGATGCCTTCGAACAAGGCAATCGCCTCGGCTTCGCTGATACCGGCCGGTGTAAAGTTCGCCGACCAGGTCACCCGCGAAACCTTTGGATCGGCTTGCGGCGCGACGCCCAGCGTTGCCTTGTACCCGGTGACCGCGAATGGCGCCTGGGTGATGGTGTAGCTGTACCAGCGCGCCGAATTATCGAAACCTTCCAGGCGTTCGATGATGACTTCGCCGTCGGCAGTCTCCAGGGTGCGCACCCGCCCGCCTTCGCTCAGTTCGCTCTTTGGAATGAATGGCAGCCAGTCAGGCAGTGAATTGAAGCCACCGATCAGTTGCCACACGGTGTCGGGTGAAGCCGGGATGTCGATGTAGGCTGAGGCTTGGGACATTGGAGTTCTCCAGTGAAATGAATCGATGGGTTCCGGCCGCCGGTTCGTCGAGCAGCGGCCGGTAAATCGCAACAAGGGTTATGCCGGCACCGGCGCGTTGATCGAGATTAGCCCGGCTTCGCGCAGTGCGGTCCAGAAAGCGCCAGGAATCACCGCATTGAGCGCGGCCACATCCTCGGCAATCCGGCCCGGACGGCTGGCGCCCGGAATGACTGCCGCCACGGCGGGGTTGGCCAGCGAGAATTGCAGCGCCGCCGCCTTGATATCAACCCCATGAGCCTGGGCGATGCGCTTGATGTGCTCGACCTTCTCGATGATCTGCGGGCTGGCCTTCTGGTACTCGAAATGCTCGCCACCGGCCAGAATCCCCGAGCTGTACGGGCCGCCCACCACGATGTCGGTGTTGCGGGCCTTCGCTTCGGCCATTACGCGCTGCAACGCGCGTTCGTGGTCCAGCAGCGAATAACGCCCGGCCAGCAGGAAACCATCGGGCTTGGGTTCGTTCAGGCCAAGGGTGAGTTCGATGGGTTCGACCTTGTTCACCCCAAGACCCCAGGCCTTGATGACGCCCTCGTCACGCAGGCGGTCCAGTACGCGGAAGGCCCCGGTGCGCGCCTGTTCGAAGTATTGCAGCCACTGGTCACCGTAGAAGTCCTGGGCGATGTCGTGAATCCAGACGATGTCCAGGCGGTCGGTCTTCAAGCGCTTGAGGCTGTCTTCGATGGAGCGCAAGGTCGCATCGGCGCTGTAATCGTTGACGATCTTGTTGCGCAGGCCGTGCTCGAACACACCGCTTTTCTCGCCCAGGTCGCGGGCGCTGTTGTCCAGTTCGTCGAGGATCACCCGGCCGACCTTGGTGCTGAGCACGTATTCATCGCGCTTGTATTTGTGCAGGGCCTCGCCCAGGCGGATTTCCGAAAGGCCTGCGCCGTAGAACGGTGCGGTGTCGAAGTAACGCACGCCGGCATTCCAGGCGGCATCGACGGTGGCTTCTGCCTCGGCTTCAGGGATATTGCGGAACATGTTGCCCAGCGGTGCGGTGCCGAATCCGAGGACGCCTGGCAGTTTGTCTTTCAAGCTCATGGCTCTGATCTCCAGTTGAGGGGTCGCTGTTGCGACCGTTGAGCAGATCCTAGATTGCCGCCTCAAGACCGTCCAAGACATAATGAGTCAGACTTAAGACCTAGCGAGCATCACATGATCGATCTCCGCCAACTGCGCTATTTCGTCGTCGCCGCCGAGGAGGAACACGTTGGCCGCGCCGCCGAACGCCTGCACATTTCCCAGTCGCCCTTGAGCCGGCAGATCGCCCAACTGGAAGAACGCCTGGGCCTGAACCTGTTCGAGCGCAGCCAGCAGCGTATCCGCCTGACCAGCGATGGCCGCACCTTTCTCACCGAAGCCCGCAGCCTGCTGACCCACGCCAACCGCCTGGAATCCCTGGGCAAGCGCCTGGGGCGTGGCGAAGAAGGCGGCCTGTGCATCGGTTACATCGAGCACGCCATGCACGCCAACATCCTGCCCAAGGCGTTGAGCACCGTGCGCGCCGACCGCCCGGCCGTGCACGTTGCGCTGTACCTGATGAGTTCGGGTGACCAGCTTGAGGGCTTGCGCCAGCGCAGCCTGGACGTGGCGCTGGTCAGCGAGCCGCCACGGGACGATGACCCTGACCTGCTCTGCCGCCAGTTGCTGGAGGACCCGATGCTGCTGGCATTGCCGGCCAATCATCCGCTGGCGACCAGGGAGCGCCTGACCCCGGCGGACTTGAAGGATGAGGACTGGATCGGGGTGAAATCCAGCCAGGGCAAGGACCAGCACGGCGAATTTGTGGCCGCCTGCATTCGTGCAGGCTTCACCCCGCAGATTCGGCTGGAAGCCGCCGAGCCTTACACCGCGCTAGGGTTGGTGGCGGCCGGGTTGGGAATCACCATGACCCAGAAGAGTCTTGATCAGGCGGCGCACCCGGGTGTGGTGTTCAGGGAATTGCCGTGGCTGACGTTCAGCATGCCGCTGTGGGCGGCCTGGCATCGGGTGAACCTGCGGGCGCTGGTGGAGATCTTCCGGGTGATTCTGACCGGCAAGGATGCGGCGCCGATGGCCGTAGGCAGCGAGACGGTTCCCGGCTGAATTCAGGACTGCCCGAGAATCGCGCCCAGTAGCCCCGGAAAGCGGGCGTCGAGTTCCTCTCCCCGCAGCGAGTTCATGTGCGTGGTGCCGACGTTGCGCGTATGCACCAGCCCTGAATCACGCAGGACGCGGAAATGGTGGGAAACGCTGGACTTGGGGCGTCCGCCGTCCAGTTCGCCACAAGTGGCTTCGGCCACGCCGGCCAGGTGGCGAACGATTTCCAGGCGAACAGGATCGCTCAGCGCGTAGAGAATGCGCTCGAGTTCGAAGCTCTCGGGATCGGGGTGTTTGTAGGTTCGCATGGGTCGGCATGATAGCGAGGGGGTTTTAAAAAAGCCATTGTTCGAATACTATCGAACAATCGTAAATCAAACCTTTCGAGGCGACCCATGTCGGCACTGTTCGAACCCTTCAAGCTCAAAGACGTCACCCTGCGCAATCGCATTGCCATTCCGCCGATGTGCCAGTACAAGGCCGAAGACGGTCTGATCAACGATTGGCATCACGTTCACCTGGCCGGCATGGCCCGTGGCGGCGCGGGTCTGGTGGTGGTGGAGGCCACCGCCGTGGCACCGGAAGGCCGGATCACTCCGGGCTGCGCCGGCATCTGGAATGATGAACAGGCCCAGGCATTCGTGCCGGTGGTCAAGGCGATCAAGGCCGCAGGCGCGGTGCCGGGCATCCAGATCGCCCACGCCGGCCGCAAAGCCAGCGCCAACCGCCCCTGGGAAGGCGACGACCATATCGTCGAGTCCGACCCACGTGGCTGGCAGACCATCGCCCCTTCGGCTATCGCCTTTGGTGCAGGCCTGCCCAAGGTGCCCCAGGCCATGACCCTGGAAGACATCGCCCGGGTTCGCCAGGACTTCGCCGACGCCGCCCGCCGCGCCCGTGACGCCGGTTTCGAATGGATCGAACTGCACTTTGCCCATGGCTACCTGGGCCAGAGCTTCTTCTCCGAACACTCCAACCAGCGCACCGACGCCTACGGCGGCAGCTTCGACAACCGCAGCCGTTTCCTGCTGGAAACCCTGGCCGCAGTGCGTGAAGTGTGGCCGGAGCACCTGCCCCTGACCGCGCGTTTCGGCGTGCTGGAATATGACGGTCGCGACGAGCAGACCCTCACCGAGTCCATCGAACTGGCGCGCCGCTTCAAGGATGGCGGCCTGGACCTGCTGAGCGTCAGCGTCGGCTTTACCATTCCAGAGACCAACATTCCGTGGGGTCCGGCGTTCATGGGGCCGATTGCCGAGCGCGTTCGCCGCGAAGCCGGATTGCCGGTCACCTCGGCCTGGGGTTTCGGCACGCCGCAGCTGGCGGAGGAGTCGATCAAGTCCGGTCACCTGGACCTGGTGTCCATCGGCCGCGCGCACCTGGCGGACCCGCACTGGCCGTACTTCGCGGCCAAGGAACTGGGCGTGGACAAAGCCTCCTGGACCCTTCCCGCCCCTTACGCGCACTGGCTTGAACGCTACCGTTAAGCGCTACCGTTAAGCGCTACGCACCAGGTCGCCCTGCAATGGGGCGACTTGAGGGCTCATGCCGGGTGTCGAGCCGGACGGCGTTTCGATCGCCGTCCAGCGAGCCTGAGAGCCTACTGCCCCGCCGAACGGTGCCAGCGAATCTGACTGACCCCGGAACGCTCCGCGGCCTCGACCATCGAATGGTAACTGCCCTGCCACTCGCGTCCGCTGGCGCCCATCTCGGCGCCTGAGTGGATCAAGGCGTAATACACCGCATCGTGAGAGCACAGGTTGTCGTCATGACATTCCAGCGCCCGCTCGTTACCTTCGAACGTGTAAAAAATCGTGAAACCCATGACACACCTCCATGCCGACGATGATCCTGGCAGAACGGGTCGATCATAGCGCGCACCCAACCGGGCAGAATGACAGGCTGGCTAATTTCACTGGCTTTGCGGGCCAGCCACTGAAATGTCGGGCGAACGGCCTTCGGGAGCAGCGGGCAAGGTTGAAAGCGCGGCGCAGTGCCTTATCATGGCCGGCGGTTTATCGACTCACTTCAAGCAAGAGATGCCTATGTCCAGCGAAAACGTCGTCTTCACTCCCGATCCCGATGCGGATTCCATTTCTTCCGATGTGGCCGGTTTCGGCGGCATTCTGGTCTCGACCCAGGTTCCGACCCGCGCCGATGGCAGCCTTGAACTGGGCGACATCACGCTGCAGAGCGAATGCACCCTGCAAGCGCTGAAAGTGGCGCTGGAGAAAGCGGGCAGCTCGATGGACCGGGTCATGCACCTGACCATCTACCTGACCGACATGGCCGACCGCGCGGCTTTCAATGAGGTCTACAAACGCTTCTTCGCCAAGCCATGGCCGGTACGTGCAGCGGTAGGCGTCGCGGCGCTGGCCGTTGAAGGCATGCGCGTGGAAGTGACGGCGATGGCGGCCAAGGGCTGATCCAGTTCGTCGCTGTTGAAGTAGCCCCCACCCGTAGCAGTCCGGCTTGCCGGCGGGGCGATCTTGAGGATGTACCCGATCCGGTAGGAGCGCGCTTGCCCGCGATGGCGTCCTCAAGATCTTTCCCGCCGGCAAGCCGTGCTGCTACGGGACGTGGCGCTTTCCGTGGCTGTTGTCACGCAGCCCGTGAGGAGCGATCCATCGGCCGTTTCTCACCACCCGGCAGCACAAGGATGCCGCCCAGGCATTTCGCCGGTACAATGCGCGGCTTGACCGTGACGATCCTGACTAAAAAAACATGTCCCTACCCAAGCATCACCTGGAATTGCTCAGCCCTGCGCGCGATGTAAGCATTGCTCGCGAGGCCATCCTGCATGGCGCCGACGCCATCTACATCGGCGGCCCAAGCTTCGGCGCACGCCATAACGCTGCCAACGAAGTCAGCGAGATCGCCGACCTGGTGGAGTTCGCCCGTCGTTACCATGCGCGGGTATTCACCACGATCAACACCATCCTGCACGACAACGAACTGGAGCCGGCGCGCAAGCTGATCCACCAGTTGTACGACGCAGGCGTCGACGCGCTGATCGTCCAGGATCTGGGCGTCATGGAGCTGGACATCCCGCCCATCGAGCTGCATGCCAGCACCCAGACCGACATCCGCACCCTGGAACGGGCCAAATTCCTCGATCAGGCAGGCTTCTCCCAACTGGTGCTGGCCCGTGAGCTGAACCTGCAGGAAATCCGCGCCATCGCCGACGAGACCGATGCCGCCATCGAGTTCTTCATCCACGGTGCGCTGTGCGTGGCCTTCTCCGGTCAGTGCAACATTTCCCACGCCCAGACCGGCCGCAGCGCCAACCGTGGCGACTGCTCCCAGGCCTGCCGCCTGCCCTACACCTTGAAAGACGATCAGGGCCGCGTCGTAGCCTTCGAGAAACACCTGCTGTCGATGAAAGACAACAACCAGAGCGCCAACATCCGCGCCCTGGTGGAAGCCGGCGTGCGCTCGTTCAAGATCGAAGGTCGTTACAAGGACATGGGCTACGTGAAGAACATCACGGCCTACTACCGCCAGCGCCTGGACGACGTGCTCGAAGACCGCCCGGACCTGGCCCGCGCTTCCAGCGGCCGTACTGCGCATTTCTTCGTGCCGGACCCGGAAAAGACTTTCCACCGTGGCAGCACCGATTACTTCGTCACCGACCGCAAGATCGACATCGGAGCCTTCGACACCCCGACCTTCACCGGCCTGCCGGTGGGTGTGGTGGAGAAAGTCGGCAAGCGTGACCTGCAGGTGGTGACCCATGAGCCGCTGTCCAACGGTGACGGCCTCAATGTGCAAATCAAGCGCGAAGTCGTGGGTTTCCGCGCCAATATCGCCGAAGCCAAGGGCGAGTTCGAGGAAGATGGCGAGAAACGCTATCGCTATCGCGTCGAGCCCAACGAGATGCCGGCCGACCTGTACAAGGTGCGCCCGAACCATCCACTGAGCCGCAACCTGGACCACAACTGGCAACAGGCGCTGCTCAAGACCTCCGCCGAACGCCGTATCGGTCTGACCTGGCAGGCCACCCTGCGCGAAGAGCACCTTGAGCTGGTGGCAACCAGTGAAGAAGGCATCAGTGCCAGCGTTGCCCTGGACGGCCCTTTCGGTCCGGCCAACAAGCCTGAGCAGGCCCTTGAGCAATTGCGCGACCTGCTGGGTCAACTGGGCACCACCCAGTACCACGCCACTGACGTGAAGCTGGACGCCCCGCAGGCGTTCTTCATTCCGAACTCGCAACTCAAGGCCCTGCGCCGCGAGGTGATCGAGGCGCTGACGGCCGCCCGCGTCGCGGCCCATCCGCGTGGCTCACGCAAGGCTGAAACCAGCCCGCCGCCGGTGTACCCTGAGTCGCACCTGTCGTTCCTGGCCAACGTGTACAACCAGAAAGCGCGGGATTTCTATCACCGCCATGGCGTGCAGTTGATCGACGCCGCCTACGAGGCCCACGAGGAACCGGGCGAAGTGCCGGTGATGATCACCAAGCACTGCCTGCGCTTCTCGTTCAACCTGTGCCCGAAACAGGCCAAGGGCGTCACCGGCGTGCGCACCAAGGTTGCGCCGATGCAACTGGTGCATGGCGATGAAGTCTTGACCCTCAAGTTCGATTGCAAGCCGTGCGAGATGCACATCATCGGCAAGATGAAAGGCCACATCCTGCACTCGCCGCAACCGGGCAGCGCACCGGTGGTGGGCCACATCAGCCCGGCGGATTTGCTCAAGACCATCCCCCGCGCACCGCATTGATGGGCTGACCTCTACGTAGCAGCCGGGCTTGCCCGCGGGACGATCTTGAGGACGCCCCCGCCGGCAAGCCGTGCTGCTACGGGGTTGGGGGCGTTCTCACGGTCATCAGCGCACCGATTCCCGTAGGAGCGCGCTTGCCCGCGATGGCGTTACACCTGACACCTCGATGATGCCTGCCACACCGCCGTCGCGGGCAAGCGCGCGCCTACACGTTAACGGCCGGAATCCGGTTGTGCATATCCGACCTGCAATTTCCCCTCCCTGACTTCCCGCAACCGCCGTCTCGCCTGCGCTGTGGCGATTTTTCGCGACCATGGATATTGCCAACTACAGGTCGGAAACAGACAACTGGGCGTCGTTTCGATCTGATCGAATCGCTCCATGCACAACCGGGTGTTTCGCACTGCGAATACCCCGGTTCTGCCCCTGGAATATGCCGAGGATGCACTTGTGAAAGACAGCGTAATGATTGGAGAACTGACCTGGCCGGATTACGCACGGCGGGTCAAGAATGGCGGCCCGGTGTTCCTGCCGGTAGGCGCTCTTGAGCAGCATGGCCATCACATGTGCATGGAAGTGGACGTGCTGCTACCCACCGCCATCTGCAAGGCGGTGGCGCAGAACGTAGACGGCCTGGTGTTGCCCGCCCTCGCCTACGGCTACAAATCCCAGCAGAAATCCGGCGGCGGCAATCACTTTCCCGGCACCACCAGCCTTGACGGCGCAACGCTCACCAGCACGGTGCAGGACATCATCCGCGAACTCGCCCGCCATGGCGCACGCAAGCTGGTGATGATGAACGGACACTTCGAGAACTCGATGTTCATCGTCGAGGGGATCGACCTGGCGCTGCGGGAATTGCGCTACGCAGGCATCCATGACTTCCGGGTGGTGGTGCTCTCCTACTGGGATTTCGTCAACGATCCGCAGGTGATCCAGACCCTCTACCCCGAAGGCTTCCTCGGTTGGGACATCGAGCATGGCGGCGTCTTCGAGACCTCGCTGATGCTCGCCCTGCATCCGGACAAGGTCGACCTGAGCCGCGCCGTCGATCACCCACCCGCCAAGTTTCCACCCTATGACGTGTTCCCCGTCATCCCCGAGCGCACCCCGGCCTGCGGCACCCTGTCCTCGCCCAAGGGCTCCAGCCGCGAGAAAGGCGAGCTGATCCTGCAGGTCTGTGTGCAAGGCATCAGCGGCGCGGTGCGCGAAGCCTTCAACCTTGAGCGGTAAGCCCCGCCATCGAACATGACTCACCCCGCATCACGGTCCAGCGACATCAAACGGCTCCACAACAATAAAAAGGGTCACACTCATGTCCAGCTCAAGTCTCTCCCCAGGCCTCAAGCAGCGCCACGTCACCATGCTGTCCATCGCCGGCGCCATCGGTGCCGGCTTGTTCATCGGCTCCGGCCACGCCATCGCGGCGGCAGGGCCGGCTGCGATCATCGCGTACATCCTGTCCGGCACCCTGGTGGTGCTGGTGATGCGCATGCTCGGCGAAATGGCCGTGGCCTCACCCGATACCGGCTCATTCTCGACCTACGCCGAACGGGCGATGGGACGCACGGCGGGTTTCACCATCGGCTGGCTGTACTGGTGGTTCTGGGTGCTGGTGATTCCCATCGAAGCCATCGCCGCCGCTGCGATCCTGCATGCGTGGTTTCCGGCGGTGCAAACCTGGGAATTCGCCCTGGCCGTCACCGGCCTGCTGACCCTGACCAACCTGTTCAGCGTGGCCCGTTACGGCGAGTTCGAGTTCTGGTTCGCCATGCTCAAAGTTATCGCGGTGTTGGGCTTCATCGCCCTGGGTGCGCTGGCGTTGGCGGGCGGCTTGCCCAATACACAGGTCAGCGGCGTGCTGACCCTGAGCCGCGAGTTCGGCGGCTTCATGCCCAACGGAATGACCGCAGTGGTCGGTGCCATGCTGACCACCGTGTTCAGCTTCATGGGCACCGAAATCGTCACCATCGCCGCTGCTGAATCGAAAAACCCGTCGAAACAGATCACCCGCGCGACCAACTCGGTGGTGTGGCGGATGGGCATTTTCTACATCGTCTCGGTGTTCCTGATCGTGTCGATCGTGCCCTGGAACGACCCGATGCTGACCCAGGTGGGCTCCTATCAACGCGCGCTGGAGCTGATGAACATTCCCCACGCCAAGCTGATCGTCGATATCGTGGTGCTGATCGCCGTGGCCAGTTGCCTGAACTCGGCCATCTACACCGCCTCGCGCATGGTCTACTCGCTGGGCAAACGCGGCGACGGCCCGCGCTTCCTGCAGAAGACCAACGCCAGCGGCGTGCCCTGCATCGCGGTGCTGGCCAGTACGGCAGTGGGCTTTTTGACCACGGCTTTGAACTACTTCGCCCCCGAACAGGTGTTCTCCTTCCTGCTGGCCAGCTCCGGCGCCGTGGCGCTGCTGGTGTACCTGGCCATCGCCCTCTCGCAGCTGGTGCTGCGCAAGCGGATGCAGGCCAGCGGCGAGCCCATCGTGTTCGGCATGTGGCTGTTCCCCTGGCTCAGCTACGCCGTGATCCTGTCGATCCTGAGCATTCTGCTGGTGATGCTGGTACTGCCTGAACACCGCATGGAGGTTGTCGCCACCGGCGGGCTGACCCTGTCGATCATCTGCATGAGCGCGATCTTTTCCGGCAGACGACAGGCCGTCCAGCACACCAAACCCGTCTAGAACCACCAGGGTCACGCAGTTGCAGTTTTTTTAACGGTTCACCTCTTTCCGGCCGCTCTTGACCACAGAGCGGGCCGGTTTTTTTGTTTTTCAAAGCCAATGCCTGTCCATGCCGGCCTGGGTGTAAGATCCGCCCAGACTCCCCGACCCGCAGGCATTGCCCCAAGACGCATCGTGCGTCGTTGTAGTCGTTGAGGAGTGAGAGAGATGGCGGAGCTGGAAGTGCTGAAAGTCGAGATGCCACAACACCTATCGCCAGGGGATGACGAAACTGTCCTGGCCCCGGCGCTCAACCCCAAAGCCAAGGTCATCGGGTTTCTGGTCATCCCCAATTTCACCACCATCGGTTTTGCCTCGGCGGTGGAAACCCTGCGCATGGCCAACCTCGCTGCGCGCAAGACGCTGTATCAGACCCTTATCATCGCCGCCGACATGGAGCCGGTGAGCGCCAGCAACGGCATGCGCGTGCTGCCTGATTACTGCATTGCCACCGCGCCCAGGCTGGACGTGCTGTTCGTGGTCGGTTCCAACCCCATCGTCTCCGATCACAGCACCCGCCCCCTGCTCAACTGGCTGCGCAAGCTGGCCCACGATCAGGTGCCGCTGGGCGGGATATGCACCGGCAGCCACCTGCTGGCCCGCGCCGACCTGCTCAAGGGCTATCGCTGCACCATTCACTGGGAAGACATCGAGGCGCTCAAGGAGCGGTTTCCGGGGATCATCATTTCCAATCAGCTGTTCGAGCTGGACCGCGATCGCTACACCTGTTCCGGGGGCGTGGCGTCCATGGACATGACCCTGCAGCTGATCGCTCGCCAGCCAGGCGGGCGCGACATTGCCGCCCATGCCGCCGAGCTGCTGTTGTGTGACCGGGTGCGCGGCGCCCAGGAACGCCAGCGTGTGCCGCTGCGGCAAAAGCTTGGGACATCGCAGCCCAAACTCAGCCAGATCGTCGCGATCATGGAGGCCAACCTCGAAGAGCCGGTGGGCCTCGAGGAACTGGCGAGCCTCAACGAGGTGTCGGTGCGCCAACTGGAGCGCCTGTTCCACAAGCACCTGCAACGCACGCCGAGCCAGTACTATCTGGAACTGCGCCTGTCACGGGCACGGCAACTGCTGTTGCGCAGCGAATCCCAGGTGCGGGACATCGCCCTGGCCTGCGGCTTTGTCTCCCCCGCGCACTTCTCCAAATGCTACAGCCGCTTCTTCGGCGTATCGCCCATGGGCGAGCGCAAGCAGGTTGCGTCGCTGCACTGACGGCAGATGCAACGAGGCCGGCAATGCGCCGGCCTCGATCAATGCCTTTTCAGTCTGACCATTTCAATCCTGCAACGCCTTGTGCGCTGTTTCGCGGCTGAGCAGCATCGCGACCAGCGCCACCAACGCTGCCGCCAGCAGATACCAGGCCGGCGCCATCTTGTTGCCCGTCAACTGGATCAACCAGGTCGCAATGAACGGCGCGGTACCGCCAAACAGCGCGTTGGCCAGGTTGAAGCTGAAGGCGAAACCGCTGAAGCGCACGCGGGTCGGGAAGATTTCCGCCAGAAAGCACGGCAGCGTACCGTCGTTCATCGCCAGCATGGCGCCGAAGATGAGCTGGATCGCCAGAATCATCAGCAACGGCTGGTGATCGAGCATGCCGAACAGCGGCAACGTCAGCCCCAGAAACAGCACCGAAGCGATCAACAGCATGGTCTTGCGGCCGAACCGGTCCGACAGCGTGCCCATCAGGAAGATCAGGCCGATGTAGGTGGCCAGCGACACGGTCGAAGCCAGGAACGAGTCGCCCTCGCTCATGCCCATTTCGCTGGACAGGTAGGTCGGCATGTAGCTGAGCAGCAGGTAGAACGCCACTGCGTTCAGGCAGGTGACGCCGATACCGATCAGTACGCTGCGCCGATGCACCGTGAGCAGTTCACGCACCGGCGCCTGCTGGCCGCCTTCCTTTTCTTCCAGGCGTTTCTCCATCTCCAGGAACTTGGGCGTGTCCTGCAGGCTCATGCGGATATAGCGCCCCACCAGGCCAAACGGCGCGGCCAGCAGGAATGGCAGACGCCAGCCCCAACTGTGCAGGTCCTCGACGGTGAGCCAGGCATGCAGGCCCGCCACGAACAGCGCACCGAACAACAGCCCCGCCGCCGTGCTGGCAGGCACGATGCTGGTGAACAATCCGCGTTTGCGGGGCGGGGCGTATTCGGCGAGAAAGGCCGCCGCGCCTGCGTATTCACCCGATGCCGAAAAACCCTGGAACAGCCGGATCAGCAACAGCAATGCCGGCGCCCACAGGCCGATGTGGTTGTAGGTGGGCAGGATGCCGATGCAGAAGGTCGACACCGACATGATCAGGATCGACCAGGACAGCGCGCTGCGCCGCCCGTATTTATCACCGAAGTGGCCCCAGATCAGCCCGCCTACCGGGCGGACGATGAACGACAGGGCAAACACCGCGAAGGTCGCCAGCAGCCCCGTGGCCTTGTCGGCCTGGGGAAAGAACGTCAGGGCGATGACAGTCGCCAGATAGCCATAGGCCGCGTAGTCGAACCACTCGACGAAGTTGCCCATGAAACTGGCGCCCGCCGCACGTCGCAGCGCCTTGCGTTCGGCACTTTGCTCGCGTTGGGCATCGATTGAAGATTGCATGCTTGCACTTGGAATGGTCATGACGGATACCCTCTATTGTTGTACTTGGCAGGGCGAAAAGTCAGGAAGTGCTGCGCGTCTGGGCACGCATGCACTTTAAGGCAAAACAAAACGCCGCACGGGAAGGTGCGGCGTGACAGCTTATTTCTTGATGATGTTGTGTTCCGGGCCGTACGGGAACTTGGTGATGTTCTCCCCGCCATGCTCGTTGACGATCAGGATGTCGTGCTCACGGTACCCGCCAGCGCCCGGCAGGCCTTCAGGCAGCATGATCATCGGCTCGATGGACACCACCATGCCCGGCTCCAGCACCGTGTCGATGTCTTCGCGCAGCTCAAGCCCCGCCTCGCGGCCATAGTAATGGCTCAGGGTGCCGAACGAGTGGCCGTAGCCGAAGGTGCGGTACTGCAGCAGGTCATGCGCCATGAAGATCTCATTCAACTCTGCCGCGATGTCGCAGCAACGCATGCCAGGCTTGATGAGTTTCAGGCCCGCCTCGTGCACCTTGACGTTGACTTCCCACAGGCGCAGATGGTCGTCGGAGCAGTGATCCAGGAACAGCGTGCGCTCCAGCGCCGTGTAATAACCGGCAATCATCGGGAAGCAGTTCAGACTCAGGATGTCACCCTTGTTGACCTTGCGCGACGTCACCGGGTTGTGCGCACCGTCGGTGTTGATGCCTGACTGGAACCAGGTCCAGGTGTCCATCAACTCGGAATCGGGGAAAGTACGGGCGATTTCGCGCACCATGGCCTGGGTCGCGTGCAGTGCCACTTCATATTCCGGGACCTGGTCGCGCAGCGCTTCGACGATGGCCGCACCGCCGACATCGGCAATCCGTGCGCCCTGGCGAATGACCGCATGTTCTTCAGCAGACTTGATCATGCGCATGCGCATGCACGGCGCGCCGATATCCACCAGTTCGGCCTGCGGATAGCGGGCGGCGAGCTTGTCGCGGTTGAGCAGGTTCAGGTGGTCGAACTCCACGCCGATGCGTCCGGCCTTGGGCAGCGCCTGCTGGATGGCGACGAAGTAGTTGTCGCGCTGCCAGTCGGTGTAGACGATGTTTTCGGTGCCAACCGTGCGGCGCCATGGCTGGCCACCGTCGATATTGGCGCTGATCGTCACCACGCTGTCCTGGGTCACGACCAGGGCATAAGGCCGGCCGAACGAGCAATACAGGAAATCGCTGTAGTAGTTGACGTTGTGGTACGAGGTGAATACCGCAGCGTCGATGTCGTTCTGCGCCAGATAGCCGCGCAGTTTGGCCTGGCGATTGGCGTATTCCTGGGCCGAGAACGTGGGTGCGACTTTTTCGCCGTTCTTGATCTGGGTGGTCTTCGGCATTTGCATGACTTCTATCCTTCAGTGATTGACCGGAGCGCGCCAGTTGATCGGGCCGCTGGAGACCATTCGAACAGAAGGCCCTGGGGCTTTTTTGCGCGAATCCGACCTGCAATTGACTGGATCCGCTGCGCCGCCCGTCTCCTTGTCGATGCCCCACGCACAAAGCACGATGCCCCGGTCGGCGGAACAGACCGCGAGCCGGGGCATCGTGCTTGTGTGCGTGGGCGAAGCGTTTCAGTGCAGGCGTCGGGCATCCGCCTGTGTATGCGGGGCCGCATGCTCGCGCTGGTTGCGGGCCAGGAGCTCGCGAATCAGGCCCCGGGCGCCGTGCGGGCCGACGCAGGTCAGGTGCATCAGCACATCGAAGGGTTGCGCCTGATCCAGCGCCTGGGTGGCCATGGTCACGCCGTTGCTTGCCCGAAGCGGTGCGCCTTTCAGACTGAGCATCTGCCATTCGCAGACCGTTTCACCTGCCGTCTCGTTGGCCACGCGCAGGGGCTCCAGCGCGCTGGCCAGGGCATAGAAGTCGAAGGCATCGGTCAGCCAGAAGCCGATGCGAAGCACTTTTTGAGCGGAAGAACGATCCTTGGAGCCCTGCGCCATGACCTCAATCCTGTGGGCGTCGAACGGAGCTTGATTGTCGGCGCAACACGCAGCCCGGACGTGCCTGAATTCGACCTGTAATTGTTCGCACGGCCTGCAAACCTCTCGCTTGTGACCCATAGCGACGACGGCTGGCCTGATTGCGACCCGCCTGCGCCCGGCATTGGCGAGGCCTTGAATTTCCACGCTATAACAGGCCCCCGTTTGCTACTGGAGCCTTGTCCATGACTGTCGAGTTTCGTCCGGCCACACGTTGGGACGCGCGGGAGATTGCCCGCCTGTTTCAGATCACTTCCGAAGGTGCCTCCGATTACATCTGGAGCCAATTGGCCGAACCGGGTGAGGAACTGCTCGACGTCGGCGCCCGGCGTTATGCCCGTGAGGGCGTGGATTTTTCCTTCCAGAATTGCCTGATTGCCGAAGCCGAAGGGCTGGTTATAGGCATGATGCACAGCTACGCCATGCGCGAGGACCCTGAGCCTGCAACGGTCACCGACCCGGTATTGGCGCCTTATGCCGATATGGAAGTGCCGGATACGCTGTACATTTCAAGCCTGGCCTTGCACGAGGGCTGGCGCAACAAGGGCCTGGGCCTCGGGTTTCTGGAACGTGCGCAACTTCGCGCCGATAGCATGGGGCTTAAAGGATTGAGCCTGATCGATTACGCCGCCAACACCGGCGCGCGACGGTTTTATGAGCGACATGGTTTTTCAGTGATCAAGACGTGCCAGATCACGCCGCACCCGATGATTCGGGTGACGGGCGAGGCGTATTTGATGCAGCGGCTTAGCTGATGTACCCCATTCTTGTAGCAGCCCGGCCGGGCGGCGCTCCGCTTGCCGGCGGGGGCGGCCTCAAGATCGCTCCCGCCGGCAAGCCGTGCTGCTACGGGGCGTGGCGGTTCAAGATCGCCCCGCGGGCAAGCCCGGCTGCCACGGGGCGGTCATCGGCGGGCCAATTCGTGGCGGGTGCACCCTTCGTAATACACCTGCCGCACGCTGTCCGGGCGCATACGCGAGGGGCTGTCGTAGGTCTGTTCGGTGATGCCCAGCGCACTCATGCGCATCCATTGCTGGGGAAAATGCCGGGCCTGAAGCTTCTTGCGCGCGCCGTACAGGGTCAGCCCCGACAGCTTGTATTGCTGCGCCGTGCCGGCAATCCCGGCGCCCCAACTGCAAAGATCGTGTTCGTTCTTGCTCAAGTCCCGCGCAAACGTGAAGGATGAAGTACCGGCCACCGCACAGAACACCAACACAACCCTGATAGTTTGCATGCAGATCCTTGCCTAACTGATTGATAGGCCGAGGATTGTGCATAGATTGATTTGCCCCGGGGGCCAGCATAGTGCCGCCTTTGCCGATCAGGCGACCAACGGCACCTGCGCTCGGGAAAAACCTGCACACCAAGGTGACAATTTGGCAACCAAAGCCCGCGCCGCCTGCTACCGTGTAGAAGTTGGTGGTGAACCTTATCGCTCATGAACCTGTCGATAGTTGCACCTCTGGCCAGGTCTGTCGGCACCCTTATGCGACGGGCCCGTCAGGTTGGCCATATCTTCTGAAGGACCGTCCATGATTCCAATTCAACGCATCGCCTGGCTCAAGGCATGGGGCGCCCATGGCTTCACGGCCACCGGCGTCGTGCTCGCTTTCCTGGCCACCATCGCCCTGCTCGACAACCAGCCCAAGGCCTGCCTGCTGTGGTTGGGCATTGCGTTGATCGTGGACGGCGTGGACGGATCGCTGGCGCGCAAGGTCAATGTGCAGTCGGTGCTGCCCAATTTCGACGGTTCGGTACTGGACCTGGTGATCGACTACCTCACCTACGTGTTCATCCCGGCGCTGTTCATGTATCGCTACATTCCGGTGCCGGACTACACCCTGTTGCTGAGTGTGTCGATCATTCTGGTGTCGTCGCTGTTCTGTTTCTGCAACGTGGAAATGAAGAGCAAGGACAACTATTTCCAGGGTTTTCCCGCAGCCTGGAACGTTGTCGTATTGTGTGTCTACATCCTGTCACCGGCGCCGTGGCTGACGTTCATCACCGTGATTTGCCTTGCGCTGCTGACCGTCACCCGGATGAAATTCCTGCACCCGTTCCGCGTGCGTCGCTTCATGCCGATCAACATCGCCGTGACCAGCATCTGGTTCCTGTGCAGTTTCCTGCTGGTGCTCAATCACCCTTATAACGGCTCGGTGGTGCTTTGGGTGTGGCTGGCGATGTCGGCGTACTTCCTGGGGATCTGCATCTGGCGCACCTCGCTTGAATGGATCGATAAAGCGCGCTTCTGAGACATCACCTGACCTGTAGGAGTGAGCTTGCTCGCGATCGCTGTCGGTTTGACACCACGATGGTGAATGTCAAATCGCAATCGCGAGCAAGCTCACTCCTACAATGATTGTGCGAACATGACATTCCGCGTTACGGCTACATTCCCGCCAGATACTCCCACGGATAAATCCCCCGCTGGTGCCCGTCGCTGAACACCAGCTGCAGGCCGTAGCCCTGGGGCTGCACACCCACTACCCGAATCGACCCGGCCACCACCGGGTTCATCCCGCGCAACCGGAATGCCCGGCATTGCGAGCACGGGCATTGCTTGCGCAGCAGAACATGGTCGATATGCTGCTCGCTGCCGTCCTGCCAGTTCAGGCGCAGAGTCTGTCGCTCCCGGGAGTTACCGATTGCGACCGGCACCGCGCTCATTGCAACTGCCCCAGCGCGATGCGCACCGCCTTGCGCACTTCCGGGTCGGCGTCGTGCTCCAGTTGCAGCAATGCGGGACGGGCGGCCTGATCCGCCAGTTCGCCCAACGCCAGCGCCGCTTCCTTGCGCAGGTTGCTGATGCTGTGATTCAGCGCCTCGATCAACGGGCCCAGGGCGTCGAGATGGCGCAAGCGTCCCAGGCTACGAGCGGCACGCAGGCGCACCTGCCAGTATTCATCATTCAGTGCGGCAATCAGGGCCCCGGCGGCTTGCTGTTGCCCGACCTTGCCCAGGGTTGTGGCGGCCTCTTCGCGCACCTGCCAGATGTCATCCTGCAACGCCTTGCACAACGCCGGCAGCACGCGCGTATCGTTGGCCAGGCCCAGGGCGCCAGTGGCAGCGCGGCGTACCTCGCTGTCCGGGTCGTGGCTGGCCAGCGTCGCCAGCGCCTCCAGGGCATCGGTCTTCTTCAGCCATCCCAGCACACCCACAGCCTCACGCCGAACCTCGGCGTGTTTGTCATCCAGGGCGTGCAGTGCAGCGGGTGCGGCTTCGTCCAGGCGCAATTCGCGCAAGGCGCGAAAAGCAGCCACTCGCACGCTGAGGTCCGGATGGGTCGTCCACGGCAAGATCACCCTGCCCGCCTCTTGTGTCTTGAGCACGCTCAGGCTTTCCGCAGCCGCCTCCCGCACCGACGTCTGAGGGTCGGTCAAGGCCTCGCACAGGGCCTGAACCACTTCGCGTTCCTCCCAGGCTTCCAGCAGCGCGGCCGCCTGGGCGCGCACCGCCTCGGCCGTGTCATGGGCCAGGCGGTCGATCAACCAGGGCAGTCCATCCGGTTCTTCGAGATCGGCCAGTTCGATCAGGGCAATGCGGCGCACACCCGGGTCGGGGTCTTGCAGGCGCGGTTGCAGGGCCAGGATGTCCGGATGGTCGATATGGTCAAAGCTACAGGTCAGGTCAGTCATGTTCTTCAACTCAGCAGATACGGGATCTCGACCTTCACCGCACCGGTGGGGCAGTCTTTCTCGCAGGGCATGCAGTACCAGCATTCGTCGAAGGCCATGTAGGCTTTCTGCGTCGCCGGGTTGATGGCCAGGAGGTCCATCGGGCACACGTCGACACAGACCGTGCAGCCTTTTTCGGCGATGCACTTGTCTTCGTCGATGGTCACCGGGGCGTTGGTGCGGAAGAACACTTCCTGGGGCTGGTAGGCCATTTCACGGGATCCTTGGCGCGTATCGCGCTCTGTCTTTGAACGGGCGGTGTGGCGAATGGGTCAAGCAGCGTCGGCGCCTACGCGCAGGCGGTCATAGGCCTGCATTTCATCGGCATCCAGTGCCACGATGTAGGGCTCCACCGGCTTCTTGAAGCTTTCCATGCGTCCGTCTTCACCCTTTTTCAGGTGGCAGTGGCAGAACCAATCACGGTCGTTGCGCAGCGGGTGATCGACCCGGTGGTGATACAGACCCCAGCGGCTCTCGGCGCGGTACAACGAAGCCCTGGCGGCC
>Ga0207655_1001551_pt1 | contig 20753 bp, 15 predicted proteins | sample KBSM44metaG_FD_184398 | JGI IMG/M metagenome (GOLD analysis project Ga0207655, IMG submission 184398) | Miscanthus rhizosphere microbial communities from Kellogg Biological Station, Michigan, USA - KBS M4-4 metaG (SPAdes) (version 2) | ecosystem: Host-associated > Plants > Roots > Rhizosphere >... | reverse complement strand
CATGGCGCCGTACCAGGTGATCACCTCACTCACGGTGCCCGCCACGATGTTGGCGTACTTGTACCAACACAGCACCGCCGTGTTGAACACGATCAACGCGATCAACAGGCGCACCCGGCCTTTGCCGTCCTCACGGGAGCGGTCCACCAGCAAGCCGCCGACCCACGCCACCACGGTCAACACCATGTGCAGGAACAGGAACAACGGGCTCAACCAGCCGTAGAACAACCAGCTGCCGATCAACAGGATGACGTTGCGCCAGCTCGGACGAGCCAGGGCATAGATCAACAGGAAGGCCGGCAGGAACAGCGTGAGGAATTCGAGTGAGGCAAAGACCATGGTGGGTTCGGGCCCGATCAGTTAGCGAGCGTGTCAGGCGCGAACAACAACCTGGTACCGGCAGCGGATGGCAATGCCAGCACGCTGTAGCGCTCGCCGGCCTTGAGGGTGAACGTCAATGGCTGGCCCGTTGGCGTACCCGCGCACTTGAGCTGCACCGACAGTTCCACCGGGTTGATCATGCGACGTTGCACCGAACCTTCGGCGGCTTTCTTGAACAGTTCGGCCTTTTGCGCCACGGCTTCCAGGCTGGCGTCGGCGCACGCGGCGTCGGCGTTGACGAAGGCCAGCGAGGCCTTCAACGCGTTGAAGTCGTCCGGTTGCTCGTGGATCACCAACTGGCGAATACCGCCTTTGGCATCGGCCACTGCGATCACCGTGGCGAATTCGCCTGGGGCTACGGTGACCGCCAGATCAGCGGTTTTGCCGCCCTGGCTCAACACACCCTTGATCGGCGCAGTGCCCCCCGATACTGGCAGGTAGTCGGAAACGAGCTTGTCGCCGCCCAGCACCAGGCTGGCCTTGGACCCGTCGGCCACCAGCTTCAACTCGCTGCTGGTGCCGTTGGCAAAGCGCAGGAACGCCGAGTCTTTTTCCGGCCCGGTCGGGTACAGCGGGATGTCAGCGCTGTAGGCGCTGACGCTGGCGAGCAAGGTCGCCAGGCCCAGGGAAATGCGCTTCATCACTTGGCTCCCTTCACAGCGTCAGCCGGCAATGCCGACAGCGCGCCGCCGATGGCCTTGGCCCACTTCTGGTAGCCGTCGATGGTGAAGTGCTGGCCGTCGGTGGTGATCCACTCGCCCGGCTTGGAGAAGGTCAGCGAGTCGATGTAGGTGCACGGCGCGACGTTGGTGGCCAGGAACGACGACATCAGCTTGGTGCGCGCGTCATCCTTCTTGTACATAGTGCCGACCTTGCCCCAGGCCGGGCCGACCCACACGCACTTGGTGCCGGTTTCGCTGATGGCCTTGGTCAGGGACGTCACGCTTTTCCACGCCCAGACTTTCGGGAACTGCGGGTCCGGGTAGGACGCCATGGTGTCGCCAATGATGATCACGACGAGGTCGGGCTTGTCCTTGGCGATCAGGTCCTTGACCGGCGTGGTGCTCATGGCGTTCTTGCCGAACACCTGTGGCTTGGCGCCCGGCAGGTTCTCGGCGCCGCAATCGACTTTCTTCGGCACGATCCAATCGGCCGCACCGGCACCGCAGGCGCCGATGGTGTGGACCTTGGCGCCTTGCGCCGTCAGGTTGGCTTGCAGCGGGTCCAGCAGGTGGTCGGGAAAGCTCAAGTGGCTTTCGCCCAGTACCAGCAGGGTCAGGCCGGCAATCGCGGAAACAGGCATGGATGACTCCTATCAATCAATTCGAATACGGGGAACGGTAAGGGCTGACCGGCAGCGGCATAGGCCCACTCAGGTCTTCAAACAGGTAGCGCAGGTACGCGTTGCCGACGTACTGGCGATAATCCTGGGCGTTGTCGACACCGACTTCGCCACCCAGGTAAAAGCGCGAGCTGAGGCGGTATTCGGCAGCCGCGTTGAGGCTGTAGCCGATGCCGGTCTTGCTGCTGCTGTCGTATTTCTGGGTGGGCGCATTGGCTTGCAAGCGACTGTCCGTCGGGAAGTAATCGGCGCCATCTTGCGCGATATGCTGCACGCCCACCGAACTTTTCAACTCGTAGCTGAAGCGGTCAAAGCTCTGTGCCCAGCGAATCGGCACGGCCAAGGAGAAGAAGCGTTGCGGGCTGAAGTAGCCGCCCTGCCCATAGGTGTAGAAACCCTGGTTGTCCTTGAAGCCCATGGCCATGCCGCTGACGCCCAGTGTAAGGGTGTCGGTTGGCGTGTTGCGCAGGTACCAGTAGACGCCGCTGCCCAATTCCATACGGGTGTTGTCTTCGACGTTGTTGCCCAGCAACTGGTGCAACGACGCATAGCCGTAAGCGCCCACTTCCTGGTCGTCGTAGCTCAGCTCGGCACGTCCGCCGTTGGCGGTGACGCCGCCCCACTTCTTCTCGTGGACCTGGCCATCAGCGTCAGTAATCCTGGCAGTCGAACCGGCAAACGAGGTCACGCTGTCTGTCACCGGGCGCCGCGAAACGTTGACGCCATAGCGCAGGTTACCGCCTTCGGTGAACGGTCGATTCACACTCACGCCACCCACCACGGTGTTGTAGGTAAAGCCCAGCGGGCTCACACCGATATCAGCCTTGACGCCTTGCGCCGGGTCTTCGACGGCAACAGCCAGGCCGACGCCGTTTTCTCGCTTGGCTTTGTCATTCCCTTCACCACCACCAAAACGCGCGGCCGAAATGGCTTTGACCGCACCCGAACTCAAGCTCACCGGCGTCGCACGCAACGCCACGTTCAAGTCACCCACCGGCATGCGCGCTTCGAACGGCGTGTCCACTTCGGTGATTTTGCTCAGTCCACTTTCACCGTTGTTACTGCGCACGCTCAGGCCCTGCACCAGGTAGCCGCTGCGATCCCGCAACAGGCCATCGAGGGCACGGCGCGCCGGGCTTAACGTCGGGTTATCCAGCGCGGCAATACGCGTCGGCGGAACAAACGGGTCGCTCAATTTGTTCGACGCTACAAAACCGTTGGCAGGGACCGCAGCCCCCGGCACGGCCACCGGCGCCGGTACCGTACTGGCCGGCGCATCGATGGGCGGCGGCACCGCGCCGCGATCGACGGCCAGGTCAGTGATCTGCCGACGCTGGCCCGGCAAGCCGACGAAGGGGTTGTAGGCCACGCCCTGGGCATCAGCCAGTGCCGAGCGCGCCTGGACGCGTTGGGCGCTCTCGATGGCCAGGGCGCGGCGCAGCAACTCGGCCGCCTCGGCATTACGGCCCAGCCCCTGATAGATCTGCCCGGCAGCGGTCAGCGTTTCGGCACTGGTCGGGTCCAGGCGCAGGGCCTTGTCGGTGGCCGATTCGGCCAGGCTGCGATTACCGCCCTTCAAGGCAATACCCGCAAGGCCGAGTTGCAGGCGAGCGTTGTTGGGGTTCTGCTGCACCAGCGGCTCGTACAGCGCCATGGCTTTCTTGCCATCGCCGCCATCGGCGTACATGCGCGCCAGCACACTGATCGCCGAGGTGTCGTGAGGACGCTGCACCAGCGCCGGCGAGAGCATGTCGTAGGCCGCCACCAGGTCATTTTTTTCGCGCAGCGCATCGGCTTGCTTGACGCGATACTGGAAGATCAGGTCTTCGTAGCGCTGGCGCCCGGCGTCGGTCAGCGGCTGGCCCTGCAGGTCGCGCAGGATGTCGCCCGCTTCGGTGTAGTGGTTGGCCTTGAGCAGCACACCCGCGTAGAGCAACTTCTGGTCTGGCGTCGGGTTCGAGGTCTTTTCCAGCACGCCTTGCATGATCTGCAAGCCTTCCTCCGGCGCGCCCACTTCGACGTAAGCCGATGCCAGCACCGCCAGGCGCTCGGGCTTCTTGCCGGCCAGGGAAGCGCTGCGCCCGAGCAGCGCCAACGCTTCGGGGCGTTGGCCACGGCGGGCGCTCTCGATGGCGATCTCAGTCTGCTTATGCAGGGCGATGTCACTCGCCAGCTCATTCATGTCCGGCGTGCGCTGGGCCGCAGGAATGCGCGACAGGGTCGCGTCCGCCGCTTTCCACTCATCCAGTTCAACCGAGAGCAAGGTGCTGGTGTACAGCGCATCCGGCTGGTTGGGCTGGCTTTTGAGTAGGCCATCGATCAGGGCACGGGCGTTGCGGATTTGCCCGTCGCGCAGGTACACGCGCGCCAGGGCAAAACGTGTCCAGGGGTTTTCCGGGTCGGCGTCGAGGGCTTGCTGGTAAGCCGCCTGCGCGGCTTTCAAGTCGCCGCGCTGATCGGCCACCTTGCCCATCTGGGTGGCGCGCAGGGCCTTGATCTTCGCACTCGAAGAGAACTTGCCACGGTCGGCCGCGGACAACGAGTCGATCAGCTTCAAGGCTTCATCGGGCCGGCCGGATTGCGACAACACGCCGATCAGGCCACTCAGGGCATCCGGGTCGTTGGGGTTGCGCGCCAGCACTTTGCGGTAGCTGGCTTCGGAGGCATCGAGCTGATTGTCTTGCGCCTGGAAACCGGCCAGGGCCATGGTGGCGTCGGTCTTGCTGGGGTTCAGGCGTTCGGCCTGGGCGGCGAGGTCACGGGCCTGGCTGCTGCGGCCGGCGCTCTGTGCGTCACGGGCCTGGTTCAGCAGGCTCCAGTAGCGCACGTCATTCAAGGCTTTTTGCCAGGCAGCACCGCCGGGCAGGCGCGTGGCTTGGCCGAGGTAGTTCTCTGCCTCGCTGAAGCGCTGCTGTTGTTGGCGCACCACGCCCATGCCGCCGAGGGCATCGACGTCATTGGATTTTTCAGCCAGGCGCGCTGCCAGCAACGGTTCGGCGGTTTTCAGGTCGCCTTCGTCGAGGGCCTTGAACGCCTTGACCAGCTTGGGATCACGCTGCCAGCCGCCATCGCCCTTGCCTTGGGCAATGCCTTTGTTCATCAGGGCACGGATCTCAGTATCGTCCGGGTGCTTAGCCAGGAACTGCTGGAACAACGGCACCTGATCACGGTTGGGTGCGCCGAGCCAGACCAGCGCAAAACGCCAGCCTTCATCGGCGGCGCCGCCCACGTCGTTGTCGGTCGACAGGCGCTCCATCGCACGAATACCTTCGACGCGCGAAGACGGGTTACGCGCCAGGTGCCGCGCCAGGAACAACGCGGCGATCGAGTCATTCGGGCGTTCACGTGTGACGCGTTGCAGGCCGGCGATACCTTCAGCCGTGCCTTTGGGCGTAAACGCCAAGGCGTTGTAGTACTCACGCGCGATCAAGCCCTGAGGCTGGCGCCCCTGGAAAATCTGGCGGTACAGCGCCACCGCCTGCTCGCGCTCTTCCACCGGTTCACCCAGTTCACGGGCCTGCTCCAGCAGCTTGGCGTTGGCGGGAATGTTGACGGTAATGTCTTGTTCAAGCTGCAAGGCCTGGCGCGGCAGTGGCGAAATTGCACGCAGGCGGGCCAGGTATTTCTGTGCCTCTTCCGGGTGCTGCTGTTGCACCTGGATCAGGCCGATACCGTACAGCGCGTCCGGCTGCTCGGGGCTCAGGCTGAGCAGTTTCTGCCAGCTTTCCAGGGCGCGCTCGGGGTTCTTCTTCGACTGCCAGTAGTTGCCCTGCTCGATCAGCAAGGCTTGTGGGTCGCTGGTTGCAGCCAAGCTGGCGCTAGACGCCAGGGTGGCCAGAATCGCAAGGGCTAGCGTGTGGCGGCGCATGCGCCCTCCCAGAATAATTTGACCGTACCGTCTTGTTCGAAACGGTACTTTTGATCGGCAAAACCTTTGCCGAACAGGCTCAGCATGTAGTCGTAATAAAGCGGCTGCGCGGTATCGGGCGCGGACGGCGCCATGGCCTTGCCCAGCACGTCGTCGAGCTTCTGCTTTTGCAGCTGCGCCAGGGCGGTCTCGCCGCGTGCCTGGAAGAACACCATGGCCGACGCCGAGAACCCCAGCGGCGAGTAGCCATTGTTCTTCTCGACTTCACCGGTAAGCACATGGACCTTCTCCGGCGGCAGGCCATTAGCCGACGCCGCCGTCGCCCGCGACAGCCCGCCCAAGGCCTTGAGCATCGGCGCGGCGAGTGGGTCGCTCTTGGCGCTCATTCCGGCCCACAGGTAGGCGCGGATGGCATCGTAGCTGCCCAAGTCGTCGGAGTACGGATCGACCACAAACACCCCGGCAGTGGCGCTGGTGGCGCGGTAGCCCACCCAGTTGGCGGCAAAGCCATGGGGGTTGCTGTGCGGGTCGGCCAGCATCTTCGCGTTGCTGTCGGCGACTTCATTCCAGCCGCCGTTCGGGCGCTCTTTATTGAAGCGACGCAATTGCGCCAACACTTGATAGCTGGGGTTGAAGCGCCACAAACCACCCGGATAGGCATAGCCCACCGGCCCCGGCAACAGCATCTTGCCCAGGCCCGGTACACGCACGATCAGGGTTTTTTCCACATTGGCCAACACCAACTGCGCATCGGCGCGGTATTGCGGCACGTTCCAGATACGCGCCGCTTCGAGCAGCGAATAGGCGATCCACAGGTCGGCATCGCTGGCGGAGTTGGCGTCGATCACGCCCCACTCGCCGTCCTTGTTCTTGCCCCACAGCCAAGCGAACAGGTTGTGGCTGATGTCATTGCCGGCCATGTTGGACTTGGTCCAGGTCCACAGCTTGTCGAACCGCGCCCGGTCGTTGCCCACCAGGGCAAAGAACATGGCGTAGGACTGGCCTTCGGAATTGCTCTCGCTGGGGTTCAGGGACGAGTTCAGCACCCGCCCGTCTTCCTGCACAAAGCGCGTGGCGTAGTTCTGCCACAGCGGCCATTGCGCGTCACACGTCTGGGCCTGGGCAGCCCCCGCACACATCGCGGCGCCCACCACAACCCAAGCGGCTGGACGCATCATGCCAACCGCCGTTTTGCACGGGCACGCAGGGACAGGTAAATCAGGCAGGAGACAATCGCCAGGCCGAGGAAGGTGAACAACAGCATCCACCCCAGGTTCTGCGACAGTTGCCATTGCACCGACTTGAACAGGCCCAGTTTGCCGACGTAGTACTGCTGGTCAGCCACCAATGAGTCGACCTGCGTGCCTTGCACCACCGCCAGGCTGCCCTGGATGGTGTCTTTGTATTGGTCGCCGCCAATCAGTACGGCGGTCGCGGCTTGCAAGCCTGCGGGCTTGGTACTGGAGATCAACACCACGCTGCGCCCGGCCTTGAGCGGCGATTCGAAACCGGCAAACCAGGTGCTGGTGCTCAAGCTGTTGAAGCTGATGGCCGCGTTGGCCGCGTGCTTGTTAGCTTCGGCATCCGGGCTGATCCAGGTGCTGACGTAGCGCGGCAGGTCGGAGAGCTTGAAGTGCTGTTGCGGGCCGTCGGCGGTCGCCGGCAGGTATTGCTGCCACTGCTTGAACAACGGCTGGTCGGCACCGGTGGCGATCACCAGCAGGTCTTTATCGGCAACGCTTTGCACGTCCTTGGCTTGCACCACTTTGACGGCTGTCGCCGGGTAACCGGTGGACTCGCCGAAGCGGCCCAGGATGGTCAGGTACGCGCTCAGCTCGTCGGTGCCAAAGGTGTCAGGCAGCACCACGGCCGATTCGGACAGGTCCGCCAGGCGGGTGAACGGGAAACCTGCGTCATTGAACACACCCAGGTTAGGCATGGCGATGAAGTGCTGGTAGCCGCTGATGTCCAGGCTCGAATCCGGGTCGATCGCGCCGCGCATGTTGTCGACGATGATGTCCCGGCATTCGCCTTCCTTGATGTAGTCGTACATAAAGCGCAGTTGCAGCTTGGACATCGGCGACGCGGAGCTGATCGGCAGCAGCACAGTGGCTTCGCGCGGCAGCGTGTTGTCCTTTTGCATCATGCTCAACAGGGTCTTGCCATCCGCCAGGTTGGTGATCGACGGCAGTGGCATGGACTTCATGAACTGGTCATCCAGGCCCACCAGCAGCGACGAATTGGTCGACACCTGCTGTGGCGTGTAGCGGTATTTGAGGTGCAGCGGCACCCCCTCTTCACGCCAGTTGAACAGGTCAGGCGGCAGGCGGAAATCAACGCTGATGGCGCCCGGGTTGTAGCCCGAGACGCTGAGTTTTTTCAACTCGACCAGTTCACCCAGACGCACCGGGCGATCACTGGGCACCCAGTTCGGTGCGTCATAGGGACGGCGCGGTGCCAGGCTTTCGAGTTTGTCGATCACCACGCTGTTGCCAGCGAGCACCGGGCTGCCCAACGCCACAGCGGTCGCTGCGCGCTTGAGTTCGGCGCCGTCGCGACCGGACACGATCAGCAATTTGCCCTGAGGGTCGTTAGGGTTGGCGATCAGGTTGAGGGTCGGCCCGGTGGCTTGCGCCACTTTCACGCCATTGACGTCGACGGCGTTGGGGCTGAGCACCAGCACAATGGCATTGCCCTTGGCCGGGATCGTGCCGTAGGCCGTAGGGAACGTAGCGCCACGGTAGCTGGCCATTGCGCCGAACCACGAAGACAGCGTGGCCGCCGCTTCCAGGGTGGCGTTATCCGGCGCGGTGGCGAACACGAACGGCAGGTTGACCTGGCGGGCATCGCGCTTGTCGAAGAACGGCAGCGGCAACACCGACAGATCATCTTTCAACTGGATCGACGAAACCTGCACTTTCAGTTCGCTGGTGTTGCTGATTTTCGCCCACAGGCTGCTGTGCAGCGGGTCCTCACAGGACATGCTGTAGTGACCGATGAACTGCAACCGCAGGCGGTTGAACTCGGTGATCAGGTGCGGCGGAATCTGTACCACCGCCTGTTGCGCCGTGCCGGCACCCTCTTTGGGCAACGGCAGGCTGGCGGCGACTTCGTCGTTGACCAGCACGTTGATCTGCGAGAGGTCCGCCAGCAACGCCGGCGAATAGCTGTAGTTGAGCAACAGTTGGGCGCCTGTCACCACCTGGTCGGCGCGGATGTCGAAGTTGACGCTGTCGGACGACTCCACACCCTGCAGGTTCATCGTGTCGCGACGGCCCAATTGCTTGAGCGTGAGGCTGTAGCCGTTCTCGGCACCTTGCGCGGCAACGGGGGCAATCGCTGCTTTGTCGGCCGCCTGCAGCAGCGGGCTCAGGCCCAGCAGCGAAGCGATCATCAACGCGCGTGCGGCACGCGAAGGGGCGCGCGCGAAAAGAGGTGTGAAGGTCATGGCTTGTCCATCAGCGTATCAAGCGGTTGTGAGGGCGTGCGGCGCAGGGCCATACGTAATTCATGCAGGGTGGCGCGGCACAACGTGAACAGACCACCGATGCCGATACCGCCGACTTCGCGCAAGGCGGCCAGCGGCGTATCGGGTTGGCCGGCACCCCAGCTGGCGGCCCAGGTGTCGGCACGTGAGAACGTCAGGCGCACCAGTTCGCTTTGCTCGCGCAGGCTCAATGACTCGAACTGCGCACCAATCTGGGTACCTTTGCTGAACGCCACTCGCGCCTGGAACAGGTTGTCCTGACCGTTGCGCGTCAACACCAACTGCACCCGTTCGCCTTGGACAATGGAGTGTCCATCATCGAGGATCAGGCCGAAGCCGTTCTGAGAGAAGTCCTGGGTGATGCCGTGAAGCACGCGGCCGTCGGAACAGATCACACTCACCGGCAGCTTCGCACTCACACGCGGCTCGGAACGCACCTGGCGCGTCTCGGAAGCCACGGCCACGGCGGCGCTGGTGATGATCAGGTTATAGAGGGTCCAGGTCATGTTGATGGCAACGGTGACGGCGGTGTTTTCCGCGCCGTACACCAGTTGATGCACACCAAAGCCCAGGCCCACCAGGTTCACCACCAGCAACACCAGGTAGGGGCGCGCCAGTTTCCAGTCGAAGAACTGCTTGTCGATGATGCCGCCCTTGTCGGTGACGTTGAAGCCACCGGCCTTGGGATTGACCAGCGCCACCAGCACCGGCGGCAGGATGTACCAGGCCAGTACCGTCTCGTACACCTCGTTCCAGAACGAGTGGCGGAAACGCCCCTGGATCCGTGAGTTGGTCAGGCTGGAGTGCACCAAGTGCGGCAGCACGTAGGCCACGATCATCAGCGCCGACGCGTGGAAGATCTCGGCACCGAACACCAGGTAAGCCAGCGGCGCGGTGAGAAACACCAGGCGCGGCAAACCATAGAAGAAGTGCAGCATGGCGTTGGCGTAACAGATGCGCTGGCCCCACTTCAGGCCCTTGCCCAGCAACGGGTTGTCGGTGCGGAAAATCTGCGCCATGCCCCGCGCCCAGCGAATCCGCTGGTTGATGTGCCGTGACAGGCTTTCGGTCGCCAGGCCCGCAGCTTGCGGGATGGCCAGGTAAGCGGTGTTGTAGCCCAGGCGGTTGAGCTTGAGCGCCGTGTGGGCGTCTTCGGTCACGGTCTCGACGGCCACGCCGCCGATTTCCAGCAGGGGCTTACGGCGGATCACCGCGCAGGAGCCGCAGAAGAAGGTGGCGTTCCACAGGTCGTTGCCGTCCTGCACCAGGCCGTAGAACAGCTCGCCTTCGTTGGGTACGGCGCGGAAGGTGTCGAGGTTCTTCTCGAACGGATCCGGCGAGAAGAAGAAGTGCGGCGTTTGCAGCATCGCCAGCTTCGGGTCTTTCAGGAACCAGCCCAGGCTGACTTGCAGGAAGGAGCGCGTCGGCACGTGGTCGGCGTCGAACAGGGCGACGTATTCGCCGTCGGTGACCTTCAAGGCTTCGTTGAGGTTACCGGCCTTGGCGTGGAAGTTGTTGTCGCGGCGGATGTAGTTGACGCCGATCTTGCGGCAGAAGTCGCGGAAGTCGTCGCGACGGCCGTCGTCCAGCACGTGGACGCGCAGCTTGTCTTTTGGCCAGTCCATCGCCTGGGCGGCGAAGATGGTCAGTTTGACGATGCTCAGGGCTTCGTTATAGGTGGGGATGAACACGTCGACCGTCGGCCATTCTTCCGGCTCGGTCTTGAGCCACACGGGCTGGCGGCGCAGGGGCCAGGCGGTTTGCACGTAGCCGAAGATCAGCACGACCATGGCGTAGAACTCGGCCGCCACCAGGCCGTAGCCGAAGAACATGTCGACCCAGGTTTCAAACCCGAGGGTGGAGGTGAGTCGCCAGAAGATGTAGCGCAGCGACGCCACCAGCGACAGCACCACCAGCGCGAGGATCGCCAGGCGCCCCGGGATCTTGCGCAATACCAGCACCGCCAGGAAGCACACGCCGGCAAACAGGAACTGGCTGTAGAGGTCCAGCGGTGCAGCGATGATGCTCATCAACAGCAGGGCGCCGAGCACGCCACTGGTGACAACCAGTACCGTACGCAGCGCCGCCGGCCAGCGATTGAAGCGCGCAATGGCGCCATTTAGGCGCTGTTCAGCGCGCCCTTCGACGAAGGGCGTGGAGGACGTAGTGTCGGTCATGGAAGGTCCGAGTCGATGCGTTCGAGCAAGGCGCGGCACAGGGCGTGGACGTCCTGGCAGCCGATACTGTTGACGGTAGGGTCGAGGGGGTCACGCCCGTAGGCCTGGGCTTCGCTGAAGGAAGGATCGCGGTGCACGGTGCCCAGCAGGGCATCGCCCAGGCGCGTCTTGAACACCTCGACCATGTCCAGGCTGAAGCGGTGCGCGGCGTCCAACTGGTTGATCACGTAGCAGCGTTGTGGCGGTGTTTCGCGCGCCAGGGCCGGTGCGAGCAGGCTGTCTACCTGCGCCAGGGTGCTGAACGACGCCACGTCGGGCTGTACGGCCACCAACACGAGGTCCGCCACCGACAGGGCCTGGCTGAGGTACACCGAATTGCCGGCCGGGACGTCGATGATCACCGTGTCCTGGCCGTTCAGCTTGAGGCTGTCCAGACGTTTGCTCAGCCACTCGGCATCCTGACCGAGCCAGCGGTTCAGGCTCTGCTGTTGGGTGTGGTCGGTGCTGCCGAATGCCACCAGGCGGCAGCCGGCAAAACCACGCTCGGGCAGCGCTTCCCAACCTTCATTGAGCAGGCTGGTGGCGCCGACGCCCGGCATGTCCAGGCCCAGGCACAAGTGATGACGCAGGGCATCTTGCGGGTCCAGGTCTAGGGCGAGTGCCGGGCGACCCTGGCGCTGCAAGCCGCTGGCAATCGCTGCCGCCAGGGTACTGCGACCAACGCCGCCTTTGATCGAGACCACCACCACGACGGTGGGGCTGGAAAGCTCCGAATACACCTCGCCGTCCCGGCCCTCCACCACTTCGGGCGGGTGCAGGTGGTCGGCTTCGCCGTGGTTCAGTTCTTCGAGCAAACGCAGCAAGGGAGCGGAAGGCGCCTCCATGACCGGGGGCACTTCTATCACCGGGGGCGTTTCAACGACTACCGGGCTTTCCAGGACCTCTACATCGTCCTCAAGGTACTCGTGGACAACGTTGATCTCGCGGTAACCATTCGGGTTGGCACCCAGCTTGTTGAATAGTTTTGAAATGTCATCTGCCCGACTCACTCACTGCCCCTCCCCACCCGGTTTGCGCTTTAAAGGCGATAAAAAGGTCAGCGATGTGCTGACCTTGAATTCTTCTAGTTATGTGGTGTGGGGCGCATTCTGTGATATCACATTGATGGTGTCAGTATTTTGATGCTTTTAGTTCAATTTAATCCGACGAACGGCATGACGCCATTTTTATGACAGTTTGACGGCGAAAAATGCATTCACTTAGAGAACATGAAGTTGCGCTACTTTTTCGCAAACATTGCTGCCCAGGCGGACAAGAACGGCGCATAACTGACACACCCATCAACAAATATTCGGTTGCCCTACACTGTCTCGAAAATTTCCCTACATGAAACCGCGATTAAACCGACGGTTTATATCGCGCAACAGAATACGGAAACCTCACCCGGATTCAAGGGAAAACCGGCTGAGCGGTCGACCCAAAATCCCCGGCAAAGCCACGGCCCGTGTATCTCTGTGTATGCAGGCTTACCCCCTATACACAACGAAGCAAAACCCGCGCCGCCTGACACAGGCCAGATACCTCCCCGGCTTTCAATAAGCCCACACCCTTATTGAACCCGGAGGATACCCACCATGAACTGGAACACCTTGATCGCCGTCAGCCTGCTGGCTTTTGCCGTAAACGCACACGCCGACATGAAGCCAAAGCCCGATATCCAGCGCGTACTGTCCACCACCGAAGACACCCGCGCAGGCTGCGGCGTGGTGGATGCACGGATGACCTACCTGGACTCGAAAGGCCAGACCCAGGTGCTGGCCTACAAGAAATTCACGGATAACTGCGGGGACGGGAACTGAGGCATGCGCCAACCGGGCACAGCGGTGCCCAGTTTTAGCGCGACGGTGAGTCAGCCGCGAATGCGGTGCTCGGTAAACGCATAGTCTTCTTGGCAGTCCCCACTCGGGCTCGCCGACACACTCACGTAATGCACCGTGTCCGGGTCCACCAGCTTATAGGTGTACAGATCCGGTGTGCGCACACCGTCGGTGCGCACCTCATTCTTGCCATTGGCCGCCGACCAACTGCCCTGCTCCGTCTGGATCACCTGCGTCTGCTGCGCATCGCGGAAGAAGGTGATGGTGAAACGCCCGTCGGGCTTGAGGTTGTTGGTCCACGAGAGGAACTGGCATTTGTCGGTCTGCGTGCGCAGGCCTTTCCACGTGCCCACCAGGGCGGGGTCGTTGGCAGGCTTATTAGACGAGCAGCCGCTGAGGGCGGCGGTTAGCAGGAGGAGAGACAGGCATAGCGTCCGTTTCACGTGGGGCGTCCTTTTGATTTGGATGGGTTGCGCGCTGGCGCTGAAGGCTCTGAGGCGCGGTAGGCATCCTAACCTTGCCTGTAGGAAAAAGGAGCGCGAGGGAGAAAAGCGTGGGTTTTGTAAAAATAGTCAGAATTCAGGGGTTTACAGAAGCTTGCCAATCGCTATAATCGTCGCCCTAACACGCCGGTATAGCTCAGTTGGTAGAGCAACTGACTTGTAATCAGTAGGTCCCGGGTTCGACTCCTGGTGCCGGCACCATATAAGACGAAGCCCCTGCAGAAATGCAGGGGCTTTGTTGTTTCTGGAGTTTGGGTGAGCGTCCACAAAACGTCCACGCCTTGTTCCCCTTATCGTGCAGCCCACCCTCTCTTTTCTCCCTTCGCTGTTGCCTCACCCAATCCAGGCGTTCAAAGCCGCCGAAGACGCGATAAATTCACGCCCCACTGCGCCGGGCGACTTTCTATTTATTGGCACTCGCTCTCACGAAGAACACGTGATTGAACTGACGACCACTCACGGTCACGCATTTTATGGCGCTACACGCTTGGATTATTGGCAGGAGTTGGGCAGGGCCGTGCTTGACGATGTGGTGAAGGTATTGGAGTCGCCTGACATCGCCCTGTAATAGGCTGTTGATGCAGTGACTGAGCTGGCGCCATCGCGGGCAAGCCCGGCTCCCACAAAAAAGCGCCCCAGCCTGTGAAGGCTGGGGCGCTTTTTTGGGTATCAGGCAAACCGCCCGCCTTGCCTACGCAGGTAAACCATCTGCGCCGTCACCCCAACCACCAGCGCCAACGCAATCCCCCCCTGCGCCCCTATCAACACCGGCGACTGCAGATCCGTCACAAACGGATGCCCATCCGGCACTCTGCGCAACGTCTCCGAAACGGTCGGCACCATGAGGAAAAACGCGGTCAGGCTCAGGAAGATCGTTTCCAGATTCGCCCGCGCCTTACCCAACCAGCTGACATATCCCACGCCATACCCCGCCAGCAGCAGCGCAATCGTGATGACGCCAATCGCGTTGCTGACCGGTTGCTTCGCGACCAAAAACACCGTGAAACCACCGATCAGCATGGATGCCAGGTAAAGCACGCCCGGTGTCGAGCGGGGGACGATGCGGCCGTGGCGGATGAACATGTAGGCGGCCAGTGGAATGGCCGGCAGGCTGCCGAGGGTGTGTAGCCAGCCGAGGGCGGAGATTCCGAACATGGTGGGGTTCTCGTTTTATTGGACGATAGGCATAAACGGCTGATGTTTGGCGGTTGCGTTCTGCTTGGCCCAGCGCGCTATGATCTTGGGCTCAGCTTAGTGAAAGCGTGGTGGAACCGACATGACGAATCCCCTCGAAAATTTGATCATTCATCCGGAAATGCAGTTGGAGGGGCTGGCCAAGGGGGATTTGCTGTCCCAGGTGCTGGCGCAGATTCGTCTGACGGGCGATCGGGTGTATTCCACTGCGCTGGTGGAGGCGCAGTGCCTTGAGCTGGATGAGAAGAGCGCGCACATCGGTGTGCTTCAGCAAGGTCGGTTGCTTCTGGAGGGCGCTGGTCAGCCCACCACGATGCTTGAGCAGGGCGACATCATTCTGCTGCCCCATGACCCCACGGGCATCACGATCACGGCGGTCGACGGGCCGGCGACGCTGGTGATCTGTCGGTTCTGGTTCGACGCGAGCAGTTTCCAGGCGATGCTGTTCGCCCTGCCCCGGCTGATCCTTCTTCGTCACGCCGACGCCGCGCCGTGGTCGGAAGGGATTTTGCATTTCATGTTGCTCGAAGCCCATGACACGCAGCCGGGCGGTGCGTTGATGATTTCGCGCCTGATCGATCTGGTGGTGATCCGCATTTTGCGCACCTGGGTGCATCAGGGCGCCGCGTCGGGATGGCTGGGTGGGTTGTCGGATGCGCGTATCGCCCGGGCGCTGAGGGCCATTCATGCGACACCGGGGCAGCAGTGGCGCATTGATGCGCTGGCTGAACTGGCAGGTATGTCGCGCTCCAATTTCTGTGAGCGCTTCAGTTCATTGATCGGGCGTTCGCCGTTGCGCTATCAGAATGAGTGGCGGCTGACCCTGGCGAAGACCCTGTTGTCGCAGCACGACAGTCGAATCGGCGAGGTGGGTTTCGCGGTGGGCTATGAGTCGGAAGCGGCTTTCAGTCGGGCCTACAAAGCCTTCTTTGGCCGCTCGCCACGGGAGGACAACGCCCGGCCGAACCAGGCCGGGCGTGTGGATCAGTGACCGGCGCTTTGCCCGCCGTCCACGTGGAGGATCTCGCCGGTAACAAACGCTGCGTTCTCCAGGTAGAGGATGGCCTGGGCGATATCACTCACTTCACCCATATGCCCCACCGGATGCAATTGCCCCAGCGCGGCGTGGGTTTCCTCGCCATGCATAGGCGTCTTGATGATGCCCGGGCTTACGGCATTCACGCGGATGCCGCGCTTGGCGTATTCAATCGCCAGTGATTTGGTTGCCGAGTTCAACCCGCCTTTGGTGAGGTTGGCGAGTACCGAAGGCACGCCGTCGATGGCGTGGTCGGCAAGGCTGGTGGTGACGTTGACCACATGGCCGGCGCGGTTCTTTTCCATCTCAGCGATGGCGAGCTGGGTGATATAGAAGAAGCCGTTGAGGTTCACCGCGAGGACGTTGGCGTAGTCCTCCGGGGTGTAGGCGGTAAACGGCTTGGCGATGAAGATGCCGGCGTTGTTGATCAGGCTGTCGATACGCCCGAAGGTGGCCAGGGCTTCGCGGACCACGCGCTGGGCGGTGGCGGGGTCAGCGATATCGCCGGCCACGGTAAGAATGTTCGGATCGGTGGACGGCTGGATCGACCGCGATGTGGCGACCACCCGGTAATCGAGGGCGCGGTAGGCCTGGACCACAGCGGCGCCGATGCCTTGGGAGGCGCCGGTAATGATGACGACTTTGCTCATGATGCTTCTCCAGAAGAGGCTTGGGATTTGCGGTATTCGGTGGTGGTGATGCCGGCGTAGCCCCAGTTATCGGTGTCGACTTCTTCGATGACGATGTGAGTCAGGTCCGGGCGTTTGTGCAGGACGCGTTCGAGGGTTTCGGTGAACTCGGCGATGACCTGGGCTTTTTGCTCCGGGGTGACGCCATCACGGGTAATGCGCAGGCTGACAAAGGGCATGGCAGAGGCTCCAGTGGCCGGGCATCGGGATGATGGGCCGGCAGTGGGGCCAATTTAGGCTTGCGCCATTGAGGGATAAAGGTGGCGCGGAGTACTTCATTAGTGATGCGGTGTAACAAGTGTTCACGCCAGTTCCACAAGATTTCACACCCGCCCGCGATACTGGCTAAGTAGCATCGCCTAGTGTTCCCCTCAAACCCTCAACGCGCATCCTGACGATGCAAGGAGCTCCAATGTCGTGCGTTCCTCCTTCCTGCGGCGGCGGCAGCAAGCCACCGGCCACCAGCGGGACCGGCAGCACCAACAACGCCGATTCGGCGATTGCCAAGATGGAAGCCACGTTCAACATGGCGATCGAGAAGTCGGCAAAGATCACCGAAATCAGCACGGCCAAAAAAGCCGAGCTGGACGCTACCAAACAGCGTCCGCAAAACTGATGTGACGGGCGGGCAGCGCCTGGGCGCTGCTTGCTTCGCCTGCAGGTTCCCGCCTTTTTGCGCCCTCGCCTGGCTGTTTTTCTGTGCAAAACCGCCAGGCATAAAAAAACCCCGAACCAGTCGGGGTTTTTATCGCCTTGAATCAGGCGTAACGCGCGATCAATCAGAACACGTTGATCGGGTAGTCGGCGAACAGACGCAGTTCGTTACCACCTACGTTGTAGTTGCTGGCGTTGTTGGAGACGCGCAACCACGACGCACGAGCACGCAGGCTCAGGTCTTTGGCCGGGCCGCTCTGAACGACGTATTTGAACTGGTTGAAGATTTCACGCTCGGTGCCACTGCCGCGGTTGGAACCGTCGTCAATGTTGGTGCCGCGCACGTAGGCGATGTTGTAGGTCAGGCCAGGCACGCCGAAGGCGCTGAAGTCCAGGCCGTAGCCTGCTTGCCAGGAGCGCTCGTCCTTGCCGTTGAAGTCAGACCAGTAGGAGTTGGCCAGCAGGATGGTGTTGCCACCGTCGCCGATGCCGCTGTCCTTGGTGTTGTTGCGGTAGCCGCCGTACAGGTAACCGGTGTCACCGGTGCTGCGCTGGTGGGCCACGGTGAAGCTGTGCGGGCCGACAGCCCAGGTAGCGCCCAGGCTCCAGATCTTGTTGTCGCGGGCGTCAGCGTCACCTTGGGTCAGCTGGGCGAAGCTCTTGTCCAGCTTGGTTTTGTAGCCGTTGAAGTCAAAGGTCAACGATTGCTTCTCTGGCAGGGCCAGCACGTAGTTGACGTTGACGTATTGCTTCTTCAGCACGTCTTCCATGTCGGAAGCGTACAGGGCAGCCGACAGGCTTTCGGTGAATTTGTAGCTACCACCGATGTAGTCGATGCTTTTCAGGCGGCCGCTGTCGGTGCCTTCAGCCGCTTTCTGAGCTTCCTTGGTGAAGTGACCGGCGTCCAGCTGCAGGCCAGCGATCTCTTTGGAAACGATCGAAGTACCGGTGTAGGTTTCGGACAGCAGGCGGGAGTTGTCGTATTCCAGCACCGGCACGGCCGGGAACTGATCACCGTACTTGAGCACAGTGTTGGAGACGCGGAACTTCACGGCAGCGCCGCCTTTGGACAGGTCACGGGCGGCTTCGCCGCTGTCGCCCTGCTTGAAGAAGTTGATGCCGCCCGCGCCGCTGCGACCTTTGCCACCGTCCAGACGGATAGCGTATTGGCCGATGGCGTCCACACCCACACCAACGGTGCCTTGGGTGAAGCCGGACTCGAACTTGCCGATGAAACCCTGGCCCCATTCGGCTTTGTCTTGCTTGCCGTTCTTGTAGTCACGGCTGATGTAGGCATTGCGTGCTGCGATGTTCAGGTGGCTGTCTTCAACAAAACCCTTGGATTGCTCCTGGTCGTTGGCCATTGCCTGAGTAGCGCTCAAAATCCCCAGAGCGATCAGACCCATCCGTTGCTTCAACATTTTCTTGTATTCCTTATTACTGGTTGAGTACGCGCTGTGACACCAGGCTCCGTGTTGCTTTTCTGGTGTCGACTTTTTCCAGAAAAAAGAAGGCCCGCGGACGACTGAACTGCCGCGGGCCTTTTTTTTATTGGATGAGTCATGGCGGTTAGCCACAGGCGTTGGGCGCAATCCTATGCGCGCGTTGAACTATGTGTCAATTTCGTGAATCGTCTGTATTTAGGCGAAATAATTCTAAGCAACGTCCTACGGCACTTCGCTGAAAGTCTGAAAATCCCTTCAATACCCCTAAAAAACACATGAAGTAACATATTTTCCAGGCGATACGTTTGGCAATGGATAACGCGCGCAAATGCAAAGCATTACCATTCGCGCGCATTTTTCCCTCCCAAACTTTCTGGATACATGCCTTCATGCCTGCCTATCGCCTGACGCCCATCACCCTGGGGCTTTCTGTTTTGCTGTCTGCCGGTTTTGCCTGTGCGACCACGGTCTTGCCTGAAACTTCAGTCAGCGCAGAAGCTGACGAAGACGACCCACGCGTCAGGGAAACCAGCACCGCTACCCGCACCGCCACTTCGGTACGGTATGTGCCCCAGGCCATCGATTCGGTGAAACCCGAAAGCCTGCGTTCCTACGGCACCAATGACCTGGGCCAGGCGTTGAGCGGCATTCCCAACGTGAGCAGCGGCGCCGACACCCGTTTCGACAGCCTGCGCATCCGCGGTTTTGACGCCAGCAATGACTTCTACCTCGACGGTATTCGAGACGACAGCCAATACGTGCGCGACCTGCACAACATCGAGCGCATCGAAGTGCTCAAGGGGCCTGCCGCGGTGCTTTACGGGCGAGGCGGCCAGGGAGGGATCGTCAACCGCGTGAGCAAGCTGCCCCAGGCCGGGCACAAATCGAGTATTGAAGCCCAGGGCGGCAGCAATGATTTGCGCAGCCTGTACGCCGACCTCAGCACCGACCCCACCGAAAACATCAGCCTGCGCCTGAACATGGGCAACCAGGACAACAACAGCTTCCGCGATGGCGTCAGTGGTAACCGCCAGTTGTTCGCGCCATCCATGAGTTGGCAGCTCACGCCCGACCTGAACTGGCTGGTGCAATACGAATACAGCCGCTACAACCGTACGCCCGACCGTGGCATTCCCGGGGTCAACGGCCGGCCGGCGGATGTAAGCCGCAGCACCACCTACTTCGACAACCACGACTACATCGACGACAAATCCCAGTCCCTGCGCTCCAAGCTCGCCTACGAGCTGAACAGCAACTGGCAACTGCGCCATACCCTGGGCGTGTTCAAACTCAACAGCGACTTCGACAACACCTACCAGACCGGCTACACCGCCGCGACCAACCAGGTTACCCGCCAACACTGGCAGCAGGACCTGAACACCCGCAACGTGTTCAACAACCTTGAACTGGAGGGCGGCTTCGACACCTACGGCCTGGAGCATCGCCTGCTCACCGGCCTTGAGCTGGGCAGCCAGCGCCGCGACCCGAAACTGTATACCGCCGCTACCAGCGGACCCGGTCGGCAGGCCGTGCCGAGCCTGGACCTCAACAACCCCAACCGCAACCTGCGCCATACCGGGCGCATGAGTGTTTCCAGCAACAACCACACCGAAGTCGAAAGCCGTGCGCTGTATGTGCAGGACCAGCTGCGCCTCAATGACCAATGGCAATTGCTGGGTGGCCTGCGTTACGACCACTTCGAAGTGGACACCACCAACAAGATTCTCAACACTCGGCAAGCTGTCGAAAGCCACAGCACCAGCCCGCGCGTCGGGGTGGTGTGGACGCCGGTAGAGCATCACTCGTTCTATGCCTCGTGGAGCAAGACCTTCTCGCCAGCAGGCGGCGGCTTGATCGGCATCACGCCGAACGCCGCCGGCAGCGTCAACGACCTGAGCCCCGAACTGACCAAGCAAAAGGAAATCGGGGTCAAGAGCGACTGGCTCGACGATCGCCTAAGCACCACCCTGGCGGTGTACGAACTGGAACTCTACAACCGTCGCACCAGTGACCCGCTGGACCGCACCATCACCCTGCTCAGCGGCCTGCAGCGCTCACGCGGCGTGGAGCTGACGGCCACCGGAAAGATCGTCGGCAACT
>Ga0207655_1001549_pt1 | contig 20758 bp, 17 predicted proteins | sample KBSM44metaG_FD_184398 | JGI IMG/M metagenome (GOLD analysis project Ga0207655, IMG submission 184398) | Miscanthus rhizosphere microbial communities from Kellogg Biological Station, Michigan, USA - KBS M4-4 metaG (SPAdes) (version 2) | ecosystem: Host-associated > Plants > Roots > Rhizosphere >... | reverse complement strand
GCCGAGGGCTACATACAGTTGCACCGTGTCGAGATACTGCGCGGTCTTCACCCGAATTTGCCCCAGCAACGCTTGCTCATAGGCTCGTTCCGCTTCCAGCACCTGGAGAGTGCTGTTCTCGCCTTGCGCGTAGGCTTGCTGGTTCAACCGAAAACTGGTTTCTGCAGCGCGTAACGCGTCTTCCTGCGCCAGGTTTTGCTCGGCGTCATGGTTGATCGCCTGCAATGAGTCCGCGACCTGGCCGAACGACTGAATGACCGTCTGCTGATAACCGGCGAGCGTCGCCTTGTAACCGTCGACGGCAGCCTGACGTTCAGCCTTGAGCGTTCCGCCGTCAAAGATCGGCCCCGCCAACCCTGCAGCCAAACCCCAGAGCGCGGCACCACCATTGCCGGAAGCGGCCTGTACCAGCGAGGCGGACAGCGTTACATGGGGATAGAGGTTCGCAGTCGCTACACCGACTGCCGCGCTGGCCATGTGCAGTTCCGCCTCTGCTTGCAGGACGTCCGGTCGGCCGTGGGCCATTTCCGAGGGCACACTCACTGGCACGTTGGCCGGCAATACGAACTCGGCAAAATCGAAGTCCGGCGCGATCCAGTCGCCAGGCCCTTTGCCGGTGAGAATCGACAGCGCATGGCGCGCGGCATCACGCTGCTGGGCGAGGGGCGGCAACAGTGTGCGGTCCTGGGCGAGCCGGGTCTCGGCCAGCGAAACGTCGATCTGCGTGGTGACGCCGCTGGCATGTGCCCTGCGCACCAGGTCGAGGTTCTTGGCGTCATTGGCAAGCAGCTTTTCGACGGCTGCCATCTGCGCGTTGGCAGACGCCACCAACAATGCCTGGCTGGCGACATTCCCCGTCAGGGTCAGGTACGCCGCTTCGTATCGATGCTTCTGAAGATCGGCAAACGCTTGCTGCTGCTCGACCCGCCGCTTGTTACCGCCGAACGCATCAAGGTCGAAACCGACCCGCGGCCCAATCGCGTAGAAATTGGAGATCGAAGGCTCTTTCGCGTTGTGTACCCGCTGACGACCCGCCTGGGCGCCAAAGTCGACCTGCGGATAAAGCGCACCCTCCGCCGCCGCGACGGACGACGCCGCTTGCCGGATCGTTGCATCCGCCGCCACGAGCTCAAGATTGCCCTCGATGGCGCGACGCACAACCTGGTCGAGCTTCTGCGAATGGAAGGCCGTCCACCAGTCACCGCTGACCTTTTGGCCAAGGTTGATGTGTTGCCCGCCAGGCTGGTTGCCGCCCTGGCCGAGACGCTGCTCGGCCTGTCGGTCGTAGTGCTGCGACAGGCTCGGCGGCTGCATTTGATAGTCGGGGCCGACGGTGCAAGCCGTCAGGAACGCAAGAACCGACACCGCACCGAACGTGGTTTTGAACGTCTGTCTGTTGATGAAGCGCGCATTGGATTTCATTGGGCAAACTCCACGAAAACTAGTTGGTCGGAACGGGCTTGCGAAGAAAGACAACCAGTGGACTGACCACCAGCATCGCCACCATCAACAGCTTGAATTGGTCGATCACCGCGATAAAAGCCGCCTGGCCGGTGATCATTTCGTTGAGCCCCGCCAGTGCTTGCAAGGACATCGGCGCGGCATGCGCAGCGGCGCGATAAGGCGTCAGATGGCTGACCAGTGCCAGGTGCATCGCTTGCGTATTGTTGAAGAAGAAAATCTGCACAATCGCAACGCCGAGGGTGCTCCCGTAAACACGCGACAGATTGAAAAAACCGGTGCCTTCAGGGCGTAACTTGGGATCGAGCGTGCTGAACGCGATCTTGGTGAGCGACGGCATCAAGATGCCGATGCCAATCCCCTGGATTGCCCCGGCGATCGCCACCGGTGACCAGTCCATCAAAGGCGAATAACCGAGCATCAGCCAGTTGGCGTAAATCACCACGGCCACGCCAATCGCCACGAACCACCGACGGTCGAAACGCTCGGGAACACGCCCCATCAGCAGGAACGCCCCTACCAGCCCCACACCGCGCGGTATCGTCAGCGAACCTGTCGTATCAGGCGGATAGCCGAGGATCTCGTCCAGCATCGGCGACGTCAGTGCCATGGTCGACAACAGCACGAAACCCACGGCGAAAAAGATAATCGTCGACAGTACGAAGTTGCGGTCCTTGAACAGACGCTTGTTGAGGAAATGCACCTTCTCGCTCAACAGATGCACGGCGAACAGATACAGCCCCAACGCGCAGCCCGCCGCCTCCAGCCAGATTTCGGTCGAGGCAAACCAGTCAAGGCGTTCGCCGCGGTCGAGCAACATTTGCAGGCTGATCAACGCCAGCGTGAAGCTGCCGAAGCCGAAGAAATCGAACGACGGACGTTGCTCGGCCTTCTTCTCGGCAAGCAAAAGCGCCATCACCAGGAAGATGAATGCCGACAACGGAAGGCTGATGTAGAAGATCGGCCGCCAGCCGAAATGCTCGCTGACCCAACCACCGATGCTCGGGCCGCTGACGATGCCCAAGAGCACGATTGCCGTCCATGTCGCGCCAAATTTCGCACGCTTCTCCAGTGGCAACGTCTCCATTGAAATCGCCATCGACAGCGGCGCCAGCACGCCACTCGCCAGGCCCTGGATAATCCGCGCACCGACGAACTCCAGCGGAGTCGTCGCAACCGTGGCGAGCAGCAAGCCAAGAACGAAGAAGGCCAGCGCGGCCTGATAAACCCGCTTCAGGCCATAACGCCCGGCCAGCCACTGCGCAACCGGCATGGTGATGGCGCTCGCCGCCAGGTACGAGGTGAATACCCAGCCTGCCTGGTCGTCAGTCATCGACAGGCCGCCTTGGATAAACCTGAGTACCGCATTCGGCAACGGCAGGTTCGCCGACTGCATATAGGTCGCGAGCAGCGCGGCGAACCTCAATGTTCCCGCACCTTGAGGCCCGATAGAATTGGCGTTCATCAGAAGTTACCTGCGGTTAACAGCGCCTTGAGCGGATGCCACCATGGCGTGTGATACCCGGTATCGACCTTGACCGTGGCGCTGGTGCCCGAAAAAAGCGGAAACGCAGGGTCGGCCTCGTCGAGTTCAAGGCGCACCGGTACCCGCTGGACAACCTTGACCCAGTTGCCGGTGGCATTTTCAGGCGGCAGCAAGGCGAAGTCCGATCCGGCACCGGGGCTCATGCTGGTCACGTGGGCTTTGAAAACGTGATCGGGATAAGTATCGATGCTGATGGTTGCTTCCTGGCCTGGACGCATGTGGGTCACCTGCGTTTCGCGGAAGTTGGCCTCGACCCAAATCTGCCGATCGGACAGCAGCGCAAAAGCCGGTGCACCGTTGCTGACGTAGTTGCCAACCTGCAGATCGTCGACCTTGGCCACGATGCCATCGTCCGGCGCATATACCGTCGTGTACGAGAGGTAGAGTTGCGCCTCGTCCAGCTGCGCCCTCGCTTCACGAACCGTCGGGTGGTTATCGGCTTCGATGTCTGGATTACCGTTCAACGCGACAACCGTGCTGGCGATCTGTTGTTCGATCGACGCGATGCGTTGCCGGGCAACTTTGAGGTCGGTGTCGGCGCGCTCGTAAATCGCCCGCGAGACGAACTCGGTAGCGACCAGCGCTTTCTTGCGGGCAAACTCGCGCTGATCGAAATCGGCCGACTCTTTGGCCGATTGCAGTTCAGCCTGCTGCTGGCGGTAACCGGCCTTGAGCCCATCGATGCGCAGCCGCGCCACGCTCAGCTGTGCTTGCGCACGGTCAACCGCGATCTGGAACGGTTTCGGGTCGATCCGAAACAGCATCTGGCCTTTGTGAACCGGTTGGTTGTCCTCGACGGCGATTTCGACGACTTGTCCGGAAATACGCGCGTTGATCGACGCCTTCGCCACTCGAGCGTAGGCGTTATCGGTCGAAATGAACGCCTCGCCTGCTTGATAGCGGGCATAGCCCAGCGCTGCGAAGAGCACCGGCAAACCGACAATCAACAAGGGCCGAAATTTCTGCTTGAACGGTTTTTTGATGGGCGCGTCAGGCCTTGCGTGCTCGAAGGTCTGCGTAGCCGGGATGTCGAACTGTTTAGTCATGATCGAATACACCTTTAACCGGGAAATCGGGCCAGCACCTGCGAGAATCGCCTGCGGCCCTGATGGCAAAAATTGCTGTGAGAAAGCAAACCCGTGCACGGTCAGGGAGGATCGCTCCACCGCACCGGTTTCGTCGCCGCAACACCCAGTTCGAGCTCAGCTACAACAAACCTGACGTTCAGGAACTTCTGGTTCCTTAATTTTGTGCGATGATGTAAGAATATAGAGCAGTCCATCCCCACACAAGGATTTTGTACGACATGGCACAAAAAAAGATTACAGAGGGCAAAGGCCGAGGCCGCCCCCGCGCATATGACCCGCAGACAGCGCTGCAACAGGCACTTGGGGTTTTCTGGAGCACTGGATATTCCGGCGCTTCCCTGGACAGCATCGCCACCGCCGCCGGCATGAATCGCCCAAGCCTCTATGCGGCATTCGGTGACAAGCACGCGCTCTACATCAAGGCGCTTGAGCAGTATTGGGAGTCTGCCTCCGCTGCCATGCAGGAGGCGCTTATGGACAAAGACCTGACTTTGGAGCAGGCGCTAATGGGCTTCTATGAGGGACAGTTGTCGATCTACTTCTCGGGCGAGGGGCAACCGCGTGGCTGCTTTGCGATCGGCACGGCGACGACCGAAGCCGTCGAGGATTCTGCAATACGAGAGGTTCTTGCGGACCGGCTCAGCCGGCTCGATGCCGATCTCGAAACACGTCTGCGCGCGGCAGTCAGCGCCGGTGAGTTGAAAGACGATGTCGACCCAGCCGCCCTCGCCGTACTCGCCTCATCCCTGTTGCATAGCATTTCGATACGGGCGCGAGCGGGCAAATCCCGCGCGGAATTGACGGAGCTTGCCCGCAATGCGGTCAACGTGATTTGCGGTGTGTGAGGTGTAGGGTGAGTGAAGGACTCGAAGACATTCTCACCGAACGGCTTGCGGTGATTTTTTGTGGCATTAATCCGGGCGTGACTGCCGCCGCCCTGGGCCATCATTTTGCGGGTCGAGGCAATCGCTTCTGGCGCACACTCCATCTCGCCGGTTTTACGCCTACAGAGGTGCCCCCGGAAAACGACCGGACGATCTTGCAGTATCAATGTGGATTAACCGCAGTGGTTGAACGGCCTACGGCGCGAGCGGATCAGCTGTCCGTGCATGAATTCACCGCTGCCGCTGCGGATTTTGAACAAAAGATCGCACACTATGCGCCACGCTTTGTGGCGTTTCTCGGCAAAGCTGCGTACAGCGCGTTGTCCGGTCAACGGGACATCGCGTGGGGGCTTCAGTCAAAAACTTTTGGTGATGCCTCGGTCTGGGTCCTGCCCAATCCCAGCGGGCGAAATCGCGCGTTCACGCAAGATCAATTGGTGGATGCGTATCGCCAACTCCATTTAGCGGCCCAGCAACCGGGCCAGGTCGCACAAAACACTGTTCGATAACCGTCGCCCCCCACTGCTGGCCCTCTTGCTCCTGTTCCAACTTGAAGCCAAAGTCTTCATACAGTTTACGAGCCACATCCAGGCCTTTGAACGTCCACAACCGCGTCGCGCAAAAGCCCTGTTCGTCACAGAATTTCATGGCTTCAGCCAACAAGCGTTTGCCTGCGCCCTTACCTCGCGCCGAGTCATCCAGAATGAAACAGCGCAGAATCGCTTCGCCGCCCTCGCCTTCACCGTCTATGGCGATGGAACCGACAATTCGCTGGCCATCCAACGCCACCCAAACCTCGTTGCGTGGATAGTGCAAACGCCCCATCAACTCCGCCATGTCCGATGCAACCAGGCTTTCGAATGGCTGGCCGAAATTCGAATGCCGTGCGTAGTAGTCGGCATGCATTTGCACCATGCGGCCGATGATTCCGGGCCGGTAGCCCCGAGCGATCTCCAGCTGCGCGGGTGGCTGCGGCGCTGTACCGAGTCGATGAGCTTGCAGTGCGCCGGCATAGTTGGCGATGCCCTCACTCACCGCTTGTTGTTGCTCATTCGTCAGATAAACCAAGGCAGCGTCCACCTGTTGCCTGGCGAACGAATCAATGGCTCGCAGGGTTTTCTTGCCCTGTGCCGTGAGTCGCAGTTTCTTGGAGCGCGCATCCTCCTCGTGTGGAATTTCTTCGATCTCGCCGGCCTCAATGAGCTTGCGCACCATCCGGCTCACGGTGGATTTTTCCAGGCCGAGCAGCTCCACAAGCTCCCCTGCTGTCAGCGCCCCCCGATCCCCAATCTCCACGATCGTGTGAACAAACGAAGGCGAATAGTCCGTCGCCGCCAGCGTGGTTTGCATGAACCCCAACTCGCGCACCATGAGGCGCGACGCTGAACGGACTTGGTTGATCAGGTCTGACTGGGTACGGGTCACGGCAAGCACCTCGAACAGAATGTGCATTTAGTTGTATAACACAACCAAATACCCGTCAAATCAAAGGTGCTCCGTCAAGGCAAGAAACCAGGCAACTGCCCTACCCGTTCGGCCAGATACTGCATCAATAAACGCGTGCGCAGCGGGCGGTAGCGGCGTTCGGGATAGATCAGAAAAGCGTCGTTCGGTGGGCCGCTCCAGTCGGGCAGCACCCGGACCAACTGCCCGTTTTCAAGCAGGTCGCTGACCAGCCAGGCCGGCGTGATACACAGCCCCGCGCCCTGCAGAAGACCGTCGCGAATGGCCAATGAGCTGTTGGTTCGATAGCGCCCCTGAGTCGTGACACTGATTTGCTCACCATGGGGACCGTTGAGCTCCAGACGGTCGCCCGCGGTCAACCACGCAAAACGCAGGAAGCTGTGCTCGCTCAAGTCCGCCGGGCTGTTCAATGGGGAATGGTTGCGCAGGTATTCCGGTGCGGCCACCAGATAGCGCGGTGAAGTCGCTATGCGTCGGGCAACGGCGTTCGGCGGCAGGCTGCCCCCCAGGCGCAGGGCCAGGTCGACGTTTTCCTCAGTGAGATCGACGAAACGATCATTGAGGATCAGTTCAACTTCAATGGCCGGGTACTGCGCCATGAACGACAACAGCAACGCATTCAACCGCAACACACCGAGGCTGACCGGAACGTTGACGCGCAGAAAACCTTCGGGGCGTTCGGTCAGACCACGCACATCCGCAACGGCCTCGCCGTACTCTTCCAGCACGCCTTTGGCACGCTCATAGAAACGCTTTCCCTGTTCGGTAGGTGTCAATCCGCTGGTGCCACGAATCAACAAACGGGCTCCCAATTGCTTTTCCAGCGCCGCGACCAGTTTGCTGACGGTGGGCTGAGTGCTGCCTAACTCACGCGCGGCAGATGACAGGCTTCCGAGCTCAATGGCGCGGACAAAACAATGCATCGCTCTAAGACTGTCCATGGGCATTCGATTCTGGAATGGGCTGTATGCAGTTTCCCCTTCTACCACACGCATTTTGAATAGACCAATCTGGCCTTCTTGATCCATTCCCCCCCCAAGGAGATACCTGGATGAAAGCCTTTCACTCGAGAATAACGTTGCCTCTCGCCTTGACCGTCCTGCTTGCCGCAAGCCCTGTCATGGCGGCGGAAAACTGGGTCACCACCTGGATGGCCAGCCCTCAACCCACCTGGGGCAACGAACTGCCACTGCCCACGCGAATTCCGGAAGCGCTGACCAACAGCACCCTTCACCAAAAGGTGCGCATCAGCAGCGGCGGAAGCCGGTTACGGGTGGTGGTTTCCAACGAATATGGCAAGCGACCGCTGGTCATCGGTGCCGCGCGTATCGCCTTTGCTGAGGGCGTCGATCAGATTCGCGCAGGCTCCGGGCACACGCTGAAGTTCAGTGATCAGGAACAGGTCACCCTCGCCGCGGGTGAAACGCGGATCAGTGATCCGATAGATCTGGCAGTGCCGGCACTCAGTGAGCTGGCGATCGCTCTTTATCTGCCGCAGCACACGCCGTTGACGACCTTCCACTGGGATGGCAAACAAACCGCATTTATCACCCCTGGCAAACATGTCGACGCTCAGCGACTGGAAGGCAGCGAGCAGGTGGAGGCGCGGCTGTTTCTCAGCGACATCCTGGTGGATGCACCGCTCGACACCCGTGCCCTTGTGGTGCTCGGCGACTCGATTACCGATGGCAATGGCTCGACCCTGGACAGCAATCGACGCTGGCCGGACTTCCTCGCTCAACGCTTGGCCGCGCAGAGGCTCGCGGTGCTCAACGCTGGGATATCCGGGGCTCGCCTGCTCGAAGATGGCATGGGTGTCAGTGCACTGGCGCGTTTCAAGCGCGATGTGCTGGGCAAGCCCGGAGTAAAAACGGTGATTGTGATGCTCGGCATCAATGACATCAGTTGGCCGGGCTCCTCCTTCGCTCCGAACGAACGCCTGCCAGCCAAGGAACAGTTGATCGCGGGCTATCGGCAACTGATCGATCAAGCGCGCCTGAACAACATTCGCATCATTGGAACAACCCTGATGCCGGTCGAAGGCGCCCTGGATGGAACGATCGTGAAGAACTATCACAGCGCCGAGAAAGAACAACTGCGCCAGGCCATTAATGACTGGATACGTAGCAGCCACGCATTCGATTCCGTGATCGACTTCGATCTAATGACCCGCGACCCTGAACACCCAAATCGCTTACTGCCGACTATCGACTCCGGCGACCACTTGCATCCCGGCGATACCGGCAACAAGGCGATGGCCGAGAATATCGACCTGAAAACGCTGATCTAGTCGTTTGAAACAAAACGCGAAAAACCATATGGATCTTGAATTGCCCAAGTTCGAGAATGACATGAACTGTTGGCACCGATGGAGATCAGCAGATAATGTAGTCGAAATTCATCCTAGGGGGTTTTGTGGAAAACCGCTCCGAAGACAATACCCGCCACTCCCCTTTGCAGCCGAGAAGACTGCCGGCAACAGCGATCTCCGTCGTGTTCATGGCTTTAGTCACCCTCTCGATACTGAGTATTTACTGGCTTCAAGCCGCCCAAAGTAAAGCCTATGAACTCTCACAAGCAAAACTGGTATCAGGCAATTTGACGTGGTCGATGGCCCAACAAGCGACTGACACGTTTGATGAAGCCAACCTGATCCTGGATGAACTGATCGACAGAATAAAAGACAACCCAAGTGCCCAACAGCTCGATAAAACGCAAAAACTGCTTAAGCGCAGAGTCTTTACCACCGAACAGTTGCACGGCCTTTTTTACTATGATGAAAACGGCAACTGGATCCTGACTTCGTTCGATTCGAAACCTGAAGCGCCCAACAATGCCGATCGTGATTACTTCATCTTTCACAAAAACAACGTAACCCTGTCGCCTCGCATCGGCCGGGCCATCCGCAGCCGCACGACCGGCGAATGGATTATTCCTCTTTCCCGACGAATCAACGATAGCGAGGGCCATTTTAAGGGTGTCGTGCTGGCCACGATCAAAATGGCCTACTTTGACAAGTTCTTCTCAACGTTCTCCATTGACCGCAAAGGCGCCATTTTCCTGGCCCTTCCCGACGGAACGATAATCGCCAGGCGGCCATTTGCTGAAGAGTTCATCGGTGCGTCGCTAGCCAAAGGGGAAATATTTTCCATCTATTTACCCAAGTCTCCGGCTGATACCGTCATGATCAAATCGATTATCGACGGCGTTGATCGACTCTTCGGCTACAGGTTGCTTCAAAAATATCCGCTGGTCGTCGCTGCCGCCAATTCACGGGAAGCCATTTTTGCCGAGTGGAAAACCGGAACAATCAAGATGGCATTGATGATTGGCGCAGTGCTGCTGGTCAACCTTCTTGTCGGCCTCTTGCTCATCAAGAAAATACGTTACGGCGTCTCGGTAGAAAATCATTTGAAGCAGACCCGGGCAGCCCTGGAAAAACTGGTATTGCAAGATGCCCTCACCGGACTTGCAAACCGACGCCACCTCGAAAACAGCTTGCAGCAGGAATGGCTTCGCGCGGTAAGACATCACTCTCCGATCAGTTTGATAATGCTCGACATTGATTATTTCAAAAGCTTCAACGATCAATACGGGCACATTGCCGGCGACCATTGCATCGCTTCCGTAGCGCAGGCAATCGCACAATGCATTCACAGGCCATCGGATTTAGCCGCGCGGTACGGTGGCGAAGAGTTTGCGGTATTACTACCCGATACAGATGCCGAAGGTGCCTACTCCATTGCCGAAGACATCAGGCTCGCGGTGCTGAACCTTGCTATTGCACACGATGGCAACCTGGCCAGGCGGGTGACCGTCAGCTTGGGGGTTTATGCCTGCGTACCGGAGACTGCCGAATATAAGCAGCTGCTGACACAGGCGGACTCGGCACTGTACCGGGCGAAACGCTCAGGCCGGAATCAGACTGCCTGCTTGTCTTTGATCGAGGCCGGATAAGGCTGTAGGAGCGAGCACCGCTCCCTCCTACAGGGTTTTCGTCGCTCAGCAAGACCGTTCCCGACACTCATCCCAGACCTCACGCATCAATTCCTTAAGCATCAACGCCTCGGCCCAGCGGTCGGTGATGTCGCGTCCGTCGGCCCCGGTGATGGCATAGGGTGGCGGGCCGAGTTCACAGGTGAAGGACAGGCTGCTGGGCGTGTCCGGTCGGGCCAGCCAGTTCTCGATCCCATAGCGCCACCAGCCCAAGAAACGCTCCAGCCAAGGTCGATGCTGGGCGAAACTCAAAGGCACCTGGACCTGTTCGCTGTTGGCGACACGGCCGTGAAACCCCCAACTATTGCGCAGAATGGTCTGGATCTGTTCGTCGTCTTCGGCCGCGGCCGGCTCCGGCAGTTCGCGGCCCACGACATAGTGGGACAAGTCGGCCAACAGTTTGAGATCGGGCATTTGCGCGAGAATGTCGAGGGTGAACAACAGGTCACTGGTGAGGCGATAACGGTGGGTTTCCAGCAGGATCGGAAAGTCCACCTGCTCGGCCAGTCGCTGCCACCCCTCGATCAACTGGATGGCTTGCGCCAGCGTGCGTGGCCGGACGTCGGCTTGCAGCGTGAGATGGTGGCAGCCGTAGCGGGACGCGACGTCGATCGCTGCCGCCAGATCATCCACGGTGCGGGGGAACACCTGACCTTCGATTTGCAGGCCCTGCGCCTTGGCGGCGGCATGCAAGCGTGCGGCATGGTTCGCCACCCAGAAATGGTCAGTGATTCCGTCGAAACCGGCGGCAGCGATATTCTCCAGTTGCGCTTCCAACGCAAGTTCGCATTGGCCATGGTGATCTTGCATGGCCCAAAGGGACTGGAAGACCAGGAATTCACGCATGTCAGTTCCTCAGCAGTTGTTTGAGCGATACTTCGGCGTCGGCCAGAGCCTCTACCGAGAGGGGGTTATGCGAAGCGATCAGTCGTTCGCACAACTTGATGTCCTTGGCGACGCTATTGCCCCGGCCCCAGCCGCAAGCGCCTTGCAGACGTTGTTCGTCATCGAGGTAGAACAACAGGAAACCGCCGCCCGGGGTTGTCCGGCTCGCCGTGGGTTCTGTGTTTGCGATCACACCCACGGTCTGCAATCCCCAGTCGTACTGGTCGGACCAGAAACCGGGAATGACCTCGTAAGGAAACTCGCCGCCCAACAGATTCCGGGCGGCATGGCGGCCCTGGGTTTCGGCGTTGCGCCAGGTTTCCTGACGCTGGAAACCGCCTTGCGGGTGCAGCCGAAATTCACAGACATCCCCCGCCGCAAAGATGTCCGGCGCGCTGGTGCGCAATTGGGCATCGACGTGAATGCCTTGGCCGACCTCAAGCCCGGCAGCCATGGCCAACTCGGTGTTGGGTTGCATGCCGATGCCTACCACCACCAGATCACAGGGCAGCAGTTGGCCGTCGACCAGTTGCACGGATTCAACATGAGTAGTGCCCTGCACTGCTTCAATGGCCACGTTCAGTCGGACATCCACGCCCTGGCTGCGATGCAATTCCAACAGAACGCTGGACAACCGTCCCGGCAACACCCGTCCCGCCAGGCGCGGCCCGGCTTCGAGCAAGGTCACCGCGCAACCCAAGGCTCGGGCGGTGGCTGCGACTTCGAGGCCGATGAAGCCACCGCCGATGATCACCAGTCGGGTGTCGGGCCGCAACGAAGCGCGCAGTGCCAGTGCCTCGTCATGGCTACGCAGATAAAGCACATTGCGCAGATGCTCGGGCACACAGGCAAGCTTGCGCGAGCACCCTCCCGTCGCCAGCAACAGCCGGGCGTAATGCAGCCAGCTGCCGTCGGCCAATTGCAGACGATGCCGTTGCGGGTCCAGGCCTTTTACCGGGTTACCGGCCAGGTGTTCGATGCCCAGTTCAGCGAGCCGAGCGCTATTGCACAGGCTGTAGCCCGCCAGATCGACCGTGCCCTGCAGCAACCCTTTGGACAGCGGCGGACGTTCATAAGGCGGGTGAAACTCGTCGCCTATCAGGATCAGGCGACCGCTATAACCTTCGTCGCGCAGGGTCAGGGCCGCGCGGCCACCGGCATGCCCGGCGCCAACAATGACCAGTGGAGCATTGGCAGGACTCATGGCACAGACTCCGTGCAGTTAAACCGTGATGGCGAGCAACACACGCCCCGCCTCGACCCGGACTTCATAGGTCTTGAGGTTGACGCACACCGGTGCGCCGAGGGCTTTGCCGGAGCGGTAGTCGAAACGCCCGTTGTGTTTGGGGCACTCGATGACGTGCTCCATCACCAGGCCATCGGCGAGGTGAATGGACTCGTGGGTGCATAGGCCCGCGGTGGCGAAAAACTCGCTGTCGGCGGAGCGGTAGACGGCATAGGTGTGCGGGCCATGGTCGAAACGAATGACGTCTTCTTCGTTGATATCGCCCACGGCACATACATCGATCCATTGATCGGTCATGGCGTTTTCTCTGGTAGTGGTACAGACAGGAAGGTGTCAGGCCGGCGTTACTTCAGGCTCTGCCTGGACGGTGGCGGCCGATGCTGCGCGTTGTGGCAAAGGACGACAGACGAAATGGCTCGGGTCTTTGCGCTGCCTCCAGATAGTCGGGATGATTTCCTTGAAGGCCTCGGACAGGCTGCCGTAAGGCGGCGGGCAGTCGCGGCGGATCTCTTCGTGAAGCTGCGCCAGCGCATGAAAAGGCACCATCGGATACATGTGATGTTCCAGGTGATAGTTCATGTCGAGGTACAGGAAACGCAGCAGTCGGTTCATGTAAATCGTGCGGCAGTTGCTGCGGTGATCGAGTACGTCTTCCGCCAGGCCGACGTGCTGCGAAAGGCCGAACAGGTAGGACAACCAACCGCCATAGAGGGTCGGCAGACCGATAAACATCAGCGGCAACCAGCTCTGCAGAAAAAGCGCCGTGCCCACGGTAAGCCCATAGATAGCCAGCCAGACGCGCGCGTCTCGCGCCACTTTGGGCCATTCGGATTCGGGGATGAAGGTCTGCTCTTCTTCACCCATCCGCCCGACTGCATGCCGGCAAACTGACCCCATCGTCTTCAACGCGTAAGGCATTCTGAACAGACTCAGCACCATCATGATCAGACTCGGTGGACGCGGCTCGACGATTTCCGGATCGCGACCAACGATGATGGTGTCGGTGTGATGCCGCGCATGGCTCCAGCGCCAGACCTGGGGTTCAAACATGAACATGAAGCTCGACAGCTGGTAGACCGCATCATTCATCCAGCGGGTCTTGAATGCCGTACCGTGACCCGTTTCGTGCCAACGGGCATTGGACGCGGTGCCATAGAGCAGCCCATAGACGAAGAAGAACGGAACGCAGGCCCAGGAGCCCCAGAACCAGTAGCCACCGAAGCCGGTCACAGCCATCGCCGACAGCCAGATGGCGGTATCACGCAGGGCCGGGCCATCGCGACGCTGCATCAATTCTTTCATGCGTTTGCGGGAGATGGGCGATTGGTACCACGTTGCCGATACCAAACCTTTTTGCGCCGCTCGGGCGGCTTCGGGACCGGTCAATCGATAATCCCTTGGCACGGGTTTATCGGTTTTTTCAAAGGCTGCGTTGTGTTCGTGCATTTTATTGTTCTCCGCAAGCTTGATGGTTTAAGCACTTGCTTTCGATGCGGGATGGCATCGCTGGAGAAAATATAGAGAGCGCACAAACCACCCTCAATCCCTTGAATACATTCCCTATCAAGCTATCATCCAGGCCCATTGCAGCTTGATAGTTTTCTATCAAAGCGACTCAAGGGCCCAGCATGAACAACAAAAAACGCCCCACCATCGCCACCGTTGCCGAGCACGCTCGCTTGAGTGTCGCCACCGTGGACCGGGTGCTCAACGCCCGGGCTCCGGTCAGCCCAGCCACCGCCGAGCAGGTGTTCCAGGCCGCCGAAGCCGTCGGTTATTTCGCCGCCCGGCTGATCGGCCAACGCATTCGCGAACGTCGTCCCAGCTATCGATTCGGCATCCTGTTACTCGGTACCGCCCAGGCGTTCTATGCCAACGTTGCCTCCGCCATCACCGAGGCAGCGCAGCGTCAGGCCGGCGCCAATCTGAGCTGCCAGTTCGAATACGTCTTCGATCGCACACCCAGCGCGATCATTGCCCAGATCGAACAACTGGCCGTGCAGTGTGATGGCCTGGCGGTGGTCAGCTTCGCTCACCCGCTGATCAATGCCGCCATCGCGCAGATCAGAGCCGCAGGCGTGCCGGTGATCGCCCTGCTGTCGGACATCCATGAGGCGGCAGAAGAACCTTACATCGGTCAGGATAATCATGAGGTCGGGCGCACCATGGGTTGGCTGCTGGCTCACACCTGCGGCGCACGCAAGGGCAGCGTCGGCGTATTGCTCGGCGGCCATCGTTTTCTTGGTCATCAGGCTCGGGTCGAGGGGCTGCGCAGTTACCTGGCGGAGCGCGCACCGGGGTTGCGGCTACTCGAAGCGGTGATCAACCTGGACAACTGCGATGTCACCGAAGAGGCGACGCTGGAACTCATCGCGCGCCATGCCGATTTGCGGGGGCTGTGCGTGGTCGGCGGTGGCGGCGACGGCATCATCCGGGCCCTGTCACAGCTGCCGAAACGGCCGTCGCTGTGTTGCATCCTGCAGGAGTCGACCGAGCTGTCTCGACAAGCCCTGGATCAAGGGTTGATCGACCTGGTCATCGACTCCCAGCCGCGATTGCTGGCGGCCGCGCTGGTCGACTTGCTGGTCGAGTTGCAGACCACGCCGGACTTCGATCCGCTCCGGCATCGGGTGCATATCCCGTTGCAGATCATTACCTCAGAGAACGCTCGAGGCTGCGTTCGCTGGTAGCAGCTGTCGAGCCTGCGAGGCTGCGTTCGGCTGCGCAGCAGTCGTGAATCCAGCTGACGCGGTATGCCTGACACACCGCGAGTTCTGGTTTTACGACTGCTGCGCAGCCGAACGCAGCCTCGCAAGCTCGGCAGCTGCTACAGATCGCATTACGGCTTAAGTGAACAGCATTACCCATCAGAGATCGGTGCTCGCACGAAAAGCATCGGCACTCAGCCCGAATCGATTCATCTTGTTGTACAGCCCACCACGAGAAACGTTCAGTTGCCGGGCGGCCAGGCGGATGTTGCCTCGGGCATCCCTGAGGGCGGCGATGATCGCGTTCATTTCATGGGTGCCAAGGTCCAGCGCAGCCCGGGGTTCGGGCACACTTCCCGGCACCGATGGCCGCAGCCTTTGCTTGATTTCAAGTGGCAGATCACCCGGCTGAATCATCTCGGTCATCGCCAGATTCGTTGCGCGCTCGATGGTGTTTTCAAGTTCGCGAACATTACCCGGCCAGCTGTAGGCCGAAAGAATATCCAGCGCCTCTGGCGAGATGCCCTGCACCGATTTGCGCAATGATCGCGCGCAACGACCGAGAAAATGTCGCGCCAGCAAGGGCACATCTTCCCGGCGCATCCGCAGCGGCGGAACCGTCAGATTCAGGACGTTGAGCCGGTAGTAAAGATCCTCACGGAAAGCGCCATCGGCCACCGCCTGGCTCAGGTTGCGGTGGGTGGCGGCGATGATGCGCACATCCACCTGCTGCGATTTTTTCGCCCCCACGCGCGTCACCTCGCCTTCCTGCAAGACCCGTAGCAGACTGACCTGGGCATCGAAAGACATGTCACCGATTTCGTCGAGGAAGATCGTTCCGCCATCGGCCAACTCAAACTTCCCGGCAGATCCGCCACGGGCCGACCCGGTGAAGGCACCCTCGACATGACCAAACAGTTCGCTTTGCACCAGATCGCGCGGAATGGCTCCGCAATTGACCGCCACGAAAGGACCGTCGCAACGCTCGCTGGCGTTATGGATCGCCTGGGCGAACAGCTCCTTGCCGGTACCGCTCTCACCCAGAATCAGCGTGGTCGATTCACTGCGACTGGCGATCCGTCCCAGGCGCAAGGCGTCTTGTATCGCTCGCGAATTACCTTGAATGGTCTCGAAGGTGTAGCTGGCTTGAGTGCCGATGACCCGGCGCGTAATTTCGCGGATGCGCCGGTTCTCACGCAACGAAACAATCCGCCCACCCTGCTCCAGCGGGCACACCGATACCAGACACGCCAAATGGCTGCGATCATGCAGTTCAAACGTGCAATCCAGATCTCGTAGCCCTTCCCCGCCATGCAGCAGAATCTTATCGGTCAGTTCGCTTTGCCCCAGACGACGGAACGGGCTGCCGAGCAGATCCTGGCCCACGCGGAACAATTGCCGGGCATAACGGTTGAGCGCCTTGATGCAGCCCCGCTCATCCAGCACCACCAGTCCCTCGTTGAGCACTTCAAGCACGGTTTGTTGTTCTTCCAGCAGGCTCTGCAGCGCCATCTGCCGCGAGACCGCTTCGGCCGCGGCCTGGACGGTGCCCAGCGTATGAAAATGAAACCAGCCCGGCTCAGCGGTCAGGGTCAGCATGGCGAGCGTCCTGCCCTGCGCATCCCTGATCGGCGCGGCGGCGCAGTGCATGCGCCGTCGACGCAAGCCGCTGGCGAAGTTTTCCTCGGCCAGCACATACACCAAGCGATCTTCGGCAAGCGCCAGCCCCGTGCAGTTGGTGCCCTGCACCGACTCCAGCAATCGGCTGCCCACCGGTGTGAGGTCCAGACCACAGAAATACAGGGTCGTGCCTTGAGCATCGGTCAGGTTGATATGGCCCCTGGGGTTGTAGGCCAGCAATCCCCCCATGACCTGCGCCGCCGCTGCAATCAACGTGCGATTGGCCGCCAGCGTCGCGGCCAGAACGGCAGGAGCAACAAATCGATATTCGCCATCCTCAGGATCGAGGCCGGTGCCGACGCTGCGCCGCCAGGAATCCCAAATCACCTGCCTGACCCCGGCAGGTCGATCGGTGCGCCCGTTCAGACACGCCAGCCAGGCCTGTTCCAGCGCGGCGATCGAGCCTTCGTTCAACGACGCGGGGCCGAGAGCGGTGATGTAATCGAGGTCTTGCGCGCTGAAGGCTGTTACCTGTGGGTTGACCATCATCGACATCCGCTTCCATGTTCATGTTTTAGACATGTCAGTGTAGACATGTCCTGCGAATGAACACTTCTTTCAAAAAATATTGATTAACCCTTTGAATATCAACGACTTAAATACTGGCACAGCACTTGCTCAAAGGGTTATGCCAGCCGAGGACATTCCTGCGGCCAAGTCATTGAACAACAATAAAAGGGAGTCAATTCATGAGTACGTCCAAGATCATCCGCCTGGGCCTCATCGGCGCCGGCCGCATGGGCAGTTTTCACGGCCAGACGGCCGCCCGGCACATCCCCGGCGCCTGCCTGGCCGCCATCGCCGACCCGACACCCGGCCAGGCTGCTCGGTTGGCGGCAGAGTTGGGTGTGCAGAAGGTCTATACCGATCCACAGCAACTGCTCGATGACCCGGAAATTGACGGCGTCCTGATCGCCGCCCCCGCCCGCAGCCATGCCGAACTGGTGATCAGTGCGGCCCGGTCCGGCAAAGGTGTGTTTTGTGAAAAACCCATGGCCATTACCCTCGACGAGGCCGACCGCGCGATCGCCGCAGCCGCCGATGCCCGCGTGCCGCTGCAGGTTGGCTTCAATCGTCGTTTTGCCAAAAGCTTCCGCGCCGCCCATCTGGACGTGGTCGCCGGCCGTATCGGTACGCCGCAACTGCTGCGCTCGCTGACCCGCGACCCGGCACTGAACAATCCCGCCGCTTCGCCACAGTGGGTGATTTTTCTCGAAACCCTGATCCATGACTTCGATACCCTGCGCTACCTCAATCCCGGCACCGAAGCGGTCGAGGTTTATGTCATGGCCGATGCGCTGATTGCACCGGACTACAAGAGCAAAGGGTTTCTGGACACCGCCGTGGTCACGATCCGTTTCGACAACGGCGCCATCGCCACCGCCGAGGCCAATTTCCAGGCCGTTTATGGCTACGATGTTCGGGGGGAAGTGTTCGGCAGCGCCGGCATGCTGACCATGGGCAGCGTCAATGACTCAGACCTGGTGCGCTACTTGGCTAATGGCATCCAGGCCGACACCCAACGCATGGACACCGACCTGCTGCGGGACGCCTATGTGGCCGAGCTCAATCATTTTGTCGACTGCCTGCGCACCGGTGAAAAACCACTGGCCAGCGGTGAAGATGCCCGAGCGGCACTGGCCATTGCCCGCGCGTGTATCGAGTCCGTCCAACAGGGCAAAGCAGTGCGCGTGCAAGGAGCCCGTTCATGAGTTTTATCCCGTTCAAACTGGCGATCAGCGCCGAGATGGTATTCCTCGACCTGCCGTTCACCGAACGCGTCAAACGGATTCACGCGCTGGGTTTCAGCGCCGAAATTTGGGACTGGACCCAGAAAGACATTCCGGCCCTGGTCGCCACCGGTGCCGACTTCACCTCCATGACCGGCTACATCTCAGGCAACCTGACCGACGCCGAAGGCATCCAGCATCTGCTCGACAGCGCACGGGAATCGCTGGCCGTCGCCGCACAACTGAATTGCCCGAGCCTCAACCTGCATGGCACAGGCTTGGGCGATAAAGGCTTGCCGGTCAAACCCGTGGCCCACACCACCGGACGCATGTGGTTGAGCGCCTGCAAGACCCTGGAAAAAATCGCTCGCCTGGGCGAAGACGCGGGCCGAGTGTTCCTGCTGGAAAACCTCAATACCGAAGTGGACCACCCTGGCACACCCTTCGCTCGCGCCGACGATACCCTGGCGCTGATCGAAGCCGTGGGCAGCCCGCATTTGAAGATGAACCTGGACCTTTACCATGCGCAGATCGGCGAAGGAAACCTGATCGAACTGATCCAGCGCGCCGGCAGCGCCATAGGCGAAATCCAGGTGGCCGATGTCCCCGGCCGCATGGAGCCCGGCACCGGTGAAATCCATTATCCGGCCATTGCCAAGGCCTTGTTCCGCATGGGATACACCGGGGTCGTCGGGCTCGAGGGCTGGGCCAGCGGTGACAGCGAAGTGGCACTTGAGCGTTTTCGGCAAGCCTTCACGCTTGATTGAAATGTCGCTCTCTTTGTAGCCGCTGCCGAGCCTGCGAGGCTGCGTTCGACGGCGAAGCCGTCGTGAATCCGGCTGACGCGGTCTGCCTGACGCACCGCGACTTCTGGTTTGACGACTGCTGCGCAGCCGAACGCAGCCTCGCTGGGGCTCGACAGCTGCTACAGCGTAACCAGCCCCTACGTTTTGGATCTCTCATAACAACAAAAGGAAAACCATCATGCGTCGCTGCACACTTCTATTTGCCACGCTGTTATTACTCGCCAGCCAATGGGCCGCCGCCAGCTATCGCATCGGCGTCAGCATTGCCAGGGTTGACGACAACTTCATGACCTATGTGCGCAGCGGCCTGGAAAATGCTGCCAGGAAGGAAAACGTCCAGATCCAGTTCGAGGATGCCCAAGGTGATGTGGTTCGCCAGCTCAATCAGATTCAGGGCTTTCTCGGTCAAAAGGTGGATGCCGTCATCGTCCTGCCCGTGGACACCGCCGCCACCGCCAACATGACCCGCGCCGCCGTCGAGGCGAAGATTCCGCTGGTCTACGTCAACCGTCACCCGGACGAGCGCGTGCTGCCCAAAGGCGTGGTCACGGTGGCGTCCAATGACATCGAGGCCGGGCAACTGCAAATGCGCTACCTGGCCGACAAGCTGGGGGGCAAAGGCAACATCACGATCATCATGGGCGACCTCGCGCAGAACTCTACGCACGACCGCACCGAAGGGGTCAAACAGGTGCTCAAGGACTACCCCGGGATTAAGATCATCGAACAACAAAGTGCCGAGTGGCAGCGCAACAAAGGCATGGACCTGACCAGCAACTGGCTGCTGGCCGGCACCAGCTTCGATGCCATCGTCGCCAACAACGACGAGATGGCCATCGGCGCCGCCATGGCCCTGCAGCAAGCCGGCAAAGCCAAGGGCGAGATTGCGATTGTCGGCATCGATGGCCTGCCCGACGGCCTGGCGGCGATCAAGCGCGGGATGCTGGTCGCCTCCGTCTTTCAAGACCCCAAGGCCCAGGCGACCAGCGCGGTACAAGCGGCCATCAAGATGATCAAGGGCGAGCCGGTCGAAGCGGATGTCTGGGTACCCTTTCAGCTGATCACGCCGGATCAGGTGGCGATGTTTGAGCAGCATTACAAATAGCGTCAAAAGCCGATCGATGGCTGCCCTGCGGGACGGGGCAGCAATCGGGCCGGAAGTCAGGTGCGCAGAGGTGAAGGAAAGCCTTTATTTAACGAGCCGCTTTTCCTTGGAAGGTCTGTACCCGAAGTACGAGCTATAACACTTGCTGAAATGACTGGG